>Ga0163153_10007480_pt1 | contig 11744 bp, 17 predicted proteins | sample OliLakLV19MP6IB1_FD_148629 | JGI IMG/M metagenome (GOLD analysis project Ga0163153, IMG submission 148629) | Freshwater microbial mat bacterial communities from Lake Vanda, McMurdo Dry Valleys, Antarctica - Oligotrophic Lake LV.19.MP6.IB-1 | ecosystem: Environmental > Aquatic > Freshwater >... | reverse complement strand
TGTCGCAACTCGGGTCAAACGGTAGCGGAAATCCAACGGCGTGCCATCAGCGAGCGTCACAGAAGCGATACCGCCCGTCTGCGACAAGGCCTGGCGAGCCGCGCGAACCCGGGTCCACGCGTTCTCGTTCTCGAATGCATCGAGATTGAGCGGCGCTGCGTACAACGACTCGGAGTCAAAGCCCAGATGATCCGTGGCCGTGGCCCGAACGCGGTCCAGCGTCATGCCGCTCAGCACGAGCAGGGGGGTGGCGATGGCCACTTGCAGGGCCGTGGCCACGCGCTGGACACGTCCCACTCTCCGGCCGCCGGTACCCGCGTCGTCCTTCAACACGGTGATGATCGCGGGACGACTGAAGCGCAAGGCCGGCAGCCATCCGAACACGAGGCTGGACCCGAAGCACAGGCCGGCACAGATCGCAATTATCGAGACGTCCACCCGCAGTGCGTTTGCCAACTGCGGGGGAAGAGGCTCGCCGATCCACCACGCCGTGAGCGGTGGAATGCTGAATAACACGGCAGACGCAAGCAGCGCGCCCGCGGCCGCGAGCACGACGGATTCCGCGAGCAGCTGCTGCATCAGCCTGCCCCGACTCGCACCAATCGCCTGTCTGATGGACAGTTCGCGTTCGCGCATGGCGCTGCGTACCTGCACCATGCCGGCGATGTTCAGGCAGACCACGAGCAGCGGCAGGGTCGCGATGGTCTGCAGGATGGTTCTGATGATGGTGGTGTCTGCCCGATCAACACTGCCGATGGGGTCATAGGGCGCTACCGTGCCGGCCTTGAACTCATTGGTGGCCTGGTGCTCCTTCGCCAACTGGGCCGTGATGCCCGCCACGACGCCGCGTGCCTGCTCAATACTCACCCCGGGCGAGAGGCGGCCGTGGATGTTCACCCAGTCCGCCGTGCGATCGAACCGCACAGCGTTGTCCGCGATGATCCGCGGGTGCCCTTCGAGAGGCACGAAGAGTCCCGTGTCCATCAGACTGAGGTGCCCGCTGAATCCGGAGTGGGCGATGCCGACAACGGTGTGGGACACATTGTTGATGACCAGGGGCTTGCCGACTGCGGCTGGATCGGAACCAAGACGCCGCTGCCAGAACCCCTGGCTGATGACCACGATCGGATCGGTGGTGTCGCGCAATCCCGCGCCCTGCGCCATCGCCACCCCCAGCCCCGTGAAGTAGTTCGGCGATACGAACATCGCCTGCGCGTCGGTCGTGCCCCCCTGCGAAGGGTCGAGGGTGACCTCGACTTGCGCCGGCGCCCAGCCCATAACCGTCATGCCGATGTTTGCGTCGCGGATGGCGGCGAAATCCGGATACGACCACTGGCTCGAGGCCTGTCGCGCCCCCTGAGGCGTCGTCACCATCTCGACCAGGCCGTCCGTGTTGAGGCCGGGCGGGGCAGTGGTGAAGACCCGAGCGCCGTAAGGCACCGCAATGACCGGTGTCATCCCGATTCCCAGTGAGATGACGCAGACAAAGGTGAATGCCCGGGCCTTGGTCAGCGAGCGGCCGGCCAGTTTCAGATCACGCCAGATACTCGTGAACATTTCCATGCGTGAAGGATACGGACGGCACCGCCCCAAGTCGTCACGGAATGGTGAGCAGTGCCTGAGATCCCAGTGAACTATCGATTTATGATACTGAACTGATTGATAAACGATGCCACCCGGGCGACATTCTCCGGTTTGAGGCGGAGCCCACTCCTATCGAACGAGACTGAACGCCCCCGCAACCACGGTCAGCAGGGTGGTAATTTGCACCGCCATCAGCCAGTGGAATTTTCGATCCGTGGCGTCGAAACGCCGATCCACTGTATCGAACCTCCGGTCGCGTGCCTCCCCCGCCGCCATCCGTTCCTCAATCGTCAACAACATCGACCGCCGCAGACACTCTTGCAAGGCAGGAATCGTGCCGCGTGACAGGGCCCCGGATTTCGCCAGGGGCAGCGTGTCCCAGTCTGAGACCTTGACGTTTTTTCAATCTGTGAGCCAACTTGGTTCGCACTATCTGCGAACGCGCTTCACCGGTTACACGGATGTCGAAACCGCTCTGGGGACGACGATGCCATCGTCTGACGATGAAGTCCAGCCGGATTGCCCGCGCCGGATTACCGGCGGAAACCCAGGCTTTGATGAGGCTCTCGTTGGATCAGGGCATGACGATCGCCCTGGCAAGCGCTGTGAACTCGGCCTTGGTCACGTTGCTGCCGATGATCCGCGCGACGCCATCGCGCCGCTGCACCACAACCTGCACCTGGGGAGCGGTGGCCACGAACGCGGTGGTGACGCCAATACCGGCCAACATCTCGCGCTTGGAGGACCCCGCCTGCTCGGCTCCCGCCACGAAGCATCCATTCGCAGTCGGTCGCGCCAGACCGGGCCACCTCGCTGCCCATATCCTTGAACGTTGCCCCCACTACCTTGGCGAGTTCGTCCGGGGTAAGCAGCGACATACACGTGGGGAGCGCACCTGCGGTCTGCGCAGTGACGACGCCCGAGGACGCGGGCGACATCAGAGTCCAGAGAACCACCATCGCAAGAATCCTGCCAAGTATGCGAGTCATGCTGCCATCTTAGTCGGACGACCCGGCCTTCTTGGTCGGCTAGCCTTGTGACTCGCGGGGAATCAGCGTGCGGGACCGCAAGTGGACGCCGCGGGCGCGCGGCCACGACTGCACTTCCTGTTTCAGCGCGTCCAGCCGCTTCCAGTGTTCGGTCACGGCCTTGCGTCCCCGGTCCGTGATCCGAGCCGTCGTCTGGGGGTACTTCCGGGCAAAGGCCTTTGTGAGCGTGACGAGGCCCGCCTCCTCGAGTTTGGCCAGGTGCTGCGACAGGTTCCCTGGCTGCAGACCGGTCAGGCGCTGCAGAAAGACGAAGTCCGCCGATTCACACGCCGACAACGCCGTGAGTGCGGCAAGCCGGGCGGGTTCGTGCACAAGCTTGTCGGCGGCGATCAGCCGTTCAAATGGCGCACCCTTAGACGTGGGCATGTCGGAATCCTCGCACCAGGAAGAGATGCAGTTGAACGGCCGTGACGACGAGCGCGGCGGCCATGCCTGCGTGGCCGAGGGCACGGTACAGCTGCAGGACGGGCACCAGAAACGTGGCCAGCAACACGGCAGACGCCAGCACAGGAACGACCCAACCCAGGCGCTCGCCACGACTGGTCGCCAGAGACGTTGCGGTGGAGGCCGACAGCAGCAGCAAGGCGAGATCCATCGGCCTTACGCCGGCCTGCCGGCCGGCGACAAAGAGCGCTATCACGATCGCTATCGTGAACAGGGCGAGCGCGGTGGCTCCGACTACGCCGTATCTGAAATCTTCGAAGAGCCGCCGCGAGCGCAACGGCCGTGCCGGTTCGACCCGCCCAAATCGCCAACGGTAGAACGTCCCCAGCGCGGCGGCGGCGACGATGGCGGTCAGGGTGAGCCACATCTGCACGCGTGGGTTGAGGTAGCCGACGTGGGCCAGCGCCCCTTTGATGTTCTGCACCAGCGCGAACCAGAAGAGCAGTCCCTGGAACACACGCGCGCCGAGGTGGGCACGGGTCAGGCGTTGAATCGAGTCGGCGGTCAGGGCCACCGGAGGATTGTGAGCGTCAATCTAGTTATTGTCAATAACTAGATATTGAATGCTCAGTTCAGTTGGTCCCCCTCGCTCGCACGACTCGACGGATCGATGGTGAACAGGCCAGAGGCGCCACCTCCTCCGGCGCACCGCAGGTGCGTCGGGGCGCTTGCCGGAATCGGGCCCGAGGCCTGGGAATTCCGGCGTCCAGCCTCCTTGGCGAGCGAGCCGAAACAGAATCTGATCTCGCTCTCAATTGGAAACGCGTGCCCTTCGGAAAGATGCGTGATCGCGGGTGGATCGACCGAGTGCCGCGGAATGCCCCCGATGCCAAGAGACTCTTGGATTCATGGATGGGTCCGGTCCGAACTTTGGAATTCGGATCGCTTTATCGACGTCACGTCCGCTCGGCCAAGTCCGTGGATCAGGAAGGGCTCATTATCTGGACTCCTCAATTGGCGTTGGCAGGTGCGCGACGCGCAGGACAAGTCACTGACCACCCAGCGCCAGCACCTGCCACCCGAGGCATTTGCCCGGACGAAGAGCGTCGACTTGGCAGCCTCGACGGCCTCGCCTCTGGGCAGTACGTCCTCACGCTCGACGTGACCTACGAACGGCGCGTGACCTCCCGCCATGTGCGGGCTACCGTCACGCCGTAACCGGCATGCGCCGTGACACCGGTGGCCTGTGCGCGAACTGAGTCCATGCGCGGAAGACGTCAGGCGGTGAGCACGAGTTCATGGTCGTCGGCGGGCCACGGCGTCAAACGCGGGAATCAGATCGCTCTGTGACAACGCGTCTTCGAGCAGGGTGAGCACCTGCACGATGCGTTCGCGATCGGCGGTCGAGGCGTGCAGGGTCCAGAGGTTCCTGACATCTTCGATGTCCTTCGGCCGCCCGGCGAGAATCTTGCCGATGATGAGGTCTTCCACGTGAATGACGGGGACTCGCGTGCCGTCAAGATCGATCTCGATTGCCCGTGTCAGGAAATCGTCTTCGAGGCCGGACGCCGCGAGCACCACGTCGAGCGGCATCCCCGTCGCGGTATGGACGAACGGTAACACCCGCGTCTGAATGACAAACGCGGGGTCGCTGACCAGTGGTTCGAACCCGGCGGTCTGCATGTCTTGTACGAATCGATCGGGTGTCTCGGGTTCAAGGGCGAGTGTGATGTCCAGGTCCGCACTCAACCGCGGCACTCCGTGCACGACGACGGCTTGAGCCCCAAACAGGTACCACCGGCCCCAGCGGGACGCCACGGGCGCCAGCGCCACGAGTAATTCACGCGCGGCGGGCTGCATCGACACGGCGAAGAAGGGCCCCAAGCCTGACGTGCGAGGCCAGATCACTCGCGCGCGATTCAGCATTGGGCCACGAGGGATCCTGAAGTTGGACCTGCGTTCGAAGCTCTCCGGCGATTCGGAGACCCTCCGTCGCGCCGAGGCGCGCAATTCGGTCGGCCCAATATGTGTCCTTGAGCCGACGCGAGGCGGCCCAGTCGCGAGCCATGAAGTCCCGGATCCCGCGCGTCACCATGACTTATTGTAACGCGCACGCGCAACCCCATGGCCCTGTCTCCCGGCACGACCGCGACTTGAAGCCCGCGAACATCAAGGTCCGCGCGGATGGCACCGTGAAGGTGCTCGACTTCGGCTTGGGAAAGTGGCAGCGAACCCGGCGCTGGCCTCAAGGACATGCCGACAGGCAGTACACTGACGACATGGCGGATCGACCATCCCCCTCTGCGGGCCGGCCGATGACCACGTGGCGCCGCGCGCCCCGAAGCCCACCTCAGGCTTGATCAAACAACAGCGCCTGTTTCGGCGCGCTCAGCCTCGATGAACGCCCTGATTCGCGCGGCCGCTGATCTGCAGGCGGTGTGCGTCGCGCAGCGCTGGAAGTTCTGCTTCACCAGCGGCCTTGCCGTCCAGCGGTGGGGGGAACCGCGGGAGACCGTCGACGTGGATCTGACGGTGTTGACCGGCTTCGGCGACGAAGCGGGGTTCGGGTGGACGTGGAAGGCATTCTCATCCGGCAGTCGCCAACAATGGACTGGGACTACGTGCGGATCCATCTCGCGCAACTCGCGGAGCTGAAAGAGCAGCCGGAACTCGTCGACAGGCTTGAGCAGCTTCGGGGCTGGTGCTGGACATCAGGTTACCGAGAGAAGGGTTCCCGACCTCGCGGGATCGCTTGCGACAGCAATTCGAAATTCTCACCCGCGTCCGGATGCTTCCTGGTGTGCTTTCGGCGGGAGCTTCGACGGGTGTTCCGATGGCTGGTACGCTGCCAGAGTCCACCATGAAGGAGGGCAGCTCGTTGCCGGGTGCCATTGTCTGGCGCGCAACGCCCGGTTTCATTTCTAGCCTTGGTGCAACAGTAGTTGCAGGCACGGACCTGTTGGGCTCCGATATGGCTGCCGTGCCTTCGGCGATCTTGTCTGAATCTTTTGCGAAGGCCGCGTTCCAAGGAAAAAATCCTGTCGGAAGTCTCGTAGAGTTGGGAACTGGGCGTGGTTCTGTGAGGGTGGTTGGAGTGATAGCAGACGTGCGGCATGCCCTAAACGCCGTCCCTGTGCCCACCGTTTTCGTCACGTTCCGATCCTTAGACGATCCAGCGCCGAGTCTGAAGGTCCTCGTAAGGGCTGTGCCCGGTCAGCGTGATGCGGTGTCGGCTCGAATTGGAGCGGGAATGGAGGGCGTTCATCCCCTGGCTTCGGTCGCGATTCATCCGTTCGCAGCGCGCCTAGATCGTTATCTCAACTATCCACGCGCTCAGGCCCTGCTAGCGATGTCCCTCGCGTCGACGGTGGTGATGTTCGCGGTCGCTGGCGTCTACGCAATCGCACACGGGTTCTTGTTACGGCGGCGCCGGGAGTTCGCTATACAATTGGCACTCGGCAGCACGGGACAAAGACTGCGGCAGTCCGTTTGGAGAAGTGTGAGAACGCCGGTGCTCCTCGGAACCGTGGCCGGCATTGTTCTGGCCAGTGTCGCCAATGGTACGTTCGTGGCGGTATTTGGTCAGCGTGCTGGGGTGAGATTTGGCACCCTGGCGCTTGCGCTGATCGGCGTGCTGCTGCCCCTCGTCCTGGTGGCATATAGCGTGGCTCGGGACGTGAGCCGCATCGATCCTGTGCAGATTCTCAAGTAAAGGTTTCTGAGAGACCGGCGTGATGGCCCACGAGTAACTCCGAACTTGGTCCTCCCGCCGGCAGGCTCCGACGGGGTTCCCACGAGCCGCCTCCGAGTCTACTGCGCCGGTTTCACACGGTCGCAACTCCGATAAGCGATATGCTTCAGGGTGCAATAGGGGTGCACGCCGCGTCGTTCTCTGTCCCCCTTGCTATCGCTGCGTGACAATCAGCGATGGCGCTGAGTGTCGATTTCTCGAAACTTATTGCTATACTGTCACCTCACGCGCCACCGGGTGCGATGCGTCGTCAGCCTTCACACGGCGGGGGTCACTGGTTCGAGTCCAGTAGCGCCCACCAACCTTCGCTGAACGCTCGCTTCGCTCGCAGCTACGGTTGGCGAGCCATTGAGCGTACCAGCGAAGGTTGCCCACCATCTCGTGCCACGACTGGTCATCCCCTCGCCGATCGGTTCCAGGCGCCGCGCATACTGCCGCGTCGTCACGCCGACCAGCATCTGCTCGACCACGCGCCGATTCAACGGATCCGTGTGGGCCATCGCCTGGAACGCGGGCGATGCCACCTCGTGGCCGTCCGCGCGCACGCGCGGCCGGCGCACGGCCACCTTCCGCCCACCCAAGACGACCTCGCTGGCGACCGTCCCGGCACGGGAGGCCGGCTGCTGTGGCTCGTGCGCATAGCGCACCCCGCACAGCGCGACGCGATCCTCTTCCATCATGGCCTCCAGCACTTTCATGCCAGACCGGACGGCGAGCTCCAGCAACTCGGTGCGGGTATCGACCAGGAGATCAACGAGCGGCAGGTGACGAGTGGTCGGGACAAGGGCGACTTGGCGCGGGGGGATGACTGTGCAAGACTTTCGTTTCATGGCGGCTCCTTCTGTGAGGCCTTGGCCTCGGGCGTAGACACCACTCGTGATATCACGAGCAGCGGGAGCCGCCGCTTCAAATTTCAACAGTTACTGGGACATCCCCGCGCCGTGGTTGGCGGGTACAAATATCCACCCCATCAACATCTTGGCAGGACCGCCGAGCTGCCTGAGCGCCATGGATACACGCTCCTGGGCTAATGCGGTCTACTCCAAGAGTAGTTAGCCGGACTGAATTTCGACCGAGGATCGCCGACGAGATGAGGCCGACGATGAATCAATCGCGAGATCTCACAGTGGCCCAAGAAATGCGACTGTTTGCCGGGTTCGTTGTTCAACCGTTTTCTGCTGCCGTTCTCGGCTTCATAGCGTTCCCGCTCATAGATCTCACCCTAAGGGTCTCGAGAGCGGGGGCACAACCGACGCGATGAGAGCGGCCATCTCGGTCGGACTGGGCGCTGGGTTCGCCGCGTTTCTGGTCACAGTGTGCGGAGCGTTTCCGGTAGTTGTCTGGCTCCTGAAGCGCGAACCGCTCACGCTCAAGCAAATCCTGTGGGGCGGCGTAATTCTCGGAAATCTTCCGTTCGCGATCATCCTGCCGCTCGCGGTCATGACCAACAATGTGAACGCTGGCGCCTCATGGTTCGGGCTCATTCGAGCTCTCGCTTTTGGTGCGCTGTTCGGTGTTGTAGGTGCGGCGCTGTTCTGGGCGATCTCGATTCGGGGAACAGACATGGAGCAGTCTTTGGTTCAGTAGCGAGGGGCAAGCCGGCTAACATCCAAATGGAGCCGACGCGCCGTTCGTCTCGTGCCACCGGGTTGCCGAGGCGCGCGGCTCATTTGGGCCGTTAGGCGGATATCGTTTGAGATCGGAACTGGGAGCCAGTCGAGGAGAGAAGATGGAGAGTGAACCAGGGGATCGCATCACCGATACGACTGGGGCGGCCGACGCGACCACCCCGACCTCTTCGCGCCTGCGTAAGATCGGTAACGAGTTGGTTCTCTGGAGCCGCACGCTCGCGTCGGCCGCGGTCTACGCCACGCTCATCGTGACTTTTGGGTTCCAAGTGGCCCGCGTCGAAGGGCGCAGCATGGAGCCGACGCTCCGTGATCAAGATCGACTGGTCGTCAACAAGCTAGCGTATCAGCTCCACGATCCCGAAGTAGGGGATGTCGTGATGCTGCTACACCCCAACAACCCGAGACAATCGCTTGTCAAGCGAGTCGTTGCGGCACCTGGAGACACCGTGGCTTTTCGTGAGGGCGTGGTGGTTCGCAACGGTGTTGTCACTGCCGAAGGCTTTGTTGCGGTCGATCTCCGATCGTTCGAAGAACGCGCCCCGGTTGTTATCCCCGAGGGCTTCTATTTCGTTCTTGGGGACCACAGGAACAACAGTTCGGATAGCCGAGCGTTCGGTCCTGTTCCGAAGAAGTACATTTTGGGTCGCATTCAGATCCGATGGTGGCCGTTCGCGGATGCCAGGTCGTTCGAGCCGTAGTGCGCCAGCGTCTGATAGGGCCGTTATGTCAGGGAAAGACCCACGTGATACGGACTATCGGCGATCGCCGAATCTTGCTTAGGTCCGCCGATGAACGCTTCGAGAGCGTCGATGAGAAGCTTGCTCGATGGAGGGACTGTGTCTTTCAGGCGGCGGGACAACAGTTCGATTGCGCCGGTCGACCGCGAACGTGTGGGTAGACGATGCTCCAATACGTGGCGTCGACCGCTGGATCTTCCCCAGCGGTCGACGCCACGCGGCAGCGAGTATTCCCTGGCCTCGCCACCGTCGTCGGGCACCACAAGAATCTTGCGCATACCCGACACGCCCACCATGGCTGCACACGCGCCGCTCCTCGGGCCAGAGAAGAGCCGATAGGAAACCTGTCGGCTCTTGAAGATTTGGTTGCGGGGGCAGGCAACCGGCGTAAATTGCCGAGGTGGTGGGTGGCGGCGTGAACCCTACCGGCCGCTCCGAATTCGCTCCACAATCGTCGCGCGATCATCGGCCGTCACGTCGCGGCCGTAGAAACGATCGAACAGCGCGATCCGAAGGTCAACTTCCGAGATTCCCGGATAGTCCGCCTGGATGCCGGCAGACGCCAGTGACTTCGCGCTGTCGAACATCGCACAGGCCATCACGACGCGGTCGCTTGGTGACAGCGCCATGTACCGCGCCCGGACATCTTGCACGACATCGAGGGGCGTGTCCGTCATCGCCGCACCGAAGCGAGCAGATCGGACAAGCCGAGCACCGCCGCCCAATGATCCATGTACGCCCCATCAAGGTCCGGTCGCATCGCGAGCAGGTTGCGGACGTCGCGCAGCTGCACCTCTGACATGGAGTCTCTCGCCCAATCCAGTTTCGACAGCACCAGGTCCTCGGGTGACACGACGAACACCACTTGTCCCTGCAGCGACACTGGTCGGCGTCTCCCGAACTCCTCGAGTCGATACGGAGTGTTCTTTCGGACGACGACGTCGACCTTCACGATGGTCGACGTGTGAATCAGGTTGAACATCCCCCCGTGCCGAGCCGACTCTCGCACCCGATCCGGATCAAGATGAAACTCGTCGGCGAACAGGCTCACGACTCGATCTCCGTCGGAGCCGGAGAGCTCCGCGACCAGGTCCACATCCCTGGTCATCCTCGGCTCTGCATACACCGACAGCGCGACTGACCCGGTCACCATATAGGCGATACCCGCAGACTCCAGAGCCGCAGCCACGCGATGCAGAATCACCAGTTCGTCGCCCATCACTGGTGACATGATCGTTCACCGCCGCGTCACCGCGCAACTGGTCGGCGTGTCACGGACGGATCGCCTGGCGGATGCCATCGGCCGAACCGACAGGACTTCGTCTGCGCGCAGGGGTTCGATCGCGTTCTCGGGAACGTTGATTCCTGCCCAGGCCGCTGACGGTGGCCAGGGCCTATCGGCAACCGTTTTCACCGGATGCCCGGCACTTTTTCTCAGGGGTCGTGCCGGCCTGCCCCTGCTCGTTGGCTGCGGCAACTTCGGTGGCCGATCGGTACGTTTGCTGCGCTCGGATCTCATTCATCTCTTCGATTTCAGCGCTGGTGATAGCACATAATTGTGATTCCACACACAACTTGCGAGCGTTCTGCGGTGAGCTTCGGCTCTCGTTGCTTGGGATTCCCAACTTGGCGCAGCGCGTCAGGGTGGCTCCTGATTTGCTTCTCGCAGTTTCTGTCGCTCAATCCCCAACGAGCCCTGGAGTTCGATACGGCCAGGACGTGGAGAAGGGGATGAAACAAACCGGTGCGGAACGCGGCTCGACCAAACAAACCGCCGACAAGACGGTGCAAGTGCACCTTCGTCTGCCCGGATCTTACGCAGAGTTGTTGAAACAGATCGCCAGTGAGCGCGACCAAACGCAGTCGGCCGTTATTCGATCCCTACTTCGGGCATGGCGCCGGGCGCCGTCTACGAAGTAGTCCGAACCGAAGTGACCGAGCATGCGGCAGAAAGTGGTACCGCTTGGTACCAAGGATATGTTGTAGCGCAGTAGTAATGTCCCCTCGCTAACCCAATAGAAATGTCCCCTACGCTGGCGATCTCTGAGGAGGTCGCAGATTGGGATGGACAGCGATGAGTGCGAGGGAATTGACGCGAGTGGAAGTGTTGGCGCGCGTGAAAGCGGGCGCGCTGACGGTGACGTCGGCGGCGGTGCTGCTGCGCGTCGGCTATCGACACGCGAAGCGGTTGGTGCGGCGCTATCGAGCGCGCGGGGCCAAGGGATTACGCCATGGCGGGGTCGGCCGCCGATCCAATCGCGCGTGCCCCGAGGCGCAGCGCACGCGGGTGGTCGCGTTGATTCGCGAAAAGTACAGCGGCGCGGTGGGCGTGCGGTTCGGGCCGACGCTGGCGACCGAGCACCTGGCGAGCGAAGACGGCGAGGTGGTCTCGGTCGACACGGTGCGGCGCTGGATGCTGGCCGAGGGGCTGTGGAGTCGCGCGCGGAAGGGGGCGCCGCATCGCCAGCGGCGTGAGCGCAACGCGCACTTTGAAGAATTGGTGCAGCTCGATGGCAGTTTTCATCTGTGGTACGAGGATCGCGCCCCGCAGGGTTGTTTGATGACGTTGGTCGACGATGCGACGAGTCGGACGTGGGGGCGTCTGGGC
>Ga0163153_10007479_pt1 | contig 11745 bp, 8 predicted proteins | sample OliLakLV19MP6IB1_FD_148629 | JGI IMG/M metagenome (GOLD analysis project Ga0163153, IMG submission 148629) | Freshwater microbial mat bacterial communities from Lake Vanda, McMurdo Dry Valleys, Antarctica - Oligotrophic Lake LV.19.MP6.IB-1 | ecosystem: Environmental > Aquatic > Freshwater > Lake... | reverse complement strand
CCCCCCCCCCGCGCCGCCGGACTTCTTCGCCGCCTCGGCCTCGTAGACGGCTTTGCCCAGCTCCATGCCGGAGCTCTCGAGCTCCTTGAGCGCCGCTTCGAGCGGGGCCTTCTCGTCGCCCTTGAGGGCCGTCTCGAGCGAGCTCATCGCCGACTCGATCTTGCCGCGAGATTCCTGGCCGATCTTGCCTCCGTGCTCTTCCAGGGCCTTGCGGGTCTGGAGGAGGAACGCATCGGCGCGGTTCTTGAGGTCGACGAGCTCGCGCCGCTTCTTGTCCTCGGCCGCGTGGGCCTCGGCGTCGCGCTTCATCCGCTCGATCTCGGCCTTGTCGATGCCGCCGGAGTTGGTGATCTTGATGTCGGCCTTCTTGCCGGTGGCCTTATCGGTGGCCGTGACGGTGAGGATGCCGTTGACGTCGATGGCGAACTCGACCTCGATCTGCGGCATGCCGCGGGGAGCCGGGGCGATCCCCGCGAGCTCGAACTGGCCCAGCGTGCGGTTGTCCTTGGCGAAGTCGCGCTCGCCCTGCAGGACGTGGATCTGCACGCTCGGCTGGCTGTCGGCGGCGGTCGAGAAGACCTGCTTCTCGGTCTTGGGAATAGTCGTGTTCCGCTCGATCAGCTTGGTCATGACGCCGCCGAGGGTCTCGACGCCCAGCGACAGCGGGGTCACGTCGAGCAGGAGCACATCCTTGACCTGACCCATGAGCACGCCGCCTTGGATGGCCGCGCCGATCGCGACGACCTCGTCGGGGTTGACGCTGCGGTTGGGCTCCTTCCCGAAAATCTCTTTGGCAATCTGCGCGGCCCGGGGCATGCGGGTCGAGCCGCCCACGAGCACGACCTCGTCGATCTTGCTCGGGTCCAGCTTGGCATCCTTGAGGGCGTTCAGGCACGGCCCCTTCAGCCGCTCGAACAGGTCGCTGGTGATCGACTCGAACTTCGCCCGCGTGATGCTCACCTGCAGGTGCTTGGGGCCGCTCGCGTCCGCCGTGATGAACGGCAGATTCACGCTCGTCTCCTGCATGGTCGAGAGCTCGATCTTGGCCTTCTCGGCCCCTTCCTTCAGGCGCTGCAGGGCCATCGCGTCCTTGCGGATGTCGATGCCCTCCTTCTTGCGGAACTCCTCGGCGATGTAGTCGATGAGCCGCTGGTCCCAGTCGTCGCCGCCCAGGTGGGTGTCGCCGTTGGTCGCGCGGACCTCGAAGACGCCGTCGCCGATGTCCAGGATGGAGACGTCGAACGTGCCGCCGCCCAGGTCGAAGACCGCGATCTTCTCGTCCTTCTTCTTGTCGAGGCCGTACGCGAGGGCCGCGGCCGTGGGCTCGTTGATGATGCGCTCCACCTTCAAGCCAGCGATCTCGCCGGCGTCCTTGGTGGCCTGGCGCTGGGCGTCGTTGAAGTAGGCCGGGACGGTGATGACCGCGCGATCGACCTTCTCGCCCAAATAGTCCTCGGCGGTCTTCTTCAGGTCCTGGAGGATGAACGCGGAGATCTGCTGGGGCGTGAACTCGCCCTGGTTGACCTTCACCTTCACGAAGTCTTCAGCTCCGCCCTGGAGCGTGTAGGGAACCTTCGATTCCTCATCGCCGCTCTTGCCGTAGGCGTTGGCGGTGCCCGAGGAGACCTCGCTGCGCCGGCGGCCCATGAAGCGCTTGATGGAGAAGATCGTGTTCTTGGGGTTGGTGACCTGCTGGTGCTTGGCGGGCTGGCCGACGAGCCGCTCGCCCTTGTCGGTGAACCCGACCACAGACGGCGTGATGCGCGAGCCCGAGCTATTGATCAAGACCTTCGGCGTAGCGCCCTCCATGATGGAGACGCAGGAGTTCGTGGTGCCGAGGTCGATGCCGATGATTTTGGACATGGTTTGGTAACCCTCCCTTGCTGGCTGTCGCGAGTTGTTCGGGGAGAAGAAGGGCAAGCGGCGTGCCATCTGGCGGGCGTGGGCGCGGGGCGATTCGGGGGTCGATCTCAGCCTGATTTGCCGCCAAACGGCACGTACCGGATCTTGGCTGCCGGATTGGCAGAGGCCCCGATCACCCCCGTGTGGGGGCGATTCGCATACCCTTTCGATACCGTGGGGCGCGTGACGGAAACACTCTGGGTCGAACCGCGGCTGCGGGGGTTTGTCGTTACGCCCGATCCTCGCAATCCGCCGTCTCGCGCGGGTCAGTTGCTGCCCTACGCCGCGGGATGGCGCAAGGAGTCTGCCGGCGGCGGGCAGTTCCCCGCGGGGATCGACGCGGCGCCGATCGCGAACGTCCGCCTGCGTGTCGCGAGTGCGCGAGCGGAGTTTCTCGCCATCGTGGCGATGCACCGTGATCTGCGGCGTCGCCTGCGCGAGGAGGACATCGATCACGTCGTCCGTCAGAACAAGCCGACGCCGCGCATCGTGCCACGCGTGCTCTGGGCGGTCGCGACGATCGCGGCGGGGGCGGCCATCGTCACCGGCCAGCCCGAATGGCTCATGGCGACGGCGATGTTCGGGTTGGTCGGGCTGCTGGTGATGCCGACGTCCTGGCGCAACGTGCGGCGGATGCACATTCGCGGCGGTGTTGTCGGACTCGAACTTATCGACGGATCGACGCTCGGTTATCCGCTCGCCTCGATCCGCGGCATGCGCGAGGTGTTCGACGGTCACTCGATGACGTTCAGCGACGGCGTGCGGGTCTGGTTCACGCGCCCCATCGCCGACCGCCAACTCTTTCGTTCCCTGCATCGCCGGTATTGCATGGAGTCGCTCCGGGTCGATGCCCGCCGCGCGGGGAACGCCTGGCGGCGAATTGTCCTGGTGTACATGCCGGCCTTCGCGCTGGCACACGGCGTCGTGTTCACTACGCTCAAGGTGTCGACCCGCACCTACGTCCCCGGCAGTCCCGTCCTCTCCACGCTGTACACGTCCGCCTTGGTCTACGTGTTGTTTCTGGGTCCCATCTACGCCGCCTATTGGATGGCCGTGCTGGCGGTGCGCCGCCGGATTACGAAGATGGGGCGCAAGGGGCGCGCGGGAGACGCGTCGCCGACATTCCGCCTCGTCCCGCTGGTCCGTGCGGGCTCGCCATGACACGGGCGGCGGCAGGGGCGATCGCATAGCAAACAAAGGACGATGGGAACTCGGAAAGCGCGCCTGAAAAAGAAACCGCCCGGCGGTGAAGCCGGGCGGTTGTGAGGGGCACGATCAGTGTGCGTTACCGCCGACGACGCCCGGCGGCCAGGGCGCCCAGGCCCAGGAGCGCCGCGGCTCCGGGGGTCGGGATCAGCTCGATCGAGTGGTTCAGAAGCCGGTCGCCGTAGGCGAAGGTGTGCGAGCCGTCGCCGCCGGGGATCTCGTTGGTGACCCGGTACTCGACGTCGTAGGCGCCCGCGACGGCCGCGATGGCCGCGAACGTCACGTCGCGGTTCACGGTCCCAAGGAAGCTGTCGGGGACGCTGAACGAGTCGATGAGCGTTCCGTTGAGCGTGACGTCCCAGTTCACCGAGAGCCCCGAGGCCAGGCCGTTGAACGGCACGTCGACCGCGATGATCGCGCGGGTGACGCTGGCGTTCGAGTCGGCGAACGTCTCGGAAACGAGGTCGCCGCGGGCGACGCTCCAGAAATACCCGACCTCGTCGGCGTCGACAAAGCCGACCGAGCCGACGACCGTGGACGTGGCCGAGGGGAAGTCGTGAAGGTCAGCGACCGCGCCGGACGCGGCAAACCCAACGACGGCAAGCGACATAAGCAGCTTTCATCTTGTCTCTCCAGAAGGCCGCGCGATCGCCGACATCCAAACAGCGGTGTTGACGTCCACGCGGGTGAATGGAGATTAACAGATACCGGCATATCTCGCAAGAGTGCGCGGGCGTATTTCGTTGAATGACCGCGCTCGAGGATCGTCATTCGATCGTTACCGGATCGTTGCAATACTCATAACCCCTTGAACTGCCAAGAGTTGAGTTCGTCGGTCACGCCGCGTCCGCGTGTGCTCGCCGTCGCGCCGTCGCGGATCCGCGCCCGCGAGCGCAGCTCATTCGCGATGGCGGCGCCCCGGCCAGCGGGGCGCCGCCGTCGCCGAGTTTGCCGCTGGTAGTTTGGGTAACCTCGCGGCGATCGGGTACGCTCGCCCTCGTGGCTCGCCAACCGATGTCATCGCGAGTCCGTGGCCAGGCCGCCGCGTCCATTGACCTCCCGCCGAGCCTGCTCCCGTTCGCGGGCGAGCTCTTCGCAGGTCTCGACGCCCTGGGGAGCACGCCCCGCCGGGTCGTCAACATGCTCGCCCGCGCGGGCGTCGGGGCCGGCGACCGGGTCATCGATCTGGGGTGCGGCAAGGGCGCGGTGGCCGTCGTAGCGGCCGCGCGCCTCGGGTGCCGCGTGCTGGGCGTCGACGCGATCGAGGCGTTCGTCGATTCGGCGCGGGTGCTCGCCCGGGCCCGCGCCGTCGACGGGCTGTGCCGGTTCGTGGTGGCGGATCAGGCCGGCGCGCGAGGCCGGTTCGACGCGGCGCTCTCCATCGGCGTGATGCCGCTCGACCGGGCGGCGGCGCTCTGCCGCGCCAGGGTGCGCCCCGGGGGCGTCTTCATCCTCGACGACGTGGTCCGCCTCGAGCGGGTGAGCGTCGAGCGCGGCCTGGGCGCGCCCACGCTCCGCGAGGCCCGCATCCTGCTCGAACGCGACGGCGACCGCGTCGAGGCGTGCATCGTGCCGCCCATAGCGCAGACGGCGAGGCTCAACGACGGCATCCTCAAGGTGCTCGCCCGCGACGCGGCCCGGGTCGCCGCCGAGCACCCCGGCCTGCGCCCCGCGGTGCGGGCGTTCCTTGACCGTCAACGCGAGGCGAGCGGCGTGCTTGTCGGGCCGCTGCGACCGACGCTGTGGGCGGTGCGGGTAAGCGGACGCGGGCGCACTTCGGTATACTGAAGATCTCCGGGGACGTCGCGCGGCCGCATCGCGCGATGTTGGGAACGAACGCATGAACAGGCTTCTGGACCAGCGGATCGTTCTCATCCTTGTGCTCGTGCTCGCGAGCATCGTGATCGCCCTCATGTTCGGCGGCAGGGGCTGGTATTTCTTCGGCGTCACGGCCGGGATTCTCCTTGCGTGCGCGCTCGCGCTGGGCGTCGGGTTCAAGCTCAGGGTCCCCATCGACGACGATGTCTCCAAGAACGTCCAGGCGGCGGTGCTTCTGCTGGTCGCCGGTCTTTTGGGCGCGGCGGTGCCGTACGGCCTCAGCGCGATCGACGCCCGGGGCGAGCACGTCGCCCGCCGCGAAGAGCTGCTGAAGTCGGGTGCGGACGAGATTCCGCGGATCCTGCACACGATGGAGGAGGTCAAGAAAGCTGAGTTCTTCATCCTGGCGTCTCAAGACGGGTATGCGCCGCGAGACTTCTTGGGGCGAGACGTCAAGAAGATGTCAGAGGTGTATATGAATGGCAAGGCTGCGCTCATCGATCGGCCCAACTACCTCGCCGTGACAACGCTGATCGAAGCCCGCTTTGACCGGAATGTTGACGCGCACGTCCGGGTGGTGCGTTCGTTGCTGGACGCGCTCTCAGAGCTTAGTTTCAGGGATGACCACGAACTGGAGCAGCTCGCCAAGAGCCTCGGCGAGATGCACAAGTCATCGCGCTTCACTCGCGCCAGCGGGACGCACGTGACCAGATCGGACGTGAACACGGGGGCGTGGGGGGAGAAGTTCGGCGCCAACGTGCAGACGGCGGTCGAGTGGATCGACCTGATCAAGGAACGCCGCGAGAAGGCCGGCGACGCGAGCCTCGACGCGCAGGCGAAGAGCCATGCTCTTCGAGAGCTGGCGGAGGCGAGGTACAAAGCATCCCGGAGCCTGCTCGATGCGCTTGTCCGTGCGGTCGACCTGGAGTATGTTGACATGCTCGCGGAAATCGCCAGGCAGGTCGGTGATTGATAAGGAGTTGCCCATGCCCACCCGTCGGTTTGCCGTTCGTCTGCGCACGCTTCTGCTCGGTGTGTCGGTCCTGTCGGCGGTGCTCGCCGGCGGATGCGGCGGCAGCTACGGCGGGAGCGGAGTGAGTGACCCCGACGCCGTCCAGCCGCCGCCAAAAAAGCCGTAAGACAGCGAGCGTCGCCGGCGGAGCCGCCGCCACGCCTACAAGGGCCGTCTACTTGCGCACGGTGTCATCGAACGCCTGGAGCGTGCGGCGCGCCAGGTCGTCGGTCAGGACGAACTCCAGGCGATTCTTGAACTCTTCGCGGGTCATCTCGACCGGCTGCGCCACCTCCGGGTCAGCGACGGTGATGCTGCGCACCTCAACCATCGTTTCCCGCCGCTGGTCCGCGGGCGTAAACATCGCGCCGGCCTTCTCGGCCAGATTGGGGGACCATTCGTCGTAGGCGGCGGCGTAGATGACGACCGCGTGCCCGGACACCGCGGCCCCGGGCTTGTTCTTCAGCCCCAGCACGACCGGGCGGTTCTGCGCGAGTTCGTCAACGATGAACCGGTCATTGTCCTTCAGCGCGTCGGCGAGCAGCGCGCCCAGCGGGGTCCCCGGGGAAAGGGTCGTCTGACCCGATGAGAAGATCTTGCCCATGTAGTGGTCGGCCGTCAGGTCCGGTGCATCGGGGACGAGGGCCCGCATGATCTCGTACTTCCCCGCTGCCGCGATCGCGTTCTCGCCCCCGCCCTTGGCCCCGGCGGTCTTGCGGATCCGGTCCGCGATGGCGTGCTGCGACTCCGGCCGGTTGTTGAACCTGGCCACCATTTCGGCGGCCGCGGCCCAGCACGCCGTCGGGCCGACCTGGGGGACCGTGTGCTGCTCGAAGCCGTTGAGCCGCAGGACTTTAGGTTCTTTCTTGGTTCCCACGACGCTTTCGAGCGATTGCGTAAGCGGCTGCGCCTGCTCTGCGGTGCACGCCGCGAGGCCAAGCGTCAGGCATGCGCCGATGACCGGTCCGATCGCACAATCCCTGTTCATGAGAAAGCTCCGGGCGAGAAAGCGAACGGGAGTGTATCTCATGCCGCGACGGTGCGGGCCGCGCGGATGACAGCGCGAAGGCCGCCGGCCGACGCGGGGACAGCCGCGGGCGATCAGCGGTTCACAGGCACTCGGGCGGCGCCGCGAAGAAGTCGTTGATGAACAGCGACACATCGGTCGAATTCACCACGCCGTTGTCGTCCCAGTCCGTGACGAGCGTGCCGTTGAGCTGATCGGCGAACCAGTCATTGATGAACGCGCTCACGTCGGTGGAATTGACCACGTCGTTGCCGTCCCAGTCGGCAAGGCACACCGGCCCGGGCGGGACGAGTGCGACCGCGACGTCCAGGATCACCGGGCGGTGGTCCGACGCGATCCCCGAGGCCAGCGCCGCGCCGCCGGGCATGCCGACGAGCTCGGGCGGATACTGCCCGCCGCCGGGCGCGATGGTGTTGGAGTTGAACACGAAGCTGCGACGGAAGGTCGCGACCGAGTCGTGGTACAGCAGGTAGTCGAGCTTGCTGCTGCCCTGGGTGTTGCGGCTGCCGGTGAAGACGTCGACCGACGCGTCGAATGTCGAGTCGGTGCGGTCGCGATCGGTGCCGTCGGTCCCGCCCTGGTTCACGGCGAACGCCATCCACTCCACCGGCCCCTTGCGCCCGTTGCTGTTCTCGTCCTCGTTCAGGTCGCCGCCCCAGATGACCGGCGTCTGCGGCGACAGGATCGACGTGGGGTTGGCGGGGCTGAACACCAGGCCGTTGGGATCCGGCGTCCCCGTCCCCAGGCCGTTGTACTGGGCGTCGAGGAAGTACGAGATGCGCCGCCCGACGCGGTCGCGCTGGTCGCGGTCGGCCTGCGTGCCGCCGCTCTTGAGGTGCGAGCACGCGCAGACGAGGTCGCCGACCCAGACCTCGTCCGGGAGGTTGAACTCGGCGACGATGATCCCACGGATCTCGGAGCTGCCCGCGGTCCAGTACGTGCCGTTGGCGAGCAGGAAGTTGTGCTCCACGGCGTTGCCCGAGCCGTTGATGTCGGTGATGGGGAATCGCGCCATGACGACGTTGCGGTTGAAGTTGTCGTGGACGAGACCGACGATGCGAGTGGGCAAGTCGTAGTCCGGGGCGTACAGCCGGACGTAGCTGGTCACCTGTCCGCCCAGGAACGGGTCCGTGCCTCCGTTGATGAGGAGGTCCAGCACGGTCTCGAGGTCGGCGACGCTGTCGACAAAGCCGTTGTCGGCGCACTCCTGCAGCAGGATCACGTCCGGACGCATCGCCGCGATGATCCGCGCGATCCCCGTCCACTGGTTCAGGCCCTCGGTCTTGGCGATCTGCGACCGGATGCCGTCGCGGACGTTCCACGTCATCACGCGGATCTCGCCGGGCTCGTTCTTGCGCCACTGACCCGCGGGCGGGTTCCACTGAGCGAGCGCGGGGGCGGCGGCGAGGCACAGAACGGCCGCGGCGACGGCGGCGAGAGAGAGTCGTGGGCAACGCATCGAGGGCTCCTCCGGAAGTTGGTCGCCATTGTAGCGGCGGGGCCCGTCCGGCCCGCCGCCCCGCATGAAGAACACGGCGCGGGCCGGGGCACCCCGATCCGAGGCGTTCAAAAACAACCGCGGCCCCGGTCTTCCGACCGGGGCCGCGCCGGATTCAGTCACTAGTCGAACTGCTGTCGATCGTTAGATCAGGCAGCCGGCGAAGGGCAGCTGGCCCGCCTGAGCGGCGAACCAGACGTTGATGAAGTCCGAGACGTCGGTCGAGTTCGACACGCCGTCGCAGTTGACGTCGCCGTTGGTAGCGCCGGGAGGAGACTGATCGGCGAAGAAGGTGTTGATGAAGTCCGACACGTCGGTCGAGTTGCTGGTGCCGTCGCGGTTCCAGTCGGCGACGCACTCGCACTCGTCGGGGACGCCGTTGGCGCCGCCCGCGGTCCCCGCCGCGGCCGAGAAGTCGAAGCAGTCCCTGCTCGTGCCCGAGGAGATGTCCTCGGCGTCATCGACGCCGTTCTCGTTGCAGTCGGTCGGCTCGCCGCCGCCGAACTGCAGGCAGACGTACTGCTGGCCGGGGACATCCTCGAAGTTGACCTCGCTGGTCTCGCCGAGGTTGCCGTACTCGGGCGGCAGGCCGCCGATGACCTGGTTGGACATGAACGTGTAGTTATCGTTGGCCACGAACCCGGCGACGCGGATGCAGCTCTTGCCGTCCCAGCCCAGCTCGCTGAGCTTGATGCGGACCTCGAAGCCGGTGGTGACGCCCGACGCCAGCTTCGCCGAGGCCGTGTCGCCCGTGACGCCGCCGAGGTTGGAGTTGTCCATGTCGGCGACGATGAGGCCGTTCTCGGCGAGGGGGCCGGGGTTGTAGGGGTCGGCCGAGATCGTGCGCGGGCCGTACGCCGCGAACAGGTTCGGCAGCGCGAAGAGCGGGTTGGCGTCCTGCACGTCAAGGCGTGCGCCGGCGAAGGGGATCGGCGTGAAGAAGCTCTTGCTCCCGCCGTCGAACGCGCCGTAGTCGAGCGAGTTGAAGAAGAAGTCCTCGGCCCGCCCGTCGTCGCGGAGGAACATGGCGTTGATGAAGTGGATCACGGGGTTCTGGCCGTTGCCGTAGCTGAACGCGTAGTCGGCGGCGAAGTCGGCGTCGAACGTGAGGCCCGTCGTCTGGATGGAGATGCACGGGCACCCGCTCTCGCACGGGTTGGGCACCTGGCAAGCCGGGTCCTTGGGGTCGACCGGCTGCGTGATCGAGCGCGAGCCCATCTTGTTGAAGTTGTTGTCGGCGTCGAGGTTGACGTTCACGGTCGCCTGATCGAGCCGCCCGAAGGTGTTCTGCCCGCCGCCGGCGACGTCGAAGAAGAACACGAGCTTGTTGAAGTTCGTCTGGACGTTGCCCGTCGCGAGCAGGTAGAGGTAGGTCTCGTCCTTGTACGCGTACAGCCCGTCGATCTCCGAGCCGTTGGCCGTGTCGCGCTGCGTCGAGCCCGGGATGCACCCGTCGACGCCCGCGATGTTCGAGTTGTCGATGGTCAGGTCGATGCCGGGGTTCGCGCCGCCCGAGAGCGCGCCGCCGGCGCTGCCGTACGTTCCCTGCCCGACGTAGCCGCCCGAGCCGGGGTTCTTGTCGTCGATGCGCAGCTCCGCGTAGTTGACGAACAGGTCCGTGCCGTTGCCCGTGCACGCGACCCAGAAGTCGGCGGCGAAGTCCTCGTCGAAGCGCAGGCCGTTCGTGCCGGCGGGCGCCCCGCCCATGCGGTTGAGCCCGTCGAAGTCAACGTTGGGGTTATCGTTGCGCAGGCGCTGCTGGCCGCCCGAGCGGGTATCGAAGAACACCGACAGCTTGTTGAAGTTGGTCTCGAGGTTCCCCGCAACCAGCACGTAGAGCCGGTCGCCGCTCACCACCGCGAAGACCTGGTCGATCTCCGACCCGCCGCACGGGCCGATCTGCCCCTGGCTCGCGTCGCCGAAGCCCGTGCCCTGGTTCTGCACGAACAGCGCCGCGCCGTACGCGCCGTCCAGCTGCCCGTCGATCACCGGCGCGGTCCCCGACGTCCCCGCGACGACGAACTCGTCCGCCGGGTAGCTGATCGTGGAGAGGTCGATGTTCCGCGGTTCGCCGAAGTTCGTCGTCCCCGGCGGAACCGGCCCGATGAGCTGGTTGGACGCGAAGCCGTAGTCCCCCGAGATGATCAGGCCCGAGATCCTGATCGCGCCGCTGGGGCTGCCGAGCGCCGAGAGCGCGATGCTGAACTCGACGCCCGTGGTGACGCCCGCGCCGCTGGTCGGGGAACACGGCGGCGGAGGGGTGTAGTTGTTGTCGCCGAACTGCGTGGGGTTGGCGCTGTTGACCCACTGGGCCGCGCCGTACACCGAGTCCTTCACGCCGTCGATCACGGGGGGGACCGCGACCGCCACCGCCGTGGCCGACAGAGCCAGCCCGGCCACCACCAACATCCGATTCTTCATCTCGACGCTCCTTCGAACACGTGGGTTGTCTTCGGTGCCGTGGTGCATCCGAGGGCGAACGCCCCGGAACGCGGCCGACCCGCACCGCCTTGAACATTGAGCAAGGCGATCAAGAGTAACGGAATTTCGGGGTCATACCAACCGTGCAACGATGATTCTTCCCGACTTTTTCCCGGCTCTCCCCGCGAACGCCTCGCCGCTCACCGCAGTCGCCACCATCGGCCGGCGCGTGCGGGCACGACCGGGTCAGCCGGGTCGCCGTCGGAGAGATCCGCGAGCGGGATGTCCACCCGAAAGGGCGCCTCGCCCCGGTTCAGCACCACAATCACCGCAGAATCGTTCAGCCGCCGTTCAAACGCGAACACATCGCCGCTCCCCGTGTCGATGTGGCGCACCATGCCGTAGCGGAGCACAGGGCCCGTCTGCGGGTCCGCCCGCAGACGCAGCCACGACCGGAAACGTTCACGCAGACCGGCGACCGGCGCATCGTCGGGGTTCGCCATCGGGCCCAGGTCGGCCCAAGGCAGGGGCTTTCGGCAATCTGGGTCGTCCGCCCCGTGCATCCCGTATTCGTCGCCGTAGTAGATGCTCGGCGAGCCGGCGTAGGTTGCCTGAAGTGCCGCGCCCAGCACGACACGGTCGTAGACCTCCCCCGGCGGCCGCGTGGTTCGGTAGTTCGGATTCGATACCGGGCCGCCCCGCTGGTCGTAGTCGCGTCCCGTGTTCCAAAGCATCGACGCGAGCCGCTCGGTGTCGTGCGAGCCCAGCAGGTTCATCTGGGCGAGGTCGACCTGCGGGCGGTGGTGGAACGCCGCCGCGAGGCGGCGGGCAAGCCTCTCGCTGGTGTTCGCGGGGGTGGGG
>Ga0163153_10007478_pt1 | contig 11747 bp, 9 predicted proteins | sample OliLakLV19MP6IB1_FD_148629 | JGI IMG/M metagenome (GOLD analysis project Ga0163153, IMG submission 148629) | Freshwater microbial mat bacterial communities from Lake Vanda, McMurdo Dry Valleys, Antarctica - Oligotrophic Lake LV.19.MP6.IB-1 | ecosystem: Environmental > Aquatic > Freshwater > Lake... | reverse complement strand
GAAGTGAGGAACACGCCATGTTACAAACACCAATCAACACAGCTTCGCAATTCAAATCCGCTTCGGTTCAGGCTGAATTGGCCGGGCACCTCGCCGCTCGCCATCATCAGAAAGAGCAACTGGCTGATCAGATAACCGAACTGGCCGCCCATATCCATGCAGCTACTTTTCGATTGCTGGAATTGATTCACGAGTTTGATGCGTGTGAAGGTTGGGCGGGTGAAGGTGTGCTCTCCTGCGCCCATTGGCTGAACTGGAAATGTGGCATGGCGCTGGGTGTGGCACGCGAGCGGATTCGGGTGGCTCATGCTTTGAAGGATTTACCTAAAATCAGCCAGACATTCCGCAAAGGCAAAATCAGCTATTCCAAGGTGCGCGCCATGACCCGAGTAGCAACGCGCAAGACCGAAAACTATTTGTTGATGATTGCGCATTACGGCACCGCCAGCCATGTGGAGCGACTGGTACGGAATTATCGTTCAGTGAAGCGCAACGAGGCATTAGCAAAAGCCAATGAGCAGCATCTGCACCGGGAGCTGAGTTGGTTTGAGGATGATGAGGGTTATTGGGTAATCCGTGGGCGCTTACCTCCTGAAACGGGTGCCCTGGTGCAGCAGGTGCTGGAACAGGCGATGGAAGAACAATATCAGGAACTGCAGGACGTTCCCGCGGGAACGCTGACGAGCTGTTCAAGCTGAACCAGAATCGGGCCGTTCGAATCACCCCGAAATCACCACAAAGCCATTGGATGGGTGAAAAGATGGATGATCAGTTGGCGGTTGAGGGCTTGTTGTTCAGGGAGTAGTGGCGGCCAAGTCACAAATCTGGATCGTCATTTCAGTTTACGTCCTGGGGCCATCGTGTTGGAACATCACTGGCTAAAAGCCTTTAGCCAGTGATGGTTGGTATTCCAATCTTTCAGCTTACGACCATGTAAACCTTACGCACTTTTTCAAGCACGGTTGCAGTGCCTTTCCAGCCTTTTGGAAAAACCCAGCTATCGCCGGCTTTGACTTCTGTTACATGGCCACTTTCCGATGTCAGTACCCAATGTCCTTCCAGCAAATGGCAAAATTCAGTGATATCCAGATCCAGTTTCAGTGAGCCTGGCTCGCATTCCCAGGTTCCGGTATTCAGGTTGCCTTCTGCAAAAAATGAAGAATAGGTTTGTTTGGGTAATTCACCGATGGGCTCGCCAAACGAATCGACATGAACCAAGTCTGTGAGCTTGGCGCATTGGTGTTGAACACTGATTTCGGGCATGAATTTCTCCTTGGTATGAAGTGATTGGTGATTGAGGCCAGAGTATAAACTCTGACCCCTGCAATTCTGGGCTTCTAATTTGTCTGCGAACTCCCAATCCAGCGATCAATCTGCGCTTCCAACACACTCAGCGGAACTCTGCCGGTACCCAACACTTGCGCATGAAACTCACGGATATCAAATTCATCACCCAGCGCTAACTCGGCGCGATCGCGTAATTCCTGAATTTTGAGCTGGCCTATTTTGTAAGCCAATGCCTGCGAAGGAATGGCCATAAAACGCTCGGCTTCGGATACGGCGCTTGCTTCGGAAACGGGCGAGTTGGCATACATGTAATCCAACACCTCTTCACGGGTCCAGCCGAAGTAATGGAAGCCGGTGTCGACTACCAGTCGAATGGAGCGCCATAACTCAGCGTTTAGCTTGCCAAAGTACTGATAAGGATCGGTATAAGCGCCCAGGCCTTTGCCAAGGGATTCAGCATACAAACCCCAACCTTCGCTGTAAGCCGTGGCGCTGCCAAACTGGCGGAAGCGCGGCAGGTTGGTGAGTTCCAGCGTTAAAGCCACCTGGAAATGGTGCCCTGGAACCGCCTCGTGCAGGTACAGGGATTCCATAGCCCACTTGGGCCGGGCGGAAAGATCATAGGCATTGGCAAAAAACACGCCTTTGCGGCTGCCATCGGGTGATGCGGCGCGGTATTGCCCGCCCGCTGCAGATTTTTCCCGAAAGGGCTCAACCAGGCGTATTTCAAAATCTGCCTTGGGTATGATTTTGAACAGCTTGGGTGCATTGGGATCGATGACCTGCCGCAAGGCGATATAGCCATCCAGCAAAGCCTGCCGCTCGGTGTAGTAAAACTTCGGATCGGTGCTGAGGAAATCGAAAAACTCGTTCAGGTTCCCTTCGAAGCCAACTTGTTGCATCACTACTTTCATTTCCTCGTGAATGCGCGCTACTTCGCGGAGTCCAATTGCGTGGATTTCTTCAGCACCAAGATCGGTCGTGGTGGTTTGCTTTACCAGGAACTCATAGCGCTCAGCCCCGCCCGGCAGAGCGTTCATGCCATGTGTTTCCCGCGCCGCAGCGAGATAGTCCTCGTTGATAAAGTCGCGCATCTCGCGGTAAGCAGGGATCAGTTGATCTTCAATGGCGGCCGTGTAGGCCAGGGTAAGACGCTCCCGGTCTTCCGCAGAAAAGGATTCCGGCATATTGCGAATGGGCTGGTAGAAGCCACTGTTCTCGGCCGTATCCACCAATTGGGACTCTAATTGCGGGATGACGTTCTCCATCAATACACGGGGCACCGTCAATCCAACTTCAATGCCTTGCTGCATATTGGTCTGCGCCTGTTGCATCCAGACCACGAAGCCATCAACCCGGCCGCGAAAATTGTCATAGTCCTGCACCGTTTCAAAGGGCTGCAGGCCTGAGCCGCTACCAAGCTGCACAAAGGAATTGTGTACACCACGGAACTGGTTCAGCGGCATCAACTCATCGGCGAAATCGAAATTACGCAGGTCCATTTCCCGCTCAGCTTTGAAAATCTCGTAATTCAGCAAATCTTCTTCGTTCAACAATGTTGCGTCAATGGTCATCAAGCGGTCGAGAGAAGCTTGTTCCAACTCCTGCGCAGCGGCCAACCATTCTGGGCCGATGTCATTGGCATACTGGTCGTTGAAACGGTTGTCGCCGATAAAAGTGGCAAAGGTCGGGTTCAGTTCCAAATAGCCTTCAAAGTATTCTTCGAACAGTTGGTGTAGAGCCAAGACGTTTTGTCCGGTGGATTGAGCGGTAGCGGCTTCAGCGTCGATTGACCCAGAGCTTTCCCCGGTAGTTTCAGCGCTGATCGCGGTGTCGGGTGCTTGCTCTGAGCAGGCAGAAATCAGGCTAAGCAGCAGGATAAGTGCCAGGATTCGAAAGACCGTCATGTGAATTACCGCGTGTGCATGATTTTGAGGCGCAAAGGAGAACACTGCATATCTGCGCTGTGCAAGACTTTAAGTGCATGGAGTCCACATTTCCTGATCATTCAGTGGCTCCAATGCCGGGCTGGATGGAGATGATGAAACCGCTCAAGTCGCTGGCGACACAGCCGCCATTTGCGATGCGGAAATCACTCCAGACTATCGGTACAACGATCGATTTTATTACACGGGCGCTACTGCCATCACACGATTGCTTCCTTAAGTGCTATCATAGGTTCGTGAGCAAGTACTTGACATTGCTGTTGATTCTGGCTTTATCGCTGCCGCCTTTGCAGGCGGTAAACTGTGAAATGGAGCAGGGTCAAGCCAATCAACCGCAAGGCAACCAGCATGTTATGGACTCTGCTAAGCCAATGGCTGCACATCATGAGCAGAAGGTTGCTGAACACGGCCAGTCTGGCAACATGCCTGATTGTTGTGCTTTAGAACCTGCCGCACAGAACCAGGACTGCGATGAAACCATGGACTGCGGCACTTGCTCAGCATTAGTTTCGCTACCGGGCAGCACGGCGATGATCTCCGGTCAGTCAGCCTTTTCCTATAGCGCAAGCATGCGTTCTGGCTTGATGGGTCCCAGCCACTCATTCCCGCCTTACCGACCTCCTATTTCCTGAACTGCGTATTCCGGGCCGTTTTAACGCAGGCCCGCATGATGGCCCAATTGATGGCCCAGTTGATGGCTTATCAAAAGCTTTGACGGCGCTTTTCTGAAGGATGCCCCAGCAGTTCCGGAGATCACTATGTTTTATGCATCTACGCACTTTGGCGTTAAAGCCTTTAGCCTGGGAATTTTGCTCTGGCTGACACTGCCTCCCAGTTCGGTAGCTCAGGCGCTGAGCCTGGCTGAGGCAGAACGTTTGGTGCTGGCCAATGACCCGGCCATGCGCTCGGTCGAGTTCAAAAGCCAGGCGCTGGAAGAAATGTCGGTGGCCGCCGGGCAGTTGCCAGACCCTATGCTGAGAGTCGGCGTCATGTCCTTGCCACTCGACAGTTTTGAGTTCGGCCAGGAGCCCATGACCCAGGCCGTAGTTGGACTGGTGCAGAAATTCCCGCGCGGTGACAGCCGCGAGCTCCGCTCCAGACAATTCCAGCAGCAAGCAGAAATGCTGGATGAATCTTTGCTGGATCAGCAACTGCAGATCACGCTGGCGGTACGCGAACTGTATCTTGAGGTGGTCAAGCAAAGGAAGCGGGCGGCCATCAACGCTGAAGCAATCCAGATTTTCACTGATTTTTCCGATATCACGCGTGATTACTACGCTACCGGCCGGGTGAATCAGCAAGATGTGTTGCAGGCCGTGGTGGAGCTGGCCAAGGCTGAAGAGAGAGCCCGGCAAATTTCAGAAGGGGAAAATCGTGCCCGGGCCCGCTTGTCGACCTGGTTGGGTGAAGCCTCGCGTTTGGATCTCAGCGACGATTGGCCCAGCCTGCCGGATCCATTGCCGCTGGATGATCTTTATGAACGAATCAAAACACACCCGCGCATTCTGGCCCTGCAGAAAAAGATCAATTACTCAGAAACCGGCGTGTAGCTGGCCCGCCAGGCCTACCGGCCGGAATTTTCGATCGATGTAGCCTATGGCGCGCGCAGTGGTCACGAAATGGACGGCAGTTCTCGGGCTGATCTGTTTTCGCTGATGCTGGTGATGGATTTGCCGCTGTTTCATGACCAGCGCCAGGATCGCGTTACCGCCTCCATGATCGCAGAATCCTCGGCGGCCATGTTTAATCGTGATGATCTGTATCGGCGCATGAAAAGCGAAGCAGAACTGAATGCGGTTACGCTCAGCAAGCAACAGGAAAGCATCGCGTTTTTCAGCAACAGCATTTTGCCTGAGGCCCAGTTCAGTGCGGAATCATCGTTTGATGCCTACCAGTCTTCGGTGGGTGATCTCACCAGTTTGTTGCGTGCGCAAATTACCGAAATTGATTTGCGACTGGAGTTTGTGCGCATTCAGGCCGAGGCTTTGAAGTCACAGGCTCGCCTGCTTTATTTCCAGGGAGAGAATTCATGAACAGCAAAATCGTGATGTTATTGCTGGTGGTAGCCGCCTTGATTGGTGGTTTTGTCATCGGCGCTCGCAGTTCAGCTCCTATAACTGCTGATGCTGCGCCCAGCGACGTTACAGCGGAAGAAAAAAAGCCGCTGTACTGGGTTGCGCCGATGGACCCCAACTACCGCCGCGATCAGCCCGGTAAATCGCCCATGGGCATGGACCTGGTGCCCGTCTATGCCGAGCAATCAGAAGACGACGGTGCTATCCGCATCAACCCGTCGGTGGAAAACAACCTGGGTATTCGTACCGAGAAAGTGCGGGTAGGGCCTTTATGGCGCCGCGTCGAGGCCACTGCTTCCGTAGGCATGGATGAAACCCTGATAGCCAATATCAGTGTCCGTACTCAGGGCTGGATAGCGCATTTGTCCATCAACGCCGAAGGCGAGCGGGTGAAGAAGAACCAGTTGCTGTTTGAGTTGTACTCGCCGGAACTGGTCAATGCGCAAAAGGAATTCCTCCAGGCGCTCAAGCGCAGTGGCACTCGTTTGATCAGCGGCTCGACCGAAAAACTGCGGGCCCTGGGCATGATCCAGAATGAAATTGCTGCTCTGGAAAAAACCGCTATGGTCTCGGAAAACATTCGAGTGGTGGCACCACAGGATGGCATTGTCTCCTCGCTGCGTGTGCGTGAAGGCATGTACGTGCAACCCAATTCCACCATCATGAGCCTGGCTGATTTGTCCAGTGTCTGGCTGCAGGCCGAAGTATTTGAGTCGCAAGCGGAGTGGGTGGCAGCCGGGCAGGCGGCCAAGGCCAGTCTGGATTATCTGCCGGCCTACGAATTCAATGGTCAGGTTGATTATGTCTACCCGGTGCTGGACCCCAAGACGCGTACTTTGCGTGTGCGTCTGCGCTTTGATAACCCAGAGGAACGACTGAAGCCCAATATGTATGCCCGGGTTTCCATTTACGGCAAGCTGCATCCCAACGCATTGAGCATTTCCCGTGAAGCATTGATCCAATCCAAAGCCAGCAACCGTGTGGTGGTGGCGCTGGGCGATGGACGTTTCCGGGTGCATGAAGTGCTCACGGGCGTGGAGAGTGGTGAATCGGTAGAAATTCTTGCTGGCCTCGCTGAAGGTGACGAGGTGGTGACTTCGGCACAATTCCTGCTGGATTCAGAGGCCAGCCTCAATGGTGCCGTCAGGCGGCTGGATACCCTGCCTCGGCACGATGATCAGCGAATGCCAGAGCGGGTAATTGCCAGCGGGCGGGTCGATGCCGTCTATCCGGAGCGGAACCGTATCCGCATCACCCATGGTCCGATCGATGCACTGGCATGGCCGGCCATGACCATGGAGTTCGATGTGGTGGGCGACACCGACCTGGGCAGTATCCGCAGTGGCCAGAATATCCGCTTCAGCCTGGAGCAACAGCACGCAGGCGAATACGCCATTGTCAGTCTGGGCCAGGATGCCGAAGTGCAGATGAATAGTGATCCGCAGAGTCATCAACATGATTGAGCAGATCATTCGTTGGTCATTGGCCAACCGCCTGCTGATTGTACTGGCCAGTGTGATATTTGCTGCCTGGGGTGTGCGCAGTGTGCTTCTTACGCCGGTCGATGCGCTGCCCGATCTGTCCGATGTGCAGGTGATTATCAAAACCTCTTATCCTGGCCAGGCTCCGCAGTTAGTTGAAGATCAGGTTACCTACCCTTTGACCACGGCCATGCTGTCGGTACCCAAGGCGGCCACCGTACGTGGTTATTCTTTTTTCGGTGATTCCTTTGTTTATGTGATTTTTGAGGATGGCACGGATCTGTCTTGGGCGCGGTCCCGGGTGCTGGAGTATCTGAACCAGGTGACCGGATCATTACCCCCTGCAGCCAATCCAGTGCTTGGCCCCGATGCGACCGGTGTGGGCTGGGTTTATGAATATGCCCTGCAAGACAAAACCGGGCGGCACGACCTGTCGCAGTTGCGCTCCATCCAGGACTGGTTCCTGAAGTACGAATTACAAACCATTCCCGGAGTTGCCGAAGTCGCGACCTTAGGCGGCATGGTGCGGCAATATCAGGTGGTCATTAACCCGGATGCCATCCGTGCCTATGGTTTGACCCTGTCGCAGATACGCAGCGCCATTCAGAACGGCAATCGCGAAGTGGGTGGCTCGGTGATCGAGATGGGCGAGGCCGAGTACATGGTGCGCGCCACCGGCTATTTACAGTCGCTGGAAGATCTGTCGGCCATACCGCTGGGCATCAATGAAACCGGCACACCCATACGGCTGGCGGATGTGGCCGAGATTCGCCTGGGCCCGCAATTGCGCCGCGGAATTGCGGAATTGAACGGCGCGGGTGAAGTGGTTGGTGGCGTGATCGTCATGCGCTTCGGCGAGAATGCCCTGAGTACCATCAAGGGCGTGAAGCAACGTTTGGCGGAACTGCAGTCGGGCTTGCCTGAGGGCGTGGAAATCGTTGAAACCTATGATCGATCGGCGCTGATCAACCGGGCGGTAGACAACCTGCAAGGCAAATTATTGCAAGAGTTTGTGGTGGTGGTGCTGGTTTGCCTGCTGTTCCTGGCTCACCTGCGCTCCTCCCTGGTCATTGTCATCAGCCTGCCGTTGGGCATATTGGGCGCATTCGCCATCATGCACGCGCAGGGTTTGAACGCCAATATCATGTCGCTTGGCGGCATTGCCATCGCCATTGGTGCCATGGTGGACGCGGCCATTGTGATGATTGAAACCCTGCACAAGAAAATGGAGCAGCCCGATTATGCTGCGAAATCGCACTGGTCTGTGGTTAGCGAGGCGGCCGTTGAAGTGGGTCCACCTTTGTTCTTTTCCTTGTTGATTATTACCGTGAGTTTTCTACCGGTGTTTACCCTGCAGGCCCAGGAAGGCCGCATGTTTGCCCCTCTGGCCTTTACCAAAACCTATGCCATGGCTGTTGCGGCGGGATTGTCCATCACCCTGGTGCCAGTGCTGATGGGATACTTCGTGCGCGGCAAAATCATGCAGGAACACCGCAATCCGCTGAACCGGGCGCTGGTGTGGTTTTACCGGCCGATCATTGCTGCCGTCAGCCACCATCCGGGAATTATCTTTTTGCTCACAGCGGTTTTGGTGGTAGTTGGGTTCTGGCCTGTGAACAAATTGGGTTCGGAGTTTATGCCCGATCTGAATGAAGGCGATCTGATGTACATGCCCACCACCTTCCCGGGTATATCAGTGGGCAAGGCCGCGCAAATACTGCAACAAACCGACAAGCTGATCATGTCGGTGCCGGAGGTGAAATCGGTATTTGGCAAGATGGGCCGCGCCGAGACTGCCACCGATCCTGCACCGATGGCCATGGTAGAAACCGTAATTCAATTGAAACCACAGGCGCAATGGCGGCCCGGATTGAGCATGGAAGACATACGCGCTGAACTGAACCAGCGTTTGCAGATTCCGGGCCTGAGCAATGCCTGGGTATGGCCAATTAAAACGCGCATTGACATGCTCGCTACCGGTATCAAGACGCCGGTAGGTGTCAAGATTGCCGGCCCTGACCTGAAAGTGATCCAGCAGATCGGCCAGGATATTGAAGCTGTGCTCAAAGAGGTTCCGGGTACCGCTTCGGCTTTTTCCGAGCGCGTGGCAGGAGGGCGTTATGTGACGGTGGATATACGTCGCGACCAAGCTTCACGTTATGGGCTCAACATCAACGATGTGCAGGATATTGTGGCCACGGCGATTGGCGGCATGAATGTCACGGAAACCGTTGAAGGCCTGGAGCGCTACCCGGTGAACCTGCGCTATCCCAGGCAGTACCGGGATTCGCTGGAAAAGCTCTGGGATTTGCCGGTAGTCACGCCCATCGGGCAGCAGATTCCGCTGTCGGCGGTGGCCGATATCACCATCGAAGACGGCCCACCCATGATCAAAAGTGAAAATGCCCGTCCCAATGGATGGATATTTGTCGACATAGCAGGCGTTGATCTGGGCAGCTATGTGGAGAGCGCCAAACAGGCGGTGCAGCAACAGGTTAAATTGCCAGTCGGTTATTCGGTCAACTGGTCGGGGCAATTTGAATACCTGGAGCGCGCAGAGGAACGCCTGATGACGGTCGTTCCCTTTACCTTCCTGATTATCGTGCTGCTGTTATTCCTGAACTTCAAAAGCTTGCCCGAGGTGTTGATCATTCTGGGCACATTGCCGACAGCGCTGGTGGGAGGTATCTGGTTGCTGTACTTGCTGGACTACAACCTTTCAGTGGCAGTAGGCGTGGGCTTTATCGCCCTGGCAGGGGTCGCGGTTGAGATTGGTGTGGTCAAGCTGGTTTATCTCAAACAGGCCCTGGCCAGGCAACAACAACTGGCACAACAGCAGGGCCGCAAACTGAATCGTGAAGACTTGTCGCAGGCCGTTGTCGAAGGTGCGCTACTCAGGCTCAGGCCCATTACCATGACGGTGGCTACCATCATGGCCGGCCTGTTGCCCATCATGCTGGGCAGCGGTACAGGCTCAGAAGTGATGCGCCGAATTGCTGCGCCGATGATCGGTGGCATGCTCAGTGCCACGATTTTAACGCTTGCAGTAATTCCAGCGGCCTTTTTATTGTGGCAGAGTCACATATTAAAGAAGCTTTGAATAAATAAAGGAGAAAAGTGTGAATTCAGCAACCGTGGATTTTGTAACCTTGAGTGCCATGCAGGTGCGCGTGCTGGGATGCCTGATGGAAAAAGAGGCAACCACGCCCGAGCAATACCCGCTCACCGTCAATTCCCTGCGTTTGGCCTGCAACCAGAAAACCGCGCGCCATCCGGTGGTGAACTACACCGAAGGCGAGGTGGGCCATACCGTGCGTGAACTGCAAGCACTGGGGTTTGTGAAGGAAGCCTGGGGTGCACGCGTGGTCAAGTACGAACATCAGGCCGGTAAGATTCTCGGCCTGCAAAGCAAAGGCCTGGCGGTTTTGTGCGTATTGATGCTGCGCGGGCCGCAAACATTGGCTGAAATCAAAACCAGCACCCAGCGTATCCATGAGTTTGGTGACCTTGACGATGTCGCGCATATGCTCGGTCGCCTGGCGGAGCATGAGCCACCATTGACCCTGTTGCTACCTCGCATGCCGGGCCAAAAAGAATCGCGCTATACGCACCTTTTAAGCGGCGAACCGGATTTGAGCAAATTGGAATTTCGAGCAACGTCCTCGTCGTCGACCACTAGCGGATTGGAAGACCGTGTTGAGGCGTTGGAGAGCGCTGTCGAAGAATTACGCGAGCAACTGCAGAATCTGCTGAATCCGCAGACTTAGCGAAAACCAGCCTCATCAGTCAGACTGCAAATACCTGCCAAAGAAATCCAGGTACAAATTCCATAGCTGCGTGGTCTCTGCCTCACCCGTAATGCGATGACGCTTGCCGGGATAAGCCATCATTTCAAACGGCTGAGCGGCCTGCTGCAGGGCGGTAATCATCTGCACCGTATGGTCAAAAAACACATTGTCATCAGCCATACCGCGGATGATCAGTAATGGATCCGTCAGATTTGAGGCATAGCTCATCGGGCTGGAAAGTTCATACTTGCCTGCGCCATCATTTGGATCACCCATGTAGCGCTCGGTGTAGTGGGTGTCGTACAGGCGCCAGTTGGTAACCGGTGCACCGGCAATGCCTGCTTTCAATGTGCCTGGATGTTGCAGCAGGGTCATCAGGGTCATATAACCGCCGTAAGACCAGCCGTGCATACCAATCCGCTTAGCGTCAACAAAAGCCTGGCTCTTCAGCCAGTTGATGCCCGTGATCTGGTCACGTACTTCGATATTACCCATGTTGCGATAGATCACATCTGCAAAGGCTTTACCGCGATTGCCGGTGCCACGGTTGTCCAGGGTGAACACGACGTGGCCATTGCGCGCCAGCACCTGATTGAGTCCCTGCAAGCGGCCATCTATCGGCCACTGGTGGGTTACCTCTGGCCCGCCCGGACCTCCATACAGGTAAACAATTGCGGGATACTTTTTCGCCGGGTCGAAATCAGCAGGTTTTGTGATCTGGTAGTTCAGCAGCGTGCCATCTTCAGCCGCCAAGGTGCCAAATTCACCTGCTCTATGATCGGCCAGGTAGGGGTAATAGGCATGGGTCTCGTCCAGTGCATTTTCGGTAATGTAAGTCAGCAGTTCGCCTTTCGCTGATCGAATGGCGGTGTAAGGCGGGCGCAAGGGACCTTGGCCATTTTCAACGTAGAAACTGCCATTGGCCGCAACTTTGGCGTCGTACCAGCCGCCGTCAGGAGTCATCTGCTCTGCCGCTCCATTTTCCAGTGAAACCCGATACAGTTGCTTTTCCAGTGCTGTTCCCGAGTATCCTGAAAACCAGATCATGCCGCTTTTTTCGTCTACGGCACGAACACCAGCACCGGTGCGATCGGTACCGGCAACTGACCAATTGTTGTCGGTCAGTTGGCGTATCAGGCTGCCGTCTTTCTGGTAGAGGTAGAGCTGGTT
>Ga0163153_10007473_pt1 | contig 11752 bp, 12 predicted proteins | sample OliLakLV19MP6IB1_FD_148629 | JGI IMG/M metagenome (GOLD analysis project Ga0163153, IMG submission 148629) | Freshwater microbial mat bacterial communities from Lake Vanda, McMurdo Dry Valleys, Antarctica - Oligotrophic Lake LV.19.MP6.IB-1 | ecosystem: Environmental > Aquatic > Freshwater >... | reverse complement strand
GCGAGAATATCGCCACGGTCGTGGAGCGCCTGCTGTGCATCAGCGGCGACGACACGCTGACGGTGGACCGAAAACACCTGACCAGCGTGACCATGAAGCTGCCCACCCGCTTCGTGTTTCTCACGAACGAGTTTCCGCGGCTCACCGACGCCAGCGGCGCGTTGGCCGGTCGGTTCGTGATCCTGCGACTCACCGAGAGTTTCTATGGCAAAGAGGACGTGGCACTCACCGCTCGGCTGCTCGGCGAACTACCCGGCATCCTCAACTGGGCGATCGCAGGCTGGCAGCGACTGCGCCAGCGCGGTCACTTCGTGTTGCCGAGTAGCGTCCGCGACGTGGTGCAAGAGATCGAAGATTTGTCGTCACCGGTGGCTGCCTTCGTCCGCGCCGAATGTGTGGTCGGGCCAGGCTGCCGCGTCTGGGTCGATGAGCTGTACCAAGCGTGGAAGCTGTGGTGCGAGCGCGAAGGGCGAACGCTGGTCAGCACAAAACAGGCGTTTGGGCGCGATCTGGCCGCCGCAGTTGCCGGCATTACGCGTCGCCGCGGCGCTCGCGACCTGCCGTTCTACGCCGGGATTGAGCTGAAGGGGAACCAATCATGACCAAGTTACCGTCGCGCACCGTTGCAGACCGTCGCACAACCGTCGCGATGAAGATCACGTTGGTGACCGCCGTATGGCCTTGCACCACCAAGACTTACAAGTACTACCGTCGCGCACCGTCACGATGTCTCCAACTTATTACACGCGCACGGGCGCGCACGCGCGAGAAGAGAATTAGGCGCAATGGGAACCGTCGCGACGGTACGCGACGGTGGCGGGGAACTCGCGTAGGTACTACCCCGCCTGAGTCCTTCCTGACGCCCGCGGGAACAGCCGCGGGGTTAGGCACAGTTTGTTTTTAGTGTCCGAATTTTCCCACGCGAAAACATGGCATACCGCCAGGGGTTTTCAGATTACCAATTGGGACGCGGAGGGGTGAATGGTTTCGTCAACATCGCAACTGAGGTGGGAGAACGAATGCATGGGCCTTGAAATCGACCATTTACGACTGGTCTGCGAAATCTTGGCGCGCGGTGTTATCCGCCACCGCCGCGGCAATGCCGGCGAGGTTGCCAAAGCGCTTCGAAGCGCCGTGAAAGAGATCGCGGGCGACGAGTCGGCCTGCATTGCGGAATGCTTGGACGAGGAGAAGCAATGATCAAGGTTCGATCACAACCGGCCCAGTGGACGGGTCATTTACGGCCGCGCGTGGTCGCCCTGGTTGGCCCACGTCGCGTCCGGCGGCAGGAGTTGGCCGGTGAGGCGACCAACAATAAAGGGCTCCGACGGGGCGAACGTGTGGCGTTGGGCGAAGGCCAGTCACGCGGCCTACTTGTTGACGGCGAATCTTCCGCGTTCGGTCTTCTTGAAACGGGCGTCCTTCCCCTTCCCGTTGATTTCTCGCAGGATCGCGCTGTAGAGCGTGGCATGCGGCGTCTTCCCACCGGGGCTGATCCAGAGGCCTTTCGCCGCCATCGCCTCGATCAACTCCTTCGTGTTCATCGGCGCTTTGCTGGCGGCGAGGATCTGCGCGGCGGCGTCGATGCAACTGACCTGCTTCTCCTTCGGCGCTTTGGGGGATTTCGCCGTGGCGACCTTGGCTGTTTTCGCGTCGCCAGCCGGTTCGCCAAGCGTCTTCGGGGCCTTGGCGATCTTGGTCGTCCTTGCGCGTTGCGAGGCGGGAGCGTTTTTTGTCTTCGTTGCCTTGGTCTTCTTCGCGGTGGTCTTTCTCGTAGCCATGTGTCACCTCCTTCGCGTTCGAATCGATGGATCGGCTGCCATCATCAGGTCCGGCGAACCACCGCCGAGCGACGCGGGACATGCCCGCGTTTCGGCTTACAGACCCAGCTCTTCCATCAGGCGGTTGTGCTCGTCCACGCCGAGCATGTCCGTCAGCGTGTTGGCGAACCACTCGACCTGCCGCAGCGCTTGCATCGCGTCTTCGTTGGCGGGCCGGTAGAGCGTTGCCGGCTGCAAAAAGGCAACGATCGTGGCGACCGCCTCCGGCGAAAGGTTGTCGCGAATCGCTTTCTCGAAGGCCGTTTGGTCGACCGCTCCGCTCATTCGTTCGTCGTTGTTCGCGTTCATCGTTGGGCTCCTGGTGGTGGGAGGTGGTTCGTCCCGTGCGGACAGTCACACAGGAGCCAGCCCCTTGCAAAATCATCAAGCGCGAGTCGCCCAGATTCCGGCGGAATTCGGCAGATTTCCGTTGCCCAAAGGAAGTGCCCGTGAATCGAGAAATCTGGCGGGCAGGGCCTTGAGGTCGGGGCCGAAACGAGGCTCAGTGTCCACTCGGATTATCGATTCCGAGACTTTCGACACCAGGAGAACGGTATGACATTGAACGTGGGGAAAGAGGTCGCCGCGCTCGAGCGAATGACCGTCGGCGAGCTGCGCACGCGGTATGCGGAACTGTTCGCCGAGGCAACTCATGCCGGCAATCGTACGTGGCTCATCCGCCGCATCATCTGGCGAATGCAGTCGATTGCCGAAGGCGGGCTCACCGCACGGGCCCTTCAACGGGCCGAAGAATTGGCCAATTCCAGCGACCTGCGCGTCACGGCGCCGCGCGCACCGAGGCTGTCGCCCGAGGCGTCCGAACGGACCACGACCGTCGTGTGCCCCGTGCATGGCGGTTCCCGGCTTCCGCTCCCCGGCACGCTGATCACGCGCCCGTACAAGGGCCGCCTGATCCAGGTGAAAGTCGTCGGCGACGGCTTCGAGTTTGAGGGCGAACTCTACAAGTCGCTCAGCGCCGTGGCGAAGCAGATCACCGGTTCGCACTGGAACGGATTTAAGTTCTTCAATTTGTCATGCGAAGGAGGCAACCGATGAAACGCCGTAACCAACCAACGAACACGCCCACAGTGCGCTGCGCGGTCTACACCCGCAAGAGCACCGAAGAAGGACTCGAGCAGGAATTCAACTCCCTCGACGCCCAACGCGAGTCGGGCGAATCCTTCATCGCCAGCCAGCGGCACGAGGGCTGGCAGTGCTTGGGTGAGCATTACGACGACGGGGGCTTCACCGGTGGCAACATGGATCGACCGGCGCTCAAACGTCTGCTGGCTGACATTGCAGCGGGCAAGATCGACTGCGTGATCGTGTACAAGGTCGATCGGCTCAGCCGCAGCCTGCTCGACTTCGCCCGGATGATGGAGGTCTTCGAGCAGCACGGCGTCTCGTTCGTGAGCGTCACGCAGCAGTTCAACACCGCCAGTTCCATGGGACGGCTGGTGTTGAACGTGCTGTTGTCGTTCGCCCAGTTTGAACGGGAAATGATCAGCGAGCGGGTCCGCGACAAGATCGCCGCCTCGCGCCGCAAGGGGAAGTGGTCGGGCGGCATGCCGCTCTTGGGCTACACGGTCAGAGAGACAAAGCTCGTCGTCGACGAAGTCGAGGCCCAGCGTGTGCGGCAGATCTTCGAGCTGTACCTCGAACACCAATCGCTCCTCCCCACGGTGACAGAACTCAATCGGCGCGGCTGGACGACGAAGCGTTGGACGACCAAGAAGGGAGCCCTGCGCGGCGGACGGCTCTTCACCAAGAACGGCCTTTACGCGCTGCTTACCAACGTCACCTACATCGGTCAGATTCGCTACAAGGAGGAAGTGCACCGCGGCGAGCACCTTCCGATCGTGCCGGACGAATCGTTCCGGCGGGTGCAGGCGTTGCTGCAACGAAACGGTCACACGGGCGGCCGCGACGTTCGCAACAAGCACGGTGCGCTGCTGCGTGGGCTGCTCCGCTGTGGTCCCTGCGGCTGCGCGATGTCCCACACCTACACCGCCAAGGGGAACCGCCGTTATCGCTACTATGTCTGCGGCACAGCTCAGCAGCGCGGCTGGTCCGAGTGCCCGTCGCCGTCAGTTCCCGCCGGCGAGATCGAGCGGTTTGTGGTCGAACAGATCAAGTGCATCGGCCAGGATGCCAACGTCCTCGCGGAAACGGTGCGGCAGGTTCGCGAGCAGACGGAGGCGACTATCAAACAGCTCGACCACGAGCGAATCGGCCTTCAGCAGCAGTTGCGAGATGACCACGCTCGATTGCAAGCCGCGGCGGCTCTGTCAGATCACCTGCACCGCGTTACTCTCTTGGCGGATTCTCAGGAACGCGTTCGCGTCGCCGAGCGCCGGCTCACGGAAATCGACAACGAACTCGTCTCGTTACGCGGCAAGCTTGTGGACGAAGCGGAGGTGACGCGCGCCCTGGCCGACTTCGACAAGTTGTGGGAGACCCTAGCGCCGCGGGAGCAGTCCCGTGTGCTGGAACTGCTCGTCGAACGGGTTGACTACGATGGCGAGCATGGCCGTATCTCGCTGACGTTCCACCCCGCCGGTATCAAGTCGCTGACCCATGAACTCGCCAGCCACCAGGAGGACGCCGCATGAACTGCCGCCTTACCGTCACCCGTGAATTTCACGTGAGTCGTCGGCGTTGTGGCCAGAAGCAGCTCCGCAACGGTTCCGCAGAAGAGACGCCAGGCGGCCGAATCCCGCGCATCGCCCGGTTGATGGCGCTGGCGATCCGTTGCGAGAAGCTGATTCGTGACGGCGTCGTGGCGGACCAGTCGGAACTAGCCCGTTTCGGCCACATCACCACTGCCCGCATGACGCAAATCATGGCGCTCTTAAATCTGGCCCCCGACCTTCAGGAACAGATTCTGCACTTACCACGAACCGACCACGGCCGCGATCCCGTCAAGGAGACCGACGTTCGCCCGATCGCCACCACGCTCGATTGGCGGAAGCAGCGGCGCATGTGGGCCATGCTTCAGCAGAGACGTCGTGAGGACGAAGCCAGTTCGCGGTAGGTTGTCTCCGCCACGCGAACGCAACGAGGTTGCTAATAAGCAAGGGTCTTCTAAACCGAGAGCGCGAGAGTTCGCGAGCCATTTCTCGGCGGGACGGAGCGAACCCTCGCCTACAACGCTCCCCGCGAGAAAACCGAGAGCGCCGAGTCATCGCCGCCGTCGTCGCAAACTCTTTCGCAGACTACGGATAACTCGCGACCTACGTTAGCCCCGCTTCGCGTCCCGAGAGCTAACCTCCGTGTCGCACTGAGTTCGCAAGAGTTAATGAGTACGCCCGACAGGATTCGAACCTGTAACCCTCGGTTCCGAAGACCGATGCGCTATCCAGTTGCGCCACGGGCGCAAATGCCTTGTTTTAGGCACTTGTTTGCCACTTTCCGCCGAGTTGCTATCATGCTAGCGACACCCGTTGCGACACCCGGCGAAGGAAACTGGCATGAGCAATCATACCAAATCGGCGAAGCCTGCCAAACCGCATCCCGACTACCCGTTGTTCCCACACGGGAACGGGCAGTGGGCGAAAAAAGTACGAGGCAAGCTTTGCTTCTTTGGCGTCTGGCGTGACGCCGACGCCGCGTTGTCCCTCTGGAACAAGCAGAAGGATTATCTTCTGGAGGGACGGCGGCCGCCCGCCAACCTCGACGGCGCTACGGTCCGCGATCTAGCGAATCGGTTCTTGTCTGCCAAGCAACGACTGGTCGACACCGGCGAATTGACGCATCGCAGCTTTGTCGACTATTTCGCCACCTGCGGCGCAGTGTTGTCGTTTGTCGGCAAAAGCCGACTACTGGACGACATCCAACCGGAAGACTTTGAAAAGCTACGCGAGCACCTGGCCAAAGGTCGCGGCCCCGTCAGCTTGGGAAACAACATCCAGCGCGTGCGATCGCTGTTCAAATACGCCTTTGAGAATCGGTTGGTCGATCGACCGATGTTGTTCGGCAGCGAATTTAAGAAGCCTAGCCGCAAGGCGATTCGACAGCAGCGTGCCAAGCGCGGCGTGATGATGTTTGAGGCGCACGAGATTCAACGAATGCTCAAGACGGCGTCACCGCACCTGGAAGCCATGATCCTGCTTGGCGTGAATGCCGGACTCGGCAATTCGGATATCGGGAACCTGCCGCTTTCGGCGTTGGACCTGACCACCGGCTGGTTGACGTTCCCCCGACCTAAGACTGGCATCGAGCGTCGCGTACCACTATGGGCGGAGACGGTCAGTGCGATTCGCGAATCATTGGAGCATCGGCCGGAACCCAAGGTGGCGGAAGTCAAGGAACTGGTATTCGTCACGAAACGCGGACAAAGTTGGTTCCGCGTGAAGCCGGGCAATCCGCTTTCGCAGGAATTCAAGAAGCTACTCGACGAACTCGGGCTGTATCGACCCGGCAGAAACTTCTACGCGCTGCGCCACGTGGCCGAAACGATCGGCGGCGAGCCCAGGGACCAAGTCGCGGTGAACGCGATCATGGGGCACGTCGATAGCACGATGGCGGGGCATTACCGCGAGCGCATCAGCGACGAACGCTTACGCGCCGTGACGGATCACGTTCGCGAGTGGCTGTTCGGTAAGTCGACGAAGAAGGCGAAATAAGTATAATTACGACCGGTTAGGTGTTGGAAAAGGCATTAGGACACTGCCTGCAAACGCTTTTGCCCATGAAAATGAGGGCCACCGCATGCCTCAGGATTTGATGGAGACAGAGCAAGCACTAACAGAACTTGCGACCGCCTATCAGTTTTCACTAACCGTTTTTCGGCGGCACATGTATTTGTGCCCCGGTGAGTTTGACGAGGAAGGAATGAAGGAGTTGACCGACGCTTTGCGAAGGTGGGCACAGGCGCAGGAATTCACCGTAAAAGATGCTCAAAAAAGGTTGCTTCGAACTGGTATCGAAGTGCCAGACCGATGGCTCTTGAACGCAGTTCCGACAATCAGATTTGGCGAAGGGAAATCACCTCATGGGCATGAGTCGACTCGATGGTGCTTTGTGCAGGGCGTGGATGTGCATTCGTTGAACACTGCGGTGCGCGAGCTTCGTCAAAGTGCCACGCGAGTTTCAGCTGGCGCCACGTTACCGCCCGCCTTGACCTCACCGACTTCAAACAACCTGGCGCCGGTGGCGCGATTGTTCGGCTGGCCCTCGATATTGGATGCCGTCAAGCAGCCGAACGAGAACAAGGAATTGGTCCGAAAGCTGAACAGCGAGTTCGAAGGCCCAATAAAATTGGGCGGCCGCGGCAGTAGACCTTCGGTGGTCAAGCAAGGCTTAGTTCAATGGTGGAATACGTTGGAGTCTAGGATGGCCGAGCTCGACGCCAAGAAGCAAAACAAAGGCGCGACTCTCTCAGCCCAGTATAAGCATGGGCGTGACGGGGAGGTGATGGCTCCCGAAATCCGAGGCTCGGTAAAAAAGGGACGTCGGAAGCGGTGAGCTTACCGTTTCAATTCGGAAAAATGCCAAAAGTTCAATAAAGGTCTGGAAAGGTCCTTTGAATTCGCGCAATTGCGTTGATCCCCATGAGTTTATGGGGAGAAACACAATATGTTGCTTTTGGGGATCGAGATCGACAAGCGGCTTTCTTGGCCGTTGGGGCGTTCCGAGCGGCTGGCCAAGCGCCGGAAGCTCCCTCACGTTGTCTTGCCAGACGGCAGCGTCCGCTTCGATTGGCACGTCGTTGAGGCGACGTTGCGTCAGGTACCCGCTGCGACCTCCACAGAGCATGGGGCCGCGCCGTGCAACTGACCAAGCGCAAGTTCACACCGCCGGAAGTCGCCAGGTTGTTTGGCGTGGAGCCGGGCAAGATTATCGCTTGGATCCGCACCGGTGAACTCCGAGCCATCAACGGGGCCACTAAGCGGGGGCAGCGCCCCCGTTATTTGATCGATGTCGCGGACATTGAAGCGTTTGAGCGATCTCGCCAAGTCATTCCGGTTCCGGCCGCTTCTCCTCGCCGGAAACGCTCGACCGAAAACGTCGTTGAGTTTTTCAAATAGGCCTGGGCGTATTCGAGCACTCCGCCCAAAGGCCGGAGTGAGCCCCTTGGTAGGCGAAGCATCATGAAGTCAACCCGTTCTGCCGAACGGCCCCCCGTCGTCGCGGTGCCGTCGGTCGCGAACACGACGGAACTCAATTATGGGTCTACCCCAAAAAGCGCCCGAGGCGGTCGAAGGTAAGCATCTCCAGTCTCTGCGACACCATCCTGGAGCTGGTCGAGGCGGAACGGCCGATGACCGTGCGCCAAATTTACTACCAACTGGTTACGAGAGGCACCATTGCCAAGACGGAGGCCGAGTACAAAACGACGGTCTATAGGCTGCTGGCGGAGATGCGGCGCCGCGGCCAAATGCCGTATCACTGGATCGCTGACAACACCCGCTGGCAGCGAAAGCCTCGCACCTATTCGTCCATGCAGGAAATGCTCCGCATCACGCAGCAAACCTACCGACGCGCTATCTGGGACAGCCAAGAAGTGGATGTGGAAGTCTGGCTGGAGAAGGACGCATTGGCCGGCGTACTGCTAGACGTGACGGTCGAGTGGGACGTTCCCCTGATGGTCACGCGCGGCTATCCATCGCTCACTTTCTTGCATTCTTCGGCGGAGAGCATGGCCGAACACAAGCCAACCTATATCTACTACTTCGGTGATCAAGATCCGAGCGGAGTCGACATTCCGCGAAAGGTGGAACGCGACCTGAGCGCCTTCGCGCCGGCCGCGGAGATTCATTTCGAGCGTGAAGCCGTCACCGAGCAACAGATCGATGAATTCGACCTGCCGACCAGGCCAACCAAGACGAGTGGCAGCCGCTCAAAGTCGTTCGTCGGCGAGTCAGTCGAAGTCGATGCTATTCTGCCGAGGGAACCGCGGAACATCGTTCATAGCTGCATCGTGGAGCATATCGACAATCGCGCCTTGACGCAGCTTCGCCACGTAGAGGCCGCCGAGCGGCAAACGCTCGATTCAATGATTGCGGGATTGGAGGTCGCCGAATGAGCACCTACGATGAATTCGACCAAGAATTCTACCCCTACGCAGAACTGCCACCTCAGCAAAGTCATGATCTGGTTCGCCTTGCAGACCATCCCGAGCGTCTTCACCAGATGTTGCGCGACGTTGCCGAGTATGTCGAGAAATACGGCGGCGGCGAAGAGGTGCGTGCGCAAGCGGGATATGCGATGCGCATGCCGGTTGAATTGTTGGAAGAACTCTTGGACTACTATCGCCAGATCCGCATTCAACAGCTGCTCCAGGACGTCAAGCAATATAAGCGGCTGATGTACAACGCCCAAACGGAGCTGCGCACGTACCTGGACCTGCGGGGGCCGGCAGAAGAAGGAGGCCACGAATGACGCCCCTAAACGGAAACGCGACGCTTGTCGCCACGCCAGAGTGGCTCAAGGTTAATGGCGATGGCCTTCCCGCTGAATTGAAGAGCCTCAAACAGTGGGTGGCGTGGGAAGCGCGCCCAGGCAATGCCGGCGCAAAGCCTCGCAAAGTGCCTGTGGATCCCGTCAATCGCCGAAATGCAAGTTGTGACGACCCCAATAGCTGGAATCGCTTCGTGCATTGCTGGCAATCATACCTGGAGCGGTTCCCGGGGCTGGCCGGAATCGGTTTTCAGTTTTCCGCTGATGACGCGTACGCTGGCATCGACCTCGACAAGTGCCGCGACGCTGCAACGGGCGAATTGCACCCGACGGCGCAACGCGTCCTGGCTGCTATCCCGAGCTATGCCGAGGTGTCTCCATCCGGCACCGGCGTGAAGTTGATCGTCAAAGGCAAACTGCCCGAGGGCATCAAGCACAAGGCCGCGGTGGATGGAATCGAAATTGAAACCTACGATCAGGGGCGATACTTCGCCTTGACAGGCCACGTCGTTGACGCCGAGCACGCCGAGATTATCGAAGCTCAGCAGGCACTCGACGCGATCGTTCAACAGATTCAGAACGCGCATGGTGCGAAAGCGCCGTCACAACAAGCAAAAACTCCCGGCACGGGGAGTGATGACCGCTTTCGCCAGGCCATGAAGCGTGCAATCAGCATCAAGGTGATGGAGGAAAACGACGGATCGCGGCGGTTGCTGAAGGTCTGTTGCATCGCAGTGGAGTTGGACTTGAGCGACAGCGAGGCGACGCGACTCGTGGGCGAAATCCATCGACTGGCCCCATTCCCGGCTGAGTTCAAAGAGGCTGAAGTCATGAAACGATTGCGCGCAGCCGAGACGAAGACGAAGCGAGGAAAGAGCTTGGGGGACCAGTTTGCGCAGCCTGCCGGGGAGCCGTGCACGGTAACAGACGGTCGCCCCCAAATCATTGTCACGACCGAAGAGCACGTAGCTACTGAGCGTGCCGTTGCGGCCTTGGGAAACGCAACAGAGGTCTATCAGCGCGGTGGAACCCTTGTACATGTGGTTCGTGACGACTGTCTTCCGAGTTTTCTGAGCCGCCCCAAAGACTCACCGCGAATTGTTTCGCTGCCGTTGCCGCGGTTGCGTGAGATTCTTTCTCGCGAGGCCGCTTGGTTTACCTACAACCGCAAAGGTGAGATGAAGCCGAGCCGCGTTGATGGAGAGTGCGTCAAACAAGCGGCTGCTCGTGGATCATGGCCCGGCATTCGTCGGTTGGAAGGCATTACTGAAGCGCCGATGCTTCGGCCAGACGGAAGCGTCGTCACCGCGCCAGGCTACGATCGGGCGACTGGGTTGCTTTTTGTCCCAAACCTGGCCATGCCCTTGATCAAGCCAGAACCTAGCCGTGACGACGCACAGGCCGCTGCGCAAGAGCTGTTGGATGTGGTGTGCGACTTTCATTTTGCCAGTGAAGCACACAAATCCGGCTGGCTCGCCAGCGTCTTGACGCCGTTTGCGCGCCACGCGTTTGAGGGTTGCGTACCGCTGTTCATGATCGACAAGAATGTGCGAGGTGCCGGCGGGGGGCTGTTGGCGAATACGATCGGCATCATCACTACTGGTCGCGACATGGCCGCTATGCCCGCCGCCACAGACGACTCGGAATGGAGAAAAAGAATCACCTCGATCGCTGTTGAAGCTCTGCCAATGGTATTGATCGACAATATTGCGGGGCGATTTGGCTGGCCCAGTCTCGATGCCGCGCTCACCAGCACGATTTGGTCGGACCGGTTGCTGAAGGAAAACAAGAACGCTAAAGCTCGGCTGCAGACGATTTGGTATGCCACCGCCAATAACGTCGCCCTTCAGGCGGATACAGCTCGCCGGTGCCTGCATATCCGCATTGAGACAGACTTAGAACGACCCGAGCAGCGTACCGACTTTGTCCATGCGGACTTAAAGGCCCACGTGCGCCGGATTCGAGGCGATTTAGTACGAGCAGCGCTCACCATCCTGCGGGCCTACTTCGTCGCTGGCTGCCCGGAAATGCAATTGGTTGAGTGGGGATCCTTCGAGCAGTGGTCAAGGCTGATCCGTGGGGCAATCACTTGGCTTGGATTGGCGGACCCCGGCACCACCCGATTGGAGTTGGCGAAGCAGTCAGACGTCGAGGCGAACGCCGCCGCAAACTTGATTCATGCATGGCTGCGCGCCTATGCCAGCGCCTCGAAATCGACTGCCGAGGTACTGCACAACGTGCATCAATCGGAGGACGCTGAGTTCCGTGAACTGCGGGATGCGCTCTGCGAATTCATGCGTTGCAAGGCCGATGACCTGCCCACGGCAACCTCGTTCAGCATGAAGTTACACCATATGCGGCAACGAGTTATCGACGGTTGCCGCTTCGAGTCCGAGAATGACTCGACTATTGACCCCTGCGCTGCCAATGTCCGCCGTCACAACTTTAGCTCGGCGGCTTGGAAGAAGGAGCGTTTGAGGGGTTGATCGTGGTATTGCTGGCGGAGCGATTCGACGACCTGGTCTTCGAGG
>Ga0163153_10007471_pt1 | contig 11755 bp, 13 predicted proteins | sample OliLakLV19MP6IB1_FD_148629 | JGI IMG/M metagenome (GOLD analysis project Ga0163153, IMG submission 148629) | Freshwater microbial mat bacterial communities from Lake Vanda, McMurdo Dry Valleys, Antarctica - Oligotrophic Lake LV.19.MP6.IB-1 | ecosystem: Environmental > Aquatic > Freshwater >... | reverse complement strand
TGCAGGTCAGCGTCACCCGAGGCAATCACTGCGTACGCCGACCCGCTGCCCGCGAGCAGCGCGGGCCGGCCCGCCGCGGCTTCGACTGATCGGCGGAACGCGGCCAGCCTCGGCTCGACATGCTCGGCCGCGGGCTCCAGGTCGTTGCCGAGCGGCGGGAGCCCCGTGACGCCACCGTCGACGGTTCGGCCCGTCGGCCCGCCCAGGTCGTCCCACGCCCGGTAGACCGCGGGGGTCGAACATCCGAACGGCGGCACCGCGATGACAATGTCGAGCGCGGGCACCGCCGCGGGTTCGAGGATCTCTCCCCGCCCTCGCATCCACGCCGCGTCGCCGTGCACGCAGAACGGGACGTCGGAACCGAGTTCGGCCGCGAGATCGGGCCGCCCGAGCGCGACGAGCACCGCGGCCGCGTCGGCCGAGCCGCCGCCCAATCCCGCTCCGTGCGGGATGCCCTTGTGCAACGTGATCGCGACCGGCACACCGGCGAGTTCGGCGGCGCGCACCGCGAGGTTCGTCCCGTCGAGCGGCACACCCGCCGCGAACGGCCCGCTGACAACGATCGTCGTGCGCGCGGCCGCGTCCACCGTCAGCTCGTCGTGCGGTTCGTCGATCGCGACGGTCAGCGCTTCGAGATCGTGAAACCCGTCGGCGCGCGTTCCGAGCACGCGCAACGACAACGTGAGCTTTGAAGAGACGACGATCATGCGGCTACGGCCTCCGGCGCTCCATCTCCACGGCTCGTCGGATGACAGTCCGCGCCTCCGACCTTCGCCCGGCCGAATCACTCGGTGACCTCGGCCAATCGGGCCCACTGCACCAGGTCGAGCGTCTCCGCGCGCGCCTTGGGATCGATGCCGGCCCGTTCGAGGACCGCGGCCGACTCGGGCCCGAACACCGCCGCCAGCGCGTTGCGCAACGTCTTGCGGCGGGTCGCGAACCCGGCGCGCACGAGCGTGAACATGCGCTCGGGGTCGGCCACGTCGACCGGCGGCGGTCGGCGAATCATGCGCACCAGCGCGCTCTCGACGTTGGGCCGCGGCACGAACACCGTCGGCGGCACGGTACCGACCACCTGCGCGTCGGCGTAGTACGCGATCTTCACCGAGACGGCACCGTACGCGCCGTCGCCCGCGCCCGCAGCCATGCGCTCGCCCACCTCCCGCTGCACCATGACGAGAAACCGGTCGACCATCGGCGCGGTTTCGAGCGCCCGCACCACGACGCTCGTCGCCACGTTGTAGGGCAGGTTCGACACCATCGCCCAGCGGTCATGCGCACCGAGCAGCGCCGGCCAGTCGGCGTCGAGCGCGTCGGCCGAAACGATCTCGACCGGTCGGCCCGCGACCGTCTCGCCCAGCGCGGGCAGGAGGTGCCGGTCGAGCTCGACCGCGAGCACCGATGCACCCGCGTCGGTCAGCGCCAGCGTGAGCGATCCGAGCCCGGGTCCGACTTCGACGACGCGGTCGCCCGCGTCGATGCCGGCGAGGCGCACGATGTGCGCGGCCATGTTCGGGTCGGCGAGGAAGTTCTGGCCGAGCGCCTTGCTGGGCCGGAGTCCGTGCGCGGCAAGGACGGCGCGGACGTTCACCGGCCGAAGACGCGCGCCGCGTTGGCGCGCGTCACGACGGCAATCGCCTCTGGTTCCTCGCCCCGCGCCGCCGCGAGCGCGGCACCCACGACCGTCACGAGCGCCGGTTCGTTCGGCTTGCCCCGATGCGGCTCGGGCGTGAGGTACGGCGCGTCGGTCTCGACGAGCAGGCGATCGGCCGGCGTCAGCCGGGCCGCGTCGCGAAGATCCTCGGCCGCCTTGAAAGACACGATGCCGCTGTACGACAAGTACGTGCCGAGATCGAGGGCGCGGCGCGCCTCGGCCGGGCCGCCCGTGAAGCAGTGGAACACGGTGCGGTCGGGCACGCCCTCGTCTTCGAGCACCCGGAACGTGTCGTCCCACGCGTCGCGGGAGTGGATGACGAACGCCTTGCCCAGCTGCTTCGCCAATCGGATCTGGGCCCGGAACGCGACTTCCTGGGTGTCCCGGGGCGAATGCTCGTAGTAGAGGTCGAAGCCGGCCTCGCCGACGGCTACGCAGTCATTCGAGGCGGCGAGGGCGGCGAGGGCCGTCCACTCCGCCGCGAGCTTGGTCGCGTCGTGCGGGTGCAGCCCGACGGTTCCGAGCACGTCCGGATGGCGGGACGCGAAGTCGAGCGCATGCTGCGATGTCGGCAGGTCGGTGCCGACGCAGACCATCCACTCGACCCCGGCGGCCCGGGCCCGCTCGATCTGAGCTTCGCCGTCGGCGCCGAGTTCGAGATGGCAGTGGGCGTCGACCCACCTCACGCCAAAGGTTTTCGGGGCCATGGGGGCCTCATTCTGCCCGGCGGCCCACCTCACCCGGGCGGGTGATGACCTGGGTGGAATTAACTGGACGGATGGCCCTACCAACCTGCGGCTTTTTGGGTGTATATTCCTTTCGGTCCCACTCGGTCCGACGCCGAGTGAACCTCGCCCGATGTGGGGACGGCGAGGCTGGGACTGGGGGCTGAAGAACTGTGAGAACGATCGGCACGGCACGCCGAATCGACCAACTTGGCCGAGTGGTGGTTCCGGCTGAGCTTAGGAAGATTCTGGGAATTCGTCAGGGCGACCTGCTCGACATCCGCGTAGAAGAGGGCCGCTTGGTCCTCAACAAGATCGAGCCTGAGTGCGCGATCTGCGGAGCACCGGACAACCTGCGCCAACTGCACGAGAAGCACGTCTGCAAGGACTGCGCGCGGGAACTCAATCCGGCCTGAGTTCTCTCGCTTCCGGGTCCTGAGTACGAGTTCGAGCTGAGCGGCTCAGCCTCGCACTTCGATGACGTCGCCCGGCTTGAGGGCCCAGCGTTCGAACGCGCCCTCGGGCGCCTCCACCGCGAAATACGAGCGCCACACCGGCCGCGAGACACGGCGGGCCGCCATCGACGTCGTGTGCAGCACGAACCCGTAGCGGTCGCAGAACGCGACATCGATCGGGAAATGCATCCCGAACGTGTGCACCTGCCGGCACGGACGGATGACGAGCACACCGTCGAGTCCCTCGCGTCCCGTGAGGCCTCGGCGCCGCAGCCGCCCCGAAACCACGACTTCGGCCGCAGCCAGCACGTCGTCGCCCCGCACCAACCAAGGCATTACACGTTGAAACGGATTTCGAGGACGTCGCCGTCGGCCACTTCGTAGTCCTTGCCCTCGACGCGCAGCTTGCCGACGTCGCGGGCCTTCGACCACGAACCGATCTCGAGCAACTCGTCCCAGTGGATGACCTCGGCCCGGATGAACCCTCGCTGCAGGTCGGAGTGGATCACGCCCGCACACTCGGGTGCCTTGGCGCCGGCACGAAACGTCCACGCGCGCGACTCCTTGTCGCCCGTCGTGAGGAACGTGCGCCGGCCGAGCAGGTGATAGGCGCCCTGGGCCACGACGTCGAGCGCCGAGGCACCCAGGCCGTACATGGCGCGCATGTCGTCGCGGTCGGCCGGGTCGCAGGCGGCGATCTCGGCTTCGATGTCGACGGGCACGACGAGCGCGTCGGGCACTGTGGTCGAGCCGTCGACCTGTTCACCCGTGTTGGCCACGATCAGCACGGGCTTCTGGGTGAACAAGAAGATCGGCGCGAGTAGCTCGCGCTCGGCGGCATTGAGTGACGAGCGCGAAATCGGCGTGCCGTCGGAGAGTTCGGCGACCGCCTTCTCGAGCGCGGCCATCTCGGCCGCGACTTCCTTGGCTGCGGTGCGCGACGCCTTCCGGGTGCGTTCGAGGCGCTGTTCGACACTCGTGAGGTCGGCCATGACCAGCTCGAGCTCGATGGCGACCAGGTCGCCCTCGGGGTCGGCGGCGACGCCGCTCTCGGCGAACGCCCGCAGCACGATGAGGATGGCGTCGGTGTTGCGCAGCGCCCCGAGCACCTTGGCCCCCAGGCCCTCACCCGGCTTCGAGCCCGGCGGCAGGGCCAGGTGCACCAGCTCGAAGCCGGTCGGTACGACCTTCTTCGATTCCGACATGGCGGCCAGGCGGTCGAGGCGCTCGTCGGGCACGGTCGCGATGCCGACGGCCGCCTCGTACTCGCTGGGCGCGGGCAGGCCCGTCATGGCTGCGAACAGGCGGTTCGCGCCCGCCCCCGTGAACCCGACGATGCCCAGATTCTCCATCGCCGGCAGGCTACCGGCGCGCTCCCGCTAACCTGCCGGCCGTGAGTAAGAAGACGAAGAAGCGCAAGCTCCGAGCCCGCCGCAACAAAGCCAACCACGGCAAGCGCCCGCGCGCGCACCGCTGACTACTCGCACACCTCGACCACCGGGAAGTTCTTGGTGATGCTGTCCGCCGGGAACGACACGCATTTGTCCTCGGGTACGTTTTTGTTGTCGGCCTTGATCGGGGCGTCGACATTCATGATGTAGTTGAGGACTCGGTACTCGGCGCCGGTGTTCTCGCCCCCGGAACCCGAAGCAGAGTTGTTGCTCACGAGGTGCTGCAAGCGGTTCGCGGTTCCGGCCGTGGTGCCACCGCGCACGTCGAAGCCGTCGCCGCCGTTGCGGTAGCTGTCGACGTCCTCGAGATGGTTCCCCTGACCGACGACGACGACTCCGTCGTCGGTGTTCTGGTACGCCTCGCCGTTGTGCAGCGTGTTGTCGTCACCGACGATGCGGTACCCGTCACCGCTTAGGCTGACTTCGCTGTTCGCAACGTAGCGCCGGGTGCCCAGAACTTCGATCGCGGCCGAGTTGGTGCTGCGCGACGCGTTGAGACCGATGACGGCGATGGTCGTCGGCCGGCCGAGCACGTTCACCGACGGCGACGTCGCCGACGCCGCGATGCGGATCGTGGGAGTCGCGTCGCCCGGGATCGGGTCGCGCAGGGTCGCGCTGCACGCGGTGAGGACGAACGGCCTGGGATACGTCGCGCTGATCAAGACGCTCTGCGTGACGCTGCCGCTCGGACTCCCGAATTGGTCGCGCGCGACGGCCACGATGATGTACCCGTCGCCGTTGACGTCGCCCACCGGGTTGCCACCGCCGTCGACCAGTGCGGCCGCGTCGACCGCGGCCTGGATCGACTGACCGAGATCGGTGCGCACCACCACATCGGGACCACGGTGCCCGGTATAGGGCGCGAGCTTGGCAGGGATGGGCGCGAGCGTGCAGTACGGCTGGACCGGAGGCACGGTGGTCGTCGTGGTCGTGGTCGTCGGCGCCGCGGGCAGCGTTGTCGTCGGCCCGCTGGGCGGCGTGGTCGTCGTGGTGGTAGCGGTGGTCGTGGTCGTGGTCGTGGTCGTGGTCGTCGGCAGAGGGATCAGTTCGTTGTCGAACTGGATCTCGCGGAACGCGGGGGTAATGCGATAGCCGGGCGAGCCGTCGCCGCACGTCATGGATCCGGGGCCGGTCGTCGGTACGGACTGATATCCCGGCGCCGGCGCCGTTTGGCAGACCACGTAGACGCCGGCTCCCAGTGTCGCCCCGAACCTGCCGTCGCCGAGGGTCGTGAGCTGCGGCCCGACCGTGGCGCTCTCGGCGTCGTTCCAGACCGTCACGACGCTCCCGGATACCCCAAATCCCGAGTCGGCGCGCACCGAGCCTTCCAGCGCGAACAGTCCCGCCGGGCGGTCCCGGTGCGACGCGGAAAGCGAGATCTCACGCGTGTCCCCGTCCGGTGTCACACGAAGATGAAGGTCAAGTGTGTAGACCGGGTCGACGTACGACACTTCGACGACGGGCTCGCTGGGCGTGCAGTACCCCTCGAGCAGAACGTCGGCGTCTTCGGCGTCGACTTGCCGGCTGACTGTGACCAGCAATGAGGTTGTCGTCGTCGGAGGGCCGGTCGGTGCGATGGCCAACGTGTACGAGGTAGTCGTCGTGCCGCGCTTGAATCCGTAGAGGTCGTAGCCCGCGGGCAGGAGTTCGCAGACTTGAGGGGTGCCCGGCGCGGCCGGGTCACGAACGGCGCTCGTCGCGTTGGCGACGTCGGTGGAGATCAGGTTCACCAGGAACGACGCGTCGGTCGAGTAGGTCGATCGGTCGTGCACGGTCGGGCCGAGTCGTATTCCCATGATCAGCGTCGCCGCGATGACGGCGGTGACGAGCCCGGCGATGATCGTCGCGACGAGCATCTCGATCATGGTGACCCCGCGTTCGTTGCGGCGTTCGGCGAACGTTCGTAGTACACGACTCATTGCGCTACCGCTCCCATTTCGAAATGCTCACGACAGTCGGCGCGTCGATGCCGACCGGTGCGTCGTACAACGTCACGTCGGCGGTCGCGGTGAAGCCCCCGACCTCTGCCTTCAGGACGACGAGTCGACGCGACGGGCTTGCGACCACCAACTCGCATTGCACGACGACTTCTTCAGCGACGGGGTCATCCCACGATGGCAGCGCTTCGGGCAACGTGTTCGTGCACAGCGTGCGATTAGCCTGGAGCTGCGCGACGCCGAAATCCAGGCCCGCGTCCGCCGCCGCTTCGGCATCACGTTTGTCGGCGAGGATCGCCTGCGCTTTCAACCCTGTGGTCTGGTAGCCGAGTACGGCCGAGAACGTGATCGCGATGAATGTCACGGCGCCCAGCGCCATGATCAAGGTCGAGCCGCGCTCGTCTCGCACCTCAGGCGGCGGCGGGGTCATGCCGACTCCCCATGGCGCAGCAGTACCGCGACCTTCACGCTGACCGGGGTCGTTCCCGCCGCGGTCACCTCGATCTGCACCCACTCGAGCAGTGGGCGCGTCGTCCAGCAATCGAGGTCCCAGTCGTCGAGATTCGTCTCGGTCACGTCGCTCGTCGCCCGGGCATCGACGACTTTGAACGTGAACCGATCGAGCGGGTCGACACTCGCGAGCGCGGATTCGTATGCCTCGGCGATCGTCAGGTCCGGGTCGCACTGCACCAGCTTGACTTCGCCTCCGCGTAGGAGCTCCGTCAGTTGCCGGCCGTAGGAGTCGGCTTGGGCCCGGCGCGCCATGAGGTCCGACGTCGACGTCGCCGTGGCCATCGACCCGAGCAGCGCGGTGAAGGCCAGGCCCATGATCGCGACGGTGATGCAGATCTCGACGATGCTGAAGCCGGCTTCCGGCGCGCGAGTGCGCGCGCCGGCGAGTCGCCGGCGCCGGAAACCGCGCCCGGGGCCGTTCGTGGCCGACCCTGCCCTAATTCGCACCACCCTCGGCATCGGGCGAACTTCCCAGGCCCATGAGGGGCTTTGCGCCCGCCCGGAGAGAAATCGGGCACTTTCGGTACCTGCTGTTACAGAAGTCCCCTCGTGAGCGGCGTTGCCGGCGGCTTCAGTCGGCGGGGCGGGCCGGCACTGTCAGCCGGTGGTCGGCGGTGAAGAGGCGCCGCTGCACGCCGAGGCCGACGATCGTCACCGTCGTGGCCACGCTGCCGAGCACCAGGTACATCACCGCGATCTGCACGCGCACTGCGTCGAGCGGGTCGACCCCGGCGAGGATGAGCCCGGTCATCGCGCCGGGCAGGAACACGAGTCCGACCGACTTCGTGGTTTCGATCTGCGGAATCAGCGCGGTCCGCAACGCCGCCCGCACGTAGGGCTGGGCGGCTTCGGCTGAGGGCAACCCGAGCGCGAGGCGCGCCTCGACTTCGTCGCGTTTGTCGCGCAACTCTTCGAGCACGCGCCGCGCCACCAGCACCGTCGCCGTCATGGCGTTGCCGACCATCATCCCCGCCAACGGGATCAGCGTCTGGGGCTCCAACGGGAACACGCTCAACCCGAACAGCACGCCGAGGGTGACGACTGCGGCCGCGCCGAATGCAACCAACGAGAGCATCATGACGCCCGGTACTTCAGGCGCGCGCCGCCGGACGGTGTCTGCCGCGAAGGCGACCATCGCGAACACCCACGCCCACGACCACGCGATGGTCCTGTCGAACACCGCTTCGAGGGCGAAACCGACGAGGAGGAGCTGCACGGCAGCGCGGGCCGCCGCCCAGAGGATCGTACGTTCGAGCCGTAGGGAGCGAACCATCGAGAGTGCGACCGCGACTGCAACGAGGACGAGCGACGCGGCAAGTTCGGGCCATTCGATGTCACTCGGCATCGGATCCCTCCCGAAGGAACGCGCGCACGTCGGGCGGTGCATCCGTTTCGAGATCGGCGACGGCCGCGGCGTGCGCGATGCGGCCGGCGAGCACGACGAGCGCATGCTCGGCGATGCGGCGGGCCTGCGCGAAGTCGTGCGTGACCCAGAGCACACGTACGCCTCGTCCTGCGCACGTACGCGCCAACTCTTCCAGCGCGACCCGCGTGCCCGGGTCGACCGACGACGTCACCTCGTCCATCAGCAGCACTTCGGGTTCCGCGGCCAGCGAGCGGGCCAAGCACAGGCGCTGCGCTTCGCCGCCCGACAAGCGCATGGCGTCGCGGTCGAGGAACGACGCGTCGAGGCGGACTTCGGCGAGCAGGTCGGCAGCCTGATCGTCGGAGAGGTCGGGCGCCGCAACCCGCAGGTTGTCGCGACCGGTTCCCGCGAACGGCGTCGGCCGCTGGAACACCATACCGACCCGGCGCCGGAGCGAAAGCGGCTCGATCGTCGCCACGTCGACGCCACGGAACCGGACGACGCCCCGACTCACGGCTTCGAGACGGTTGCAACAGCGCAGGAGTGTCGACTTGCCCGAACCCGACGGCCCGACGATCGCGGTGACACCACAGTCGGGGATCGCGCCGACTGCTTCGTGCAACCGCCAGTGGCCGGCATCGTCACCGACAGAGACGTGCTCGAACGAGAACACGTCGGCGGTCACAGGGTGATTGTGTTACCTGATGGCGTCCTGAAGCCAGCGGACGCCCTTGTCGACACCCGACCGCGGCGCTTCCCGAACGGCGATGACAACCATGTCGGCGATGGTCGACGCGCGCAGGCGGTCGCGCCACGCCTCGTCGGCCTCGATGAACGCCCGGTTGATGCCGCAGAGCTTCTTGTACTCGCGAGCCGGGGCGCCGGCGGGGCCGCGGCGGCGGATCTCGGTGCACCGGAATGCGGGTTCCTCGCCGTCGATCGCTTCGACGACGTCGAGCAACGTGATCTCGGACGCGGGCCGGGCCAGGCGATACCCGCCGCGTGGGCCCTTCACCGTCTCGAGAATGCCCGTCCGGGCGAGAGCCTGGAGGTGCTTGGCGAGGTACGCAGCCGGGACGCCGTGGAACTCGGCCAGCTTCGCCGCAGGCATGGCCGAGTCGGGCGGCACGACCGCGAGGATCGTGCACGCATGCACACCCCATTCGACGCCGTCGGAGAGCCGCATATCACGGATAGTCTATATCCGAGATACCGCGCCTCGATACCATGCTCGGCCGAAGGGATGCGCAGCATGGTGACGGTCGACGAAGTAGAGCTGCTGCCCGACGCGGAGCAGCACAAGCTGTTGAGCGCGACGCTCGAGCGGGTGAACCGCGCCTCCAACCAGGCTCGCGCCGCCGCGCTGGGCGCCAACGTCTTCGAGGGTCCGGCGCTGCGCGAGGTCGTCAAGACCGAAGTCGAGCGGGCGAAGCTTCCCGAGCAACTGGTGCGACCGATCTTCGATCGGGTCGAGGCGTCACTGCGCCGCCGGGCCGGCAAGCAGCCGAAGTTCTCGACGTTCCAGTCGCTCACGATGCCGCCGTCGGCGTTCACGTGGAAGACGTCGGACCGGGTCACGATGCTCACGGCCGCGGGCCGGCGCACCATTGCGGTGCGGGTCGACATGAACCGGGGCGACCTGCGCCCGCCCCTCGCGGGCCGGCCCGCGAGCCTCGTGTTCCGCAACGGCGAGTTCGAGCTGTCGGCCGCCGACGTCGAGCGCGAGCCCGACGACTTCTAGGAGCTCTCGAGTCGCGATCCGGGCGGTTGCCGCACCGCGGTCGACTCGACGAGCAACGACTGGGCGGCACGCCCGATCGGCCACCGCGCTGCGATGCAAGTGGACCGTCACCTCGGCGTTGATACCGGTGGCTTTCGTGAACCGCAGCGGGCTTCTGACCCAGCTTCCATCCAGTTGCCCGACGCGAGCCGCAGGTCCTGAGTGCTCCACATGCCGACGACTTCGCGCGGGCCGAAGTCGAACGGTGCGATCTCTTCCGGGAGAATGGGCGCGGGGCGCCATGGCCGCCCGCCGCACCCAACCAACGGGATGCGTCGATAGCCCACACCACGTGTGGGCTATCGACGCATCCTTGGGTGTTCGCGGGTGAGGTACGTGAGGATGGCGGCGCTGGTTTCTTCGGGGCGTTCTTGTTGGGTCCAGTGGCCGCAGTTCTCGATGATGACGCGCTCGAGGTTGGGGACGCGTTCTTCCATGCCTTCACTCAGCGCCGGCGGGAGGACGGGGTCGTCGGCCGCGCAGATCATCAGGCACGGGACCTCGATCTTGTTCTCCGCGATCGACGCGGTGAGCTCCCAGTTGCGGTCGAGGTTTCGGTAGTACTCGATCGGTGGTGTGAGCGCGCCCGCGGGCCGGAACGCTTCCTTGTAGACCTCGAGCACGTCGTCGGGGAACGCATCCGCGTTCTTCACTGTCGCGTTGCGGAACATCATGTCGATGAAGTCGTCGGCGCCCCGCCCCCATGACAACACCCATTCGGCGACGTAGCGATCCTGGAAACCGATGATGTAGATCGGCGTGTCCGGAAAGATCATCCGCAACATCTGCACGGGTGGGATCGGCCCGCGCGGCAGGTCGGGGGTGTTCACACCGATAACCCCCGCGACGCGGTCGGGAAACTGACGCGCCATCGTCCACGCGAGGATGCCGCCCCAGTCGTGACCGGCGACCACGAACTGGTCGTGACCGAGCGCGTCGACCAGGCCCACCAGGGTGCCGTTGATGAACTCGCAGTCGTAGGCGACATCGGGTTTGTCGGAGCGCCCGTAGCCGGGCAGGTCGGGCGCAACGGTGTGGTAGCCCGCGGCGCCGAGCGCCTCTACCTGATGGCGCCACGAGTGCGCGAGTTCGGGAAAGCCGTGCAGCAGCAGCACCAAAGGACCGGCGGGCGGCCCGGCTTCCAGGACGTGAAGACGGATCCCGTTGGTGATCACGTATCGACTGCGCACGTGCGTGACCGTACCCTGGACCGATATGAGTACCACCACCCGTCACATGAGCGACGAAGACGCGCTCATGTGGAACATCGAGAAGGACCCGGTGCTGCGGTCGACGATCGTCGCCGTCGCCACGTTCGCGGAGACACCCGACTGGGAGCGGCTGCGCGATCGCGTCGACCGCGCGTCGCGCGTGATCCCCCGCTTCCGCGATCGCGTGCTCTCACCGCCGATGCGCATCGCGCCGCCGCGGTGGACGACCGAGCCGTCGTTCGATCTCGACTACCACCTGCGCCGGGTGCGGTCGCCCGCGCCGGGCGACGAACAGGCGTTGCTCGCCGTGCTGCGGCCCATCACCGCCGCCGCGTTCGACCGGGCCCGCCCGCTCTGGGAGTTCACCCTCATCGAGGGCCTCGAAGGCGGTCGCGCCGCCCTCGCGATGAAGGTGCACCACTCGGTCACCGACGGCGTCGGCGGCATGGCGCTGCTGACGGAGCTGGTCGACCTCGAACGCGACCCGGTGGCGAACCCCGACGCGGCGATGCCGGCCGTGCCCGCGCCCGAGTCGTTCACCACCACGGCCCTCGTACGCGACTCGTTCGCCCACAACCGCCGCCGCACGGTCGGAATCGTCAGCCGCGTCCCCGGCACGATGATCCGCGCCACCGGCACCGCGTTGCGCGACCCGATCGGCAC
>Ga0163153_10007470_pt1 | contig 11755 bp, 9 predicted proteins | sample OliLakLV19MP6IB1_FD_148629 | JGI IMG/M metagenome (GOLD analysis project Ga0163153, IMG submission 148629) | Freshwater microbial mat bacterial communities from Lake Vanda, McMurdo Dry Valleys, Antarctica - Oligotrophic Lake LV.19.MP6.IB-1 | ecosystem: Environmental > Aquatic > Freshwater > Lake... | reverse complement strand
TCGACCTCGGCGAGTTCGTCGATCGCGTATTCGAGTTCCGCGAGCGGATCCAACGCTGCGAGACCGGGTCGCTCCAAGGGGGGGTACATATGTTCGCATCATAGGCCAAGAACCCTTATCCCACAAGGGTTTTGCGACGATTTCTTCCGCCTGCCCGTGGTCACGACACATGCAGAACCCGTGCCCCGCCGGGTCGACCAGGCGCCCGGTCGTGCGCCCTCGGTCATGGTCCAGCCGAGCAGCGTTTCGTAGAACTTCGCGAGCGCTACCGGATCGGCCGCGTCGAGCACCGGTCCGGAAATTCGCATGGGCGGCCGTTCCACGGTTCCTCCCGTTGCCTCGACGATCCGTCGGGCCGAGTTGCGTGGAGGTGAAGGGTCGTTACTCCAACCCCGACATCGTGTCGCGTCTAAGGCGCGTTTTCTCTGGTCAGGGCCGTGATCGAGTGTCCCATCGACCCGTCCCATCGCTCCGCCAGAAACGGACCCGGTTGACCGATTCGCAACGATCGGAGGTCGTTCGTCGGTACGAGTCGGGGGCGTCGCGGTGCGGTATCGGGTCGTTGATCAGATCGACCTCGACGAAGCGGCCGGCCTCAGGCTACGCGGAGGCGTGGCGACGCGGCCGCGAGCGGACATCATGCGTTCCGTTCTGACGGTGCAGGCACGCAGGAGTAAGAACTCAAATGGTGGGACAACCGACAGATCTGAACGAGGACTTCGTTCGGAGCCTTCCGGACGAGGGTCCCGTCGTCATGGTCAATCTCGTGCGATTCCGCGAGCGCTCACTCGATGATCGAGGTTCGGGCTGGGACGCGTACTCCCGCTACAGCAAGGCGGACATGCCCCTCCTCAAGAAAGTCGGCGGCACCGTCCTGTGGGCGGGACACATCGAAGGCGCCGCACTCGGGAAGCTCGGCGAAGGCGAACGTTGGGACTGGGTAGTGCTGGTGCTGTACCCGTCACGTGTCGCCTTCCTGTCGATGATGACATCGCCGGAGTACGCACTCGCCAACGTCGACCGCGAGAACGGCGTCGAGGACCATGTCATCCTGGCTGCGACGCCGAACTACTCGAAGTTCACGCCCGCATGAGACCCCGCCGCCTCCGTGAGGCGGCACAGACCTGCGCACAACAACGCCCTCGACCCGGCGATCGGGGCGTGTTCAGTAGGGGACACGGCCGGACGCGACGAACATGGTGAACGCGACGACGGGTGCGCCTCGTTTGAGCGCGGCGTTGCGGGCGGCCACTAGGTCGTCGATTTCGGATCGCGGTGCGAGACGCGCTTCGACTAACCGGTCGAACATCGGAGCGAGCGGGGGACGACCGGCGTGCGATGAGCTTACGCACGACCTCGGGACACACCACTGAAGGGACTCAGCACCGTCGTCCGCAATCGGCCGCCGAAGACGTGTTCAGACCTCTGGAAACTCGCGATTCTCGGGTACTTGTGGAGGCGAAGGGTCTCGAACCCTCGAACCTCTTGCATGCCATGCAAGCGCTCTACCAACTGAGCTACGCCCCCGGGGGCACCGACATTACCAGCCGGTGCTGCCGGCGATACCGTGGCGACCGTGGAGACGTTGACCGGGGCCACCGTCGAAGCAGTGCTCGCGCGCCTCGGCGTCGACGGGGTCGAGCCCGACCGGGTGGGGCTCGACGCGGTCTACCTCGCATGGTGCCATCACGTGCCGTTCGACAACCTCGTGAAGCGCGTCGACCTGGTCGCGCAGGCGTCGCGGTTCCGCAACGACGAGCCCGAGGCATTCTTCGCGCTGTGGCTCGCGCACGGTTGCGGCGGGACATGCTGGCCGAGTTCCCGCGCCCTCGGTGCGTTGCTGCACACGCTCGGCTTCGAGGTGCGGCTCGGCTCGGCCGCGATGATGGACGAAATCGTCGGGCCGATCCACAGCCACGGCACGGTGCTCGCGCGCGTCGGCGGCGAGGTGTTGTGGGTCGATTCGTCGATGCTCACCGACGCACCCGTGCTGCTCGTGGCCGGTGAGCACACCGCGCTCGAGCACCCGGTGCGGCCCGTGCGCGTCGAGCCCGTCGACGACCGCTGGCGGGTGCGGTGGCGCAGCGGCGGACTCGACATGGAGTTGGGCTGCCTGTTGCTCGCCGACGATGTCGACGGCGCGCACTACTCGGCTCGGTACGAGTGGTCGCGCGAGAACAGCCCCTTCAACGCGGGCGTGTACGCAACGGTCAACCGGCCCGAAGCGGTGCTCAGCTTCGCGATGGGGCGGCGGGTGGTGCTCGACGCGAACGGCTACACGACCGGCGACCCGCCAACCGCGCAGGAGCGACGCGCAGTACTCGTCGACGAGTTCGGCTACTCGGAGGAGCTCGCCGACGCGCTACCGCCCGACGCGCTACCGCCCGACGACCTCCCGCCGTGACGCGGGGGCCGGTTCAGACGACCACCTCGCCGTCGGTGTCGTCGTAGGGCGTTTCCGTTGCGTCGGCCCCGTACGACGACTCGGCCGCGTAGGTATCGGCGCCCGGATCGGCGAGCACGGCCTGCGGCGTCGTGCCGGGCGGGCTGAGGTCGAGGTCGGGTTCGATCTGGGGGTTCTCGGGCCCCGTCGGGACCTGGATCGTCGGCTTCTCGGGCCCGCCGTCGAACGACCGCGGATTGCGACCCACATTGCCGCCGAACTGCGTCTCCTCGAGGTCACCGATGTCGTCGCCGTCGGAGTTGGGCGTCAGGATGTTGGTGCGCAGCCACTGCTCCTCGCCGTCGATCAGACCGTCGCCGTCGGTGTCGCGCGTGTTCGGATCCGTGCCGAGGACGTTGCGTTCGAAGCAGTCGGAGAGGCCGTCGCCGTCGGAGTCGGCCACACCGGGTGAGCTCCCGGTTCGGGCGCGCCGAGCCCGCCGTTATTCCGGAGAGGTCGGAGCCGGCGGCATCGGTACGCTGGCGCACCGATGAACACCCAGGCGCCGACCGGAAGCCCGACTGACATCCCGCAGCATCGTTACAACGCGACTCTCGCCAACGAGATCGAGCGTCGGTGGCAGGACTATTGGGACGCGGAACGCGTCTTTTGGACCCCGAACCGCACCGGGCTCCTCGCCGAGGACCCGCGGGGCGTGGCCGACCGGCCGCCGGTCTTCGTGCTCGACATGTTCCCGTATCCGAGCGGTGTCGGCCTGCACGTCGGTCACCCGCTCGGCTTCATCGCCACCGACGTGTACTCACGGTTCGAACGCATGCGCGGCCGCAACGTGCTGCACGCGATGGGTTACGACGCGTTCGGGTTGCCGGCCGAGCAGTACGCGGTGCAGACCGGTCAGCACCCCCGCGTCACGACCGAGCAGAACGTCGCGAACATGCGGCGCCAGATGCGCGCGCTCGGCCTCGCGCACGATCCGCGGCGCGGCCCCTCGACCACTGATGTCGCGTACTACCGCTGGACGCAGTGGATCTTCCTGCAGATCTACAACTCGTGGTACGACGACATCGCCGACCGCGCCCGCCCGATCGGCGAGTTGGTCGATGAGTTCCGCGCCGGTCGCTTCGAGACACCGAACGACATCGCGTTCGACGACCTCGGTACCACCGAGCAGCGGCAGCTGATCGACGCGTATCGGCTCGCGTACGTCGCCGAAGTGCCGGTCAATTGGTGTCCCGGCTTGGGCACGGTGCTCGCCAACGAAGAGGTGACGCCCGAAGGTCGCAGCGATCGCGGCAACTTCCCCGTCTACAAGCGCCCGCTGAAACAGTGGATGTTGCGCATCACCGCGTACTCCGACCGGCTCATCGCCGACCTCGACCAACTCGACTGGTCCGACTCCATCAAGAACATGCAGCGCAACTGGATCGGGCGTAGCACCGGCGCGACCATCAGTTTCCCGGTCTCGGGCCGCGAAGACCTCAGCATCGACGTGTTCACGACGCGCCCCGACACCGTGTTCGGCGCGACGTACATGGTGCTCGCACCCGAGCATCCGCTCGTCGACGAGATCACCGCGAACGAATGGCCGGGCGACGACCTCTTCAACGACACCGGCAGCAACCCGCTCGACATGTGGAAGGGCATCTTCGGGCTCACGGGTCCGCCGCCCGAAGCGGTGGCGCGCTACCGCGCGTTCGCGGCCGAGAAGTCGGATCTCGAGCGCCAGGCCGAAGGCAAGGAGAAGACGGGCGTCTTCATCGGCGCCTTCGCGGTCAACCCGCTCACCACCGAGCCGATCCCGGTGTTCATCGCCGACTATGTGCTCATGGGCTACGGCACCGGCGCCATCATGGCCGTGCCCGGCCAGGACGAGCGCGACTGGGAATTCGCCGAGGAGTTCGGCCTCCCGATCGTGCGCACGGTGCAACCGTCTGCTGATTTCCCGATCGACGTTTCCGCGGGTGGGGGCAAGGCGTATACGGGCGACGGCCCGGCGATCAACAGCGACTTCCTCGACGGCATGCACGTCGCGGAAGCGAAGCAGACGATGATCGCGTGGCTCGAGGAGAACGGGTACGGCGCGGGCGCGATCACGTACAAGTTGCGCGACTGGTTGTTCAGCCGCCAGCGCTACTGGGGTGAGCCGTTCCCGATCGTGTACGACGAGATCGGCCCGGTCGGGCTGCCCGAGGCGATGCTGCCGGTAGAACTCCCCGCGATCACCGACTTCGAACCGAAGACCTCCGACGATCCCGACGCGATGCCCGAGCCTCCGCTCGCGCGCGCGACGCACTGGGTCGAAGCGGAGTTGACGCTCGACGGTCCCGCATGGGCCGGGTACGGACGCGGGCCGGTCACGTACCTGCGCGAGACGAACACGATGCCGCAGTGGGCGGGTTCGTGTTGGTACTACCTGCGCTACCTCGACCCGACGAACGAAGACGCGTTCTGTGACCCGGCAGTCGAACGAGAGTGGGGCGCGGGTGTGCGGCTCGACGGTAGCCCGAAGGTCGGGCTCGTCGACCTGTACGTCGGTGGCGTCGAGCACGCGGTGCTGCACCTGCTGTACGCGCGGTTCTGGCACAAGGTCCTCTACGACCTCGGCTATGTGTCGACGCTCGAACCGTTCCAGCGGTTGGTGAATCAGGGCTACATCCTCGCGGCCGCGTACACCGACGAGCGGGGCATGCATGTCGAGGCCGCGGATGTCGAAGAGCGCGGTGGCGCGTACTTCGTCGGCGACCAACCGGTCGACCGCGACTTCGGGAAGATGGGCAAGAGCTTGAAGAACGCGGTCTCGCCCGACGACATCTACGACGAGTACGGCGCCGACACGTTGCGCCTCTACGAGATGTTCATGGGGCCGCTCGAGACGTCGCGGCCGTGGAACACGTCCGACATCATCGGCGTGCACCGTTTTTTGCAGCGGCTGTGGCGCAACCTCGTCGACGAAGAGACCGGCGCGTTGCGGGTCGACGACGCGCCGGTCGACGACGATACGAAGCGGCTCCTGCACCGCACGATCGCGGCGGTCGGAGCCGACATGGTGACGATGAGCTTCAACACCGCCATCGCCCGACTGTTCGAGCTGAACAACCACCTGACCCAGTTGGCCCAACGAGGGCGGCGGACGCCGCGCGCGGTGGCGACGCCGCTCGTGCTGATGGTCGCGCCGCTGGCGCCGCACATCGCCGAGGAACTGTGGTCGCGCCTCGGGCACGCCGCCACGCTCGCGTACGAGTCGTTCCCCGAGGCCGATCCGGCCTGGCTCGTGACCGAATCGGTCGAGATCCCCGTGCAGGTCAACGGCAAGGTGCGAGCGAAGGTGACGGTGGCGGTCGGCGCCGACGAGGCGACCCACGAAGCCGCGGCCCGGGCCGAGCCCAAGGTCGCCGCGCTGCTGGCCGATCTCGAGGGTGGGGGCGCCTCGGTGAAGCTGGTCAAGGTCGTGCCCGGCCGGCTCGTCAACATCGTGCTCTCGTAGTCGTCGCACCGGCGCGCTAGGTTCAACTCACTTCCCTCGGAACTTCCCCCGGGTCTCGTCGCGCGCCTGGGAGGTTCTCGTGGAGGAGTTCGATCGGTTCCAGCAACTGCGGCGCGATCCGCGCGTGATCACCGTGGTCGTCGTGCTGATTGCACTTGCGGCCGCCGTTGCGTGGTTGCGCCCGGGTGGCACGCCACCGGCCGCGACGGGCGCGCCGCCCGCGCCGATGACCACGACCACCGCCGTGTCGAGTGCGTTCGTGCACGTCGTCGGCGCGGTACGGGCGCCGGGCGTGGTGCAACTGCCCAACGGCGCACGCGTGGTCGACGCAATCGCGGCCGCGGGTGGCGCGGGCGAGGGCGCCGACCTCGGGCGCGTGAACCTCGCAGCGAAGGTCACGGACGGGCAACGCATCGCGGTGCCGGTCGTCGGCGAGGTGATGGCGAGTGGCGACGCGTCCGGCGCGGTCGAAGACACCGGAGGCCCGGTGAACCTCAACACGGCGACGGCGAAGCAGCTCGAGGAGTTGCCCGGCATCGGGCCCACGCTCGCGGAAGCGATCGTCACCGAACGCGAACGCGCGGGCGGGTTCAAGAGCGTCGACGACCTGCAACGCGTCCGGGGCATCGGCCCGGCCCGGTTCGAGACGCTCCGCGAACTCGTAGTTGTGTGAAGGCGCCATTCGGTGCGCTGATCGCCTTGGTGCTCGGCATCGAAGGGGGCGCGCGGCTCGGCGGCGCGCCCGCGGGCGCCGCGTTGGTGGTCGGCGCGCTCGCCCTGCTGGGTGCGTGGTGCATCGCGGGGCGGGCCCGGCTCGCGATCGCGATGGCCGCGCTTGCACTGCTCGGCTGCGGACTCATGCAGCGCGCGCTCGACGGACTCGACCACCACGAATTCGAGCCGGGCGAAGTCGTCGAGGTCGAAGGCACCCTCGTCTCCGACCCGCGTCCGCAGCGATTCCGCACCGACGCGCTCATACGCGTCGCGGGCGCGGACCGCATCGTGGTCGCGCGGGCGAACGGAACGGACGCGTCGCGACTCGGTGTCCTCGCCGCGGGCGACCGGGTTGAGCTGACGGGTCGGGTCGCGCCACTACCGCCAGATTCGCGCGATCGCTGGCGGCACGCCGTCACGATGCTCGACGACACCGAGGTGGGCGCGTTCACCGGTCCCCGCGGTCCGGTTGCAGTGGCCAACGGCATCCGCCGCGTCGTCGAGCGCGGCACGCGACCGCTGCCTCCGGAATCACGCGCCCTGTTGCTCGGATTCCTCCTCGGTGACACGCGCGGTATTCCCGACGACGTGGCCGACGCCTACCGCGACTCCGGGCTCTCGCATCTCCTCGCGGTGTCGGGTGCGAACGTCGCGTTCGTGCTCGCGCTGGTCGGTCCCGCGCTGCGGCGCATGCGGCTCGGGGCCCGCACGGCCGTGGCGCTGGCGGTGATCATGCTGTTCGCGACGATGACGCGGTTCGAACCGTCGGTGCTGCGCGCGTCGGTGCTCGCCGCGGTCTCGGTGTTCGCCGTCTTCGTCGGTCGCCCGCAGGCGTCGTTGCGTGCCCTCATGCTCGCGGTGATTGCACTGTTGCTCATCGACCCGTTCCTCACCCGCTCGGTCGGGTTCCTGCTCTCGTGCGCGGCAAGCGCGGGCATCGTGATCTTCGCTCGGCCGCTCGCGCAACGACTGCGCGGTCCCGCGTTCGTCCGCGAAGCGTTTTCCGTGTCATTCGCCGCGCAACTCGGTGTGACGCCCGTACTCCTTGCGGTGTTCGGCTCGGTTCCGCTGGCGGCGCCCGTCGCCAACCTCCTCGTCGCGCCCGCGGCCGAAATGCTCGGTGTGTACGGGCTCGTCGCCAGCCTCGTCGGGGGGTTGGTGCCGCCGCTCGCCGCCGTGTTGCAACCCGTCGACCAGGTGCTCCTCGCGTGGGTGACGACTGTGGCCCGGGCGACTGCGGCTCTCGGCGGATCCGTCGACCTGCGGGGCCTGCTCACGCTGGTCGCCCTCGCTACCCTCGGTCGCCGTGCCGTCCGTCTCGTTGCGACCCGGGTCTCTCCGGCTGGGTGACCAGGTCGTCGACATCCGTACGCGAGCGCTCGTGATGGGCATTCTCAACCGCACGCCCGACTCGTTCTACGACCGCGGCGCAACGTGGGATTTCGACTCGTTCCTCGAACGGGCCGCTGCGCTGGTCGACGCGGGCGCCGACCTGCTCGACGTCGGCGGCGTCAAGGCCGGGCCCGGTCCGGAGGTGGGGGAGCAGGAGGAACTCGACCGGGTCGTGCCCGCGGTCGCCGCGCTCCACGAACGCTTCGACGTCGCGCTCTCGATCGACACGTGGCGCGCGAGCGTGCTCGACGCGACGTGCGCGGTTGGCGCCGTCGTCGCCAACGACATCTCCGGATTCGGCGACCCCGACTACCTCAACGTCGCGGCGAAGCACGGCGCGACCGTCGTCGCGACGCACATCCGTCTGCGCCCCCGCGTCGCCGACCCCGAACCGGAGTACGCCGACCTCGTCGCCGACGTACGCGCGTTCCTGCTCGAGCGCGCCGCCCGGGCCGAGCAGGTCGGGCTCACCCCGGAGCAGATCGTGCTCGACGCCGGCCTCGACCTCGGCAAGACGCCCGCGCAGAGCGCGGTGCTGCTCCGTGAAAGCGAAGCGCTCGCGACCCTCGGCTACCCGCTGTTGCTCTCGGCGTCGAACAAGCGATTCATCGGTGAGCTGCTCGGCCGCGACATCGACGACCGGCGGGCCGAGTCGCTCGCGTCGGTGGCCTTCGGGGTGATGCACGGCTGCCGGGTCGTCCGCGTGCACGATGTCCTCGGATCGGCGAGAGTCTGCGCCATGATCGCGGCCGTGCTTGAACAAGAGCTCCACGCATGACCCTGACGTATCTCGTCCAAGGTGGCGACGCGTCGTTGCGAGACCGCGAGGTGCAACGGTTGGTCGACGAGCTACTCGAGGGGCAGGACCGCACGCTCGCCCTCGAAGACCACGCGCTCGCCGACGACGACTCCGAAGCCTTCGCCGCGGTCACCAATGCGCTGCAGAGCCCGCCGTTCATGACTGCGTACCGGGTCGTCGTCGTGCGCGACATCGGGAAGGCATCCACCGAGCAGGCACAGTGGTTGGCCGGTTGGATCGCGGAACCGCTCGACTCGGCCCGGCTCGTGCTCGTCATCGGCGAGGGTCGCACCCCCGCGTCGATCGACAAGGCGGTCAAGGCGCACGGCGAAGTCGCCAAACCGGTGACGGAGAAGACGGCCGACCTCCTCAGCGGCAAATTGAAGGAAGCGAAGGTCAAGCTCGCGCCCGCGGCAGCGCAGGCAGTCGTCGAACATTTCGGCGAAGACGCAGGGCGCGTTCCCGAACTCGTCGCGCTGCTCGGCTCGACCTACGGCGAGGGCGCGACCCTCGACCTCGCCGACGTCGAGGCGTACCTGGGCGACGTCGGGACCGCCGGCAACTTCGACCTCACCAACGCGATTGATCGGGGCGACGTGGCGGGCGCGCTCGACACCCTCAACCGCATGTTGTCGGCGACGAGTGCGCAACAGCCCAAGCCCGTCCACCCGATGCAGATCATGGGCATGCTGTCGAGTTCGTACCGGAAGTTGTTGCGGCTCGACGACCCGGCGATCGTCACGAAGGAACAGGCCGCGCTGGCACTCGACATGAAGAGCGTGCCCGCGGCCCGGTTCCGCCTCGACGCGGCGAAGCGTCTCGGAACCCCGGGGTTGAAGGAAGCGATCGACCTTCTCGCGCGCGCCGAACTCGATCTGCGCGGTGAAGGTGGTCTCGACGAGCGGACCGTGATCGAGGTGCTCGTCGCGCGCCTGGCGGCGTTGACTAGGAGGAACTCGCCTTCGCGGCGCGGCGCATGAGGCGCGACGTGCGGCGGGCGGCCTGGTTTTTGTGGATGATCCCCGCCGAGGCGGCCTTGTCGAGGCGCTTTTGCGCGACCTTCACGGCCTCGTCGACGCCCTCGCCGCTCGCGGCGGCCTGCTGGGCGTTCTTGGTCCGCGTCTTCAACTCGGTGCGGACGTCTTTGTTGCGGATCCGGCGCTTCTCGTTCTGCCGGTTGCGCTTCTTCTGAGACTTGATGTTTGCCATGACCTCGTGACCGTTTCGGGAACCGAGACAGGGTAGCAGGGCCGCGTCCGGCAAAAAGGGGTGGGCAGCGCAGCGGAGCGCGCTCGCCGGAGGCCGTTCCCGCGGAGTGAGCGGGTGGGAGCAGAATGGAGGGGCTGTGACCCCCCTCGACCGCATCCGATGCATCAGCGTGATCGCGCACATTGACCACGGCAAGAGCACCCTGGCCGACCGGCTGCTGGAGCTGACCGGGGCGGTCAACGCGCGCGACATGCGGGCCCAGTACCTCGACTCGATGGACCTCGAGCGGGAGCGGGGCATCACGATCAAGGCGCAGAACGTTCGGCTCGAGTGGAACGGGTATGTCGTCAACCTCATCGACACGCCCGGTCACGTCGACTTCGGATACGAGGTCAGCCGCAGCCTGGCCGCGTGCGAAGGCGTCATCCTGCTCGTCGACGCGTCGCAGGGCATCGAGGCGCAGACGCTGGCGAACTGCTACCAGGCGATCGAACACGATCTCACGATCGTCGCGGCGCTGAACAAGATCGACCTGCCCGCGGCCGAGCCCGAAAAGCGCGGCGAAGAAATCGAGAACGTGCTCGGCATCCCGGCCGACGAGGTGTTGCGCATTTCGGCCAAGACGGGTGAGGGCGTCGCGGAATTGCTCAACGCGGTGATCGAACGGATCCCGGCGCCGCAGGGCGACGCCGACGCGCCGCTGCAAGCGCTGATGTTCGACTCGTCGTACGACCAGTACCGCGGCGTGATCTCGTCGGTGCGCGTGTTCAACGGAACGCTGCGCAGCGGCTCGAAGCTTCGCTACGTGCACGCCCGCCAAGACCACGAGGCCGAAGAGATCGGGGTGCGCCTGCCGGTGCCGACTCCGGTCGCCACGTTGGGTCCGGGCGAGGTCGGCTACCTGATCGCGGGCATCAAGGCGGTGGGCGAGGCGAAGGTCGGTGAGACCGTTACCGACGCGGCCCGCAAGGGCGAACCGCTGTCGGGCTACCGCGACCCCAAGCCGATGGTGTTCTGCGGTCTGTACCCGGTCGACGGCGACGAGTACGCAGACCTGCGCGAGTCGCTGGAGAAGCTGCGTCTGAACGACTCGTCGTTCACGTACGACCCCGAAACGTCCGGCGCGCTCGGCTTCGGGTTCCGGTGCGGATTCCTGGGCCTGTTGCACATGGAAATCATCCGCGAGCGGCTGGAGCGCGAGTACAACTTGTCGCTCGTCGCGACCGCGCCCAACGTCGAGTATCGCGTCCGGCTCGTCGACGACAGTGTCGAAGTGATCGACAACCCGTCGGCCATGCCGCAGCCCGCGCAGATCGAGGCGATCGAGGAACCGTTCGTCAAGGTGACGATCCTGACGCCCACCGACTACGTGGGCACGTTGATGGAACTTGCTCAGCAGCGGCGCGGTGAGCTCGACAAGATGGTGTACCTGTCGACCGACCGGGTCGAGCTGATCTACGTGCTGCCGCTGGCCGAGATCGTCCTCGACTTCTTCGACCAGATGAAGTCGCGCACGCGTGGATACGCCAGCCTCGACTACGAGCCCATCGGGTACCGAGCGTCGGACCTCGTGAAGGTCGACGTCCTCCTCAACGCGGTGCCCGTGGACGCGTTCTCCGCGATCGTGCACAAGGACAAGTCGTACGACTACGGCCGCCGCATGACCCAGAAGCTGCGCGAACTGATCCCGCGCCAGTTGTTCGACGTCCCGATCCAAGCGTCGATCGGTGCCCGCATCATCTCCGGCGGGGCG
>Ga0163153_10007469_pt1 | contig 11756 bp, 10 predicted proteins | sample OliLakLV19MP6IB1_FD_148629 | JGI IMG/M metagenome (GOLD analysis project Ga0163153, IMG submission 148629) | Freshwater microbial mat bacterial communities from Lake Vanda, McMurdo Dry Valleys, Antarctica - Oligotrophic Lake LV.19.MP6.IB-1 | ecosystem: Environmental > Aquatic > Freshwater >... | reverse complement strand
GGAAACGCAACGGACATACCTGCAATGGCGATGGCTGATACAAGCAGGATGTTGGCAGCATTAAACAGTATGCCTCCAATAAGTGCGGATAAAATATTAGCTGAATCAGCTTGTTGAAGATCCGCAATAAAACTGCGCCCACCACTGCCCATACTGCCCAAGGTGAAAGAAAAGAATAATGAGCAGATCAAAATGCCAAATACATAATCCCAATAGAAGAGTTCGAACCGCCAATTGCCAGCGGCCAATTTTTGAGTGTTAGCCCAAGAGCCCCAACAAAACATGGTGATAATGCAAAAGAATACGGCTGTTGAGTAGGTCTCTATAATGAACATATTACTCTTATTTGGCTGCTTTAATGTTTACTCCCATTCCGTCAATTTCTTTATCGGTATATACAATTGCTTCCGCATTTGATATCAAATATTTGTCTGATGGATTGGTTATTTTAAACTTGATGGTATGCTTGCCTTTGGGCAATTGATACTTCCATGCCAGATCATATCTTCGGATAGTATAGTTGGCAGGAAGTTTTGGGGTTTCTACTAGTTTCCCATCAATGTAGACTTCGCTGTTGATCACAAACTCTTCCTCTTCTGAACCCCATTTTGCGGTTTCCCCACGTATCACGAACCCATTGCCATCAAATTCAAAATTTAATTCATTGTCAGTAGAAAAAGTCAAGGGAATTTTTGTGATGGGAAAGTGCCCATCAAAACTCTTTTCGAATTTAACAGGTGTCGGTTGCTGTGCCGCAATGGTAACAACATCACCTTTTACAGAACCGCCATTTTTTTCTATATTTTGAACGGCATGTTTGAAGCCAATTTGATAAACATCATTTAACGACATGGTGGTGTATTTAAAGTCGATATCTTCAGCTTCTTTCAATCCTAATTTCCAATACGCAGGGATTTTGTTGTAGCCAAGCATCGCACCCAATATTCCACCAACAGTGGAAGGGTTGCAATCTGCATCTTGCCCACAGCGCGTAGATATCTCTAGTGATTTTGTAAAATCACCTTGACCATATAACAATCCTATTACTACATACGCTGAGTTTACGGTAGCATCAATATTAAACGGAACGAACACTCCATCGGGGCAGCCAACATCGTTTGCCCATTTCTTTTGAACTTCAAGCCAGGTTTGTTTCCAATCGGTGGGGTATTTTTTATGCCAACCAATAACATCGGTAATGCACTTATAGAAATTACTTTGCGCGGGCACCGTTTTTATTGCCTCGTTAACAATATAATTCACATCGTTTGATGTAAAAGTTAATGAGTACATGGCACCAACAAAAACGCCACCATACCAGCCATCGCCATAGTTCATGATGTGGCCAATTTTATCGGAGATGGCTGATGCTGTGTTGGGCATACCGGGACTCATCAATCCGGCAAAATCGGCTTCTATTTGATAATCAATACAATCAGCATGTGGGTTGTTAAGCCAGTGACTACTTTGCGGAGCTTTTATTCCGTTTAGAATATTGTAACGCCCCACTTGATTGGCATGCCATAGCATGTAGCCTGCCTTGGCATATGCATTAGCGAAATCATCAACCTTAGCATCCAATCCTTGCTTTTCAAAAACATCAACAAACGTTAGATCCATGTATAGATCATCGTAGAGGCCGGGTATTTCTGTCATTGTTTTCTTGAGATAGCCATCATACCATTTGAGCGATTGGTAGTCGCCAATAAAAGTTCCGTTAAATCGAAATTCATATGGCCCACCAAAAGTTACACCAATGGTTTGGCCAGCCCAGCCCCCTTTAATTTTATCCTCTAGCACTACTTTATTTATAGTAAATTTTTTCGAAGCCGGCTGAGCTTGCCCATAACTCGCAGAGATTATTAATGCTGTCAGCGCTAATGCAATTATTCTTATTCTTTTCATCTGGATTTTATGGATTTAGAAATTACAGGATTGTTGCCAAAGGCAATTGATCTATTTCTTTTCGCAATGGTATTGATGACTGCGCGCCCATACGCGTAACGGAAATTGAAGCCGCTTTACATGCAAATGAAACTGACTCGCTTAAACCTTTACCTTCGGCTAATGCCACAGCAAGAGCACCATTGAAGCAATCACCAGCGGCTGTCGTGTCAATGGCAGTAACTGGCGGGGCAGGGATTAACGTTGCTATTGATTTGTTCGATAGATAAGCGCCTTTGGAGCCCAGGGTGATTACCACATTCGGCACGCCCATCTCGTGAAGAATAGAAGCTGCTAATGAGGCTGTGTTTTCGTCAACAACTTTTACGTCCGTTAGCAATTCAGCTTCTGATTCGTTGGGCGTTATCAGAAAAAGGTGCTTCAACAAGTGACGCTTTAACTTGGTGGCCGGTGCTGGATTTAATATCACCGAGAAATTCTTTTTGTGTGCCTCTTCTATAATGTATTCTACTGTAGGCAAAGGGATTTCGAGTTGGAGAAGCAATATGGCCGGAAATTGAATTGACTCTAAGGCAGACTTTATAAGGCCAATGTCCAGGTATCCGTTGGAGCCTGGGGCGACTACAATGCTGTTTTCCCCTTTAGCATCCACATTGATCAAGGCAACCCCTGATGGCTGATCTTGATCAACTGTAACAAATGACGTGTTTATCTTTTCGCGTTGAAATTGCTGGATAGATTGTTTACCAAAAATATCGCCACCCACGTTGGCGATAAAGGTTACTTTACCGCCCAGCCTTGAAGCGGTGACTGCTTGGTTAGCCCCTTTGCCTCCAGCATTCATTAAAAACGTGCCTCCTAAAACCGTTTCTCCTGGCTTAGGCAAGGTAGCGGCCTTAATCACCATATCGGTGTTGGAACTTCCTATTACAAAAATGGGTGTGCTCATAAATTAGAGTCAGTAGTATGTTTGCCGATTCAAATTAAGGCGCAATCGTTTTAAAATTAAACCAAAGAAGTCACAATTAGCTAATTCTAAAATTGCATTCTATAGCTTTACTGGGGAATTTATCTAACAAAAGTTATTCTAATGCAATAAAATTGCACTTATTGAAGAGTTTTTCTTTGTAATCACAGTCATTCCTATGAATTCAATTGAGCTACTATTTTCATTGATTGCCTCCATGACCAAATCCGAGAAAAGGTATTTTCGGATGACAACCGATTTACAAGGCGGCAAAAAAAACTACTTGCTACTCTTTGACTTATTGGAGAGCCATAAAACGTTTGATGAGGCTCTTAAAAAGCAAGTTTCTAAGTCGTTTCCCGGGCTATCTATAGAGCCGACTCGCAAACATCTGTATCGTGTATTGATTAAGAGCCTTCGGCAATACGAAAATGAAAATACGGTAGATTCAAGACTATTGAACTTGATCGAAGATAGCCGCATACTTTATAACAAGGGAATTCTATCGCTTAGCTTGGAGCAGTTGGCAAAAGCAAAAGAACTTGCGTTGCGGCATGAGAAATATCTGCACTACATAATAGCAGCAAGACAAGAAATGCATTACCTAATGCGTTCGCAGTTTGTGGGTATTACGGAAATTGAATTGGTTGAAAAGCAACAGAAAATAAAAGAGTTTTTAGAACATGAAGCTACGGCCAGTCAGCATGGGGCGCTCTACGAGGTACTGTTATTTCGATATTGGAAAAACGGAATCAGCCGGAACGAAAAAGAGGTTTTGAAGTTGAACGATTTATTGTTGGAAGAATACCAAGTATTAAACGCCCAACGTATAAAATCCTTTGAATCACAAAAGCTGCATCTCAATTTCCAATCTACTTATTTCATGATGACCAACAATCATGCAAGCAGCCTCCAGGTTTTTAGAGATCTTGATGAACTCTTTTTATCGAATGAACATCTTTGGAAAGAGAACCCTGCTCAATATGTTCAATTGATAGATGGCATACTTTACGACCTTCGGCTGATGGAACGATACGAGGAAATGGAATTCTATTTTCATCGATTGAAGGGAATAAAAAGTGAATCAGAAGGATTGACCGTTGTTCTTAAATACAATATTCTTGATCATCAACTGCAAGCATTGTGCGATCAGAAAAGAACGAAGGAAGCTCTTTCGTTAATTGAGGAAAGCCAACCTGGATTGAATAAAGAGCTTGTTCAACTCAATGTGCAAGCCAGAACGCAACTACAATTTTCAATAACTAGAATCTTCTTCCTGGCGAAGGACTATCAAAAAGCCCTTAAACAAATTATCGTTATTTTGAATTTGTCTGAGGCATCGCTTCAAGCCAGACTGTACGTTTCGTGCCGAATTCTATACCTGCAAATCAACGCTTCGCTGGGCAATTACGATCACTTGCTATATGCAATTCGATCGATCGAGCGAAAGTTGAGATCTGCTCGCAAGATGTTCGGAGTAGAGAAATTGGTGATCTCTTTTTTGAAGCGTTGGATAAGTATGAAGCAAGTAAAAGACCTTAAAGAACAGTTGGAAATTTTAAAAGGAAACCCATTCGAAAATCAGTTGGTGAAAGAACTTTTTATTGAAGAGTGGATTGAGGAAGTGAGTAAAGCTCAAACTAAAAACAAGACTTACAAGTTGTAACTACTAACTTTGTATAAGTCTATTGAAGAGGCTAAACTCCAGACACGTATTGAAAGACTTGTGCAATGGAATATGTAGTTATATAATTTTTTCGCGTTATCCCGATGCTCTGATCGGGACAAGTTGTTAACATATTCTTAGGCGATAACTCCTTTTATGACTGAAATTTCGGGCTAAAAGAAAACCAATTTAAGCTTATTGTGTTCTTATTGATATGTTTAACCTTTCCAAAAACTACTATCCCTACTTTCCAATTGTTGGAATGGGCTTCTATCTTATTATCTTCTCGATAGCGGCAAGTACTTATGCTGGAGGATCAATCAACGTGCCGGCAGCGGACAGCTATAGTTTCTTCAATAACTTTCTATGCGATGTAATGGATCCCGTTACCAAACGGGGTGATTTTAATCCTGCCCGAAATCTGGCAATTATTTCCCATTTGATTTTAAGTTTTGCGATGATATGTTTCTTCTATCTGCTTCCTGAAATTTTCAGTAAAAGAAGAAAAAACTTTTATTTGATACGCTATACTGGAATGTTTACAATGAGTGTATTCATTTTTATGTATACATCGTATCATGATCTAGTTGTTACGTTGACGGGTATTTTTGGCACGATTGCCCTCATTCCGTTTTTTATTGAATTGCGTTACTATCCTAATAAGCTTCTAAAGATACTCGCCTATGTATGCTTTACCCTCAGTATTATCGTGTTCTTCATTTTTGAAACGAAGATTGGATTTTACTACCTACCATTTCTCCAAAAAGTCACTTTTCTATTTGATACGGTGTGGGTGATATGGGTAAGTTTGATTGTACTCCGCAAAAATCAACAAGTTGAAGTGATGGTAATTTAGTCACGATCAGCCTTGACGTGAACGTTGCATGTGCGGCCTGCACAGTGTGTGTTACTGCTTGGTTGGCTATGCACTGAGGATAGCAGCGTCAATTAATTTATTGTTTCAAAATTCTTTGCAATTGCCTTGCCGTTTTATAACCACATTGAGAAGCAATATAATCAATCGTGTATTCAGGATTATTAAGTAATGTTTTTGCATGCTCTTTACGAAGACGTGTGAGAAATTCAACAACGGTTAGTCCTGTTGTATCTTTAAAAACCCGACTTAAATTTCTGGGGCTCATGGCTACTCTTTCGGCCAACGTTTCAATGGAATTTTCTTTCGCAAGATTCTCAATCAGGTAATCCTGCAACTCATGTATTTTAGGATTTATATGATTTCTAAAATCAAGATAGATGCTTTGTTGCGAATGGGAATGAGCACGCCTGTGATAAACTACCAGGCCACGGGCTACTTTATGAACAAATCGAGAATCTTTTAAGAATTCTAGAACACCTAAGGCGAGATCTATGCCAGCACTGATGCCTGCACTTGTATAGAGGTTGTCACTTTTTACATATAAAATATCAGCCAGTACTTTTGCTTTTGGAAAGCGAAGTTGCAATTCCCCCGTCCTTCTCCAGTGGGTAGTACATTCCCTGTCATCTAGCAAATCCCACGCTTCAATTGTTTTGCCTGAAGCTATTTCCCAGTTAAATGCACTTGCTTCAAGATTGTACTCGACAACTTTACTTTGATTTTTCATTTTTCTAAGATTTAGGTTGATTGTTATTTTCACTACAAGGCCGTTAGCCAGATAATTTAATTTGCTTCTGATGGAACAAAGGTGAACAGCACCATCTGATGGTCATAGGTCAAAAAGACGTCATAAAAGGACAACCAAAATTATGACAGACTCGATATACCGGATTCAAGCATAGGCTCGCAAAGAGTTCGATACGAATAGATGAGGGCAGAATGAACCGCGCATAATCCTTTGGCAGAAGAGGATGCTGGACGAAGAGAAATGATTCAAGCTAACTTGGAGTCTTTTCCAGGTTCTGGTTTAAAATAAAATACAATCACAAAAACTGTCAACGCTATGCTTATTACTTGCGTAACCATAAATGCGATGGTAGACCAGTTGCCTAAAAATATAGGTATCCAATTAAGAAGTGCCATAAACATTGGAATGTAAGTGAAAATGGGCCGGACTAATTTAGCCGTGAGCATTGATTTTTCTAAGAATGATAACGGTAAGAAGATGAAGAGAAAAATCATTACAAACGGCACGTGTTGAAAAGCCCAGCCCGGAGAACCCTCATCGGTCCAGTTAATGACTAAAAATAAAGTCAAGACCAGTAGTTTTATGCTGTTAGCAACAACGAAGATGAATTTCATTCTTGAGTTTACGTTGAATCTCGTTTCAATTTACAGAGAACTTTTTCATCTTCCATGATGCTTCAAGTATCGTCTCCCGCATAGGACGATGCGGGATAAAGAAGATGTGGGCTGTTTCTGGACAAGCTGATTTTTTTAATAAATAACCTACCTATTGACATAGGGTTGACGCTACTCAACAGTACCTTAGCTTTTGAAAACAGAATAGATCTTTACGTTAACGTTGGTTTACATAATAGAAATAAATGCACAGGAATATGAAATTTGTTAAGAGTGAAAAGGTGAGCATCCTGTTGGCGCGCTACTCACGCACCGCACGGGCAAAACTTAACCAGTTGCGGAAACTAATTGTTGATACCGCGAATGAAACCGAAGGCGTTGATCGATTGGTTGAAACCACCAAATGGGGCGAACCCAGCTACCTTACCAAGACCGGAAGTACCATCCGTATGGATTGGAAAGCGAAGACACCCGATAAGTATTACCTGCATTTCATTTGTTCAACCCAACTCGTAAACACGTTTCGAATCATTTTCGGAGATGAGTTGGAGTTTGAAGGAGATCGGGCAATTGTTCTGGACTTAAAGGATCCAATTCCATCATCAGCCCTGAAGCGATGCGTTACCCTTGCGCTCACATACCAGAAAGTGAAACTTCTATCCATGCTGGGCATCTGAATTGGTCTCGGATCGTCCCATAACAGGAGACGAGTCTGGACAAAGGAAAATTTTATTTTTATTCGAGATGCAAAGCGGTTGCTTGGCTCAAAAGTGGGGCAATAGTTTTTTGGGTAGTACCTTTAACATGGCAAGAATCTTTATCACCGGTTCAGCGGATGGCCTTGGTCAGATGGCTGCTAAACAATTAGTGAGTGAAGGGCATCAGGTTGTGCTGCATGCGCGCAACAAAGTCCGCGGGCAGGAGGCGATAAAAAAAATACCGGGTGCTGAAGCGGTTGTTACCGCAGACTTATCAAACATTGAAGAGACTAAACAATTAGCTGCCGATGCAAATGCGTTGGGAAGTTTTGATGCAGTGATTCACAATGCCGGTGTGTATCGTGCCAGCGGGGAAGTGATTGTGGCCGTCAATACGTTATCGCCTTACATCTTAACCAGTTTAATAACTCCACCGAAGCGCTTGATCTATTTGAGTTCGGGGTTGCACAGTGGGGGAAAAGCAAAGTTGCAAGAACTAGAAACTGATCCTTCGAAAATTAGTTATTCCGATTCTAAGTTACACATGCTTTTACTTAGCATGGCAGTCGCGCGTTTGTGGCCAACGGTTTATAGCAATGGGGTTAACCCGGGTTGGGTAGCCACAAAAATGGGTGGTGCCGGTGCACCCGATGATCTGGAGCAAGGATATCAAACACAATGTTGGCTGGCTACCAGTGAAGATGCCGAAGCTAAAGTAAGTGGCAAGTATTTTTTCCATCAGCAACAAAAGCATTTTAATCCCACCGCTGCGGATGAAGTGCTGCAAGATAAATTTCTCGCTCTCTGTGAGACGATTACGGGTGTGAGTTTTCCAATTGGTTAATTAATAGTTACATTGTTTAACACCTTGAAATCGTATGGTTAACAAACTAGTACTAGCCGGTCTTATTTTAAGTTTCTCCGTTCACGCGGGAGGTCAAACCCAAAAGATTACCTCGCCTAACGGAAAGATTACCGTTGCAGTAACTACAAATAAGGATGGCACATCGTATCAGATTTCGTCCGAAAAGAAACTTGTCATTTCAAATTCAAAATTACAATTGACGCTAGACGGAAAAACTTTTCCCAACGGTTCCAGGTTGTTAAAACCTATTTTAAAGGATACCACGGAAGAGTATGATTTGTTAATTGGTCGCGCGAGTCATGTAAAGACGCGATACAGAGAAGTAGTTATACCCATACAACAGAAAGATTCACCGCACACAAAAGTTAATCTGGTCTTCCGCGCGTTTGATGATGGCGTAGCCTTTCGCTATGAATTTGTAAGCAGCGATAAGTCAACATTTTTATTGCAAGACGAAAGCGATGAGTTTAATATCGTTGGCAATCCAACAGCCAAGGTGTTGACGCTGCCCAACTTCACCAGTTCGCATGAGGGTTTCTATACCACCACTCCGCTTCAGGATTTGCCTTCTGAAAAATTGATGGACATGCCGGCCTTATTTCAAATTCCTTCAGGACCATTTGTGTCGATAACGGAAGCAGCCCTGCTGGATTATGCAGGCATGTATCTGATAAAAGAAAATGGGATTCTAAAAAGTACGTTGTCGCCACTGCCAAGTGACAATACAATACTCGTAAAAGGAAATTTCCCACATAAAAGTCCGTGGCGCGTAATTATGATCAGCAATAATGTCGGTGATTTTATTTCATCGAACATACTGACCACGTTAAGTCCACCCAGCAGAATCAAGGATGTGAGTTGGATAAAACCCGGGAAGACAACGTTCCCCTGGTGGAACGGAAATGTGGTTCCTGATACGTTGAATGCACCGGGAAACAATTTCGTCACGCAAAAATACCACATCGATTTCTGTAAGCGTGCGGGTATTGCGTATCACACCGTGGTGGAATATGGTTTGCATCAGTGGTATATGGATGACGGCATTGGATTTCAGCCGGGGCCAAACTCGGATGTTACAACGCCAGTGCCTGGTTTAGATATGAAAGAAGTTTGCGACTATGCCCACTCACAAGGCGTTGGTGTGCGGGTGTGGGTTCAGTGGGCTGCACTCTATCCTAAGCTGGATGCCGCCTTTGAAAAGTTTGAACAATGGGGACTCAGCGGTATGATGGTTGATTTTATGGATCGCGATGATCAGGAGATGGTGAACATTCAAAATGAAATGCTAGAGAAAGCGGCACAGCATCACCTGCATATTCAGTTTCATGGCGCGTACAAACCAACGGGGCTCAATAGAACCTACCCCAATGAATTCACGCGCGAAGGCACACTGAATTATGAGGTGAATAAATGGGGTGCGGGGCTATCACCTGAGCATGACCTGGATATTGCTTTTGCAAGATTAATTGCGGGCTCCACCGATTATCATATGGGTGGTTTTCGTGCCGTACCGGATTCAATGTACAGAACTCAATATACGCGGCCGTTAATGCATGGCACTCGCTGTCACATGCTGGCGATGTATGTGATTTTAGAAAATGCGTTAGGGATGGTATGCGATTACCCGGAAGCCTATGAAGGAGAACCCGGGTTTGATTTCGTGCAGCAAGTGCCAACCACCTGGGACGAGACTAAAGTGATCGAGGCAAGCATGGGTGAGTATTTAATTATTGCCAGACGAAAAGGAACCGATTGGTACCTGGGCGCCATTAATAATAGTGTTGCCCGGGAAATACAATTCCCGCTTTCGTTCCTTTCGAAAGGAACGTTCAACGCTATTATGTCGATGGATACCGAAGCTGCACGAGAATATCCAAATAAAATAAACAGGGAGGAAAATAGTGTGACTGCGTCTGGGAATTTAAAATTGAAACTGGCTGGCGGAGGTGGAGCGGCCATTCACTTTAAAGAGATTTCAAAATAGTGGGGAAACGAGCCGCTATTTTTTATGCGATCTTTTCAACTCATCGCTAACTCCCAGGCAATTTTTGAGATTAACCATAATGATTACCGCCTGATCGTTGAAATAAATTACCAGAAGGGCTGGGTATTCATTTAAATTTATTGGGACGCATGCAGCATCAAAAGCTGAATCTTACAATAGTTCGCAAACTCCACAATCAGTTGAATCCCGATAGCTCACTCAAAAGTCTCCAGACACTTGCGTATTTTAGTGTTGGCTTGCATTGAAAAGCCAGCTTCTGTCCAATGAAAAAAACATTTCTTATTGTTGGTGGCATTGCGTTGTTATGCCTGCTGCTCGTTGTCCGGTTATTTTTTATGCAAAACAGTGGCACAGCCGAAGAGCGCGAATGGTTTGCTAAAGCACTGCGTTATGAATTCTCCGCACAGGTGGATAGTGTGCACATGTTTAACCCGCATACCGGCCGGCTTTGGTGCCGCCTGACCGCGGGCCATCCGCAAATCCATCGCGAAGACAGTTTGAAGCGCTCGTTTAAGGAACATGACATGTTGTATCTGATCTTCCATCGGTCGGCTGACTCCATCCTCTTCATCGTACCCAATGGCAACCTGGTAGCCAAAGACGATAGTGTACGGATAAGCTCACAAAATAATACCGTTCAATTCTTCAGAGATGGAAAACAAGTGGCCCACATGTCACTGACTGCCACGCTTACCGGGTACGGCCGCCCTTTTTTTCTTAAGGGAAAGCAGAAGAGATAAGAGGTGAATGATTTCCGACTCCACCTCCATGATTGGCTTTATAGCATTGGCAGGTGCTATGGTTTGCAACTCAGTTGACTTAATAAACATTATGATCGGAGGGGGCGTTGATTACTCTTTATCATTCACAGCAGGCTGGCCTGCCGTAGTACTCTATTTACATTTATTTAGGCGATAACTCCTTTTTATAACTGAAATTTCGGGCAAACAGAAAACCAATTTGATCTTACTGTGTTCTTATTGGCGTATGTTTAAGCTTTCCAAAAATTATTATCCCTATGTTCCAATTGTTGGAATGGGCTTCTACCTTATTATCTTCTCGATAGTGGCAAGTAATTATACTGGAGGATCAATCAACGTGCCGACAGCTATAGTTTCTTCAATAACTTTCTATGCGATGTAATGGATCCTGTTACCAAACGGGGTGATTTTAATCCTGCCCGCAATCTGGCAATTATTTCCCATTTGATTTTAAGTTTTGCGATGATATGTTTCTTCTATCTGCTTCCTGAAATTTTCAGTAAAAGAGGAAAGAACTTTTATTTGATACGCTATACTCGAATGTTTACAACGAGTGTATTCATTTTTATGTATACATCGTATCATGATCTAGTTGTTACGTTGACGGGTATTTTTGGCACGATTGCCCTCATTCCGTTTTTTATTGAATT
>Ga0163153_10007466_pt1 | contig 11760 bp, 7 predicted proteins | sample OliLakLV19MP6IB1_FD_148629 | JGI IMG/M metagenome (GOLD analysis project Ga0163153, IMG submission 148629) | Freshwater microbial mat bacterial communities from Lake Vanda, McMurdo Dry Valleys, Antarctica - Oligotrophic Lake LV.19.MP6.IB-1 | ecosystem: Environmental > Aquatic > Freshwater > Lake... | reverse complement strand
CCTTCCCACCCCGTCGGAGGGGAGGGGGACGTAGGAACGACCCGCACGAGTTGACAACGGTACTTGACATAGATCTTGACTGGTGGGGTCGATTCGGGGTCGGACCAGCTCAAGTTGCTGAAGAGGAACAGCAAAGAACCGTTCCAGCCACCGAAATTTGCGCTAAACGCCTATTTTCGGGCGCCGAATCGCGCCGGCGGCCCAGAGCAAAATCCTCCTCGGTGACGATTTCAGCGGCGAAAAGGTGCGTTTAGCGAGGCAATCGAGCCTCCATGGAACTACTTTCTCAGCGAACTCAACCACTTGCGCTGGTGCGACCCTGAATGTCCTCACCTTTCACCCCTCACCTACAACTCGTTCAGGTAGTGCCTACGTCCCTCGATCCTCGTCCTACAGCGAAAGCGGCTTCAAGACCCTGAAGTATCAGCCGGACTACCCTGGACGCTTCCGCGATACCCAGCACGCGCGTGCATGGGTGCGCGAGTTCGTCACCTGGTACAATGACCAGCACCGCCACGAAGGCCTCAACGGCTTCACCCCCGACGAGGTCTACAGCGGTCGCCACGTCGAGCTTGCGATCAGCCGCCAGAACACCCTGGACGCGGCCTATGCCCGCCACCCCGAGCGCTGGATCAAGGGCCCACCGAAGCTGCCGAGACCGCCAGCCATCGTGACCATCAACCCCGCACCCCCGGCTCCCGCCAACGCCTCGCCACCGCTACCCAACGAAGTCGTCCCCGTCGAACCCAGTGACATCAGCTACATCGCTTCACGCAGAGCCATCACGACATAGATTCAAGAAACTCATTGCCTCAAAGTGCTTGACACGTTCCGGATGACCTGCGACGACTTCTGCGGCTTTTGGGTTTTGAGGAACGGATACGTGGAAGCCATCACATGTTTCGAAGGTCAGGGGTCGAAGAGAAGATCAACCTGCAGCGGGACGGCAACAAGACAAACCTTACCAAGTCCGCCAAGTGCGGGCGATCCTTCTGAAGCACAGGCTAGGAGGTCCGGCGTAATGCTCAACTACGAAATCATTCTCTATTGGAGTCGTGAGGACGAAGCCTTTGTTGCCGAAGTACCTGAGCTTCCGGGTTGTGTGGCACACGGTGCCACCCAGGAGGCTGCGCTCGCCAACGCCAAGGACGCGATGCAGCTGTGGATCGACACGGCAACTGAATTTGGCGACCCAGTGCCCGGAGCAAAGGGTCGACGGCTCATGTATGCGTAAGAGCCTTGCCGAACAAACCGGTGCAGCCGACGCCGCCAAGGCGCCGCGCGCTGAACCGGGGGCGTTAGACCGGGCGGTGGGGACGCTGTATGGGGCAAGCATGGGGACCACGGTTGGACTTCCACCTCTCCTCCAGCGAGTATCGCTGTGTTGGGGTGTCCACGAAACCGGGGCAGGTTCACCCGAGGGAGGTTACGCTATGACGTCGCTGCTAGTGATGACGGTGGGCCAAACCGACGTGCAGCTCGTCGTCGAGAACCAGAGGCACAAGCTGGACGGGAACACCTGCGGCACCCTGCACGACGCCATCAAGGAGCGCTCGTGGTCGGTGGTCGATACGCCGAGCAGCAGGAGCAGGGACACCATCAAGACCTTGCCGGAGGGCGAGCAGAAGCTCTGCACGCCCAAGCTCGACGCCGTGCTCGCGTACTTCGGCGCCACGCTGCCGACGTCGGCGCTCATCTTCGAGACCAACCGGCAGGATGCGGGAGATCCGCGCCTCGCGGGCGAGGTCATGGAGCGCCGACTTCGCGACCGTGGCGTCAATCAGGTGACACGCGTGGCGTTTCTGACAGGAACCGAACAGCTCGAGGACCCGTCGAATAACGTCGACGCGGTCGTTCGGCGCTCCGTCGTCGCCACGCTGTCGAACGCCATCGGTCTCGCCGCAGCGAACATGAAGCCAGAAGACTGCGTGTTCGTGGCAACGACGGGCGGTCTCGCTGCAGCCAACGAGCTCATCAACGAACTGGTGCGTCTGCACTCCGTCAGCGGCCCAAGCGTCACGGCGCTCGAGGTGCCCGATGGTGATCGCGCCAAGCAAGACGATCGAGCTGTCGAGGAGAAGTTCCACCCGGCAGCGGGCTACCGCGCACGCTGGCAGGCGCTATCGCTCGTCGAGAAGGGCAACCTGCTCGGCGCGTGGGGTGCGGTCAGCCATCTCGAAGGGGCGCCCGGCCAGGAGTGGACGCTGGTTATCAAGTGGCTTGCGCACTTTGCCTCGTCGCTGCCGCTTCCAAGGGGCTGCGACCTCGCGGTTCTGAGCCATCAGCGCATGGCGGTGCGAGCCGCGCTGCGCGTCGAGCTGTCGCTTCGCGCGGGCGATATCCCGAGGGCCGTGCATGGCACCGTGGCGTTCTTCGAGGCGGCGCTCTGGGACAAGTTGCTCGAGCACTTCGAGCGCGATGCGAAGGACATTCGCTGGCTCAAGCTTAGGGCGAAGGCGGCGGCGCCGACCGGCAACCTCCTTCGTGAGAGCGGTAAGGACCACAAGAACCGTCCCTTCGAGAGCAAATTGCGCCATGATGGCCAGGCCGGGTTCTGGTTCCACGAGAGCGGCGCTGGTCGCTTCGCCCGCTGCTACGTGAAGAGCGATCCGCTCAAGAACCTGCTCGACGCCATCGACAAGGTGAAAGCGCTCCGCAACGACGTTGCGCACAACGAGCCCACGCCCAACCTCATGAACGAGGCGCGTTGCTGCATGCGGACGGCGACGCTCTGGTCCAACACCGACACGTTCCTGAGTCAGCGGCTCGTCCAGGACGTCTTGCGCGAGCTCTGCGAGGCATGTCCGGAGCGAATCTGCGAAGACTTGATCACGACAATCAGGAGCCGCCTGGTGGCTGCCTAACAACAGCATGCAGCGGACCGCGCTGCGCGCCGCCGCTGATGCTGAGCGTTCGGCAGACCAGTCGAGGCGGTAGCCACAAGCCCGGTCGCTCGCGAGATGTGAAGCCGTGAGTGTGCGGGGAATCCTCGGAACCCGGAGGCGTAGCATGAAGAAAGTCCACATCGAGCTGTCGCGCGTGCAGACGTGGCTGTTCGCGGTGCCGCGCCTGCGCGCGATGGTCGGCGCCAACGCGCTCCTCGGTGAGACACTGCGCGTCGCGCTGCCGAAGCTGGCCCGCGAGACCGGACGCGGCTGGGCGCTCGCCGCGAGCAACGAGACGTACCCAGCAGCCGACCCGAGCGATCCGCTGAAGGACCACGACGATCCCGCTGCCGACGCGCAGCACGGCATCCTTGCCCGCGACGGCGGTCACTTCGAGGCGCAGTTCGCGAGCGGCGCCGACGCGTTCGCCGACGCGGCCGGGCAGCTCCTGCGAACCAGCCTTCCTGGCCTTCGCTTCCGCGTCTCGATCGACGGAGCCGAGACGCACAAGAGTCAGGTGCACCTCTCGACCGAGCTGCCAGTGCTCGCCCCCTGTGAGTGGACCGGGCGCGGGCTGGCTTCGGCGATCGTCGAGCAAGGTGACGAACGACCCTTCGTATCGCTCGACGTTGCGCACCGGCACGAGGCGGCGAGGCGTACGGAAGACGGCAAGGCGGTGGACCTCGCCAGTCTTCTGGTCGATGCGACGAAGATCAAGACGCTGAATCGCGCGCAAGAGCTGAAGGAGCTGGTTGGCAGCGGCTACCTCGCGCTCATCCACGCCGACGGCAACGGTGTCGGCAGCGGCGCGGGGCAGAACGACAGCGAGCGCGCAGCATTCTTCCATCGCAACCGCGTGCTCCTGCGCCGCGCGGTGCAGAAGGCCATCGACGCGCACTGCCCGGAGCGCGGGCAGGCTCCGCTCATTCCCCTGATGCTCGGCGGCGATGACCTCTTGCTCGTCAGCCGGGCCGAGATCGCTCTGCCCTTCGTCGTCACGCTCTGCGCGGAGCTCGATGCGCTCCAAAAGGACACCAGCGACTTCAAGCTGACGCTCGGCGTCGGTGTCGTCATCGCCAAGCACACCATCCCCATCCATCGGCTGCACGAGGTCACCGAGCAGCTCGCCAGCTCGGCGAAGCGCCGCTTCCGTGGGTTCAAGGACGGAGAGGCGAAGCGCTCTGTCGTCGACTGGGCTGTGTTCAGCACCGCATGGGTCGATGATCCCGAAAAGGTGCGTCGGCGCGACTGGCTGCGCGGCAGCGGCAACGACCTGCGGGTGCTCTCGCAACGGCCCGTCGACGTACTCGGCCAAGGGCTCGATTCGTTGGACGGGCTCGTGCGCGGAGCGGGGAAACTCGCGCCCGCGCCGCGCTCGCAGCTTCGCTACCTGGTCGATCAACTCCCGCGTGGTCGTGCGCTCTCGGAGCTAGCGTTTGCCGAACTGCCAAAGGAGGCGAAGGAGCCGCTCGTCGAAGCCGGTGTGACAGAGCCGTGGTTTCGCGCGGGGAACGCACGGGTCACCGCGCTGCTCGACCTGGTCGAGGTCGCAGAGATCGCGCGCCTCGGCCGCAACACCGCGCGAGCCGAAGACGAGCGGGAGGCGACCCATGTCTAAGAAGAACAAGGCACACTTCCCGAAACGGTCAGATCGCGACGCACCCACCCGTTCCGACGTCGGAGCAGCAACCGCCGGCCTCGGCTGGGTGCGTCTTACGCTGACCGCCGAATTCCTCTCGGACGCGCACCTCGGCTCCGGCTCGGGCGGCGGCGGCATCGACGCGCTCGTTGCGCGCGACCGCCGCGATCGTCCCGTCATCTGGGCTTCGCACCTCGAGGGCGTGCTGCGCGACGCTGCACGCAGGCTGCGCGGCGACGAGGAGGCGAGCACGTTCTTCGGTCGCGCAGGCGGCCAGCAGCAGCGCGCGGTGTTCACGTCGCTCTACGCGAAGGACAGCCCCGAGAGCCACATCTGGCGCTCTACCGCGCGCGAGGCGTTCGCGCGCGAGGCGTTCTACAACCGCGCGCCGAAAGACGACACGCTGCGGGTCATCGAGTACGTGCCCAAGGGCACCAGGCTCGTCGGCGAGGTCGAGCTACCCGCGAGCGAGCTGCCAATGCTGCAGCGGCTCGTGCAGGAGGTGGACGCGCTCGGTGGTGGCCGATCCACGGGCGCAGGCCGAGTGAAGCTCACGCTGTCCGAGGTTGCGAGCGCGTCGCGGAAATCTGGAACGCCGACGGCTCGCCTCGTGCTGCTGCTCAAGAACCGCGATCCGCTCTGCATCACAGCGACGGCCACGCCCGACAACCTGATCCCGAGCCTCGCCTTCGTGCCAGGCCGTACGCTGCTCGGTGCCATCGCTGCGTGGCTCATCGCCGAGGGTGAGCGCGACACGGCTTCGCTGCTCACGTCAGGCAAAGTGTCTGTGAGCGACGCCCTGCCGTTGCCGAGCGCACCGACGAAGCTCGATGGCCCCGAGGTGCTGCCCGCTCCGCTTTCGCTCCAGAGCGAAAAGCCGAAGGGTGCGGCAGGTGACGTGCCCTGGTGGGCGCAGCCGAACGCGCCGACAAAGCGCCTCGATGCGTGGGGCGCGAAGGAGAAGCTCAAGCGCCCCGAGGACGACCTCTTCGTCTACCGCGCGAGCGCGAGCGCGAACGCGAACGAGGTGTGGACCACGTTCCGCCCTGTGCGCCGCGTGCGGCTGCGCAACGGGCGGCCGGACCCGAAGCAGGCTGATGCGTCACTGTTCGCCATTGAGCAGATTGTCGAGGAGACGCTGTTCCTCGCGGAGTTGCAGGGCGCACCGGAGGATATGAAGAAGCTCGCGGAGAGGCTCGCGCCGGTGCTGGAAGGGCGACGCTGGCTTCGCGTGGGTCGCGCCGGTGCACCGGTCGAGGTGGCGCAACTCGCGTGGGCTGGCGATGCCTCAGTCGCGGAGACGCCGGAGGGAGCGCTGCTCACGCTGACGTCCGACTTGCTCGTCCGCGATGAGCATCTCCGCTGGAGAACGGCGCTCGACGAGACGGCTCTGCGAGCGCTCCTCGACATCGACGACTTGCACATCGCCAAGACCGAAAAGGGAGCTTTGAAGGTCATTCAGGACAGCGTGATGGTCCACGGCTTCAACGGCACGTCGCGCCTGTGGCGCATGCCTGCGGCCGCCATTCGACGCGGCTCGGTCTTCGAGGTCTCAGGGGCCGGCGTCGCGAAACTCGCGGAGCGCGCCGCGAAGAACGAGTGGCTCGGCGAGCGGACACACGAAGGCTTCGGGCGCTTCCGCCTCGACGCGGTGTTGCCCGGTGTAGCTGGAGAGTCGCCTGCGAGCAGCGCACCGACGACCGCCGCAGCCGACATCGTGGAGGAAGCTATCGCCGGGAAGACAGAGGAAGCTATCGCCGGGAAGACACAGGAATGGTTCAACGCGCACAAGTCGCTCGCGGAGACCAACAAGAAGGACCGCGACGGCCTCAGGCCGCCGAGCCTCTCGCAGTGGCTCGATCTCGTCGCCGACCTCGAGCGCGGTGACCTAAACGCGCTCACGAGCCGCATCAACCCGACGACGGCGAGCGGCAAGAGCTGGACGCACATGGACGCGAAGGCGATCCTCGAGAAGCTCAACGACGGAGCGCTACAACCCAAGCAGCGGGCTCTTCACGCGCGCCTCTTCGTGCGTTGGCTGCGCGCCGATCTGCGCACGAAGTCGAGGGAGGCACGATGACAACCAAGCTCACGCTCTTCACCGCCACCCTCGTGCAGGACTCGGCGCTCTCGGTGTCGGGCCTCGATCGCGAGACCAGCTCCGACCAGCCCTTCGCGCTCGTCGATGGGGTGCCGACAGTCGTCGGCCGCGGCCTCAAGGGTGCCGCCGTCGCGATGGCCAAGCGCTTCTTCGACCCACTGCCGCGCGCGGTCTCTGACGACATTAAGCACGGTGCCCTGCGCCGGTCGGCGTGGGAGTTCGCCGATGCGACCGCCACTGGCGTCCCGCGCATTCGTGCGGGCGTCGGCATTCGCCACAAGACCGGCGCGCGCGCAGGCGGCGTGCTCTACGATCGCGAGGTCATCCCCGCGGGCACAACGTGGCCGCTCAGCTTCCGCGTCGATCGTTCGTTTGCGCTGGACGACGCCGAGTTCACCGAGGTCGAGGCCATCCTCGGCTACGTGCTCGCCGAGCACTGGGCCAAGGGCCGGTGCTGGCTCGGTGGCGGTGCTGCGCGCGGGCTCGGCTGGTGTCACCTCGACGGGCTGAAGGCGTACCGCTTCGATGAAGCGAGCTACGAGGCGTGGGTGAAGTCGGGCCGCACGGTGTTGCCGTCGGCGCTCGATGCCGTGCCCGTCGTGGAGGCGACGCGCTCGTGGTGCTTCCGTGCGCTCGACGTGAATATCTCGTTCGGCGAGTACAGACCTGAGCCCAACGAAGCGGCTTGGGGCCTCGACATGTTCGCCGTCGGCCCGCACGACACCGAGCGCGCCGTGCAGCCGACCGGAGACGGCAGCAAGTGGGCGCGACCTGCGTGGGCGACGAACGCGAACACCCCAGACGCGCTGAGCACCGACCGTGCGCTTCTGATGGAGGGCGGCCGTCCGCTGCTCCCCGGCGCGAGCGTGCGTGGTCCGCTTCGACACGCCTTCTCTCGCTTGAAGCGAGCGGCAGACCACGACGTGAAGGACCCGCACCTCGTGCAGGGCGCTGTCGGCGAAGAGGATCTCGCGGGCCAAGCCTTCGGCACCGTTCGCAAGAGCAGCCGCATCCTCATCCGCGACGCGCGCGCGGAAGGCGAGTGGTCGGCGGCGAAGCTGCACATGCATGCGGAAGACGAATTCTCGGCGGGCTCCTACTGCAGCGCGAAGCGAGACGCGGTGCGCGTGCTCCGGTGCGTGTTCCCGGTGCGAGTCGTGATCGAGGGCGCAACCCCCGAAGAGGTCGAGCCGCTCATCGCGATCATCGACCGCCAGGTTGCCCTCGGCGCGCTAGGCCATCTGCCCGTCGGCGGCCACAAGACGCGCGGGGCTGGGTCGGGCCGATGGCAGGCGAAGCCGTGGGCTGTCGACGACGTGACGAAGGCGCGGGACTGGACGGCGCCGAAAGAGCCTGAGGACAAATCGCCAAACGCAGGTCACGCAAGGCGCACCTTCATCGACCGCCCCGCCACTGCCGACGCGTGGGTGCGAACGCAAACCGGCACGCTCACTAAGGTGCTCACGCTCGGAGCGGCCGCGAAGCTCGCGAAGGCGGCGTTTGGCGAGAAGCTCATCGCGTGGTGGTGCGACCCGACCATCGACCTCGACTTGCGCACGCCGCCCACGACGTTCGGGCGAGAGTGGCCCGCTGACGACGACGAGCTCCACGTCGACGAGATCTCGTTCTACGCGGAGCGCGCGGTCTGGAGAGCCGTGCGCATGTCGAAGGCCGCGCGCTTCGTGTTCATGGAAGAGCTCACGTCGAAGGCAGACGACGCGAAGCGGACCATCGTGGTCCACACACCCGCGCACCTGCATGGCTTCGAGCGCTTCTCCTCGGCGAACACCGGCCAGGGCAACGTGCTCCTGCGCGAGTGGCACGTCGGCGATGAGATCCTCGGCTTCACCATCACCAAGGAGCAGCGCTGATGCCCGGCAAACCCGAGAAACCTCATCGCATCCGCGTCCGTACGCTCGACGGCAAGCTGCGTGATCAGAGCGCGATCAACAAACTGAAGAGCAACCAGCTCGGAATGCCTCATCTCGACATCGTCGGCACCGCCGTCGCCAGTGAGTTCATCATCTGCGCGTCGAAAGACACGCACATCGAGCAGGTGCGCGCGAAGCTCGGAGGTGCGGGGCTCGAAGCCATCGAGGGCGGCGACACGACCATCGCAGCAGCACCCAAAAACGCGCAGCAGCAACCTCGACAGGGCCGGTTCCAGCCGCAACGAGGTGCCCAGGCTCCGCGTGGTGGTGACCAACACCGCGCGCAACAGGGAGGTCGCGCCACGGGCACGACGACGAACGCGCAGCCGCTCCCCGGTAAGCCCTACGGCTTCGTCGCACTCCCGAAGGACCTGACGACCTCACCGCCGATCTGGCACGACGGCACGAGCAGCAAGGACCGGCTCTCGGGCGAGATCCGCTTCGAACTCGAGACGCTTACGCCGCTCCTCGTCGGCTGGGAGCGCGGCCAGGTCGGCGACGCCGAGAGCGACTGGCCTGTCCCGGCGAACCTCGCGGGCACGCAGCTCGCTAACAAGAAGGCCGTGCTCTGCCCTTTGCGTGCGCCGTGGGGGACGAAGCGCCCGGTCATCATCCCCGGCGACTCGCTGAAGGGCCTGCTGCGTCACGAGCTGGGCGCGCTCCTTGGCGCGCCGATGGAGCGTGTTGCCGAGCGCTCATACTCGTACCGGCCGAACGCGCTCTTCCCTAAGGATTCCAACCCGAGGTTGATCGCGCGCCTTGCGCGTGTGCCCGATGGCGGTGTCGAGACGAAGGCGCTCAACAGCAGCCACCAAGTTCGCGTGCCGAAGACGCTTGAGCTGCTGCCCACCAACCTGAGGTACGACAGGCAGCGCGAGCAGAACGCGAACTACTACCGCTTCGACGACGGCAACGGTGCTCCGTACCGTGGCGGCCAAGGCGCGGGAGAGAAGCTCAACTCGAAGCGCAACCTGCACACGCAGCTCACGGCGAATCCGAGCGAGCCGACCGAAACAGCGACGCTCTCACTGGCGGTGCAGGATGGCTATCTCCAGACGGTCCGACACCTCGTCGATCTCGAGCACGGCCACTTCTCCGAGCGGCACCCCGACGTGCCCAAAACGGTAACGGGCGACGATGTACGCAGCCGCATCCTCAAGGCTGCGAAGGACGAGGTCTTCCAGCCCGGCGATCTCGTCTGGGTCGAGTGGGACACCGAGAAGAAGCAAATCGTCTCGCTCGGCTGGCACTACTACTACCGCTGGGCTTACACCGACTCGGTCCGAAAAGATGCCGACGCGCCGAGACTCGAACGCCACGGCCTCTTCCCGCTCGACAAAGAGCGAGAGAAGGACAGAGATGGCGCGCCGAAGGAGCTGTCAGCGGTGCGCCGGCTCTTCGGCTACACCGGCTACACCGGCGACACCGGCTACACCGGCGACACCGGCGACAACGACGGCAGCGCGGGCATCGGCGAGAACGATCACGCGCAGCTTATGGGCCGCGTCTTCGTCAACTCCGGCCTCGAGGTCGTCGGTGAGAACGACAGCGACGAACAGCGATTCCTCGGGCCGACCTTCCTCAAGGAGCTTGGCATGCCCCGGCCAAGCGCGGTCGAGCACTACATCAAGCAGCCCCATCATCCCCAGTCGCGTCCCACAGACAACGCCACGCTCGTGACCTACGGTGACGCGACTGGCTACGACGCGCCTGGGGAACTCGCTGGCCGCAAGTTCTACCTCGATCGCCCGAACGCCGTCGCCGAGGACGCCTTGGATACGAACAAGCAGAACGACCGCAGCACGCTCGCGCTCGAGGCGTCGAAGCCATGCCGCAAGTTCCGCTTCACCGTCCGCTTCCGCGACGTCGACGCCGCTGAGTTGGCTGCGATCGTCATCGCGCTCTGTCCCGACCAGTTCAAGAGCGTGCTCGGCGGCACGCACACCGACGGCTACTGCTCGAAGCTCGGCTACGCGCGCCCGCTAGGCTGGGGCAGCGTGCGCATCGAGGCCAAGGCGCTCCTGCTGCTCGATGAATCGAGCGACGCTCCAACACTGAAGCCCGAAGCCGACCTCAACGCCTGGGTAGAGACCAACCACGGGAAGACGGCGACGCAAGACGAGTGGCTCGCCATCCATCGCCGCAACCACCCGAACGCGGCGGACTATCCGCGAACCCGGGACCGCGACGGCAACGAGAACATCTACACATTCCACACAGGCTTGCGCGCTGAGCACTCGCGCAACCGCCGGTACAAGAACGGGGGCACTCGATGACGACGTTACTAATTGTGACTACTGGTCATACTGACGTCCAATTAATTGTCGACGGCCAGAAACGTGAATTCTTGAAGCAAAAAGTTGGGGCACTGCACGATCTTCTGCAGAAACGTACCACGACTTGGACGGTGGCCGATGCGCCGACCAAGAAGGGCCCGGACATCGACAGCTTCCCAGATGGGTCGATCGTTCTATGCACTCCCAAGTTCGACGCCGTGTTGTCATGGTTTGAGGGGACATTGCCGCAGCGCCTGCTTATTCTCGAAACTAGGCGACCCAAAAGACCCGGAGATCCTCGCTTTGCTGGCACTGTGCTGAAGCATCGAGCACGCGAGCTTGGCATCGCTGACGTGACGCAGAGCGCGTACTTAGAGGCGGCAGACGAAAATCTTGAAGACAGTTCTTCCCCCATCGACGCCATCGTGCGACGAGAGGTTGTCCAACGCATCGAACGCGCGGTTGCTGGCGCCGCAGAGGGCATGTCGCGGATTGTGGTGGCGGCGACAGGAGGCATGCCGGAGATCAAGAACCTCGTCCGAGAGCTTGCCCGGCTGCACACCCCCTCGGGGGCATCTTTTCAGAGCGTCGAGCCAGTTTATGGGGCCAGGAATGGGAAACCCGATTGTGCGGTCCAGCGCGAAAGTATCGATCCAGTCGAAACCGTGCGGCTCCGCTGGCACGCGCTCTCGCTCGTCGAGAAGGGCAACCTGCTCGGCGCGTGGGGTGCAGTCAGCCATCTCGAATGGTTGCCCGGCCAGGAGTGGACGCAGGTTATCAAGTGGCTCGCGCACTTTGCCTCGTCGCTGCCGCTTCCAACGGGCTGCGACCTCGCGGTTCTGAGCCATCAGCGCATGGCGGTGCGAGCCGCGCTGCGCGTCGAGCTGTCGCTTCGCGCGGGCGATATCCCGAGGGCCGTGCATGGCAC
>Ga0163153_10007456_pt1 | contig 11769 bp, 10 predicted proteins | sample OliLakLV19MP6IB1_FD_148629 | JGI IMG/M metagenome (GOLD analysis project Ga0163153, IMG submission 148629) | Freshwater microbial mat bacterial communities from Lake Vanda, McMurdo Dry Valleys, Antarctica - Oligotrophic Lake LV.19.MP6.IB-1 | ecosystem: Environmental > Aquatic > Freshwater >... | reverse complement strand
TCTCAACGCTCATCGGCGTCGCTCCCCGGCTCGTGCGTCTCGCCGTCGGCGTGCGCGATCAGCAGGCGCGTCATCAGACCGATCAATGCGTGCCGCGTCTGATCCGGTAAAAGGACAATGATCCCTGCCCAGCAAGCGGAGCACGACAGCGGGCCTCGACCTAACCTCGGACTTATTCGGTGCAGTGTTCGAGCGGGAAAGGGGCGGAAGTTATTAGAAGCTGGTCACGCGCGGTCCGTCGAAGATATTGCGCGGATCAACAAATGCACCAAGAGCTACGCGCGATTCATGCTGTAAATATCGTTCCTCGCGCCCGACATCGTCGAACGCGTGCTATCGGCGCGGCAGCCCCGGAGCCTCACGGTGCGGCGCATGTTCGAACGGGGTATTCCGCTTTCGTGGCGGGAGCAAAGACTCGTGTTCGAGCAGACGATCCCAAAGTGAAGATTATCGGCACCAACGCCAATGCCTCTGTCCGTGGGTTGCAATCGGGTTCAAATCGAACACCGAGCCGGACAATCGACGACGACCACAACCGCGTCTTCACTTCGCTCTGATTTGAGCGAGGCCTTTTCATTTGCTAGTGTTCCACTGCCAATGGGGTCGAGGTCGTTCGCCAGCGACTTCCTTGAGGCTCTGTCCCATTGGCACAGGCTCAATGGCTTGACCCTTTCCGCGGTCAAGCGCCTCAAGGAACGAAAGTGCAATCGCTGGCCCCCTTGCCGCTTTCTATGGCATCACCAACGTCATAGTATCTAGGTCGCCTCGCTTTAAGATGTAGGAGTTCAGCATCCATGTTCGAGAAGCTGCATCACATCGCGTATCGCTGTCACGACGCTCAAGAGACGGTCGATTTCTACACCAAGGTGATCGGCCTCAAATACGCTGCGGCCGTTCTGCCCCCAGAGGGCAGAGCCGCCTATGGCGAAGCATGCGAGTCAATTCACATCTTCTTCGAGATGGCCGACGGCAGCTACCTCGCTTTCTTCGACGTTGCGTCCTCGCCGCCGGAGCAGCGCGATCCGAATACGCCTTGGTGGGTGAAGCACCTCGCCTTCGAAGTGCCCAGCATGGAGGTGCTGCAGGAAGGCAAGCGCCGCCTGCTCGATGCTGGCTACGAAGTGCTCGGCCCCAAAGATCACGGATTCTGCCAGTCGATTTATTTCTTCGATCCGAACGGGCACCGAATGGAAATGACCTGCCGTTCTGAGAAAGTTGGAGAGCTCGACGACATGGCTCGTCAGGCACCACATCAGCTCGCGGAATGGAATGAGCGCAAGCGCCGGCTCTACGGCAGCGCGTTAGGGCGCGCTGCCGAGTAGCGGGCGTGATCGGTAAGCTAGTCGTCCTAGACGTCCGGCCCGGCAGCGGCTACGACAGCCAGAGTGGACTGCAGCTCCTCGCACCCAAGATATATGCACGAATCGCCGGCGACGAGGGCGGAAGCGGCGATCGAAACCTCGCCTTCGTCGTGGTGCATCCGACCAGCAATTTCATGGGCCACTACCTTATCGAGCCGCTCGCCCGGCGCGGCTGCTGTATCGTTGCGGTCAACACCCGCTTTGTTGCTAATGATTCCACGCTGGTCATGGAGCGTGCGATTCAAGATCTCGGGGCTGCCGTTAAGTTTCTTCGGCGCGAGGGCTACAAGCGGATCGTGTTGATTGGCAATTCTGGCGGCGGTGCCCTCGCAGCCATGTATCAGTCGCAGGCGGAAAACCTCACTCTATCAACCACGCCGGACGGAGCTCCGATCGATCTCTCGTCCGGCGATCTGCCGCCCGCCGACTGTATTGCCATGATGGCCGCGCATCCCGGACGCGCTCACACCCTGTGCGACTGGATCGATCCAGCCGTCGTGGACGAGCGCGACATGTATGCCACCAATTTGGCACTCGACATGTTCAATCCCGACAATGGCCCGCCATACAAGCCGGAGTGGGTTGGCCGTTATCGCGCGGCGCAGCGCGCCCGCAACGAGCGTCTTACCGATTGGGCGCTCGAACGTCTGGGTGCACTCGAGCGGCGGCCGGACCGCGACGCGGTGCGCGACGAGCCCTTCATCGTCTACCGCACCATGGCGGATCCGCGCTTCAACGATCTCTCGCTCGATTCGAATGACCGGACGCTCGGCACAACCCGCGGCACGGCTTACGCATCGAACTACGGTCCGAACGCGATCGCGCGCTTTAGCACCTTGCGCTCATTCCTTAGCCAATGGAGCCGGCGCCTTTCACGAGCCGATGGCCCAGCCTGTCTCGCTGCCACGTCGGTGCCGGTGCTGAACGTCGGCTACTCAGCCGACAATGTCGTCTTCCCAAGCCAGATCGCAATGTGGAAGGAAACTGCCGGCGCACGGTGCATCAACCACACCCTAAAAGGCGGCACGCACCACTTGGCCGGGCAAAAGGCGCTGATCGAAGAATTGGCCGATCTCGCGGTGGATTGGGCAAAGTCCATCTGACGTTTGATCGGCACCCGCCTACCAAACTCGCATCGTCGCGTGCGGCGATGCTTGGTCGACAACCCGCCGACGCTATCGCCTCATGCGCGGATTGAGCAGGTCGCGAAGCTGATCGCCGACGATGTTGATGCTCGCAATGGCGATCAGCAAGGCTACGCCTGGGAACACGCTGATCCAATACTTGCCTGACATGACGTAGTCGAAGCCATTGCCGATCAACAGGCCGAGCGAAGGCTCGGTGATTGGCAGTCCGATGCCGAGAAACGATAGCGTGGCCTCAAGAGAGATCGCGTGGGCGACTTGTACCGTGCCGACGACGATCAGGGGTGGCAGGCTGTTAGGTAGCAAATGTCGCCGCAGTATCCGCCAGTGGCCGAGGCCGAGGCATTGAGCGGCAGCGATATAATCCTTCTTCTGCTCCACCATCGCCGTCGCACGGATGGTGCGTGCGAAATAGGCCCACTGCACGATTACGAGGGCGAGCAACGTCTTCTCGACGCCGCGGCCGAGCAGCGCCAGGAGCATCAATGCCACCAGAATCGAGGGAAAGCTTAGCTGCAAATCGACTACTCGCATGATGACACCATCGATCCGGCCACCGGCATACGCTGCGATGAGCCCAACCAGCCCGCCAATGGCCATGGCGATTGCGCAACTCGCCGCGCCGACGCCGATGCTGATGCGCAACCCGTAGATGATTGCGCTCAGCATGTCCCGGCCCTGTGCATCGGTTCCGAGCAGATGGGTGCTGCCGTTGGCGGACTTGCCACCAGGGGGCAATCCACCGTCCATAATGTCGAGGCGCGAGAGGTCGTATGGGTCTTGTGGCGCGATCCACGGCGCCAGGATCGCGGCCACTATTACGCAGATCAGCATTCCCAGCCCGACTGCGGCTAAGCGGCTTTCCAAATACTCGGCGACGAAATGTCCGAAGCGACTGCGCGCCGGGTTTGGTTTGGACGTTTGCGGGACGGCCTGCTTGGTCGGTGCCAGCATCACGCCCTCTGCTCGGCAAGGCGCACCCGCGGATCCAGGAAGGAGTAAAGGAGGTCGACGACGAGATTGATGATGACGAAAACGAACACGATGACGATGAGATAGGCGACGATCACGGGCCGATCGAGTAACTCGATCGAATCGATCAGCAGTTTGCCCATGCCGGGCCAAGCGAAGACTCGCTCCGTTACTACCGCAAAAGCAACAACATTGCCGAGCTCAAGTCCCAGCACGGTCACCACTGGAATGAGAATATTCCGAAGCACGTGAACACCTATCACGCGGCGTTCACTCAAGCCCTTCGCGCGGGCGTATTTCACGTAATCTTGCAGCAACGCTTCGCGCGTGCCGGCACGGGTGAGCCGTATCACCAGCGCCATCTTGAATAGAGCCAGGTTGAACGCCGGTAAGATGATGTGGCTGAGCCCGTCCCAGGTGAAAATGCTGAGTTGGACGCCCAGCACCGTCACGGTGTCGCCGCGTCCTGTTGCGGGAAGGATTCCGAGATAGACGGCGAAGATCAGAATCAGCATCAAGCCAACCCAAAATGTCGGCAAGCTGAAGCCCAGGATCGAGCCTACCATCACGCTGCGGCCCGCAAACGAATTAGGCCTCAAACCAGCCAGCATCCCGAGCGGAATGCCGAGAACGATCGACAGGAACATGGCGACGAAGGCCAGCTCTAGCGTCGCTGGCATTCGATCCAAGATGATGTGGATTGCCGGCTCGTTCGCTACGAAGGAGCGGCCGAAATCGCCACTCGCGAGTTTGCCAAGGAAAATGAAAAACTGTGTCCAAATCGGTCGATCGAGCCCGAGAGCGCGAGAAAGGGCCTCGCGTTCTACACCGCTGGACTGCCCCCCAGCCAGGACGTCGATGGGATTTGCAATCGCGTAGACGCCGATGAACACCAGCACCGACATCGTAAAGACGACGCCCACCGCCTGAAAAAGCCGCCGCAGTATAACAACCGTCACTGCCGCTTCGCTCCATAGCGCGGCGGTGGCCCTTGCCGACCGCCGCGATCGACGCCGCTTCTCGAACTCGCGTGTTCCGCTATTTTGCTGGCTTTGCTTCCATGGCAAATGTGCTGGTATCGACGCGAGGATTATACGTCACGGTGCTCCGCGTGGCCCACGCGCGCTTGTCGAAATGGAGAACCAGCATGCCGTGATCCTCTTTCATCACGATCCGGCTGGCCTCCTGCATCAATTTTCGACTCTTCTCCTCATCGGTGGCAGACACCGCCGCGTGCAAGAGCTCATCCACCTTGGGATTTGAGTAGCGGCCCTTGTTGATCACCCCGTGAAGCGAGTTTGCGGTCGGTGTCGCCGCTACGACCTTCAGGAGGAACGACATCTCGCCGGTATAGGCGAGCGAACCGCCGAGAAAGGCGCTGAATTCGTATTTGTTGCGCCGCGTGAAGAACGTCGTGATCGTTGATGCGTCCACTGACGTTTGCACCCCAACCCGGCTCCACATTGAAGCGACTGCCTGAGAAATCTCGGAGATGCGCACATAGCGGTCGCTTGGAGCACCGAGGACAAGCTTAAATCCGTTGGGATAGCCGGCCGCGGCAAGGAGTTTCTTGGCTTCGTCCGGATCGTAGGGATCGGGCTTGAGATCGGGGTTGGCACCAAACATGAAGGGCGGCACCACCTCCGCGGCAGGCGTCGCCATTCCTTCCATGATGCGCGAGACGATGGCTTCGCGATTGATCGCTAGGGATAGCGCCTTGCGCACCCGGGAATCTTTGAACGGATTTTTTCCATTGGTGCCCGAGACGCCGGGTGTTTCGTCGCGGAACGAATCGAACATGATGTACATGGCGACATTGCTGATGCTGTCCCAGACCTTGACGTTCGAATCCTGACGCAAGCGCGGCAGGTCTGGCGGCGATACGCCTTCAATGAGGTCGACGTCGCCGGACAGCAGCGCCGCCACCCGTGCGCCGGAGGCCCGGATGGGCTTGAAGATCACCCGGTCCCAGGGCTGCTTATCGCCCCAATAGTCGGGATGGCGGGCAAGGACGATGCGGTCGCCCTTGACCCACTCGACAAATTTATAGGGTCCGGTCCCGACCAGACCATCGCCGGCATTCAACTGCTGTGTGGTCTTACCTTCGGGCACGGGGCCGGAGGCCTGTTTCTTGCCCATGATTCCAAACACGCTGAAATCGCGCGGCAACAGCGGATAAGGCGCTTTGGTCGTGATCCTCAGCGTGTACAAATCGACGATTTCCATCGATTCAATGCTGCTCGTATAGACTCCAAGCGAAGAGGGACTGTTTGGTACCGCTGGAATTCGCTTCAGCGTAAACACAACATCCTCGGCCGTGAACGCGGCGCCGTCGTGGAATTTCACGCCCTGGCGCAGTTTGAACTCCCAAACTCGTTCACCAACCATTTTCCATGATAGAGCGAGTCCGGGGCGGAGGTTTTGCCGCTCGTCCTGCTCGATCAGTCGGTCGAAGATGTGGAAGCTAAAGGAGACGTTGATCCAAGCATTATGATAATGAGGATCCATCGAACTCGGCTCGGCGCTGAGGCCGATCCTGAGATCAGCCGCACGGGCCGGCGCCGCCGCAAGACACGCTGCGACGAGGATAGCTGGAACCCAGCGCAAGAAAGCGCTCATTTCTTCCTCCCTTGATACCGCTTTTGTCTTATTTCGCTTATCAACGGTCGAAGGGTGGCACGTTGTCAATCATATTCGAAAGATAAGCGGAGTGAAGCCGGCGCTCGTTCAAGGCGCCGGTTGCGGCTTATCCGTCGCGGATGCATGCAGACCAATGGCCTTGAGCCACTTTGCGAAAAGGAGGCACCTCACGTTTACACCGCTCGATGGCGAGGGGGCATCGCGGATGGAAGTGGCATCCTGTCGGCGGATCGAGCGGCGACGGCAATTCGCCTTTTAGCGGCGCAAAGGCTTGGCGCCGTGCGTCCAGCCGCGGCACCTGTTCGATCAATGCCTGCGTGTAGGGGTGGTGCGGACTGACAAAGAGCTGGTCAGTTGCCGCAGTCTCGACGATGCGACCCAGATACATGATCGCCACCCGATCGGAGAGATGTCGCACAACGCCGAGATCGTGGCTGATGAAGAGATAGGTGAGCTGAAACTCTTCGCGCAGCTTCAGAAACAGATTCAAGATTTGGGCCTGAATCGATACATCCAGCGCTGACACTGCTTCATCGCAGACCAGGAACTCGGGCTTGACCGCGAGAGCGCGCGCGATGCCGATGCGCTGGCGCTGCCCGCCGGAAAATTGATGCGGATACCGGTCCTTATCGGCGGGATCGAGCCCAACACGACGGAAAAGTTGAACGACGTAGTCGTCTAGCACCTCACGCTGCACTATCTGGTGATAAGCGGCTGCCTCGCCGACGATCTCGCCCACTCGCATTCGCGGGTTCAGCGACGAAAACGCGTCCTGGAAGATCATCTGTATCGCAAGTTTCGCCTTTTTTGCTTCGCTCCTATCGAGCTCGGTCATGTCCCGGCCGCGATACATTATAGCGCCTTCGCTCGGCGGCAGGATGCCAGCGACGATTCTGCCGAACGTCGACTTGCCGCAGCCGGATTCGCCGACCAACCCGAGCAATTCGCCCTCGTTTACGGAAAGGTCGACGCGATCCAGCGCCTGCACGCCTTGATCCGCTGTGTGGGTACCGAAGATGTAGCGCGCCGCCTTGCCAGCAATGTCGGTGGTCTTGGCGAAGCGCTTGCTCACGCCTCGCGCCTCCACGATGGCTGCGCCTTGCCTCGCCTTCATGCGACGCCGCCCCCGGTCGCAGGATCCAGGGGTCTGATGCATCGCACCATGTGCGCCGTGCCGAATTGGCCGACCGCCGGCTCGCGAACACAGTCTGCGATGGCCCGAGAGCAGCGTAGGCGAAAGGCGCAGCCGTCGGGTAGCGACAGCAAAGACGGTGTCATGCCGGGGATCTGTCGCAGTGGATCACCGGGAGCCGCACGGCTCGGCACCGAGTCGATCAGGCCGCGCGTGTAGGGATGCCTCGGCGAATCGATCATCTGATCGGTGGGACCATGTTCGACGATCTTGCCCGCATACATCACGGCAATTGAATCTGCGAGGCCTGCGACAACGGCGAGATCATGCGTGATCCATAGCAGCGCAGTGCCGTTGTCGGCGCACAAGGTCTGCATTTCGGATAGAATCTGAGCCTGAATCGTCACATCGAGTGCGGTGGTCGGCTCATCGGCGATGATGAGTTCTGGATTGTGCAGAAGCGCGATGGCAATACAAACGCGCTGGCGCATGCCGCCGGAGAACTCGTGCGGGAAGGCGTCAAGACGCTCAGATGGCTTTGGGATGCCCACCCTTCCGAGCGCGTCGCACGCACGACGGCGCGCTTCGGCGCTCGAGACGTTCTCGTGAGCTTGCACGGCCTCCACCATTTGCGTCTCGATGCGTAGCACCGGGTTGAGGGTCATCATCGGATCTTGGAGAATCATCGCGATGCGAAAACCGCGCAAGGCACGCATTCGCGCCGGTGATGATTTAATCAGATCCTCGCCGTGGAACAGGATGCGCCCCCCCACGATCCGTCCCGGTGGGTCGACCAAGCCAACAATCGAATTGCCTGTGACTGACTTTCCGGAGCCGGATTCGCCGACCAAGCCGAGAACGCTGCCGGCCCTGATAGCGAAGCTCACGCCGTCAACCGCGCGTGCGACTCCGGCGCGCGTGAAGAAATGTGTTTGAAGGTTCTCGACTCGCAGAACGTGCTCGTCAGCCATGGTGGCGTTACGTTAATTGACGTTGGCGCACCCGCTCAAGCTCGCCATCGCTATTAGGTGTCAAAAAATACTTCGGATCCTTCTTGCAATATTCTATCAAATCCCGCCCTAGCGAGCCCAGGTGATGTCGTCCGCATTTGAGCCGGCCTGTTCGTCGCTCGTCGAATCCGGTTTCAATGCGAACCGCGATCTGAGAGGAGAATCAGGATCTTTTTTCGTCACCAATTAAGAGGCACTTGGGTGCGCGTTTCGCATAACGAGCGTTATGACGAATGCAATGCCGCGCTTGGGTCGAGTCCTATCTGCTGGCCAAGCAGGACAAATCTGGGCACTGGCTGATTGTCGTGACCTTGCCGCTGCAACACCATAGATAGCTCGCCGCGCGAGCCCTTGCACACACCCATTCAGCCGAACGAGGCTCTGCAGTAGTTTGGCAAAGGCGGACGGGGCCAGAGCTGCCGGTGTCCGAGCCGGACGTATGGCACTCCCGGACTTGCATATGTTCTTTTTTCGTTCTAAACTTCCTCCATGGCAACTACCACGCAAATTGAGTGGACCGACGCAACCTGGAATCCGGTAACCGGCTGCACCAAAATCACCCGTGGTTGCGACTTCTGCTACGCCGAGCGCTTCTCCGAGCGCTTCCGCGGCGTGCCCGGGCATCCCTTCGAAAATGGCTTTGACCTGACGCTCAGGCCAGAGCGCTTACTCCAGCCGCTGAAATGGCGCGAGCCGCGCCGGGTTTTCGTGAACTCGATGAGCGACCTGTTTCATAAAGAGATACCTGCGTCCTTCATCGACTCAGTTTTTGATACGATGGAAAAGGCGGACTGGCACACGTTTCAGATACTGACCAAACGCAGCTCCCTGATGGTGAGATATCTTCGCGAGCGCTACGGCGCGGGCTCCGCGCCATCCCACATTTGGCTAGGCGTGTCGATCGAGGATGCGAAAAACGCTGTCAGACTAAAACACTTGAGAGCAGCGCGGGCGTCGACGAAATTTATTTCGTTCGAACCTCTTCTGGGTTCCGTCGGCGCGCTTGATCTGAATGGAATTGACTGGGCTATTGTTGGTGGCGAGAGCGGCCCGCACTCACGCCCAATGGCCGAGGAGTGGGCGATAGAAATTCGCGATCAGTGCCGGCAGGCAGAGGTAGCGTTCTTCTTCAAACAGTGGGGCGGTATCCGCCCAAAATCTGGCGGGCGGCTCCTCCGTGGGCGGGAGTGGAATCAATATCCTCGCGTTCCCAAGACCAGCGAGGTTAGCGCGGTCGCCGCAGAATAGAGAGGCAAAACGTGACCGATCCTTATTCAGGTCGCGAGCAAACGCAGGCAAAGCACTTCATCCTAAAAAGATACCTTCAGGAGCTCGCATTTAAAGTCCTGACCTTTCAGGACATCACTTACGTCGATGGCTTTTCCGGGCCTTGGGAATCCAAGACTGAAAACTTCAGCGACTCCTCTTTTATGATTGCAATTTCTGTACTGCTCGATGCCCAGAAGCGTTACCGGGATCGGACAGGCATCAACCGCAAAATTCGTTGCTTCTTCTCGGAAACTGCTCCAGCGGCATTCGCCCAGCTTGAACAGGCTGTAGCGCCCTTTCACAAACCGGACGAAGGGTTCGAGATCAAAACCTATTGCGGAAACTTTGAAGATGCCGTGAGCACGATCCAGTCATTCATCGGGACTTCGTTCCCGCTGATCTTTATCGATCCGACCGGATGGACCGGCTATCCGTTCGACAAGATAAAGCCGCTCTTCGCGCCACCTAAGTGTGAAGTGCTGATCAACTTCATGTATGCGTTCGTGCAGCGTTTTGTGCACAGCGATGACAAGGAAACCATAAATTCACTAGATCCAATTCTAGGCGGCCCCGGTTGGCGCGATTGTCTCGACGGCAATCTCGAACGCGGGCCCGCTGCTGAAAAACTCTTTCGTGAGACACTGAAATCGGCAGGCAACTTCGAGTTCGTCGTCTCCACAAAAATCGATAAGTCCACGTCAGAACGCCCGCACTTTTTCATCACTTACGGAACCAAGAGCTTGGCTGGCCTCAAAGCCTTTAGAGACACAGAGTACGACGTGCTGCGTCAGCATGAGAAAAATAGAGCCAACGCAGTGGAGCGGATTCGTCAAGAACGGACAAGCACACTCGACATGTTTGCGGGTCATCAAGCCGCGATACAGGAAGCGACCATTGACGAGCTTGTCCGTGAGCAGATGGATCTCGCATCAGAGGAACTACTCACGTCGCTTACGAAGAACGGTGCGCGCGCCTTCTCCAGTGTGCTCGTGTCGCTGCTTCAGGCCTACATGCTGCGAGAGACAAACATCAAAGACATATGCGTTAATCTCGCGAAGGCTGCAAAGATTGAGAATACCTGGGGAAGCGGGAATCGAAAACCGCGCGATGAATGTTTGATCAAGCTTGTGGCACGGAAAGCGCCACCTTATTGACGAAATCGGAGCTGTCATCACGATGCTTAAGGCCGATCTTGAAATGGATGAAGAGGGAATAACAGTCCCTTAATAACTTGATTGCCCTCGCTCCGTCCTTATTCGCTTTCACGCCGCCGCCGCCTCCGATCCGATCCGGACATGTCAACAAACCAATCATCCTCCGGCGCCCATGCTTAGCGATCGGCTCGGCGGCGGCAAGGTCGACGATTCGATTAGTTCCCACTGGCGGCGATGGGAAGATCAGAAGAGGACCAATCGCGGAGAACGGCTAGAGGGTGATTGAGCGGGAGAGGAGCGGATCGCGGACTTCCTATTTACCGACCCGAATCAGCACTTCGCCACTCACTTCGCGTGCAACGGAGAAAAATGCGCGCATTTGCGTGCAGAATTTGTATCTGGCGACCAAAGAGCGCGTAAAATAGAAAAACGCACCCCCTAAGGTGCGGAAAACTCGCGTCTTTCGCCGCTCGAAGGACCACTCGCGGAGAACCGCTGTGTGGGTGGTTGGGGCGGGAGGGATCGCACCCATGTAACCAGAGATCCCTTCTAAATCAAGACCTTAGATATAGCTCCCTCTTTGCGCGCCGCGCGTTGTGCCCTGTGTTGTGGAACACGCGATTGTCGTTGCCCGGACCCGTCGCCCGCGTTGCGAGGAACCATGCAGAGTCGAACGTAAGACCATACCGGCCAAAGTAGGTGTGGGTCTAGCCAGATTGCGCGCCCGATCGTCGAGTTCCACTCGTTGGTCATGCAGGCTCTCACTGACGACGTCGCTGTTGAGAGCATCCCTTGCGCGGATGCCGGCGGATGTGCGAATCCGAGCCATGCAAACCAATAGCTACGTCCCCGATCATGAGATCGTCCGCCTTGCCCGCGATTTCGTAAAACAGCATGGACCCACCGCAGTAGAGTTAGTCGCTCGGAAAGAACGAGAAATACTTGGCGCCGGTGACATCCCCGGAGCCGGGATCTGTCGCCGATTGTTGCGAGAGATCGAAAGGCTCCTGGCACTAGAGCCGGCCAGCTTGCTCATTCACTGAATTGCTGTGCAGCGCCGGCTCTAGTGCCAGGAGCCTTTCGATC
>Ga0163153_10007454_pt1 | contig 11771 bp, 5 predicted proteins | sample OliLakLV19MP6IB1_FD_148629 | JGI IMG/M metagenome (GOLD analysis project Ga0163153, IMG submission 148629) | Freshwater microbial mat bacterial communities from Lake Vanda, McMurdo Dry Valleys, Antarctica - Oligotrophic Lake LV.19.MP6.IB-1 | ecosystem: Environmental > Aquatic > Freshwater > Lake... | reverse complement strand
AGCCCGATCGGCGCTGGCGCGAGCTCGGGCTCATGGTGCACGTGTTCGCCGGCGTCCCGCGCGGGGTCGAGGCCTACGCCGTCATCGAGGCGGCCGGCGGTCTCGGACGTCCCGATTCCGAGGAGCTGCTCGAGCCAGCCACCGGCGGCGAGGCGCTCTTCGCGCGCATCTACGCCGAATCGACCGAGGACGTGCGCGCGATGCTCGCCCGTGGCCACCCGCTCTACGCGCGCTGGGTGCTCGACTACTCCTACGGGCGGGTCCTGTGCCGGCCGGGGATCACGCCCGACCGGCGCGAGCTGTACGCCTGCGCCGCGCTGGCCGTGATGGTCGGGCACGAGCGCCAGCTCGCCAGCCACGCGCGCGGGGCCGTGCGCTGCGGCGCCACCCAAGACGAGGTCCTGGCCGTGATCGAGGGCGTGGCCGACCTGGCGGGCGCCGAGCAGATCGAAGTGGCGCGCCTCGTCGCCCGCCGCTTTTCCGGCCGCAACGACGGTTGAGAGCGGGCCGGCGGCGCGGCGGGCGTGCTGCGCCCGGCGAGAGCGACCGTCGCGCGCTCGGACGGTCCACGGACTCTCTCTCCGGTTCGGGAGCAGCGCCTCGACTCTCTCCGCGCGGGCACGGATCGGGGAGAGAGACTCCGTGCGCGGGATCACCGCAACGCGGCGGCGATCACCGCAACGCGGCGGCGATCACCGCACCGCGGCCGCGATTACCGCACCGCGGCTTCGATCGTCGCGCTCACGAGGCGCATCGGCTCGAAGCTGCGGACCACGATCAGCCGGTTGCCGGATTCGATGCGCACGGGCCGCGACACGCTGGCGAGCTGCTTGCCGTCGAGCTCGACGGTGGCGATCCCGCGCGAGCGCGTGACCACGACGCGCAGCTCGAATTCCTGGCCGCCGCGCGGCGGGAGCTGCTTCTCCTCGCCCGCGCGTGCCTTGGCCACGACCACGGCCGGGTCGCCGGTCTCGACCAGCACGCGCGCCGGCCGGCCGTCGCGTCCGGGAACCGTCACGACGTGGAAGCCGCACACCGAGACGAACAAGAGGTCGGGCCGCGCGTCGGTCTTGGGCTGGAACCTCAGGCGCACGTCGATGATGTCCCCCTGGCCATCGACGTGGATCGGCTCGCGCAGCACGAGGTTCGGCGCGGCGCGCGACAGGAACTCCTCGTCGGAGAGCGCCGGGCGCGTCGAGACGATCCCCTTGCCTTCCTGGATCCAGGTCCCCGTGTCGAAGCCGCCCAGGCGCAGGCTCGAGAAGTCGTAGCGCAGCTTCACGCGCCCGCTCGAGAGCTTTTCGAGCGCGTTGGGCCGCATCAGCTCCTCGAGCGACGGGACGGGAGGCTGCAGCTCCGCCAGGCGTTCGTCACGCAGACGCCGCAGCTCCTGCACTTCCTCCGCGGACAGGAACGAGGCGTCCTCGCGCAGGAGCCGCTCGATGCGCCGCGCCAGCCGCTCGGGCTCGGTGCCCTCGCGGCCTTCGCGCAACGCGAGGTGGTAGCGTTCCCGCGCGCGCTCCTGCTGCTCCTCGACCGCGCCGCGGCGCACGTCGAGCGCCTGCTGCACGCGGCGCTCGGCGTCCGTGACGAGCGGCTCGTCGCGCGGCAGAGCGCCCGCGTCGAGTCCGTCGCGCGCGCCGATCGGATCGCCCTCGCGCAGGCGGAACAGCACGCGCAACAGCCGGTCGTCGGGCGTGGCGCCGAAGCCGGCCAGCGACTCGATCATGTCGGCGCCGACGACCGTCACGCCCTCTGCGCCGACGCCGCTGCGCAACGCGAGGGGCGGGTTGCGGCCGCCGTCGAGCGCGAGCGAGAAGCCGCGGTTCAGCGGGTCGGGCCCGGCCACCAGCCGCCCTGTCAGAGTGATCGTGCCGAGGCGCACTTCCACGCGCTCACCGTCGCGCGCCAGGAGCGCCGCCGCGGCGCGTCCGAGCAGCGCCGAGAGGAGCCGCGCCTCGCGGGCGCGCAGCTCGTGCTCGGCGCGCACGGGCTGGCGCCAGGCCTCGGACAACGCACGCTCGTGCAGCTCGGCCACCTCGCCGTACTTGCGCGCGCGCCACAGGCCCTGCGTCTCGTCCTCGAACTCGGCCAGCCCGCGGCGCGCGTCGTCGACGGCCAGCGAGCGCGCCAGCGCGCTCAATTCGCGCTCGCCCTTGGCCAGTTCCTCGTGGCCCTCGTGCAGGAGCCCGGTCGGCATGTCGACCACCTCGAGCGGGCGGCGTTCGAGCTCCAGCTCCCACTCGGCACGCAAAACCGCCGCGCCGTCCGACAGCGTGCGGCCCTCGAGCGCGCCGCGCAGCTCGATCGTGCGCTTGGCGACCCACACGCGCAGCTCGGCGTCGATCTCGTTCCAGCGCGCGTCGAGCTGCGACAGCGCGGGCCCGAGCTGTTCCTCCCGCAAGCGCGCCACCGCCGCGTCGACAACGGAGTTCGGCACGCCCGCGCGCGGGATCGCCGACTCCTCGGCCCAGGTCTTCACGCCGGTGGTCAGCAGCTCGCGCGCGCGGCGCCACCGGCCGGTCTCGATCAGGCTGCGCACTTCGGGTTGAACGTTCTTCTGCCAAGCCTCGAGCAGCGCCGCACGGAACTTGGCCTCGGCCGCGCCGCGTGCCTTCGCGACGGCCGCGTCGAGCGACGCGAGCCAGGCCCCCAGGCTCTCCTCGAGGTCCGGCGGCAGCGCCGCCCCGCCGGTGGAGGCCGTGAACTCGCGCAGCAGGCCATCGGTCGCCAGCGCACCGGCCTCGTCGTAACGGTGCTCGCGCAAGGCCTTGTCGAAGCGCGGCTCGGCCGCGATCTGGAAGCGGCGGATCTCGGCCGCCAGACGCGCCTCGAGGTGCGCGCGCGCCGTCGCCGCGCGTTGCGCCGCGTCCGAATCGGGCGGCAGCGAGCGCACGAGCTGCACGGCGCGAGCCAGCGCGGGACCGAGCTCGCCCGCGGGTCCCTCGGCCGCCGCCAGCAGGCGGTCCACCGGATCCTGCGCCGCGGCGCTGCTCTCCGACTGCGTGTCGGTCGGCGCGAAGCCCCCGCCGCGGCCGTCCACTGCGTACCACAGAACGATCAGACCCGCGGCCGCGGCCGTGCCCGCCAGCGCGAAACGGCGCAGGCGTTGCGCGCGCCCCGGAGCGACGGGCTCGAGCGCGGAGCGGCGCACGTTCGGCGCACGGCGCTCGCGCACGCGCTCGAGGTCGGCCAGGAGCTCGGCCGGCGTCTCGTAGCGCTTAGCGCGGTCGCGCGCGAGGCACTTGCGCAGCACGAGCGCCAAGCCGGTGCCGATCTGCGGCGCCAGCGCGGCGGGATCGGGCACGGGCTCGTACAGGACCGCCGACAGGATCTCGGCCACGCTCGCGCCCGAGAACGGAGGCCGCCCGCAGACGGCGTGGTACATCGTCGCGCCCAAGGACCACAGGTCGCTCTGCGCGTCGGCCGTGCTCGGATCGCGCGCCTGCTCGGGGCTGATGTAGTGCGGCGTGCCCAGCGTCGAGCCGCTCTTCGTGACCAGCGGATCGTCGTCCGCGAACGCCAGGCCCAGGTCGACGAGCAGCGCGCGGCCGCCGCGCTCGAGCAGGATGTTCGCGGGCTTCACGTCGCGGTGCACGACGCCGCGCTCGAAGGCGTGCTGCAGCGCTTCCGCGATCGGGATGAACGTGCGCAACGCCTCGCGCTCGGACAGCACGCCCTGCTGGATGCGCTCCTGGAGCGAGACGCCGTCGACCAGCTCCATGGCGTACCACCACAGGCCTTCGAGCTCGCCCATGTCGATCGCCGAGATGATGTGCGGGTGAGCGAGCCGCGCCGTCGCACGCGCCTCGCGCTGAAGACGGCGCTCGGCGCCCTTCGCCCCGACCAGGTCGGGGTGCAGCACCTTGAGCGCGACCAGGCGGTCGACGCTGAGCTGCCGCGCGCGATAGACGGTGCCCGTGGCGCCCCGCCCCAGGACGCCTTCGACCCGGTAGCCCGGGATGCGCGGCAGATCGCGCGGGTTCACCGTTTCGCTGTCCATGCCCTCCAGGCCTGGTCGGCCTCCGCGAGCCCCATGTTCGCGGCCGCGCGGAACGCGGACTCATAGCACAGCATGCGCTGCACGGCCGTCTCCAGCACGCGTTGCGGCTGCGCCGGCGCGCGCCGGCGCAGCTCGGCGTGGAATCGGCGCAGCGCGCCCGGCCCGCGGCTCTCGAGCCAGGCGACGATCGCCATCGAGGCGGCGATGTCGGCCGCCTCGAGCTCGTCGAATTGCAGGCTGGCCAGGTCGTCGAAGGGCGGCACCTGGAGCAGGCCGGCCTTCAGCGCCTCGAGCCATTCGCCCGCTTGCATCGCCTTGCCGTCGAACGGCGCGACGACGCGCCCGCCCGCGCCGACCTGCGTGCGCGGCTTCGGTGCCGGGTTGCCGCCGCCCGTGCTGGGACCCGCCGGCCGCGGATCCTGGCGCGAGCCGCGGCAGAACACGTCGTTGCGCGCGTGCACGCGGAACTCGAGCAGCGCGGCGACGCCCTCGTCGAACCAGGGTGGCAACAGGCGGCCGTCGTACTCCAGCCGGTTCGCGAGCAGGTGTCCCCAGTGGTGGTAGCAGTGTCCGACGAGGTCCGATTCGTTCCGGTGCCAGCGCCGCGCGGAGGAGAGCGGGTAGGGGTCCCACCACAAGAATCCGTGCGTCTTCTGCGCGGCCTCGGCCCAGCCTTCCGACACGGTGCGCGTCAGCGCGAACGCCTCGTTCGAATCGAACAGGTAGAACTCTGCCAGGCGACCGCCGAACAGCTCGAGCCCGGGCTTCGACTCGAACGTCGCGTCGAACCAGGCGCGGCCCTGGGCCAGGCCGCCCAGGATGTCGGTGAGGAAGGCCTGGTTCTGCGGGCCGCACACGATCGCATCCGGGCCCGCGACGACGTTCGCGGGCGTGGCGGCGATCAGCACGGCGGCCGCGGCGTCGCGGCGCGCGATCGCCTCGGCGGCGGTCAGCCACTGGCCCTCGAACTCCTCCAGCCCGCGGAGGCGCTGCGCGTCGGCGAACGGCATCCACCGGCCTTCGTGGAGCACTTCGCCCTTCTCGAGGTGGCTCTGCTCTTCCGGCGTCACCCACTGCCCCTGCCAGCGCACGAGACCGCGCGCGGCCATCTCCGGCCCCTCGGCCTCGACGATGCGCTTCTCGCGCTCGGCCGGGTCCATCCACTGGCCCTTGTAGAGGACCTTCCCGAAGAACTGGTTCGCGCCGGCGTGCTTGGGGTCGAGCACGAGCACGCGCTTCATCAGCCGTCTCGCGTGCGATTCGAGGCCCTTTTCGCTGGCCCACTGCGCGACACGAAACAGGTCGTCGGGCGTCTTCGCGGCCTTCTCGCGCGCTTCCAGATCGTCATTCGACCCCGCGACCAGCGCGGACACGGGCTCGAGCGCGCCGGTCGCGGGCTGCGCGTCCGCGCCGAGCGCGAAGGCCGCAAGGACCACGGGTCCGACCAGCAGGCGCAGGCCTCGATGCGTGGCGGACCTCATGCGCCCAAGGTACCGGTGGGGACGATCTACGTCCCGCGCTCCGACGTCGGTGTCTCGACCTCGTCGTCACCCGCGCCGTGGCGCACCTTGCCGCCGTCGAGGCCGTACTTGTCGAGCTTGCGCTGCAGCGCGAAGCGGCTGATCCCGAGCTCGGTCGCGGCGCGGCTCTTGTTGCCGCCGGCGCCGAGCAGCGCGGCCTCGATCGAGCGCTTCTCCAGGTCCGCGACGGCCGAGCGGATGTCGACCGCCGACTCGAGCGCGCCGCCCGAACCGACCGCCACGCGCAGGCCGCGGCGCTCGAGCACGGAGGGCGAGAGGTGCTCCAGGCGCACCTCCCCCTGCGAGAGCACGACGATGCGGCGCATCGTCGTGCTCGAGCTCGCGCACGTTGCCGGCCCAGTCGTGCGCGGCCAGCGCGGCCACGACCTCGTGCGGCAGGAAGGGCGCCGGCTTGCCGGCCTCGCGCGCCGCGCGCGCCATGAGGTGCTCGGCCAGCAGCGGGATGTCTTCGCGCCGCTCGCGCAGCGCGGGCAGCTGCACCTGCAGCACGTGCACGCGGTAGTACAGATCCTCGCGGAACGTGCCGGCGCGCACCATCGCCTCGAGGTCGCGGTGGCTCGCGGCGACCATGCGCACGTCGACCTTGACCTGTTGGTCGGATCCGACGGGCCGGAACTCGCCCTCCTGCAGCACGCGCAGGAGCTTCTTCTGCATCTCGGGGCTCATGTCCCCGATCTCATCGAGGAAGAGCGTCCCGCCGTCGGCCTGCTCGAGCAGGCCGCGCTTCGTGCGGTGCGCGCCGGTGAACGCCCCGCGCGAGTGGCCGAACAGTTCGCTCTCGAGCAGCGTGTCGGGCAGCGCGGCGCAGTTCTCGGTCACGAACGCCTTCTCGCGCCGCGGGCCGTTGAAGTGGATCGCGCGAGCGATCAGCTCCTTGCCGGTGCCGCTCTCGCCCGTGATCAGCACGGGCAGCTCGCTCTCGACGATGCGGTCGAGCTGCTGGAACACCTTGCGCATGGAATCCGACGCGCCGACGATCGCCGTGTAGTCGAAGCGACCGCGCTCGCGGCCCAGCTCGGCGCGCACGACGGCCAGCTCGGAATCGCGGTCGCGCACCTTGCGACCGAGCTGCTCGTTCAGGCGCTCGACCTGGCGCTGCGTCATCTGCAGCTCGCGGTTGCGCTCGGCCAGCGCGGCGATGCGGCGCGCGTTCAGGATCGCCAGGCCGGCCTGGTTCGCCAGCAGGTCCGCCAGCGTCAGGTCCTGGCGCGAGAACGCGCTCTCCTGCAGGCGGTTGTCGACGTAGAGCACGCCCTCGACGCGTTCCTCGACGCGGATCGGCAGGCACAGGACGGAGCGCAAGCGCAGGTCCTCGACGCTCTTCATGCCGTCGAAGCGCTCGTCGCGTCCAGCGTCGACCGAGAGCAGCGCGCGGCCCTCCTGCCAGACCTTGCGCGCGATGCCGAGAGAGAGCCGCGTATGCGGCACGGCGATGTCGGCGCGGTCGAAGCTGCGCGCGACGCGCACGGCGAGCTGCAGCGGATCGTCGCCCTCGCGCGCCGTGCGCTCGTCACCGGGCCGCGCCAGCAGCAGGAACCCGCGCTCGGCGCGGAACAGCCGCACCGCGGAATCGACGATCAGACGCAGCAGGGCGTCGCTGTCGGTCTCGCGCAGCAGCTCCTTCGTGATCCGCGCGAACACGTGCAGCTCGTCGTTCTCCTCGCGCTCGTCGCCCGACAACGTGCGCAGGCCGACCTCCTCGACCGCGACCGGCTGTGTCTCGCCCGGTCCGCGCTCCTCGTCCGGCAGCGCCGTGACGTCGATCCGCACCTGCCCGATCTGGATCCGGTCGCCGGCCGAGAGCCGCTTGGTCTGCACGCGCTCGCCGTTGACCTGCGTGCCGTTCGCCGAGCCGAGGTCGGCCAGCCAGGTGCCGCGTTCGTCGTGCTCGATGCGGCAGTGGTGGCGCGAGACCAGGGCGCTGTTCAGCTGGACGTCGTTGTCCGGCGCGCGGCCGATCGAAATGGCGGCGCGCACGAGCGAGAGCTCGGTCTCCCGCCCGTCTTCGTGGACGGAGAGCTTCATGGCGTCGCGAGGGGGCGGGTTCCTGGAGGCGGCCGGATCCGGCGCGCCGAGGGTCGGGGCCAGCGGGGACGCCGGCCGGGAGGGTGTGTGTTTTCGCACCATGCAGCCTGTGCCTACCCCCGGAACGAACGTTCGTTTCCCGCACACTTGGCCCGGGGGCCCCGGGGGTGGGTCGGAAGTGATTGCCGGGTAAAACGTTAGCTCGCGCTGGCCGCGTGCGGAACCGAACGATCCGAGGGAGTCGGATCCGCGGGGAGACCAGCCACGTGCGCGGTCCCAGCCCTGGGTCGCAGCGCTTCCGTCCCACAACCAGCTCGCGCATCCGAAACCGGCAGAATTCATTTTGAGACTGAGTCTCAGTATCTACGATAGATTCGCTGACCGCGCCGTCGCGCCGCGTGGTCGGACCGGGTGCCCGAGACCTCCATGTCGATCCTTCGCTCCGTCCGCGTGGCCTTCGGGCTCGCTGCCCTCGCTTCGATCTCCCACGCCGGCTTCACCGCTGCCGTCACCCCGCCGTTCCGCGGCTCGCCCTGCTCGAGTTTCGCGGGCTGGGAGGTGTTCACCTCGCCCTGGAACGACGCGAACACGCCCGACGTGCCCGGCTCGGACGTGGGCGCGGCCACGATCCGCCAGCTCGTGCCGGGCGCGATCCTCACGACGTCCGGCAACATCTACCACCCCTTCCAGCCGACCTCGTTCGTGGTCGACGACGCGGCCGCGAACGACGTGCAGGAAGTCGTGTTCCAGACGTCGACGCTGGGCAACCCGCCGGACGTCGCCAGCTTCCGCTTGCGCTACCTCGATGCCGCGGGCGTCGAGGTCGAGCTCGCGCCGACGGAAACGCTGGTCCTGGTGCAGATCCCCCAGCAGTTCGACGAGCTGTACTTCCGCTGGGATCTCTCGGGCCTGACCGACAACGTGCTGGCCTACAGCGTGACGTGGTCCGCGTCGGCCGCGAACATGAGCTTCGACGCGGCGCTGCTCGACGCGCGCTTCGCCTGCGCGCCCGGCACGGCGTTCTGCTTCGGCGACGGCACGGGCACGAGCTGTCCGTGCAGCAACGCCGGGCTGCCCGGCAACGGTTGCGCCAGCTCGGTGAACGCCGCCGGCGCGCATCTGACCGCGGTCGGACGCGCGAGCCTGACGGCCGACACGCTCGAGCTGCTCGCCAGCGGCATGCCGAACTCGACGTGCCTCTACTTCCAGGGCGACGTGCGGCAGAACGGCGGCCTGGGCGTCGTCTTCGGCGACGGGCTGCGCTGCGCGGGCGGCTCGATCCTGCGCCTCGGCTCGTCCGCGAACGTGGCTGGTTCTTCGCGCTACCCCGCGGCCGGTCAGCCGCCGATCTCGCTGCGCGGCGCGGTGCCGAGCGGCGCGACGCGCACGTACCAGGCCTGGTATCGCAACGCGGCGAGCTTCTGCGCGCCGACCACGTTCAACCTCAGCAACGGCTACGAGATCACCTGGCAGAGCTGAGTGCGATGCACAGCCTGAACCGCCTCGGATCGCTTCGCGCTCCTTGGACACGCACGGCCGGAAGCCCGGCGGGAATCGATGGAACCCAGAGACATCGCACCCGGGGGAACGTCGGCGCGAACCCGCGCAGGCTTCCGGCCTTCTTTCACTCCTGAACTCGAACACAGCACCATGCACGCCCTGATCGTCGCTCCTCTCCTCGTCGCATCCCTGTCGGATCGCACGATGGATGTCGTCCCTGCCCGAGATCTCCGCGGCGAGCCGATCGCGCAGATTCCGCGCGGTTTGACCAGCTTCGGCGCGGAAACGTGCCGGGGCTGGCTCTATGTGTTCGGCGGCTACCACGGCGAGCCGCACCGCTACTCGAAGGCCGGCCAGTCGGACGAGTTCTACCGGCTGAACGTGCGCGATCCGCGCCAGCTCGAGCGGCTCGAGGGCGGCGTCGCCGTGCAGGGCGCGCCGCTCGCCGCCTGGAACGACGCGATCGTGCGCGCCGGCGGCATGGTCGCGCGCAACGCGGAAGGCGAGAAGTCCGACCTGGCGAGCATCCCCGATGCGGCGCTCTACGACACGGTCGCGGGCCGGTGGCACGCGCTGCCGCCGCTGCCCGAGCCGCGCTCGTCGCACGACCTCGAGGTCGTCGGCGATCGAGTCGTGGCGATCGGAGGCTGGAAGCTCTTGAGCGACAAGGACGGTGTGTACTGCACGAGCGTCGCCATGCTCGATCTGTCGAAGCCCGATGCCGGCTGGACTTCGATCCCCGCGCCGTTCCAGCGTCGCGCGCTCGCGGCCGCTCGCCTGGGCTCGCGCATCGCGGCGATCGGCGGCATGGACTCGGAGGGTGAAGTCCAGACGACGGTCGACCTGTTCGATCCGGCGACGCGCACCTGGTCGAAGGGTCCGGACTTCCCGGGCTCCGCGTTCGGCGTCGCGGCCTGCGCGGCCGGCGACAGCGTGATCGCCAGCGGCAAGGACGGCGCCCTGTGGCGGCTGCTCGCCGACGCGTCGGCCTGGGAGCGCGCCGGCACGCTGGCGTTCCCGCGCTTCTTCCACCAGCTCGTCGCGGACGGCGACGGCGCCGTGATCGCGCTGGGAGGCATCGACGACATGCGCAAGGACGGTCGCGTGCGCCACGTCGAGCGCCTCGATCCCCGGCGCTCAGCGGCGATCGTGAGCACGTTCGAGATCCCGGCGCCGTTCGCCGCGAAGAACCGCCAGGGCGCGTTCCTGCGCGGCAACCTGCTGACCTTGTTCGGCGGCAACCGCAGCCTGAAACAGCACGATTTCGGCGCCGAAGACTTCCAGTCGGCGACGTGGGCGCTCGACCTCGCGACACTCTCCTGGAAACAGCGCGCGGCGTTCCCCGAGGGCCGCCAGACCGTCGCGACGACGATCGCCGGCGACCCCGCGGTGGGCTTCGCGATCGGCGGCTTCGGTTTCGCCGAGGGCGGCGGCAAGGCGCGCGACGCGGGCTACCGCTATGCGTTCGCGACCGATGCCTGGGAGCGCGCCGCACAGGTCGACCTGCCCGCACCGCGCACGCAGTTCGGCCTCGTGCAGGGCGCCGGCCGGCTGTGGGTGCTGGGTGGTCTCGACTTCGATCCCTCGCGCGGCGAGGACGCGCAGTTCCACCATCCGTCCGAGGTGCTGAGCCTCGACCTGTCCGACCCGGACGCGCGCCTCTCCGATTCGGGCGTGCGGCTCACCGCGCCGCGCCGCGCGTTCGCCTGCGCTGCGCTCGACGGCAAGGCCTACCTGGTCGGCGGGATGCGCGAGGAGTTCGACACGGTCGACGCGTGCGAGGTCTTCGACTGCACGACGCGCACGTTCGCGCCGATCGCCGCGCCGCGCCGCACGCGCATCTCGTCGGAGATGGTCGCCGTCGAAGGGAAGCTCTACCTGTGCGGCGGCTCGTCGCACGGCGAGGGCGGCAAGCTCGTCCCCGACCGCTCGATCGAGTGCTACGACCCGCGCACGGACACGTGGAGCGTGGTCGTCGAGGAGCTCCCGCTGCCGATGCCCCAGATGCGCGCGTTCGCGCTGCGCGACCGGATCGTGATCGTGTCGAGCCACGTCGAAGGGCCGGCGACGACGCGCATCGTGCTGATCGCGCCGTAGAGCCGGAATTCACGTCCGAATCAGTTCGTGCGGCTGGACTGCGGGACGCTTCGACCCGCAGACGTCAGCGGCCGGTGTACCGCGGCGTTCGCTTCTCCGCGAACGCCGCCAGCGCCTCGAGCCTGTCCTGCGTCGGCAGCACGCGTTCGTAGCAGCGCGCTTCGATCTCGAGGCCCGCGCTCATTCCGACGTCGCCGCCCTGGTCGATCGCGGCCTTCGCAGCGCGCACGGCGACCGGTCCGTTCTGTGCGATCTGGCGCGCGAGCTCGAGCGCCGTCTCGCGCAGCTTCCCCGGCGGCGCGACGCGATTCACGAGCCCGATGCGCTCGGCCTCCGTCGCGTCGATCTTGCGGGCGGTCAGGATCAGGTCCTTGGCACGCGAGCGCCCCACGAGGCGCGGCAGGCGCTGCGTGCCGCCCGCGCCGGGGATGATCGCGAGGCTCGTCTCGGTCAGGCCGAGCTGCGCGTGCGCCGCGGCGACGCGCAGGTCGCACGCCAGCAAGAGCTCCGTGCCCCCGCCGAACGCGAAGCCGTTGACGACGCCGATCGTCGGCTGCGGCAACGACTCGACGTCGTCCATGACGAGCCGGATCTGGCGCACGAAG
>Ga0163153_10007453_pt1 | contig 11771 bp, 12 predicted proteins | sample OliLakLV19MP6IB1_FD_148629 | JGI IMG/M metagenome (GOLD analysis project Ga0163153, IMG submission 148629) | Freshwater microbial mat bacterial communities from Lake Vanda, McMurdo Dry Valleys, Antarctica - Oligotrophic Lake LV.19.MP6.IB-1 | ecosystem: Environmental > Aquatic > Freshwater >... | reverse complement strand
TATTTGAAAGGGAGCCTGAAAACTTGGAGGTGAAAGTCCACTACTGGCGAGTTGCCGAGTCCTCCGCCAAAGGCTACGGCCGCCGGCGGAAGCCAGTTAGCAAGCCGTAAGGGCGCCGCAGGTGACGGTGGGTCTGAAGTAAGCGGGACTGCAAAGGTCGGTACGGACGAACAGGAATCGCATAAGAGGCTGTGCAGGGAGGGTAAGGCAGCACAACGTGCATGAGCGATTGATAAAATGCGCTTGTCCACAACCCGAACAGGCATACATCACACCGCCCAAGGTGCTCGTCCGGCACACCGCCATTTTGTTCAATGCCTCAAAATGTTTAGGCAACAACACCAATTTTCGTCCCGGATGGCTTTGGTAGGCCGTCCTGAACGGTGCTATAATATCCTTTGGTAAAGAATACTTCTTGGCTGGTATGTTGTTTTTCAAACCCATAACAATTGTCTTTTCAATTGCCTAATGTATGGGATTTTCACAATACTACAAATAAATTTATTATTCTGATTTCGGAATATTTATTCGTGTATTATTTTGTTTAATGTGGTTTAATTTATTTTTAATTTCGTTCAACTGCGGCATGGAAGAAGGGTGCGCGTTTAGCGCGACTTTTCGGCCCTGCACAGTTAGTGCCTTTTAATCATCTTTATTCCCTCGCGGATTTCGGCCATATTTGGTCACGATATTTTTTAATATGCTCACGTTCAATACGTTTTGCTGCTTTCCTGCCGGGTAAATCAAGAAGAAGTATTCTGGCAAAAAAGCGGAGCCATTTAACACCGATGTTTAGAAAATCAACCTGTATTCTCATTCGGCTGGAATACCCATCCTCTCCAATCGGGTAGTGGCTTATTCCGTATTTGAATATGTCGTCATCTTCCGAATCTCTGATCTCATAAAGATGATGTGGCTTGCTGTTCTTGTTTGAGTTACCATGTTCTGCCATAGAATAAGATTATTATTTTGCCCAGCCTTGCTTATTGCTATATGTTTCGTAATTGAATGCAGAAACGGCCATAAAATTCTTCCCTGTCTTTCGGTTATACGCAGTCAGGGCTACATACAGCAAAGATTCAAAAGTTAAATCCATGGGCATTTGCTCTGGGCTATGCAGTATCTTTTCATAGTATGCTTGACCGTTTGCTACTACTGCACAACGGGTGTATAGGAAATCATCACTGGACAAATGCCCTTCTTCTTCGGGATCATCTAAAAATACCTGCGCATGGGCACGTGTGTCCAAGTGCCAAAGTTTTTCCGACAAAATATCTGAAAAACGATAGATATGCGCCAGAGGTTGCCGAGCCAAATGGTCCACCACTGGCTCAATAACTTTGGCATCATCTTCTTCGTTTATCCAGTCGAGTAGGCCAATTGTATTCCAAAAATCGCTTGTTGTAAAGGATGCAGCGCTATCCGGCTGCTCCTGCAAGCGGATTTCGGCTGCGGCGTGTGCAAAGTCTCGCTTCAAATCCTCGACAAACTTGGTGTCAAGGTCATCAATATTGACGGTCAGAACAGTGGTCATAGTAGGCAGTCAAATTTATTAATTTTTTGCTTCGTTGGTATTCAGATCAAATAACTGTGCAAAGATAGGCCCGTCTTTCTAAAAAAACAACCGGGAGTGTCTCTTTCGAGATTGCACTACCCGGTCGTAACTTTGCAACCGGAGTTGCATCAATGCTGTATAGGGCAGCATCGCCCAAAAGCCTAAACGCCAAATTAGTCATTTTTTAATTCCTGACCGAGAGAAAGAATCTTCGGATTATCCCTTTCATTACCACTCTCGCCAAGTGTTATTTCGATATTTTTACCATCATCTTTTTGCCTGATCTAAAATCTCTTATTTTTAGAATTTAATTCTTTGCGCATGGCATTTGCTATATAATCCGCTTTTTTGTCAATTTGCTTTCTGAACCATTCTTTTATGTCCTTGAAAGTTTTACTTTCTGCAATTGCTTTTTCTAATGCCTCTCCTAACGTAATTTTAAGAATATATAAAGGCACTGATGCTACTACACCATCTAGTATTATGGAACCATTCTCCGCATTTACAAGCAATAAGCGATTATGCCGATAACGCCTAAGTCTTTCCAAGGAAGCATCGGCAACCAAGCGCGAAATGAATTTTTGCTGACATAGTTGCTCTATGTCATTTCTGTCCGATTCGTACAATGCTGCTTCAACGCTGTCGAAAGATTGCAAGAGGTTTTTTGCATCAACTATGCCATTTTTACCTTAAAGTCGCAAACGGATTACAATATCATTTTCAGTGTGCTGCATATTATTTTTTCACTTTATGATTGGCACTAACGTTTGAATGTACGAATGTGCAACGCTTAGGAAGCATTTTTGTACATACATGGTTCTTGCTGTTTATATTTGACTGCCGTCTCCGGCGGTTTATTTCCTGCCACTGTTGACTGCGTACTGGCTCTAGGTCTGCTATTAGTTTAAAAATTATTTCTTTATGCCACTCATAAGACTTACTACCATACAACCAACTTCATGCCCACCATCACAAGCTTTTTGATAAGCAATGATAGCAGCCTCTTCCTTTCCCAAATCACTTAAAACATCCCCTAAACGAAAACAAGCATAATTACCATAATAACCCAAATCACAAGCCTTTTCAAGCATTGCAAGACCTTTTTCTCGGTTTTGCATGATTTTGATGTCGATTAATCCCAAAGTCATGCAAGCTGGTCCGTAGCCTTCTTCACAAATGCGCTCCATCATGGTTAGCGTACCGTAATAATAGGCTTGATAGTATAAACGACTTTGGCGCAACCAAGCCTTTTCTTCCACGGTGAGAGCGTGTGTCTTTGGACAGGTATTACGTTTCTCCTTCTGTCGAGTCAATTTTTCCTTATCATTCCACTCTCCGATTCCCAAGAGAGTATTTTCATCCTTGATTTTGTAGCAGAGATAGCCTTTGTCCATTTCTACATAAAGCGTATCGCCACCAATGAAATAGCGGGAAGCCGGGCGAACAGGTTTATTGCTTAGTGTATCTTCCGTGATCTGCGCTAGGCCGTCGAAAGACGTAATAAACTCCGCACAGTTCCAACCACGCAGGGTAAGACTTCTCAATAAACTTTTAGCGTTGGATGTTTCAAATGTTCCGCAAAGAACGGGTACAGTATCATCGTTTAAAGTAATGAAAGGCTGCTTTGTTTTACAACTACTAAATAAGAATGCAGCTATAATGATTAGGAGGCTTTTTAAGTAAAATTGATTACCGTTGAAATTTATACCGAATCTCTTGCAAAGGACTCGGTATAATAAGATGTGACGGTCGTAAGAATCACTACTTACAAGCTGCATCTCGTGCTTCTTCTGCTGACTTGAGGTCTTGAATTGCTGCTGTTCAATCCCTTTACAATTGCGCTTTCTGAATCTTTGCTGCGTCATACTGTGATTGTTTTTGACATATTTTTAAAGTGTTGAAAAATCAGCAAAAGACCTTCTTTTTGAAAACGAATCTAATACACCTAACAAAGTTTCATTTTGTTTCTTACTGGGTTTGTTTACAGGAATAAGCGGATTTTCAAAAAAAGGGGTTCTTTGTATTTGAAGCGTTGTCAGCATAGTGTCTGCTATTACCCAAGTTGGATTATTCGATTTCGATTTCATATTTTTTCTTTTAGTTGGCAAGAACGTGAGCATGGGCTACGTGGCCGCGCTTAGTCGGCCATGTGAGACTATGCAGAGTTAGCACCATTATTATTTATTCAATACCGCGAACGGTTGTGCTAAGTTATTGATCATGTTGCCGGTAAGACACATTTCGCCGTTTGCTTTTTGGCTGGCCAACCCTTTCCAATATCCGACTCCGCAACGTGACATCGTCTATCAAAACCCGCTGAAAATCAATATTTTATATTCGTCGCGGCGGGCCTATCTATCAAGATCGAAGCGCGATCTTCCGGGCGTATGCCCCGAACCTTTGCTCGCCAAGCCTGCCCACTGTCCGCCAAAATCTGCTGACAATCAATATTTTATATCTATCGCGGAGGGCTTATCTGCCAAGATCGAAGCGCGATCTTCCGGGCGTATGCCCCGAACCTTTGCCCGCCAAGCCTATCCGATGTCCGTCAAAACCTGCTGAAAATCAATATTTTATATCTGTCGAGGCGGGCCTTCTGCTAGGCCCGGAGCGTGGTCGTTCGGGCGGATGCTCTGAATCAAAACCTTGTCATGGCTATTGACCATAGTCCGCCTTTATGACTTCTCGGACACCATTTTTTGAGTACGATAAAAGCCGTCAAGCAACTTTTCTATTAAATGGTCTAGTTGCACATTGTTTAATTCAACCCATTGTTTAATGTCGTCTTGCAGGATTATCTTTACTTCAGTCTGCTTAGAATTGGCAGAGCTATCTACCATAACCCAGTCGCCTTCAAACTCTTCATCATAAACAGTGTCATCATCGCCATAGTAGATCGCTGCTTCCGGGACTACTATCCCACCCTTGGACAGTTTCATAACGTCCAATGCTTCTATTTTTATCCGATTAAAGTCAATCGAATAGTCGCTTACTGCTTCCCCCGCTTCCAATTTTTGCAGGGCTTCCGAAACAGATATTTTATGATTCGCCATCTTCCTTGTTGTTTAGTTTGTTAGACAAATAAGCCCGTCTTTCGTCTTGGTTGGCCCGTCTTGCCGATATGAGTCGTATTACCAGGTCCCTCGTTGTGTAAACTACGCTTATAATCGCCTGAAATGCCTTTCCTATGGTCAGATTCCTAGTTTCTCCTTGTCTATCTGACACATATTCAAGTCTGTTTTTATCGTTGAAAACGTCGGTTGCATCTTCAAAAGCAATTTTATGCTTCTTCTGATTTGACTTGTTTTTGTTATCGTCCCAATCAAAATTCGGCATATTTTTAGTTCAAATTTAAGCGATTTTTTACAAAAAAAAGTATTTTTTTATTCGTCGTCGCGCTCGGCTCCCTCTTCTTGTTGGTGCTAACGTGAGCATGGGCTACGTGGCCGCGCTTAGTCGGCCATGTGAGACCATGCATAGTTCGCTGATTTTATTATTTTATTTGTTGAATTCTATCTGCCTTAATGTATCCAATTAACCCGTCTTTTGTTTTTACCAAACACCATTCAGAATTAGAAGGCATATAATAAAAGGTTTCGCCAATAGGGATTACTTTTAATATCTTGCCGTCGGGGTTTTCTCGTAAATTTACTATATTGTCTTTATCTTTATTGTTGTACGTTCCAAGCATATTAAAATCTAAACCTGCTGTCGGATTAGTCAATGTGTTGGTTTTTATGAAACCACCCCAAGCCCAACCAATTTTCCCATTGAAAATAATATTGCACCACTTACCTTTCTCGCCATTAATTTCTTCGAAATGGTCACTGTATCCAAGAATGGATACTGTCATTCCGTTTGGAACATTTGCAATTACGGGTGCTTGCTCGGATGGTTGAGAGCGCAGTCTTAAATTAGAACCTTTTTGTGTTTGGATATATCCTGTTGAAGTAGGTTGTACTGCGTTTTCTATGCCGCCGTCACCTCCTGGCCAATCATCTGTTTTTGAAACTGAAAGTGCTGCTGTTTGAGGTGAGTCTTTTTTCAGGAAAAGGTTGTAACCTGCAAGACCCGCAGCAATGACGATTGCACTGATTATCAAAGGTATTTTATATTGGGTAATGAAATTTCCAGTACTACGAAGTGTCGGTTTTATCTGTTCTGATATATCAGGAGGAGGTGTAGTTTCCTGTGATAAAGGTTCGGTTTGTGGAAAATTGGCTAACTGCGAAGCTGGTTTTGAAAGTGGTTGTTCTTTGATTGACTGTTCTGGCGGCTGCGGAGCGATTGGTGTTGTAAAACTCTGTTGTGGCGACTGTGTATAGTTTGGTTGTTGATGTGGGGAGTACTGCTGTTGATTAGGCTGCTGTTGCTGATTGAGAACTACCGGAGGTTTATTCAGGTTTTCATTGTATTTGTTCACCGCTACCATTGCCCATATAATGCAGCCTATCCAAGTGAACACAAGCCCTATTCCAAGAGTAAAAATGCCGATAACGACTGAGAGAAGCAACATCACAAGTCCCCCTGTAACGCTGGCATAAAACAGCCCCAAGGGGCCGAAAAAGAAGGAAAGAAGGAACGCTACTCCCGTACTTTTCCTGTTTAGCCCCGCGATGACGATGGTCTGCAGTTGTGGCTGAGGTTGTTGTTGAAATTGCTGCATATTTGGGTTTTGCACCTGTGGAGGCGGTGGAGTCCAATTAGTTTCACTCGGAGATGTTGGTTGCCATTCAAGCAATTCCGCAACCTCTGGAATGTCTTTGGCTGCTTTCCAGTCTCCGAATTTTACGCAAACCAATGTATTTGCTGCAATATTTTTAGACCTCAAATCATCAAGAGAATATGCCTGCGAGACTACGCCGCTTTCCTGAATGAAGTATTTCTTTTCCATGTGGTGAGTATTTTTATGTTATATTACTTTAGTTTTTAGTTTCAGCGAACAATTAGTTTGACGTAGTTTTGCAATTAGCAAAATTAGCGTTAAACGAGAGTTGGACGACTCGTTTTCACTATGGATTTAACTATTTGCCCCACATTTTTATAGCAGTTTTGCGGGGTATTTTTTTTATTTTTTTGCGCTTTGGGATATTTTTGAGCGGATACAGCGGGCCGTTTCACCTCAAAATAGCCACCATCGGATACCCCGGTTTTGTCTTTATGGCTGTTTGGATGGATGTGGGAGCGTAAGCCCCATAACAAGCACCGTTCATCGGACGGACGAGCCGATAAAAACACAAAGGGGTTTGATTTTGGTCATTTTTTATCCTTTTCATACCTTTCAACTGCTATTTATTGCCACGGCAGGTTGCCGATCCCACGCCCGCCCTTCGCTCCAAGGCACCGAAACAGGCCACTTAGGCCGCGTGGTGGCAGGTATTTCGCCCAACAACACCATCGCCTGCTGACAAGTGATGCACCACAAAGGATCATGTCCGCCCTGCCGCTTTACATCCTGCCGATACTGCCAAAAATCACCGTTTTCTTCCGGTTGCGGCTCCGTGTCCGCCGCCGCAGCGATGGGCACTTTCCACTCCAATGGCAGGTTTTTGCGCTTCCGACCTTCATATATTCCAGCATAACGAACCTGCCGATACCCTTTCTCCGCAACGTGCTGCAAGAGCCGATCCAAAAAATCTACATAATGCAGCCGAACATAACCCTGTCTCGGCTTTTCGCCTTTCGGCGTGTTTTTATAGTCATTGTAGCGAAGGGTGATGTATTCCCCTTCTATCTGTTCTATTTTTCGCTCGCTCACACAAGCCCTTTTGGCGTATCGGAACACATAGCGCACGATACTCGTCGCATCGTACAGCGGCTCCTGTATGCTCACCACCCAGTCCGTGGCGTTGTTGCGCTTCAAAAACGCCATAAAATACTTCCGTTCCGACAAATTTTCCGCCACTTTCAAGTCTCCGCTGTCATATCGGGCAATCAGGCCACCCTGAAATACGTGCCGAAATCGGCTGCGCAAGAACTTATGATCCACCAAAAAGTCGCCTTTCAATACCTTGATCTCCCGCGTTTTGAGGTCGGCACCGCCAAAACTGACGATGCAATGTATGTGCGGGTGGTATTTCAGGTCGCTGCCCGCCGTGTGCAGCACCATTACCAAACCTGGCTCGATGCCGTGTTTTTCCCCAAACCAATCCATCATTACGTGTTTGAGCGAACTGAACATCAGGTTGTGCAGCATATTGCCGTTGCGCTGCGCCAGGCCACGAAGCCAGGCCGGAAGGGTCACCACCACGTGGCTGTGCCGGATATTGAGCAGATTGCCCAGCACCGCTTCCGCCCAGCGGTTGGTATCCTGAATCCCGCAGGTCACACAAAACCGATGCTTGCACGAGCGATTGACAAAAAACACCTGAGCACAACCCAAACAAACAAACATCGCACCACCTAAAGTACTTGTGCGGCACACCATCATTTTGTTCAGTGCCTCAAAATGTTTGGCCAACAATACCAATTTTCGTCCCGGATGGCTTTGGTAGGCCATCCTGAACGGTGCTATAATATCCTTTGGTAAAGAATACTTTTTGGCTGGTATGTTGTTTTCCAAACCCATAACAATTGTCTTTTCAATTGCCTAATGTACGGGATTTTTATAATACTACAAATAAATTTATTATTCTGATTTTGAAATATTTATTCGTGTGTTGTTTTGTTTAATGTGGTTTAATTTATTTATAATTTCGTTCAACTGGGGGCATGGCTGTCAGTCGCGACGTTTAGGAAGCGGTTGACAACCATGCAGCGTTGTAAGCATTTTTATATTTGATTTAACATCTCTTTAAGCGTGTGCTCGGAGGTAATAGATAAGGCAATAGATGCATTTAACAGCTGCTCAATGCCATCCAGATGATTCATTTTCACCGCTTCTTCTATTTGGATGAGTGCTTCTTTTAAAATGCTGATTCCCATAAAATCGGCCTGCGGCTTTAAGGAATGCGCATTGATACGGAGCTGCTCCCAATCTCCATCTTTGAGGTTGCGCCGCATTTCCTCAAAGGTTTTTGGCGCTACATTGAGGTATAGCGAAATGTAGCGTTTCATTTTTTGGGGATCATCTTTAGTAAACTTTTTTAAAAAAGTTAAATCAACCATTTATACATTCGCTTTAATCAGTTGAAAAATATCTTCGAAGGCATCTTGACCTTTAATTACGTAGTGTACAGCGCCATACATGATGGTTTGTGCGGCTGTTCCGTAACTTTCCTGACTGGATAACATAATGACTGGCAAAGATTTGTTCTGCTTTTTAATTTCTTTCAGGATATCGATACCATTCGCCGCCTCTTTTTCTTTTGAGTTTAGATAATAATCCAGCACTACAACACTTGGTTGTTCATCTAAACTTTGTAAGCAAGCTTCCCCGGTGGGAAAGGATTTTATGTTGAAACCCGCAAATCGGTCTTTTAAGTAATCCGATAACATTTCGGTTAATAATGGTTCATCATCTACGATGAAAACGATTGGACTGTTGTTAGTCATGATTTTTTTTATTTGTTAAGTTAAAAATTTTTTGTATTAGTTCATTGGTGTCAAAGGGTTTTCCGATAAAATCATTCATCCCCGCCTGATAGCACAGATCAACTTCTTCTTTGAGCACATTAGCGGTCATGGCGATGATGGGCGTATGGGCTATTTCATTGCCGAAGTTCCGGATGGCTTTGGTGGCTTCAAATCCATTCATCGTCGGCATTTGTACATCCATGAGAATGACATCAAATGCGGATGATTTTAGTTTCTCCACCGCAATCAATCCATTTTCCGCCAGAGCCACGTACACATCTTCAATCGCGTCTTCCAATTCTTCCTGCGCCACCACCGCATTGAATTGATTGTCTTCTACGAGCAGCACGCGGATGCCTTTGAGCGCATCCGCTATATTGGCATTTGCATCTGCCGCTTTGGCCATCACAGCGGCAGTTGCTGCTATGGCATAAGGAATGATAAAATGAAACTGACTGCCTTTGCCTTTTTCGCTCTCCACCCAAATCGTACCGTCGTGCAATTCTACCAATTTTTTGGAAATGCTTAAACCCAGGCCAGTACCACCGAACTTCCGGGAAGTATCGCTGTAAGCCTGTTCGAATGATTCAAATATTTTACCCATGGTATCTTCGTCAATACCAATGCCGGTATCAGAAACAATGAAATGCAGGTTCAATTTGTCGTTGGCCTGTTCCGATTTTACGGAAGTAGTAACCAATCCTTTTTCGGTAAACTTAATGGCATTCCCGATTAAATTGATAAGAATCTGGCGCAATCGGGTGGCATCACCCTGAACGGTCAGGTTTTCTGCCGGAATATCTTTCAGCAGTTCCAAGCCTTTTTCTTCGGCTTTGAACTGCATGATGGTGTGCACATTATTCACCAACTCAACGACTGAAAAAGGCTCCTGTTCTAATTCAACTTTACCCGCTTCAATTTTTGAAATATCCAGAATATCATTGATGATGACCAGCAAGGAATCGGAAGATTGTTTAATCCCGTCCAGATATTCTTTCTGATCTTCTTTTGGATTGCGCCGGATTAAAATATCGGTCATGCCTTTGATGGCATTCATGGGAGTTCTGATTTCATGGCTCATATTGGCCAGGAACTGGTGTTTGGCTTTTTCGCTGGCTTCGGCTTTTTCCTTTTCGGCTTCGATGATTTCGTTTTTGTGTTGCAGTAATTTCTGGGTTTTTCTGGTAAACCTAAGCCTGGCATACAATCCCAAAGCAAGCAACAAAGCAGCAATACCCAAAAACAATATCCAGTTTCTGGTGGACTTTTGATTGTTCATCTGGGTTTGAAAATCGAGTCTGGATCTTAGTTGTTGTTGGGTATACTGGTTCTCCAATTCCATCCTGGTTACTTCGCTGCTATTTCGCCATACAGCTAATGTATCTTCTGCCTGCACATGTAATCTAAAATTTTTCAGTGCATTATTATAATCTCCCATGCCTTCATAAGCTTTGGAGAGTAATTCATAGTTATCTGAAATGTCTTTATTATAAGTATGTTTCGATACTTTTAACGAGTCGAGCGTTCGAATGGCACTGTCATATTTTTTCAGTCCCAAATAAGCCCTTGCTTTTTCTGTGAAAAAAATGGGTTCTGGTTTTTGTCCTTTACCTTCTCCATTATAAAATGCTTCTACCTCCTTCAATTCTGCTAATGCTCCAGAATAGTTTTTAGATAAATTTTTAATACTTGCATTTAGCGTTTTAGCGATATTATAACAAGGCTCACAGTGTTTAACATTTTTCATCACATACATGGCAGAATCTATATAGCGCTGGGCTTTTGCTTCATCTTTTAATTTTATCATTAAATTAGATTTGCCAAGATAGGTGCTGCCCAATTGGAAAGTATCCTTTCGGGAATGAGCAACCTCTAAGCTTTTATTAATGTATTTTTCTGCTTCTTTATAATTTCCTATTTGGGAATGAATACGTCCAAGCACTTCGTTGGTTCTAGCATAAGAGTTATCTATTAATTGTAATTCTTCCGATAAACGTTTGCTTTCTAAAAGGTAGCTTAACGCTTTTGGAAACTTTTCTTCCCTTCCGTACCAAATACCTAAAAATGAATTTGCTTCTCCGAGTAGTTTAAGGGAGTCAGGAGTTTTTGACAGATAGCTTGTCAATTTATTGAATTCATAAATTATATCTTTTTCTTTCACTTTTTCATTACAATGAAAAGCCAAATTCCAGTATACCCAAAAAACAAACGGAGATTTGGACGCATTAGCAACCTTGATACTTTCTTCAATCTTATGGAGAGCATTACACATACAATCCGTATTATCGGGACAAGCACGAATTGACCTCCAATATAATAGGGGCAAGTATCCCTTTTTGTCGTATTTAATAGCCAGTTCAATGGCTTCTTTAGTTTCACTTTCCCATTTCTTCCACCACTCTGATTCTTGAAAGGGAAAGGAATCTAAATTCATTCTTTCCCAGATTGCGTCTAATCTCGCTGTTTCCGATTTCGATTTATCTGACCAGATAGCATATAGCTCGGCATCCGTTTTGGTTTGCCCGTAAGCAATGGCAGCAAAAAGCATTCCGATGCCAATCAGGATAAATTTTATCGTATCCCCTCAAAAAGTCCGGGAAATGCCGGAATAAATCACAGTTGCCAAAGATGGCATTTTGCATTGTTTTGTAATTCGATCATGAATAAAATCGAAAGCGGAAATTTCGAGTTTAATAGCGGT
>Ga0163153_10007452_pt1 | contig 11772 bp, 11 predicted proteins | sample OliLakLV19MP6IB1_FD_148629 | JGI IMG/M metagenome (GOLD analysis project Ga0163153, IMG submission 148629) | Freshwater microbial mat bacterial communities from Lake Vanda, McMurdo Dry Valleys, Antarctica - Oligotrophic Lake LV.19.MP6.IB-1 | ecosystem: Environmental > Aquatic > Freshwater >... | reverse complement strand
GTCATAGCTCTCGTTGGCTTGGTTTAAGAGACCATCTTTGGTCATATCGGCCCCGATTGAATCGAGGTCGGCAGGAACCGTTAGAGAAGACCCGCCTCGACTTGCGTCGGGCGAGGCAGATTCAGTTTGATCGGTGGAGGCGCCGAAGATTTTAGCAAGCCCTGCTTCCAGAGTTTCTTCCATGGCAATTTTGTTTTCGTAGGCAACAATTATTCGCTTTAATTCCGGGATTTTACCGGCATCGGCTTTAAGATAGAGTGGGCGGACGTATAAAAGCGACTCTTCTATAGGGATGGCTAAAAGCGAACCCTGAATTACCTGGGAACCACCCTGATCCCAAAGAGAAATTTGCCTTGAGACCTCGGCATCCTGGTTGATTCTGCCAATAATCTGCTTGGGTCCAAATATTAGTTTATCCTTAGGGAAGCGGTAAACGACGAGCTTGCCGTACTCCTGCCCATCATTTCTGGCAACCATCCAGGCGGAGAGATTATCTTTGGCCCTAGGGGTGAATGGAAGCATTAGAATATATTCCTCTTTTTTCTCGCCGGGGAGTTTCATAATCATGTGACGGGGTAGCATTGCCGGCACTTCTGCGCCAGCCTCTTCGCCTCCCTGGGGAATAACAGGTACTTCCCACTGATCTTCCTTGTTGTAGAAAACTTGTGGATCATCCATATGGTAGGTGGTATAGATTTCTGTTTGCAGGCTAAATATATCCTCGGGATATCGAAGATGAGAAACCAAACTCTTGGGCAGGCTTGATAGCGGATGAAAAGTATTAGGGAAAATCTTAGTGTAAGTATTGATGATCGGATCATTTTGATCGGCTTGATAAAACTTGACGTCCCCGCCGTAAGCATCTACCACCACCTTAACTGAGTTTCTAATATAGTTTACGTCACTGCCATTTAACGGTAATGGTTGGGAATAAGGATAACGGTCGGTTGAAGTATAGGCGTCAAGAATCCAGTAGAGCCTACCACCTGCGATCACCATATATGGATCTCGGTCGTAAGTGAGAAACGGAGCGATTTTCTCAACCCGATCTTTTACATTACGGTAATAAAGAATACGACTTTCGCTGGTGACGTCATTTGATAAAAATAGTTTAAGGGAACCAAAACGCAAGGCAAAAAGGAGACGGCGCAAAGGAGAATTAATTTCAACACCCCCCTTACCGGCGTAGGTGGTATAGACATTTTCTTCCCCCTTGGGGTAATCAAATTCTTTGGATTTGGTTTTAACAATAACGTAATCGTTAACTAACTCACCATAATAAATTTCCGGTCTGTCTATAGATAGTTCTTTTACCTCAGACTTTGGTGGTAAGTCCTTAATAAAAAGTACCGGTAACCCTTCGGGAGTGACCTGATTCACAGGCCCACCGGCCACGCCAAAACCGTGAGTAAATGTCAACCGCTCATTAATCCAATTTTTATTGGGTAAGCTATCCGAAGCCAATTCACGGGGTGAAAGCATGATTTGGCGAAGTTCATCGTTGATGGTGTAGCGGTCGTTATCAACAGAGGCAAACTCGTAATATGTTCTGATCTCCTGGATTTGCGAAAAAGTAGAGAGAAGAGGTGCTCTGTCCCAAAGTCTCACGTTCTTAATCGTGAGGTTGTTAGCTGCAATGTCTGCGGCTGTAATTTGTTTATTGGCTGCTATGTTCCTCTCTTCTACCTTGTCCAGACCGTATGCTTTGCGGCTAGCCGCGATGTTGTGTTTGATAAAAGGAGTTTCTTTGACAAGCTCATTGGGCGCAACGACCAGCTTTTGAAATACTGAAGGGATAATTGCAGACACAAAACCAATCACCACAGTCAAAGTAATTGCTCCAAAGAGGGGTGAGATTCTTCCGCTGGCCCCATAAAGCAATGCTAAGACCGCGGCTAGACCATAAGCAAAAACAGATACATGTAGGATTGGCACCATGACTTTTGCATCGGTAAACGCAGCGCCGAATATCGGGCCGCTTTGACCTGTCAACAAGTTGTAAAGGGAAAGATATGTCCCGGCAGCGATGGTGGCTAGAAAAAGAGATAGTAGAATACCGATATGGAGTCTGGCATTTCGATCGGAGTCGTTATCTTTTACTGGCTTGATAATTAATCCTGCGGGTTTTCCTATCAAGCTAGAAATGTCAAATTTGCCTAGTATACCAGATAGGTTGAGGCTACCTCTCAGAATGTAAATTGCGCCACACCCGATAAGCGATACCAGAACAAGCATTTTTATTAGACCGAGTCCGAGAGAATATATTGGGAGAGAAAACACATAAAAAGATATGTCTTTACCAAATAACGGGTCGGTTTGGCCAAACGGGGTACTTGATAGGAACTTCAAGACATCCTGCCAACTTGCAGAGGCAACAAGACCAATAAGGATAGCAATTACTATGCTTAAGATAATGCCTAATTTCCTAACTATGCGGTCATTTATACTTATAGATTGACCCGCTAATGCTTCGGGAAGGATTGCGATCCAAGGGACTTTTGAGCGTATGGCGAACAGTAGGTTGGTAAGCAGAAAGATTGCAGCGATAAGTCCTGCCGCGAAACCTACGATAATCTTTGTTTGAAGGGATGTAATAAAAACCTCGGTAAGCTTTACTTCTTGGTACCACCACCAATCAGTGACCAGTGTAACTGTGCTAGAGAAAAAGATGAAGATGGCGGCGGTTATCCCAAAGAAACCTAAGGAGAAAATTTTGTTGATATTCATATAACCGACCCTTCTGTCTTGGCCGGTTATAATTGTTGACGGTTCAAGGCTTTAAAACGTCCGCTAACTGGCGGAACCAGTCGTTTTATTGCTCCCCATCATCCAAGGCGATATTAGACTATGTTACTTATACTGTAGTTATAATAAATTTACAACTCCACATTTATAGTTTCCACCGATCTTTGCCGAGAGTGTTTAAGACTTTCCTGTTGCGTGGGTGTGACAGTGGTAATTTAAAAAAATGCCATTGCGGCTCAATTTTAGACTGTCACATAGCTCCCCATACCACCCTGCCTGCCGCCTCGCCTCGCTGAAGCCCCGTCGAAGAGGGCAGGCAGGCTCGTAGGTGGAATAGGTTCTTCGATATCTAACTCCAGTCGATAGGAGACATGCCATGGCCCGTAAGGTATTCATTACAGTTACTGAAGTGGTGGTTGTCAAAGAAGAGGGTTGCTGAGAATGGCGAGGGATGCCCTGACGTGACTACTAAGTTCTTTGTCTTATCGATCACCGCGCCTTTTGCCTGCGCATACTTCCCCCACAGTATATAGATGATGTTTTTTCTTTTAGCATTCAGAGCATGTATTGTTGCGTCGGTAAACTGCTCCCATCCAATTCCACTGTGTGAGGCAGGTGTGTTGGCGATGACGGTTAGTACGCTGTTTAGCATTAATACTCCTTGAGATGCCCATCGAGTCAAATCTCCTGAGCTGGATGGATCAATTCCTAAATCTTGATGGATTTCTTTATAAATATTTTTGAGCGAGGGCGGAAGAGCTATGCCGTCATTGACGGAAAAGGATAGACCATTTGCCTGACCTGCACCGTGGTAAGGGTCCTGACCAACAATAACTACCTTCGTACTTTCAAAAGGACAAAGGTCAAAAGCTCGAAAAACATTTTTGGCCGGTGGGTAGACGGCATTGGCAGTGTATTGATTACGGATGTTTGAACTTAATTTCTCCCAGTACGGTTTTTCAAACTCTTTTTCTAATGCTATTTTCCAAGTAGGTTCAATTTTTACGTCTTGCATAGTTTTAGTTCACCGAACATGATACTCAAAACGTATTCTCTTAACAACCAAACTGCGACGTTCTCACTTAGTTCTGCCCTGACACACCGCGTAGGTGTGGCGGTGGCTACTGATGAGTATTTGTGATATAATGTAGGATTCAAGATTGTCTTGAAGGTTGCTTATAGTTGACTTCGTATTTACTACATAAATAGACGACTTCAGTTTCTGAGCAAACGCGCGAGTTCGTAAAGTTTATAAAGGACCAAGTTTCTAAAGAGCGTAGCTCACTACTTTATAACTTTATAAACATTATAACTTTATAACTAACACATGAACAGATCACAACCGAGAGGTTTTAACCGTAGTAACTTTGGTCGTTCTTCATATGGTTCGCCAAGACCTAGCTTTAGACCAAGGTTCAACAGACCGATAAAACGGCTAGATCCAAGTCTCTTTGTGAAAAAAGCAAAAGATCAGACAGCGCAGGTAGAGCAGGTGTCTGATGCTAAGTTTGAGAACTACGCCATTATCGACAAGCTAAAACAGAACATTGCAGAGCGTGGCTACACAACTCCTACACCTATTCAAGAAAAAGCTATTCCAGAGATTCTTGCAGGTAAGGACGTCATTGGAATTGCCAATACAGGAACAGGTAAAACCGGAGCTTTTTTAATCTCGTTTATCAACAAGGTTTATAAAGATAAAAATCAAAAGGTTCTAATAGTCGTTCCTACCAGAGAGCTTGCTACTCAGATCGGCGATGAGTTTAGAATTTTTGCAAAGGGAACAGGGCTAAACATTGTCACAACTGTCGGAGGAATGAATATAAGACGACAGATGTACGAACTTAGAAATCGTCCTAATTTTGTTGTCGGAACTCCCGGAAGACTTAAGGATCTAATTGGTCAAAGAGAGCTCAATCTTGGTCATTTCCAAAATGTGGTTCTTGATGAGGTAGATCGAATGGTCGACATGGGATTTATAAATGACGTGAAGTATCTCGTATCTCTTTTGCCAAAACCACGACAGTCATTGTTCTTCTCAGCAACGGTTGATGAGAGAACTAAGGACGTTTTGCGATCTTTTGTGCAAGAACCTGTGATGGTCTCGGTAAAGCAACAGAGCACTGCCGAAAACATCGATCAGGACATTGTTAGAGTTTCACACGGACAGCTAAAAATCGATGTACTCACAGATCTTTTACATAAACCTGAGTTTGATAAGGTCCTTATCTTTGGAAGAACTAAGTGGGGGATGGAGAGATTAGGGCAGACGCTTCGTGACAGAGGGTTTAAGGCGATGGCAATTCATGGAAATAAATCGCAAAATCAGCGTCAGCGCGCTTTGGACGAGTTTAAAAATGGTCAGTTACATATCCTAATTGGGACCGATGTAGCCTCACGCGGACTGGATATTGAAAACGTAACTCACGTCATCAACTATGATGCTCCTGAGACATACGATGATTATGTTCATCGGATAGGAAGAACAGGACGTGCCGGTAAAAAAGGAACTGCTCTTACCTTCGTAGACTAACCCCATAAAAAAAGGTTAAGGTAATAAAACTGCTCAAATGGTCTCGTTTGATTACAACTGCAACACGGTAAGTGTTTGCTTTGCTTTCCTTAAGATAAGGTCCTTTCAACATCAGTTGTTCATGACCATCTCAATTTGAGATCTTTTTTTCTAGTATGTAGTTTTTTTGAGGAACTCGTACTGAAGAAATTTAAGCAGATTTACTCTCTTAACCTAGGTACATTATACCACATAAACTCAAGAAAGTCCAGGACATTGTTACGACATGAGAAAGCGTCGCCAGGTAGAGTACGCAGAATCTATGCCTAAAATGACTTGATTTTGCTTCTGCGCTTTCCTATATTCAACGATGCAGTATTCAAACATTTCATGAATTGTCTCCTTATTTAGAACAATAAAACTACGAGTAGAGTCGTAGTTGTTTTTCTTATCGTCGACCAACAACGGAATGCTAAATGTCAGAATCTGCCCGATTAGGTACCTGCTTTGCTTAAGCTTATTTTTTCCGCTGGATATATTTCTACATACTCTAATGCCAGTGTCCATATAGTCAATGTGCTCGATTAAGTGGAAGAATTTATAAAGACGTGAACTCTTATTGTGGCAGACGTCACGGTAGCACTTCCACATTTTAAGTTTCAGTTTTGGGTCAAGCTTCAGAGACTTTAAAACCTGCTTAAATACAAGTTGCTCAGTCTTTTCATGTTTGGGGTCTTTTTTTGGCGCAGGAATATCGCCTACGCTTTTGTCATCTAGAATTGCCTCTCCGAAGTCATGACTTAATGCCGCTAGAAGTAGCGTTTCCTGTTCGATAGGGCCAAATCGCTTATTAGATATTTTTTGTTCGAGTTCCAGTGCCTTTTTTGTTATTTTGTACACATGCTTCATGTGTGAATAGGTAACTGCGCTTGGACCAAGCATTTCAAGCCAGTGTTTTGCGTCCTCAGTATTATGCCGGAATGGGCTATACCTAAGGTTGGCGCGAAGAGACTTACCAGCAGGCGTATGCCTAAGAGCTTTGTAAATTTCTGAGGCTGGGATTGTGGGTAACTTGGCTTGTTTCACGAACGAGTTGTAGTTGCTAGCAACATGAAGTTCAACAGTTATGAGTTGCATCTTGCTTGCTATATATGTATATATATGCTATGATTGTCTTAGTTAAAGATAATCTGCTGAATGAATTTATCTTCCACGAAAAGGTATAAAAGTAAATCTTCGACCCAACTTAATGAAAATAATTCTTAATAAAGCCACACTTCGACTATGCTCAGTGCGAGCTAGATTTGCGTATTCCCAGTATCAATTGGAGATGCGGCGAGAAGGTCCGCCATCGCTAAAGCTAATGCGGACGAGGGAGGTGAAAATATAATATGGATAATAACAAATTATTTATCGGAAGCCTACCTTGGTCAGTAAATAACGATTCACTTCGTGATTTATTTGCTCAGTATGGTGAGATCTCTGATGCAGTTGTCATCATGGACAGAGATTCAGGAAGATCAAAAGGATTCGGATTCGTTACTTTTACTAGCCAAGATTCTGCTGAAAAAGCACTTGAAATGGATGGTAAAGAAGTCGAGGGTCGTAAGATCGTCGTAAACAAAGCCAAACCTCAGGTTAAAAGAGAAGGTGGTTTTGGAAGATAATCATTTCTTTAAAACGAAATTCAAATAAAATCGCGCAGCTTTCAGGATACAGAGATGTGTTTTTGAGGTTGCGCTTTTTTATTAGATGACAATTTTTTACAGAATGGGAACTAAGCTTAGTTGAGTTGCTATAATCAGATATGGGTTCTTTTCTTCGTAAACATTGGGACAAACTGCTTTTATTTTATTTTGTAAGTTCATATATTCTTATCTTCTCAACACTTTCGATTCTTCGTCACAGCTCGTTCTCATCAGGACTGGATTTGGGAAACATGGATCAGACAGTGTGGAATACCCTACATGGAAGATTTTTTTCGCTGACAAGTGATGGAGTGAATGTATCAAGGCTTGCGGTGCACTCGGATTTTCTCCTTGTTTTGTTTGCGCCTTTGTATGCTTTGTGGGCAAGTCCAAATGTGTTATTAATTACACAGTCAGTATATCTAGGACTTGGAGCTATTCCTACATTTCTCATAGCTAAACATCTTTTTAAAAATAAAGTCATTGCGTTAGGATTTGCACTTATTTATCTTCTGAGTCCTTTAGTGGAGTGGGTAAACATCTTTGATTTCCATATGGTTTCGTTAGTAATTCCTACATTCTTGTACGCTTTTTATTGCGTTCTTACAAAACGATGGAAAGGGTACTGGGTCTTTATTGTTTTAATGCTTCTCACGAAGGAGCAAGTAGGGTTGACAATTTTTTTACTTGGGTTTGTAACTGCAGTTTTTTTTAAGGAGAAGAAGGTTGGAGTGATAACTTCATTGATCGGTGTTACATGGTTCTCCCTTATGACGTTTGTAGTAATGCCGCGATTTAGCACAGGTGGAGAACACTGGGCTCTTGCCTGGTATCAAAGCAAAGGACCTGGTGAAATTATAAACAAAGTACTACTCAGTCAAGAAGTACAAAGATACTACATGTTGCTTTTAAAATCATTTGGTCTCTTACCTCTCTTTGGATTGCCTTGGTTAATGCTTGCTGGACCAGAGTTAGCCATTAATGTCCTTAGTTCACATTCAGAAATGCAGTCTATTCAATACCACTATACGAGCGTTTTGATACCAATTCTTATGATTGCGTCGATGTATGGAGCGCGGTATGTCTCCATTCTTTTCAAGAAATATTCGCAGATGACTTTGTATGTGCTAGTGCTGGGAGCACTGCTTATTGTGCTGCGCATGAACTATCATTACAGTCCTTTACCAACAACAGAGTCGTGTTGGTGTAATGGTTATATCGTTGCTGAAGTAGATAAAAAGTTTGAAAAAATACTGCAGCAAATTCCTGCAACTGCATCGGTCACGTCTTCGAGTGAAATTCATGCCCATGTTTCTCAGAGAGAGAGTTCGTATTTGCTTCCTTACGCAACTGAGTCTGCAAATTTCATAGCGCTTATCGATCAAAATAGAATTATTGATAATGCGGGACCAAAACCATATGAAATTGAATTAATAAAAAAATTGGATACTGAAGGGCGTTATCGACTAACCGACCGTGTTGGCCATTTTTATCTCTATAAAAAGAAATAAATCGGCTTGCTTCTTGTAGTAACTTCTGAAGATCCTTAACTATTTTTTGAGCTCCAACGATCCAAAGTACATGAGAAGAAACTGTTTCCGATTTATCGGATTACAGTTTCTTTAGTCCGTCCGAATCCCGCCGTGGCGGGAGAAGGATGGTAAGCTTTTTTCATGCTATAATCACGTCATAAAGACCCAAAACACTCTTCTGCAGATTGCCCACTTAGGGGATTCGATACTTCGAAAAAAAGCAAAGCCTGTAATATCGTTTAAAGATAGACAGCTCCAACAATTGATTGACGATATGATTGCTACGGTCATGGAAGTTGACGGTGTTGGAATATCAGCGCCACAGGTGTATCAATCGCTATGCGTCTTTATTGTCGCATCACATCCGAATCCCCGTTACCCCTATGCTCCAAAAATGAAGCCAACTGCCATTATAAATCCACAAATAATTTCTCATTCTGATAGTACGAAAAAAGACTGGGAAGGATGTTTGAGTATCCCAGGACTACGTGGTTTAGTACCACGATATACGCAGGTGAGCGTCGAGTATAGTGACAGAACGGGTAAAAAAATAAAAAAGACCTTTAATGATTTCATTGCAAGAATATTTCAACATGAGTTTGACCATATTAACGGAGTAATATTTGTTGATAGAGTGGAAACTGGACTTGACCTAATAAGTGAGAAAGAATATCAGAGGCTAATGAAGAAATCTCTCACAAACAGAAAAATAAAAAAGGGCTAAGTCTTCACCTTGATCCCGATTTGATCGGGGATCCAGTCTGGATTCCCGTTTTCCCGGGGATGACACAACGAGATACCTCGTAGCTCTGCTCTGCTGCGGGTAGTTCATTTTTCTCTCCGTACCTGGTCCTAAAATCAACCCCCAACTAAATTATCAGCAAGTCTCAAACCTTGCTTGGTATAAAAACCGTCATAAGCAAAGACGCCATCAGCTTTTATTTTTTTAGCGATGGCAACTACTGAACAATCTATCAGAGTGTTCTTTTTACTTCCAGCGGGATCAAACAATGTAGCTGATTGCCTTAAGATATCGATATCCACAACGGCAATTAACATTTGACCTTCTTTAATTATCTCCACCAGCTTTGTCGTAACTGTCGGTGCAGGTAAAACTCTTTGAAAGAGCGATACGATTTCAAAAAGAACTGAAGTGGGATAAATAAGTCGATAACCCTGTGCAATTAGTTGCTCAAAGGTTTTGGTTGACCTCGTATTTAACGGATCGTTAGGATTGTAGAGAGCAAAGATGGCATCTGAATCAACGACAACAGTTTTAACCATAGCTATTTGGTATAGAGCATCTCATTTGCCCGCTCCCGCAAATCAGCTGGTAAGCTCTTTAGCTGCTCCCTGTTCTCAGTTGCCAGTTTAAGCAAGCTTAAGTTAGCCGCTATAGCCTTGTTTTGCTGAATTTTCTCTAAATCCTCAAGGCTGACAAGCGCAGCCTGTGGTTTGTTATTAGTGGTTAAAATCACCGCACGTTTTTCGGTTTTAACCATATCAATAATGGATTTGTAAGATTTCTGCAGGTTTCTAGCTGGCATAATATTAGTGTCTAACATGAATTAATTGTAACAAACATTATGTCATTTGTCAATATCAACAAACGATATCATCTGCCGTTATAATGAATGCTTAGTTTGGACTATGGGGACAGCATATTTCAGGAATTAAATTTTTAAGCGTAGAAAGCTGGAGGTGGGGTTGTTGTAAGAGACCATCTTTGGTTGCATCAACTTTCTGCATTGTTTCATTTTTTCTATCAAGAAATATTTCCTTAAGCGTAAGGAAAGAGCAATCTATTTAACACGGCTCATCGTTCTCCCGATTGGGTCGAGGACGACTTTGTCGTCTGCTACCATTGATACATGGCGAAAAACACAGACGTATTTGGCAGTCTTCATAAGAAATGGAACAGCTACGAGAAAGATCTACATAACAAGCTTTGGTCTAAGCACGGATTTATACTGAGCCCTTTGCAAAATACTTTGCGTCATGTTGCGGGAGGATCGTTGGCGATTTTACTACTTATCTCACAGCCGACCGTAAGCTCCATAGTCGCTCAGGGACTTCAGTCTGGCATTGTTCCGGTTGTGGAAATAGTACATACGAAGTTCCAACTTATTACATCGTTATCACCGATGTTGCCAAATGACGTTATAGAACTCACGCCCGAGCAGGAGACTCAGATTGGAACAACGTTGTCGGAGTATTTTAATCTTTCTGTAAAGGCGGTTCTTGACGGCAAGCGCCTAAACAGGAGTTACGGATACATAGGAGCGGAGCAACATCTGATGAGGTTTGTGGGTGACACTATTAACTCTCATTTTGTCAAGGAGTCTGAAATGAATGAGTACGGCGCCTCAGGTATGGCGCCTGGAAGAGGAGCGTGGGGTTATTTTGCGTCATCTTTTGAGCAGATGTCACAGCGGGATGTGGATCGGGAAAAATATTACATTGCGGTGCAGACTTTTTTATCACCTGGGTGGAATGAAAACGCCAATGACCTATATGCATTTTTTAAGTACAGAAAGATGCTTATTGTGAACGCTGAAAACGGGAGGTCCATGGTGGTGGTCATTGGGGACGCGGGACCAGCACAGTGGACCGGTAAACATCTGGGAGGATCGCCGGAGGTCATGCGATATCTGGAGAGAGTGGATGGCTCGGCAAAAGGGCCAGTGTTATACTTTTTTATCGATGATCCGGAAGATAAGGTTCCTCTAGGACCGATAGAGGTTCAATAATATGGGAAAGAAACCAAATCATTTTTATCACTCAATTGTTTCTATGGAGTCGCTCAGGGTACGACTGGATTTATTTGAGTTTAGCACCGAAGAAAGAGAAAAATTAATGGAGGTTGCTGAGCGGACACTGCACCACTCGATACTAGATCTGGTTTTGTCCGAGCTTAACGACTCAGACAGAAAGTTATTTTTGGCCCATCATGCGTCGGAAAATCATGATGAAATCTGGAGCTTACTAACCGGAAATGTTAAGAACATAGAAAAAAAGATTAAGGTCGCCGCAGAGGCGGTAGCTCAAAAGCTACATACTGATCTTAGAAAGATAAAAAAGGGCTAAGTCTTCACCTTGACCCCGATTTGCCTCGCCCAGCGGAGCCGAGTCAGACTCGGCGGAGCCTTGTCTCCGAGGCGCCATAGCCGCTTTGGCGACGGAGCGGCGAAGTTGGGATCGGGGTTGACATTAGCGATGACCTTTTCTATCATGAGGGTATGAAAAGGTTCCTGCTGGTAGCTTCATTTGTAGCTATTATGTTTGTCCCAAATAC
>Ga0163153_10007450_pt1 | contig 11774 bp, 4 predicted proteins | sample OliLakLV19MP6IB1_FD_148629 | JGI IMG/M metagenome (GOLD analysis project Ga0163153, IMG submission 148629) | Freshwater microbial mat bacterial communities from Lake Vanda, McMurdo Dry Valleys, Antarctica - Oligotrophic Lake LV.19.MP6.IB-1 | ecosystem: Environmental > Aquatic > Freshwater > Lake... | reverse complement strand
TTGTAATCCTTCTCTACCCATTGGCGCTGTGCTGGATGGAGAAAAATGGTCCATTTTTCCCAGGGAAACTCCAGGGCACGTTCCAGTTCTTCGATATTACTCATTACCCGGAAGCGACGCTGCGCGTCGGGGTGTTCGAACGGATCTGCAATTGGTTGTATCGGCAGCGTAACTCGCGGAACGCCACCCGTGGCTATTTCCAGTAGTGCTTCGGCAGCCTCTGCCGGCAAGTGATCGGCCAGATCAAGCACACTATCCTCATCGGCGGCACGCACATCCTCCAGCCATTCTTGAGGAACGCCATAACCCAGCAACTCTTGGTCGGAAGACTTGGCGAACAATAAAGGCAAAGGAGGCTGGATCTGCTCCTGAGCTACATACTGCGGTATGACGATTTCGGTAACTGTCTCGCGAATTTCCACAAGCTGGGCGGCGCCAGTTTTGGGGTGCGTTTCGAGTTTCCGTCGCTCGGCCCAGCTGTAAGCTTTGTCGTGATGATCGACATAACAAAGTAAGAGGCTTGAGTCTGTTTTGTGAACGATGAGGCGAATGTCGCGACTTACCCGAACGGACCAAAAGTTGGGGTCCCTTGCTCGATCGAGTTTGTGGAAGCTGAATCCCGGGTTTGTTGGGTTGATTTGGAGATCGAAAGCCGTTGTTTTAACGGATTTCTGCTCTTCGCCAGTTAGTTTGGTGAGGGAGTCAGTGAAGGTGTCAGCAATTCGGAACTGAATGTTACTTTTCACAGCTATCCGTCTGGCAAATGTTAGAGTTGAACATTGTTCTTCTACTGGGTCCAATCAGGTGGCAGCGGTCGCCAATCTGGCCCCTGTTCAGATTCGGGCTTAGACTTGTTGTTGATTTCACGTGGACTCGCGTGAAACTTCTGTAGCGATGCGAGTGGGATATCCACATAGACAATATCATCCACGCCGCGCTCTATCAGCCTACAAAGGTCTCGCGCCCAGCGCTTTGACTTAGGGGCCCAGGCACGACAATCAGAATAGGTGCCGTTGTTTGCTATAGCGATTACCGCATGGAGCTGCATCCCTGTGGTTTGGATTAGATGTCCAAAAGATGACGTGTCTATATTCCAGGATGGAACCACTAGAAGTTCCACACGACGCAGCAAGTCAGAAACTTTTCTTACTTCTAAGAACTCGCTACAAATCAACACCGAAAGGATACCCCAAGGAGTTGAGACAATTGTTTGTCTTCTAGCCGTGACGCTCGGCGGGCTAAAAGAAAGACCCGCCCGGTCCAAGTGCGTTTGCTCTTCACAAGCCGGTCGTTGCTTTGTCCAGGGCCAAGTCGCCACAGCGGAATAAGCTCCCGGCAATACTATGCACGCTTGGTTGTACACATACGGTTTCGATACATGATGGAGATACTCGAGCCCAACTACCAAACCATACGACCCTTGTTTTACAACGTAGTTTGCAACAGTCCTGAACCAAGCCCGTGGTAAAGACAGCTCAGGTAGAACTAGCAGGCTATCCCTGACTGATTCGGCTTCACGAGCGACTGAAGCAGCTTTTGCCAGCACGGTAGCTAGTCCCTGAAGTCTGGCTAAATTAACAATGGGAGCCTTGGACAAGGATGCCTGAAAAGCATTCTCTGATACGGTAAGGTTCCCAAGGATCAATCTAGGATCTTGTTTATCGCGGGATTTTTGATCATGGCTCACTACAGGAACCGACAACTCACTATTTGCTTCTGATAAAACAATCCCGACGGGATCTTGGTAGTTTGTCCCCCGAATCGCGTTGACCAAGACTAATAGTTCTTCAAACAGCCCTTCGTGAACCCCAGCTTGCTCAATCTGATAAAGCCAACGACGCGAAATATCAAAATATGAAGGTGGACGCGTTGAAAGAAATAATCTGGCCGGCTCCAAATCCCAAATAGGATCAGCCATTTTCTTTGCTTTCTCCACAAATACGGCAATTTTATTCAGCCTGCCGGTGAGCTCATCATCGAATTGAATTCCATCAAGAAAAGCCCGATTGGGCGATTTAAAAGATCCTCGTAATTGATGGTCATCTTCACGGTCCAGCGCTCTTAGATTTGTCACTGCAAGCATCCGCGCAAGATTTTCTAGTGTCGTGCTACCTAAAGTTTGTGTTCTATATGTGAAGCCCTCTCGCAAATGAACAGGCAGTTCACTAGTGTCATCGATCGGTCCAATTGACCCACAAACTGCTTCAAGTTTAGCTTCATGTAAATAGTTTCTTAACCGTATCATTGCGCGTCGATTCTTAACTCGAAATCCGCGATAGAAAATACCTGATACAGAATGTTGAACTGCTTCCAGGTCACCCCAAATTGCATCCATACGGTTCAGAAGACGGCTCACGCCCTCCCATTCTTCAATGCTTACGGAAATACTAAGCAGTCTAAATGCTGATTCGACGCTCTCGACCCAGCTATCTTGATCAGCTACTAACCTTTCAAGGCCTTCCAGCGCACTTCTTACAAGTTGTCTAGCATCATTATTCTCAACCAGTAATGAAACACGCTCTATGGAACTTAGTGTTGTCGATAGAGCAAAATGCTCCAGCTTTACCCGATCCGCATCCCTAAGAGATCTGACGGGTGAGGCTGTATCCTTTCCTGCTCGAATAATTCGTCTAGCTTCATTTAAATCGAACACGGAATTATCTAGAAAGGCCCGACGCTCACTCACTAGGTGCTGAAAATCAGCAGCAATTGCACTCAAAAAATCACGGCCTTCATGCCCCTCCAACCGGTATGCTCGACACTTTTCGCGCTGAAGCATGAACGTGGAGCCTGGTCTGTCCAGTGCAGTCACGTCTAGCTCAAACTTCTCATTAGAAACCGTGCTTAGCGGCACATAGTGTCGCATCACTGAATCAATCTTGTTTAGATCAAATTTCCCCCCGGATCGGCCTACGATCACTATATCGTCGACATATCGTTTGTAGGACAAGATATCTGGATGACGAAGAATTGATTCGTCTAAGGTGGCCAGCGCAACGTTGGCAATCAAGCGGCTAGTCAACGATCCAATCGGCACTCCTATTTGCCACGGTAGCCCTGTGAAATACCGAACTTTCCTATGAAACTTTCTATGGATAACAATTAGCGATTGCGTGGCGCGCTGAAAATCAGCTATAAACTCTTGTTGGTCAGGATTTTGGGTTTGGAATAGCAGATCCAGAAAATTAGCCGAGACTAGAAACGAAGCATCCACCGTGTCGTAGAAACTCGCTAAATCGGCACTGATTAAGTCTATGGGGTCAGTGGTTTCGGTTAGTGCCCGCCTTGCTTCCGAAAGGCCTTCTCTGCGGAATTCGTTATATCGCTTTGGCCAATATTCAAACACCCATCGTGCACTCTTTCTAATTTCACCGTTTCTTAAATCTAGTCGATAACCCACTGCTTCTTTGGGAACTAATGCATCAAGCATAGGGCCGAACCGCCATAAATAAAGAATCTCGATAATGGCGAAGTCGGGAGATGGCGTTATTCTGATTGAAACCTCTAGCCCTCTTTTATCCTCATCATTTTTCTTGCCCCCAATAATCAAAACTGCGTCGTGCCGAACATCCACGGTTCTTTGACGCTTGGGGACGACCCAAACTTGACCGAGTTTAACGTCCGAAAACCACCCATCACCTTTCTCGAGACGCGATTGTAAATCAATGAGATTGGCTGCTAGGTTTTCTTCATACTTCGCAAGCTCAACCAAACCCACACCTCTCTTTTCAAAAAACAAGAAAGCTTTGGCCTGGCGGAATGCCAAAAAGAGGTCGCTAATGCTTACGTGCACCTAAACTCCTCGAACTATGTGATTCTAAATACCTTCATGACCTCGTCTCCAAGGTAGTTAATTGCTTTCACCGCAATTCGGCCCGACTTTGGCTTACTGAAGGCGCGAGAGGTGGCCCTGTTGAGCGTGTCCCATGCGTCTTTGTTGATTTCGACTTTGAGGGTTGGTTTTTGTGATTTGTAGGGGTCGTTTGCGCCAAGAAAGTAGGCCTGGCGAACAAAAAACTTTCTTCATCGTAGTCGGTGTCAATGAACCAACAGGCGATGCCTTCGGTGCCGGCGCTGCGGACTTCGCCGATCCGTGTTTTCAAGCTGCCAGTAGGCGTCGGGGAGCATTGTATTTGATTCAAAAAAGCCGTCTCCAACTAGAGTGCTGAAAGATAGTTTCGGAGTGCAGTGAGTTCATCTGGCACGTCCGCGCCATCGCGCGACCAAACCACAAACGTCGCTCTTGCAAGATCTTGTGGTCCGGAGAATCCGATACTGCTGGAAATGTCGTTGAGTAATTGCTTACCTTCGCAAACTTTCCAAAGCTCTAAATCTTCTCGCTTTCTTGAGTACGAATTTATACTTATTTGAAGCAATTGCGTGAACCTCTTTAATTCTTCATTTTGCATTCCAGTGGCTATTCCAATTCGCTCGACTAAAGCTTCTTGGTCCACTTCCATCTCCGCCCAGGTCATCTTCTTTACCATCTCTTTAGAGATTGTTGAAGCTAGTGTAAGACCAATTGCATTTGGTTTACTCATCGCATTTTGAAACACCCATGCGCCCGCCCTTCGATCAGCAATCTCCCTGATCAGGTCCAAAACATTGATTTCAGGTTTGCCGTTTTGAGTTGCCAATAAGTGGAGAGTTTCGGGATGTAAAAAGAAGTTTTCTACCTCGTGGACAGGGAGGACAAACACACCATAATCGGTGGTAATACGTTTACATTCCAAGTCGGACCGAAAATCTTTGTCAATTACTCCACCAATTCGAATAGTTGCGTCTGTTTCGTTGGCAAGAGATTTGATAGCTGAAACTCTTCTAATAACTTCTTGGCACGACCCACATTCCATAAAGCGTATGTTATCTGCTGTGCCCTCAAGCTTATTGAACCGCTCTCGCTCGCCAATCCCGTCTTCGCCCTCTACGAAAACAAACTTCAATTGTGAAATTGAGAAAGCAGGCGTACCCACTGCTCGGGAAAGCACAGCAAGAATAGGTCTTGAATCAAGACGTGCAAGGCTATCTACCTCTCTGGTCTCCGAATTACGCTCCAAAACAAAAGTTGCATGTTGGCCGGCCGCTTCAACAGCTTCAAGCGAATGTGTTGCGAGCCATATCTGGCCCGCAGAAACAGTGCTCACTAGATAAGCCACCCAAACCCTGATGAGATCAGCATTAAGGTGAAGTTCGGGTTCATCTAGTAAAAATACTCCTTGGCGCAAAGAGAATCGATCTATCTGCCCTATGAGAAATGCGATTTCTCGCTCTCCACCGCTTAGTTGATTGAACGACAGTTCAAGACCAGTAGTATCGAACAACAGCGTTCTTTTTTTAGAATCAACGCCTGTAAACAATAGGTGTGGCAGGACCTTTTGTAGAGAGTGTGCATACGCCTCAAAGTGGTCTTCGAAAGGTGGTGGATTTCTACCTTGCTTAAGTGCTCGTCGATTTGCCTGCATCAGCTTGGTACCAGATTGATTTTCCTGAGCAAGAAAATACTTAATCCATTCGTCGTATAGAGTCGTGCTAGGCCTGTAAGAGCGTCCCTTAGTGTATTCAGCACCCTCCCAATCAATCTCGTAAGCTTGAGCTATTTCATTAACATTAATGTTCTTTTTAGGATAAGCACGATCAGCATCGAGAGAGAGGAAATGCACCTCTTTAGAATTATTAAGCTGTTCAATTACCTTCTGAGCAAAGTCCAAACTCTGTTGGGGGTCGTTGATTCCGCCTGCAGATATCCTGCTAATGTGATCTGGTGGAATATTTCGGTCTTCGATGTAAAGGGTTCTGTCCCAGGCTCCAAATGCTTTCTCTTGAGCAAGACCCAAATCTATCGCACCGCTCACGCCAGCTGCTACATGAAATCTCAAGCAAAAACTGTGAGGATCTGAGAATGGATCGCCTCTTGGAATTTCAATACCTTGTGCTAGCCCAAGCCTATGAGCGCAGGCCGCTATGAGTTCTAGTATGTGACTTTTTCCTGTGCCATTCGCTCCAACGATGCACACCAGGCCCGCGTCTTCATCCACATAAAGTTTCAAGTTTCGGAAATGACGCCACTGTTGGATTTCAATGTCACTTATTCTCATCGATACACTTCCAAATTTCTAAATAACTTTAAAGACCTTCATGACTTCGTCACCAAGGTGGTTGATAACCTTCACGGCAATGCGGCCAGACTTTGGTTTATTGAAGGAGCGAGAGGTGTCGCTGTTGAGGGTGTCCCAGGCGTCTTTGTTGATTTCGGCTTTGAGGGTTGTTTTTAGTGATTTGTAGGGATCGTTGGCACCGAGGAAATAGGCTTGGCGGACGAAGAAGCTTTCTTCGTTGTAGTCGGTGTCGATGAACCAACAGGCAATGCCTTCGGCGCCGTCGCTGCGAACTTCACCGGTGTTGGGGTGGAACACGTCTACGCCGTTGATTTTGACCTGAATCTGCCCGTCCTCGGCATCCAAGATATCGATATCGGGTTCGCCGAAGATGACGAAGAGGTTGCCTTTTCCGGTGTTCTTTAGATCATCGGCCATGTGTAGGTCGGCATTCATTCGGGCTTTGAGTACCGGGATGCGGCCGAGCTTGTCGAACTCTGCGGAGTGCGCGTCATAGTTAAACGCGCAAGCGATCAACACATCGAAGTCTGCATCACCGGCTTCTCGAGCTGCGGATACCAGGTCAGGACGAGAGACGGTACCGAATTCCGGGCCGATGAATATCGCGGCACGCTTTTCTTCTGCACTCTCGTCATCCGCACTGACCTCCACGTACCGACCTTCCGCACAAACAAGATAGCCGGGCCAAGGTGTTAGCGACTTGAAGGTGATTTTGTCCTCTTTGCTGGACTGTTGAACCCCTGCAGTGAGGAGATTTTCCAATATCATCTTAACGAAGTTATGTTCTTCTCCGTATTTCGGAGAAGAGTCTGCGACGCCATCAATTAACTCGTCATTTTCATCTACGCCAAGGACTCGATGTGGGGAAAGGCTTTCCACTGTAAATGGACCTGCCACCCGAACGGTTTTCTTATCTTCGTAGGGCTTGTCGTATAGGTATTCGTACTCTGCTTTGGCGGCGATCGACTTGTCGATCTCCTGCTGCCGGGCGATGCGCGCCTGCCACCAGTCGGCGTGCAGTTTCTTGGCTGGCTCCGGCCACGCCTTGTCCGCTTCACGCGGAACCCCCCATTCCGGCCATTCCGTAGGGTGGGTGGAGGCCGAAGGCCGCAACCCACCGCTTGCCGCGTCCGGTGGGTTGCGCTGCGCTCCACCCACCCTACCCAGTGCGGCGTTCAGTTTCTCGCGCAAAGGCTCCAGCACGGCCTGCCACTTGTCCCAGATGACATCGATCTCCGCGTTGTTGGCGATGGACTTGAGGGTGATGTGCGGCACGCGCTCATAGACGAAGCCGTGGCGGATGTTTCCGCGCACAGGCTGCGAACTCGGCGCGGTGCGGGTGACTTCGGCTTCTTTGAGCTGGCCTTCGCGGGAATCGGCCAGCAGGTAGAACGGATAGCGCGCGCCCATGATGCGGGCACGGGCTAGTGCCAGCGCAACACGCGAAGTGTCTATCGTGATCCAGCGGCGACCCCATTGCTCGGCGACGGTGGCGGTGGTGCCCGAACCGCAGGTCGGGTCGAGCACGAGGTCGCCGGGGTCGGTGGTCATGAGGACACAACGCTTCACTGCTTCTGTTGCAGTTTGCACAACATAGATTTTGGGATCGGTTCGACTCTGCACCCCGCCGACGTCAAGCCATACATTCGTTCTCGGATAGATTGAAAAGTCGTCCATGAAGCGGACATAGCGGATCGATTTGCCTTCATGGATGACACGCTCTGCTTTCGCCACTCTCGCCAGACCTGTAACTGTGGTTTTCCAGTGCAGTCCTGCCGGTGGCGTCCAATCGGCATGTCTAAAGGCGAACGATTGTTCTGAATTGGCCGACGCGCCTTGCGACGTCAGCTGATCTGACGTCGCAAGGCGCGTCGGATCAATGGATGAGTTCATCAATGCCCCAATTGTTGAGGCGGGTTTATATTTAGAAGCGCCTTCTTCACCCGCTTCCTTCGCATCGTAGAGCCCGCGATACTTTAGACCTGAAGCGGACTTTGAATACCACACTAAGTAGTCGCAAACGGACGAAAGATAGGTTCCAGAGAATCCCGTTGTCTTCGCGTAAGCGATCAATGCCACGAAATTGTCCTCACCAAATACCTCGTCCATTAACGATCTGACACGAGCGACATTCTCATCGCCGATTTGCACGAAGATGGAACCGGAATCGGTGAGCAGATCGCAGGCGACGGTGAGGCGGTCGCGCAGATAGGTGAGGTAGCTATGGATGCCGTCGCGCCAGGTGTCGCGGAAGGCTTTGACCTGCTCCGGCTCGCGGGTGATGTGGTCGGCTTTGCCGTCCTTCACGTCGCGGCTGGTGGTGCTCCACTGGAAGTTGCTGTTGAATTTGATGCCGTAGGGCGGGTCGAGGTAAATGCACTGCACCTTGCCTCGCAGACCCTCGCGCTCGGCGAGGCTGGCCATGACCTGCAGCGAGTCGCCGAGGATCATGCGGTTGGTCCAATTTGCATCGTGCTGGTAAAACTCGGTCTTCGATCCTTCATCGGGCAAGCCATTGAAATCTGCAAACAGGTCAGTCTGCGGTTCAGCCTCAGCTCTTTCGGACTCGGTGCGCCGGAGCAAGTCATCAATCAAAACTTTGGGATGCACTTTTTCTTGGATATAAAGTGGCGGTGCATGAACCACGAGATCTGACCAGTCTTGCTCATCCTTGCCGCGCCAAACCAATTGCGGGTCTAAGTCTCTATTTCGACGCTGATAGGCTATTTTTATCGGAGAAAGGTCCTCCTTGGCCATTACCGACTGATACTCGGCGGTAGGAATATTCTTACGTTTGGCTGTTTCGTGCTTCAGAGTCGTGACATTCTTCGTAGTGACTTTCTTATTCTTTTTCATACGTTAGTGTCTCTGATATGCCATTGATCAGGCTTCAAGTTATTTAAGTACTGCTCAACTTGCGCGAGCACTCCATGTTCTTTCGCCCAATTAAGATGTAACACCAATCTTTCTCGTTTTTCCATGTTGCTGGTATTCCACCACGCGGCCAATATCAGTGGAGCTGAAGGTATCCAACCTGAACCATTTCGATGTCTATTTGGAAGCAATTCCCATAGCGCTTGCCAATAATTTGGTAGCGGGCACACATAATCATTTTGATCCAACAGTTGAATGATTTGGTGAACGTTGTTCACTTGGCTTTCGCCACTGCTTTATCAATCATCTTTGCAAACTCCGCCTCGACTTTTGCCTCGAAATCCGATTCGATTGCATAGATGTCCGTGAATTCTGCAAACGCCCAACGTCCATATTCCCCAATATTATTTACACCTGGCACCCAGTAGTTTTCCATGGTGGCTTTCTTTTCTTTGGCATCCTCGCGCCGATAGCCTTTAATTTCTACGATGAGATTGAGCAAATCATCTTCACCGTTCCCATCGTCAACTTGTACGATGAAATCCGGGATGTACTTGCGCATCTCTGAGCCGTAGCGATAGGGAACTTCTAGGTATAAGCCGTGATTCTTCACATAGGCCTTCACACGTGGATGAGCTTCTGCGACACGGCAAAATTCTCCTTCCCAGTCACTATCCAGAATCACCCAATTCACATGGCAGCGACGAGAGTCGGTTTCCCAGCGATCTTGCCGAGAGGTATATAAACTCACATGGCTCGATGAACCAACCGGATTGTAGGAATCCAACACAGCTTTTACAGGGCTGTTGCCCATCAGCGAACGCGTAATGCCCGCCGTAATTCGTTCACATGCCATATCTGCCAACGCTTGATACATCAGTTGGGCGGGATAAGTTCCTCCCTTACAGCGTAGGCAATTATCTAGCCATTGCTTGGCAATACGTTTGAGTTGCCCAAATAGATACAGCTTGGGTTCGTCGCCAGGATCTCGCCACTTGGTATAAATCAAACGGTGCGTCAGATGAAACAACACTGAAGATTGGCGCATATCACCGGTGTGCACCAAATTGAGGTCAACGCCTTCGCCAATGATGCCGGCGGTCTGGGTGATTGTGGGGCCAACAAGATCAGGCGTGAGCTCCAAAATTGAATCATCGTTAAACTCCGCCGTGAGCCGTTCCTCGGGAAGTTCTACCCGGTAACCGGCCACATTCGGAAAGCGAATTTCCAAATGATCGCGATCGGGACGCATGGCGCGCACATGGATGGTTTCACGTGGTTTTTGAGGCGGACTGACCACCGGCTTAGCTGCGAAGTCGAAGGGAATGCCCAACACGTCTGCGTATTCAACGTTGAAGCGATTTTCTTCATTCAAATCGTAGGATTGGCGGCGCAGGGCTCTACCAATAACTTGTTCGCAGAGTAATTGGGTTCCAAATGCACGCACGCCTAAAACATGGGTCACGGTGTTAGCGTCCCAGCCTTCGGTAAGCATAGACACCGATACCACGCAGCGAATGGATCCGCCCAGGCGGCCTTCTTTACCCACCGTGTTCATCACTTCTCGCAAAAGATCCTGATCGGTGATGTTTTCGGCCTGCCTTGCGTCTCCAGTGCGTTCAAAAATCTCACGACGGAACCGCTCGATTTCATCTTCCGCCATAGCCCGGAAATTTTTATCAAGCGCGTCGCCCGATTCCAGCTGCTGGCTGTCAATTAACAAAGTATTCGGCATCGGCAGAGGGTTGCCGTGTTCGTCGAAATTTCGGAACAGTGCTAAACGGCCGTTTTCAAGTGTGGTTGACCCGTCATCGTTCTCGCGGTGAAAACCAGAGACATAGTCATAGACCAGCTTAGACGTCGAAGTGTTATTGCACACGATGATAAAGCAAGGCGGAACGCTCATCTTGGCATCACGCCAGAGTTCAAACGTCTTCTTATAGTGCCCGTATAACGCTTCTAATGCCGTTTGAAGCGGGATGGGCAGACTATACGGATCAAGTTGAGCTCCCTTACCCCGGCCTTTTTTCGGCATTTTGGTACGAATGTGCTCCCACAAATTCCGAAACATGGGCATTTCGTTGCCGGGGATGTTTTCCGCTACAGGCACACGCGGGAGTTTGACGATGCCGCACTCGATCGCATCCATGAGCGAATAATCACTCATAGTCCAAGGGAACAACGTGCCCTCTGCGTAACCAGAGCCGCTGAGGAAGAATGGCGTTGCCGATAAGTCCATTACTCGCGGTACACCAAGTTTGCGATTGACTATCTCGAGGCCTGTGATCCACAGTCGAGCGGCTTCTTTGTTCTTCTCTGCTTCTTTCCTGTCATCACCCTTTAGTTTTTCAGAGTCATCATCGCCAGGTTTTTCACGGTAACAATGGTGCGCCTCGTCGTTGATGACCAAGATGTTTTTTAGCCCCATTAGGTCGGGCATCACGCGCTGCAACATCTGGCCCTCTGTTTCGAGGGTATTTAGTTCGGGGCCGTCACCCTGCAAAAGAGAACGACCGCCTTTGGATAAGGCTATGCGCTCACGCAGTTTGAAAGCGTGATAGTTGGTGATGACAATCTTGGCGTGTTTCAGATCGGGCAGCATGTCGTTGGGCACCAGCTCGCGACTGGCGTAGTAGCTGTCGGGGTCGTTGTGATGCAGCACGCGGAGACGGTCGCGAATGGTGATGCCCGGGGATACCACCAAGAAACCACGAGTAAATCGTTTGCTGTTTGGGTGCCTGACCGCATTGATGGTCTGCCAGGCAATTATCATGGCCATTACAG
>Ga0163153_10007443_pt1 | contig 11784 bp, 12 predicted proteins | sample OliLakLV19MP6IB1_FD_148629 | JGI IMG/M metagenome (GOLD analysis project Ga0163153, IMG submission 148629) | Freshwater microbial mat bacterial communities from Lake Vanda, McMurdo Dry Valleys, Antarctica - Oligotrophic Lake LV.19.MP6.IB-1 | ecosystem: Environmental > Aquatic > Freshwater >... | reverse complement strand
TTTTTTTGGGCACAATGTTATAAGAGCTAGAATATTGGCTTTTTGCGTTTTGATTAATCCCCGCGGTCACATTAAATCCTGATAAGGCTGGATTTGTTTGTAGGTTTTGCATATTCTGAACGACGCTACTCAGATAGTTCTGGTCTTGAGCAATAGGCGTAAGCGCTGCGCTTTTTTGTGTTGCCCACTTTTGAAGCGACTGTTCAAACTGTTGCTGTTGTAGAGTTAAACTGTAGACTGCAGATCGTGTCTGAGTCAACAGGTCTTGCCGCGCTGATGACCTCGCCTGAGATGCCTGTCCTCGTGCGTTGTTAATTTGATTGAGCCCTTGCATGAGAGAGTTTTGAATACTAGCTCTTTGATCCCGGACTTGATTTTGAACATCGTTTATCTTTCCCGTGTAATAGGTCTTAATCCGGCCAAGCTCCGTTTGCGCGTTGAATTGAATTTGACTCAAATTGTCTCCCGTCCTGGCAATTCGACGAGCTGTTTCTACTCCGAGTCGCTCGGCTAAAGCTTCTGTTACCGAAGAAGACGAAATGCCAAGAGCTGACAACTGGGCGCTGTTCTGCTGTTGAGTTTGTCTGAATAGATCGCGAGACTGGATTCCTGCTGCCTTCGCTTGATTTGCCGCTAAATCCAGAGTTCCCTGGACGTTTTGCTGTGCTACGGTCTGATTATTGGTTATTTCATTACTGGCGGAAACGGCATCTGAAGCAATTTGCCCCGTTGCTTGCCCCGCCTGCGCCTGCAAGCCGCCCTGGGCATCATTAAGCATTGACATGGATTCGTTAAAGTCAGCGTCAATTTGACTGTCTCCGTTGTTTTGCTGTTCTTGTAAAAATTTATAATCGTTGTTGTTGTTGTTATTGTTGCTGGGAAAAATATTGGATGGCACATTACCAAAATTTTGATTCGATGACGGCTGATTGGGAAGCTCGTTTAATATTTGGGGCCTTGGAGGGGTGTACTGACTCACGCCATAGGCGCCTGATTGGCCTGATTGTGCGAAAGTTGGGCCTTGTGAATTTCTCCCCGATGGGACTTGCGTGGTTTGACTCTGGCTACCCCTCAGATTAGATCCGCCTGTAGCAGTTCTTCCTTGCCCAAAAAAGTTGCTAGCCCTTTCGGTTAGTGAAAAATCCGGAAGCCCTGCCCATGAGCCCCTGTGAATGCTCTGCAACCACTTAGCCACTTATGTTCTTCCTTTCATAAAATTTCCTCCGTGAGGTATTCCATGTTATTCCAGCCGGCATTTTTCATTTTCTCGGTTAGCTCATCGGTGGTGTAGCCCCGCGTTAGGCCGCGTGTTTTGAGAGGAACAATTGTTTTCTCCGTATTCATTCTTTTTTTGTTGAGATATAGCGTGCTGCACACGCCACCACAAAAAACCCTAGGCAGTGTTCCCTGTCGATCCAAGGCAAAAGAGTCGATTCTCTTGTTACATCCTGAACAATGATTTTCGAAAAGTGCCATATTAACTCCTTGAGACCTCTTTTAGTCGGGCGTCGGCTGCAAGTGCTTCTTCCCCATACGGCGAAGCCAGCGTGTGGCTTTGATTCGGGCCCCATGAATACGTCTGATAGTTACTAAGCGTCAGGACGACGGGCGACTGTCCACCAAAACTTTTCGTCTGATTCGTACTTTCGTAGCCTTCCATGACCGAATATTTAATTACAAGGTATGCCATTTTGTCAGTTGCTGAATTTTCTTTCGAGTTGGATTGCAATATGGAGATCATTGATTCGTCTTGGATGCATTGTCGGACTCGCGTTCAATTTTGCCGTAATCACTTTGACGAGCTGTTTCAGATCCTCAGACTTCGCCTTCTTTTTTGCCCAAAGAAAAATGTCGTAGATTTTATCGGCGAACTGGTTCCACTCTTGGCTCGTGTCGACGCCGAGGAATTTTCCCAGAAAATGAATCACGGGACGGGTCTGCAATTGCTGCGCTGAGGGCGTCAGTTCTTGTCGCTCCGAGTTTCGAGTCGAAATAATTTTGTTGTAATCGTTTGTTGAGCGACGCAGAGCGACGCTGTTATAGGAATACGGATTTCCTGTTATTAGTTTCATAAAAATTTGCACAAAAAAGACGCCCGGAGGCGTCCATGAGTTGTAAACTTTGAACTTAATCAACTATATCATTTTTGTAAACGCCTTGTCAATGCTTTTTTGCCCGGCGTGCTTGCAGGGATTGCAGCAATATTTCCCACCACCTCGCTTCACTTCCTTTGCGCTGAGAAAGAAACCCTTTGAGCAAGCGGCGCAAACGCACCGTACCGTAATTCCGAAGTCCTCGTTAAATGGTGTTTTGGGATGATGTCTGTGCCAGAGGGCGTGCGCTGCTTGTCGAGAGATGCCGTGTCGTCGTGCGACTTCAGATAGTGAAAGATTTTTGTTGAAGAATTTGTAAGAGTTTAGTTGAAAAATGGTAAGCGTTTTTCGTTGCACAGTACATGGTGTGTTACTTTTTCCTAAGAAATTCCGCGAGAGCGGCTGCCAAGAGTCGCGAAAAAGAAACGCCGTTCTTGATTGCCTGGATCTTCGCCGCCTTCACGAGCTCGCCGTCAATGTACACGTTGATTCGTCCTGATTTTTTATCGTCCATGTGAGTATCCTACAACCTGTGGCGTTATTTGTCAATACCATACCTTGACAAAATGCGTCAGGTGTGCTATACTCACTCTACCAGCATGAGAAGAACAAAAATAGTCGAAGAAAGAAGGTGATAATTTTATGAAAAGTTTACTGCTTGATACCGTTGGATTTTTGATTCTCGCGGCGTTGGTTTCACTGGCGGGAATTGTCCTGACCCGTTAATGCCCAAGTGACAAGAGTTTGGGGCGCTATGGCTATACATGGCGCCTCTGTGGTTTGCGCGCGTTCTAGAGGCATTGTAGCCCCTGCCAGCGATAGAGCATCGTACATTTCACTTCGTATTTTTTCGTTAAATAGGGAAAGGTTATCTGTTACAACAAGTGAAAACGCTAACCTCCGCATCTGTCATGCTTGAAAGATTTAGTAATTCTCGCGCTCGTTCAACAGTCATATCTTTCTGATCCTCCTAACAAGTTCATTGTGTTTTCGCTGTTTCAGCATTTTTTTCTTTCCGTTTTTGACAAAAAATCGTCGAGCCTCAAGATCTTGCAAGATTCCGGATTCTCGAACCCACCATGAAAATCTCTTGATAAGTTGCTGCTCAGTTTCAAATTGTCGTTTATGAATCTTCATGAACATTCGTACTTTTGGTGGAATCAGGGTCGTGATCCTCCCAAGGCAAGGGCTGGCCTAAACCGTTGAAATATGGCTTGTTTTTTTTGTGCGATATTTCATTTGTTTCGTTTGCCTCCGTAAGAAAACTCAGTTGTGCGCTAGTCATCCGATATCGCTCCATTCCGGTACGTCTGATTTTTCGAATAATTCAGATATGACGGGTTTTGGAAGGTTTCGTGCCTGCATGACGGGTTGAGGGTCATTTTTAGTAAACTCTCTACGTGGGGGGTCTCCAGAGGGGTTTACTGAAAATGGGGTCGAACCCGTCACATCGTGCCTAGAGGGGTCATCAAACCCGTCATCGGTGGTGGATTGTGGTGTAATTTCGTGCCTAGGTGGTGAATTGAAGGTCATTTCCCGGTACTTCTTCGCGGAAGATTCTCTAGAGGGATTAACGGGAATTGGGTCTGAATCCACCACCTCGAGGCTAAAATCATCATTCAATCCACCACCTGATGCGTTTTTTCCTATACCAACATAGTAGGTTGCATCCTTTTTACTTACTTTCGCGAATCCCTCTACCTTTCCTCTTTCAGTTATCTTTCTGCCAAATCCATTGCTTTTACCTATTTCTCGATCACCCATGCCTTGCTCTACTCCCCATTCTTTCCATAGCGCAAAGAGTTGTCCTGCCTTAATCTCTGCACCAACACGAATTGTGCATTTTTGATAGAGGAAGTCTGCTAGTACGTCCGATTCTCTTTGGTACTCGTCTACTGCTGAAGTAACAACGCTAGGCTTAGGATACAAGCCCTCCTGTTGCCATAAAAGACACCCTTGAACAAGCCACTGAAGTATCCCTGGGGCTTCACTTGCTAACTTCTCCTTGAGGCCTAAGTCTTTCTCTGCCTCAGTAAACTTTCTGTTAAATGGAAGCATAATTACCCTTCGCCAAAAGCCATGGCTGGTATCGGATATAATGGGTTTATGGTTTGTGAATATCCATAGCTTGAGGACTGGCGTAAACTCCTCGGACTCCTTATAGAGCGCGCGGGCGCTGATCTTATCGCCTCCCGTAAGTGACTTAATCTTCTCCTCATCAAGCCTAACGGCTTCTAGTGCCTCAGAAGACACGATAAAGCGCTTGTGCTCCATTCGTGCAACATCATTTGATATAGTGGGCTGCGTTTGCCTTTTAAGCGTTCCAGAGGGTACAGTTTGAGCGTAATCGCCGAGAGTATTTGCGACTGCCTCAAATAGCTTTGACTTACCGTTTGCTCCTGCTCCATAGCCTATGAAGAAGCCCTCCTCTTTCGTGCTTCCACAGATGCTATAGCCTAGGCATTTATGCACAAAGTGAATAAGCTCGTCGTTTCCTTGAAAGACTTCTTGAAGAAATTGCTCCCATCGAGGACATACAGCTTCAGATTCGTAGGTAATGCCGGTGGTCATTGTTATACGATCCTCTGGTTTTCCCCCTCTGAGTTTTCCCTCTCTCAAGTCTAGGACTCCATTATTACAACCAAGTAGCATGGGATCTAAGTCCCAACTTTCTCCATCGTCTACAAGGGGTTTTTTGCTTCTGGCTAAATTAATAGCTGCCGCCAACTTTTGGCTATTTAGACTATCTATTGCTAACTTACCTAGTCGTAAGCTTTCTTTGGTCGCTGGGCCAGATAATACCTGCGCTATGCGCTTCCTTGCCGCATTCGTTGCCAACTCATAAATTTGCCTAGTCTTATCTGGTTCCCAAATGTTGCCACCCCACAAGAGCCATCTATTCCGTCTATTGTCGAACCTAAGAGTGTCACCATAAATTTCAGCTATAAACTCGGCATTTCCGGCATCTTTAAGCTGTACTTCAGTGATCTCTACTGCCGGATCATCTTTAGGCATGATTGAGTCAGTAAGCCTTATTGACAGCGAGTCTAGTTGCTGTTTAGTAGAATCTCGCACTCTAACTCCTTTCTTTGACATATCGTGAGTCGGTATTCATAGATGGCGTAGAGTAGTTTTTTGAGGTCGGAATCGCGTTCGAGAATAAAGGCAACGTGACTATCAAGAACGTCGAGAAAAGTGGGCTCAGTCAGCTTCAGGTATAGTAAGGCGTTTTTCAGATGTGGGATTCTGTTGGCGGAGAGGGTATTCATGCTTGACCCTCCTGCGAAACAACAATGAATCCCTTTCCCTCGCAGCCGTGACAAACCTTTCGGCCATAAGCTAACGTTCCGAATCCTCCACAAACCGGGCACTTGAAAGGTAACCTAGTGGCCTCAATCTTTGTATCGTTAATTTTTGCTAATTCTTTCGTGTTTTCCATATCTCCAGTCCTTCCATCATCTATTGCGAACTCAATTTGCCCCATACAATCCCAGTGGTTCAATCGTCATAGTATCTGAGGTCACACAGACCCCACAGAACAAAATTTCATCGTGCGGTTGGAGATAAAACTCCTCGCCGATTAACAATGCTCTGCACTCACCGCACTGGCGATGGATCTGCGTTTCTGCAAAGTCACCCAGGATGCGAGCGAAGCAATCCGGGCACAAGAAAGTGTGGGCCGGAATCAGGCCGTAAATCTTGACAATGGTCGCTGGAGTGTGGCACTTGTCACAAAGCCCAGGCCCAGCCGGAAGTCGTCTGATATCGACTAAATTTTTCATTTTCACTTTCGTTTTCCCTTTCATTTTCATTTTCACTTTCACAAAAAAAAGCTCCCGTTTCCTCGCGCAAAATTGCGTTTAGAGACAAGAGCTTGATCTTTGAAATCGGCTTTCCTTGTTGTTAGACCTCAGTTTAATTATTTAGCTTAGTTTTGGCTGGCTAGGTATTTAGTGCCATTGTCCTGCTCGGGCCAAGTATGTCTGGCTCTGGCATGGAGCTTATTCTCGATCCCTTCTGGATCATCAGGCACTCCGCCCCTGGATCGCATAGTCCCTAGAAACTGACGCAGCCAAAACTAGGCTAAACTTTCGTTGTGAAATCTTCTAGATGGGTTGTCGATTTCGTTGTGGAGACTGTAGCTGAACCGACATACCGGAGTAATGATTCCCCGGAGATTCGGTATGTTTGCTCCCCAGCCTTAATTGCTGACAGACTCCCTCTTTCGATTTCTACCTTTAAGATTCTGGCATCCATCCTCAGCCAATTAGCCGCTTCTCCAAGGTTATAAAACTTATATTCCTGGGGTCTTTCTCCCTGTTTTAAGATTTTTTTCTTGCTCATTAGATTTATAATACCAGCATTTAGATACGTTGTCAAGCCTTTTTCAGTATTGCTTCAGCACCATCTTGTGTGTTCGTAGGCCGTTGATTTGACAAGTCGAGCAACGGTTCCTCTGGGTTCCTCTGGGTTTACCCTTTAACCCACTGGGTTTTCTGGGTCTTTTGGTCTACCACCCAGCTCTCTCTCCAGTGATAATCTTACCTTCTTCTTCTTTCTTATCTTCTTGATTAGTCGTCGCTTTGTCCGTCGGTGTGTCCGTCGCTTTGCGGTCTCTTGATATATCAAATACGCACGGATTAACGATTTTAGCGGTCGTTGCTTTGTCCGTCGGTGTGTTCGTCGGTGTGTTCGTCGATAAAAAAAGCCCGTCCCACCGTTTAGAGAAAGAAAGGTAGTTCAAGCAAACCCCCTCCCTGCGCATGGGACAGACTCAGATTAGCTTCCAAAAGCTCGTCGGTATTTTTCAGCAAAACTATTTTCATAATTCGCCGGTAATGATAGGCGATCAAAGCTCGCATCGTCACCTCTGAACGTCGACGGCGCGGTTTGATAAAGTTGCCATGCAATCGCCAAAGCTATCACAAGATCGTCGTTGCAACCGGCCTCGGCTTGAGGCTTGCCCGTTCTCTCGTGGCGAATAAATCGAAAAAGCTCATCAACGATTATTTTTGCAGGGATTCCTATTGCTCTTTGGCGAATTGCGAGCGCCAGATCGTCTAGCATTTTAGGCCGTGTGACCGAAGAAGTCATCCAGCCAAGATTGTCCGTGGTTTCGTCTCTTTCCTTGGTAAAGGAACTGGGCATTTTGTAAAGATTCGAATAATTTAGCGTCTTGAGAACATAAATTGCGGCTGATCCCGTGTTTCTTTCAACTGCAATCGTTGGGAAAAGTCCGGTTATTTTTTTGAAATAATTCCCCACATGATTGAGGCTGTGTCCGAGCTGCGAGGATTCTTCTTTGCTTCGTCCGAACATAACAACGTCTGCAAATTTTTTTGATAAGACGACAAATGCGGAAAAATCACCACCTTCGCTTGGATCTGCGGCAATTAGTAAATTCTCGCCCTGCTCTGGCTGTCTAAATAAGTAGATCATAAAATGAGTTGTAGATTTGTATTGGCGGTTGGACAGTGTCCAGATAGCCCTGTAAGGCCGTACGATCAAAAAAGAGGCCACCCGTTGCTAGAAATGCCTCCGTATCGGTTGCGGGGTATTCTTGTTTGAACTTTTCGTCCCCAAGCTCTAGCCTCTTTTCATCGAGAAACTCCTTTGAGTAAAACGTATTCCCAAAAAAGTGCGCTTTGAAATTGTTCTCCCCCACACTGGCTTTGTCCCAAAATGTTTTAAGAAAGTTCATGCCGTTCGCTGTTGTCTCAATAATTGCTCGGCCACTGGGGACGAGAGCCTGCAACACGCCAGATAGCATCCTTTCAGGATCTTCGTAGAAGGCAAACTCTGAGAGATGTAAATTGTTGACGGTATCTCCTCGCCCAAAAGATTTGCTCCCCGCCTGCCCTATATAGAAAGAACTATTTTTGTCAGCGTTCATTAGCTCGTTTCGCGAGTTGTATTTCAAATTTACACTGAGGCCTTTTGCTTCTGCTGACGAGATGAAAAACTTAACACGATCTAAGAGCTTTTGGGCTGAGGGAGCATCGTGTGAAATACAGACCGAGCGTGAGTTCGGAATTAGTAGGAAATCGAGTGTAAAGAGCCCAAGAATAAGCGAGCTAAAACCGACTTGGCGGACTTTAAGGATGACGTCGCGGCGTGACATCTTATCGAGATAGTTCTGCTGAAACGAATTTACCACGAATGGAATTGTCTGACCGTCCTTGCTGACGATATCAAATTTGGTAAGGCTACGATTGAGATTCATATTTCGAAAAAATCCTCTGCAATTACGCGCTTCTTGAGGTTTGGATTAGCTACCGGCGATATCCCCAGCATCTTCACCACGTCATCCTTAACGCCCAGTTGGGTTGCATAGTCGGGGACAGTCTTGTCTGATTCCGTCAGGCTCGTTTTTATTTTTGTTGCTGTCAGCCATTCGAGATATTTCTTTGCCATGAAGTCTGTTGTGACACCAAGGCCTACAAGCTGTTCCGAGAAGTTTTCTATCGCTTGCTGAACTCCCTTTCGCTCTATGAGATTCTGCTTAGGGTGCGACGCGCTTACTTTTGTGTAGCCTGCGCGAATCATCGCCTGTCTCATGGAAATTTTAGGATCCTGTTGCTTGATTTCAAGAGCCCTGAGTTGCATGTGTGTAGTTTTTATTTTGTTCGTCATAGCTATTTTTTTTGTAGCTGATCTTTGACCTGCGTCGCTACCTCGCTTGTCAATATTTTTGCTCCAACGTATTTTCTCCACAATTCGCTTTTTTCTTGATCGGTTTTAAGCTTGCTTAATTCGTCAACGACTCGGTTTGCCCTGCTACCATCTGCCACACCTAGACCTCTGATTTCTTGTCCACTATCTCCTAAACCCAACTTGTCATCCGTGATTAGCTGCGTAATTGAGCCGGCGTTGGCTTCTGTTATCGTTCCGTTGTCTTTCAGCTCCTGCCACTTAGCGCTTTTTTCTTGATTGGTCGGCAGGTTTTTTAATTGCTCGTAAATTATTCGTGCTTTTGATTTGCCTAGGTTTGCGAAATATTCCCTTGCTCCTGGCAAACTATACTGGCCTAGAACTGAGGCTTTTATTAAGTTGATCGGTGTTTGCTCAACAGGAAATCGCTCCTTGCCTGTTGGAGTCAAAGAGGCTTTTTGGCTGTATGCTTGAAGTCCTCGAACTGTCTTTCTTATTTGTACGCCTCCCGGTATAAGGGGCACGAGATCATTTCCAATAGTTGCAGCCCGATCCTGCCATGTGGGTTGCTCTCCGTACTTTCCAGGGGCGTTGCCGAATGTTGCTACTATATCTCCGGCTAGTTTTATCGGTGGTGTTTGACCTAACTTTGTTTGGCCCGTTGCAACTCCTGAGAAGGGAATAAAATCTTCCGGCTTCATGCCAATAGCCTTGCCAATTGTTGCGTAAATAATGACGCTCGCTAAAGAAAATCTCAACAATCCGCCATATTCTTTTTTCTGTATCATCTCAGCTAGAAACTCAGCCTGCTTCAACGAGAAGCTTTGAAATTGAAGGAGCGTTTTATTCAGGGGCCCTGAGAAAATTGGCGGCGTATCTATACTACCGAAAGTGAACTGGGTATCGCGGACTATTTTTTTCGCATAATCAGTAGCCTGTGTTTCGTTCATGCCGCCCGCTAGCCCCTTAGCTTTCGCTCCAAAGTAAGCTGATCCGCGATTTAGATACTCGGCTCCTTCAAAGAAAGAAAAGAGTACCTTATCGGCTTTCTCCCAGAACTTCTTTGTAGCGTTGATCGTTCTGTCTTCAACAAAATTATTTGTTAAAACCCCTACTCGCTGAAGCTCCTCTCTGCCTGCTTTGCCGTTCTTTAGAAGATTGTAATAGCCTGCTAGGGTATATTTTTCTCCTAATTTGGCGTAGGTATTGGCTCCTTGGGTTAAGTTTTTCAAGGCTGAGGCAGGATTAATCCCTAACGTGCCTCGATAAACCATTTGCCTTACACCTTGCGTAAATGCTATCGTAGGACGCTGTCCAAGTTTGTAACCTATAACTTGCTTAATTAAGTTATCAATTGCGTTCTCGGTGTCTCCAGGCCTCATGTTTACCCTGTCAATATAGCTTTTAACGTAGTTGTATTGAGAGTCTTCCATGTTTGTTGAGACTGATTTGATTCTTTCAAGTGCGGGATCCATATTCATTTTTCTAACAGCCCTCTTTGCATAGGCATCAAGAGCCTTCCATGTGTCCTCCACATACCCTTGCTTGCCTAAACGCTGTTGAACAAACGGATCATAAACTGAACCCGCTACTTTGTCCCTGATAAGAGAGGCAAAGTTTGGATCAAATTCCTTCTGAATGAAATCTTTCTCGAATATGTGAGTTATATAATTTGTTATTCTTCCTTCGTTTGGAAGTTTCAGTGCATCGGCCCAGTTGGATAAGTAGGTTTTAATCTCACTTGCCACTTGTTTAGCTTCAGGCGTTAGACTTATCCCGTCAGTTTGGCCGTCTAAAAACCTGAACAGTTCTCTATTTTGATCTTTTGGAACTCTATCCGCCCATTCTGTAATCTTTTGAATTTCAACTGGCAATTGCTGTTGATAAGTCTCGAAGCTCTTTCTCAAAAGTATGGCCTCATTCCCAAGTCCTATCTTTTGCAATACTCTGTCAGGAGTTCGGAAGAACATATCAATAATGTTTACCTTCGTTTTTACATCAATTCCATTGTCACGAGTAACCATGTCTCGGAATACTCTCTCGGCCTGTGGTGCATCAAGGGGAAGGGGAGCTTTGAAACGTTTCCCTTCGCTTGCCATTTCTTCAACAAACTGCCTTCCTTCGACTGCTGGGTTTGCAAGAACCTTAGCTGTATTCCTCCCTAGGCGATGGTCGTGAGGTTTAAGAAAATCTTCTGGCTGAAACTTTGGCATGACGCCTTCTGATTGCGAAATCAATCGGTCATCAATTGCCCGGACATTGGTAAAAGAACCCGGAGGCGTTTGGCGAAGAAGTTGGGGATCAAACTCTCCTGTAGCTTGAGCGACACGCTGTTTTGAAAGCTTAAATACATCTGACAATTTCATTCCACTTTCTTGTAGATTTCCCATAACAGTGGGATTTACAGGGGCATAATCACTTAACTTACTAACAAAATCATCATAATTCTTAGAACTTCTGGCAATTACAACTATTGAATCTAGTCCTTTTTCATTTAGCGTCTTTCCCGTGTCCCTGACATCCTTAACCGCTAGGCCAAGCCCTGCGCTATTGCTTTGTTGACCGACTGCGTTTAAGTGAAGATCCCAGAGGTTTTTGATCTGTCTATTCGTTAAGTCTCTCGCTTTACTTCCGAAGACGTTCTCAGTTAAGGACTGTACTGTCGTTCCCAGTTCTCCGAGTGCTTTCCTGTCTTTCCCTGACTCAACGAGTTCGGCAAATTTTCCGAGTAAGCGAATGTCCTCAGGTCGAAGAACACGGCGAAGCATCGCAACGCGCCTCGGATCAACAAGAGACTTGCCCTTACCAAACCCCAACGGGGAAACATCCAGCGCTGTGACACCTGCCAGTGCAAGAGATCCTGATAAATCTGCCTGCTGGGGCGAGAAGCCTGCCTGCTTTTGTAAAAAACTAGAATAGTCTCTCTTTTGAGCAGGAAATGATTTTACCGGCTGTTTACCGAATAAGAACTGTTGCATTCCGGCCTTAGGAATGGCGGCCTCTCGTCCTTGCAGTGTGAGTCCGAGTGATCCACCAACAC
>Ga0163153_10007440_pt1 | contig 11787 bp, 14 predicted proteins | sample OliLakLV19MP6IB1_FD_148629 | JGI IMG/M metagenome (GOLD analysis project Ga0163153, IMG submission 148629) | Freshwater microbial mat bacterial communities from Lake Vanda, McMurdo Dry Valleys, Antarctica - Oligotrophic Lake LV.19.MP6.IB-1 | ecosystem: Environmental > Aquatic > Freshwater >... | reverse complement strand
GTCAAAGGGTTAACGGTTGGGCTATTGCAAGAAAATTGTTATATTTTGGGCTGTGAAAAAACCCTAAAGGGTGTTATTATCGACCCAGGCGATAATGCACGCGGTATTCTGCGTGTGGTTCAGCAAGAGGGGTTGACCATTGAAAAGATCCTCAACACCCATGCTCATTTTGACCATGTGATGGGGGTAAACGGGGTTAAAAAGGCGACCAAAGCACCCTTTTGTCTCCATCCGGCGGATCTGCCGATTTTGCGTGATGTGCCGGAACGGGTGCGCCTTTGGCTCGACTCTGAAGTTGCGCCTATCGATGACCCTGATGAATTTTTAGAACATGGGCAGGAGATTCGCTTTGGTGAAATGATTCTAGAAGTGCGTTTTACACCGGGCCATGCGCCGGGCCATGTTGTCTTTGTCGATCATGCCGGTCAACAGGTCTTTGGCGGCGACACCTTATTTCAAGGCAGCATTGGGCGTTTTGATTTGCCGTTGGCTGATGGGCCGACCTTGCTGCGCAGCATTCAACAACAGTTATTCACCCTGCCCGATGACTATGTTGTCTACCCCGGTCATGGCCCAGCGACAACCATCGGTGAAGAACGCGAATTTAACCCATTTGTCGGCATCGAAGCGACAGGTGCATAAGGCGATGATCATCTATCACATGACGCCGGCGCTATCCTGGCAAACGCATTCAAAGACTGAGCCTTATCAGGCCGACACACTGGCAACGGAAGGATTTATTCACTGTACACGCGAGGCGGATCGACTGATGCAGGTAGCCAATCACTTTTATAGGCAGATCAGCGGCGATTTTGTGATTCTGTCGGTAGAAACCGATTTACTAGCGTCCGAAGTGCGTTGGGAAGCGGCTGACGGACATCTCTTTCCGCACATCTATGGGCCAATTCAGCCGGAGGCCATTGTTGCTGCAACGGCCTTCCCGCGCAATCCAAGCGGTCATTTTTTGCCGTTTATGTAGTACACGGTTACGTAAATAGTGTGGAGTCAGGCACGCCCCGTGCTGCTCCTGCCTTCGCACTCTTTTGTTGATAGGGTATTAGCAGGATATAGCAAAATTATTATGTCCGTTCTTTCTGAAGGATTTGCAGGTTGGTTTCGTCCCAAACATAGTAGGTTAGCCAGTGATCAGGAACAAAATACAGCCTCGACTACCACGGGTGGCGAGATCGACCAGGAACCGGTTGTCGTTTGGATGGCCGCCAACCAGATGGAAGCCGAAATTGTCAAAGCGCGCCTGGAGAGTGAAGGCATACCGGCTCTGATCCGTGGTGAAGCGCTTGGCTCCATCTACGGTTTGACAACCGGTACGTTAGCGCAAAGGGCCGTGTTGGTGCCGGCCGCCTTAGCCGAAAAAGCCGAAACACTTTTACAGAGCGATGAAAGCTGGGAAGCTGATGACATTGACGATTCAGGAGCAACCGACGATGGACGATAGACGACCGACGATGGCTAAGTAATCGTCATTCCTTCATTTGACGTCCCTGGCCATCTATCGTCCATCGTCTATTGTCCATCGTCTATTGTCCATCGTCCATCATCTGCGCACCATGAGTAAATAAAGGAGAAATTGCTGTATGGCACAGGATGTACTTCGTCCGACTATTCCAGCCCAATTGGCAGAAAAACGCGCGATTGGCTACAACCGAAAATTTTTGGTGGGTGGTCTGCTCTTGCTGCTTTTTGTTAGCTACCTGGGCTATCAGATCGTGCGCGCCACCCAAACCACCGGTGCCTATTATATGACCGTAGCTGAGCTTTATGGCGAACGGCCGCAAATTCATGGGCAACGCGTGCGGGTCAATGGCAATGTAGTGGCAGGCACCGAAGACTGGGATGCCGAGAACGTTACGCTCAAGTTCTCGATTAGCGACGAAAGTGGGGAGGCATTGCCGATTGTCTTTTATGGGCCGCGTCCGGATAATTTCCAGCGCGCCGCTTCGGCCATCGTCGAGGGCGAACTCTTACCGAATGGCACCTTTGAAGCCCAAACTTTGCTGCTCAAATGTCCCAGCCGCTATGAAGAAGAACCGCAAGAAGAGATTCGGGTTGAAGCGGTTCGGTAAGAAAAAGCGTCGCGTAGTCGTGAAGTCACGTAGTCGCGTGGTCTGAAGTCGAAACCAGCGTCTTAAAATAATCTAGAGACTACACGACCCAGGACTACGCGACTATCAAGCTATGCCACCACTGATTCGTATTGACAACGTCCATAAGCGGTATGCCGCCAAGCCGATCTTGAGAGGGGTAACGCTGGCTGTGGCGGAAGGCGAAGTAGTTGCGCTGCTAGGAGCAAATGGCGCAGGCAAAAGCACCTTATTACGTATCATTGCCGGTTTAATGAAGCCGGATCGTGGGGAAATTGTGCTTGGCGGCGTGCCTGTGCAAAAGGCCAGCGTTGAACTGCGACGTTATATCGGTTTTGTCAGCCATGCGCCCTTGCTGTATGAACATCTCAGTGGCTTGGAAAATCTTACCTTCTTTGCCAGCTTGTATGATTTGCAGAACAGTGCGGCGCGCATTGAAGCGGTACTCCAAGCGGTCGATCTCTGGCGACGGCGGCATGATTTGGTGCGCACCTATAGTCGAGGGATGCAGCAACGATTGGCGATTGCGCGTGCTATCGTACATGATCCTCCGGTCTTGCTGTTAGATGAGCCGGATACAGGACTCGACCAGCAAAGCGCACAAATGTTACAAAGTCTGCTCCACCAGCTCAGTGACAAGCGACGGGCGATTCTCTTTTCTACCCACAATTTGGACCGAGCGCTTACCTGGTCTAATTCGGTAGCAATGCTGATGCGTGGTACAATCACCTATCATGCGCCGACCGAAAACGTTGATCGTCATGCCCTGAGTCAGCTTGAAAGTCAAACCGAGAGTGCTGTAGGTGTAGAAGGATGAGCGTATCGCTACCAGCGTCTTCGCCGGTTGAAGCCACGGCAGAATTGGGGGTAGTCCAACCCTTAGCCACCTCACCAGTCATCATGCACACCGGCAGTGGTTTTGGACGCTACTGGCGCAAAGTCTGGCTGATCATGGCTAAAGATTTGCGCATTGAGTTGCGGGCCAAAGAAATTCTGGTGGTGATGATTGCGTTTAGCGCCCTTGCCGTCATTATCTTTGGCTTGGCCTTTGACCTGCGCGTGCCGCGCGCCACGATGGTGGTGCCAGGGGTGCTGTGGGGCATATTGCTCTTTAGCGGCATTTTGGGGCTTAACCGCAGTTTTAGCGCCGAGCAGGATCATCAGACGCTCCTGGCGCTGTTGCTCGCCCCGATTGATCGCACGGCCCTCTATTTGGGAAAATTTCTGGCGAATTTGCTCTTTATGTTGCTGATGGCAGTGGTGCTGCTACCGATGCTGCTCTTTATTTTTGATGTGAATTTATTTCGCTTCTGGATTTTGGCAGCCATCTTGTTGGGTAGCATTGGTTATGTGGCGGTTGGCACGCTCTTTGCCGCATTAACGGCCAGTATTCGAGCGCGTGAAAGTATGATGCCCATTCTCTTATTGCCCGTCATGGCGCCGGTCTTTATGGCCGGGATCAAAGTGGCCGAACAGGTGTTAGATGGGCGCGATTGGACTGATTTTCAAAACTGGTTGGGTATGTTGGTGGCGTTTGATCTTATTTTCTTAACCGCAGCATTCTTACTATTTGATTTGATCTGGGAGGAGATGTAGGAAAAGCTATGAGCACAAGTACCTTAACCGCAACAACCAGACCGACGACACAGCGGAGCAGTCATGTTGGTTGGCTTATACTCAGCTTGCTGACGGCCATTACGATGGCTGCGCTTATGGGTGCGGCCTTGTTATATGCAAAACCGGCGCTTAACCTGGCAGGTGATGAACAAATGGCCCAACGCATTTTTTACATTCATATTGGCTCCGTCATTGGCTGCTTTGTGGCTTTTCTCATGTCGCTGATCGGCAGCATCGTCTACTTGAACAAGCGCAACTTGGATTGGGATCGGGTGGCCCAAGCCAGTGTGGAAATTGGCATTGTTTTGGGGATGAGCACTACATTGGCGGGGTCGATCTGGTCGAAACCGACCTGGAACACCTACTGGACCTGGGACCCACGCCTGACGACGACCACGATCACGCTGCTGATTTATATTGCCTATCTACTTTTTCGCAATGGCATCGACAATCGCTATACACGGGCGCGCTTTAGCAGCATCTATGCGCTCTTTGCCTTTCTGAGCGTTCCGCTCACCTATTACAGTGCGCGCTGGTTCCGCTCCATTCATCCGATTGTCTTTAATGGGGCGAACCCCGATGCCCAAGGTTCCTTTAACATTGGCGAAACGATGAGCCAAACACTCTGGGTCGCCACCATCGGCTATTGTTTATTATTTAGCACCCTATTGATTTTCCGGTGGCGTCAGTTGCGTCTGCAAGATCGCATCGATGCCCTACGCGAGGAGATGGAATAATGGTCTATTTAACCGCAGCCTTTATTGGGGTTTGGCTACTCGTCACAATTTATGTGCTCTATTTAGGACAGCGCCAGGGACAACTAGAGCAGGAACTTCGTGCCCTGGAAGAGGCGCGCGGTGAGCGTGGGCGGTAATAGGAAGTCACTATCGGTAAGGCCAGAACTGCTGGTTCCTCACGCTCCGCGTGGGAACCTCCCCTTGGACGCTCTGCGTCCGGGGGCGCGGAGCGCCCAATCCTGCATTCCACGCAGAGCGTAGAACGAGGAATTTTCGTAACTTACGGATAGTGTGTAGACAGTAACAGAGGAGTTTTGGATATGACCGACATGGTACAAGGACAACAGAGCGTCAATGCAGCAGACAATGTGACAAAGCGGGCCAAGGAAACTGGTGGACAACCGGGCGGGCGGCTAGCGCTCTTTTTACACGCATTGGCATTTGTTTTGGGCTTTGGTGCCGTCTTTACCTTGATCGGTTCAGCCGCCGGCCTGCTAGGCCAGAACCTCAACAGCTATCTGCCCGCGATTCAGCGTTTTGGCGCCATCCTCCTGACAATCTTTGCATTGGTTACACTGGGTGTTTTTCGCTGGCTGATACAAAAGATTAGCCAGGGCACCGATCTACGAACGAATCCGGCGGCAGCAGCGTTGGTTAGCATCTTGGAATTTTTCAATACCCTGCTCTATACCGAGCGACGCGTCACCGAGATGCACAAGGTCAACCGCAATTGGGGTTACCTCAGCAGCGCGCTGCTCGGTGTCAGCTTTAGCGCCGGCTGGCTGCCCTGTGTCGGGCCGATTCTAGCGAGTATTTTCTTCCTAGCGCAAGATAGCGCCACCGCCGGACAAGGAGCCGCATTGCTGGCGGTTTACAGCCTGGGATTGGGCATTCCTTTTCTGATTACCGGCGCAGCCTTTAGCAACGTTTCACGTTTTCTGCGTCGGCTCAATCGTCATGCCAACATTATCAGCATTCTCAGCGGCATCTTTTTGCTCTATGTCGCCTACCTGCTATGGACTGACAGCCTGGCGCTGTTGACGACGCGCTTTTTCTTCCTCAACGAGTGGGTCTTTGCCCTAGAAGATCAAGTCGCCGTTGCTTCGGGAACCGGTGGCGACATTATTGATCTGAGCTTTGTCGCCGCCGCACCATTGGCGTTGATCGCGGGTTTGATCAGCTTTATTAGCCCCTGTGTCCTGCCGCTGGTGCCGGCTTATCTTGGCTATTTGAGCGGCGCAGCGTTGGGGAGTGGGAGTAAATAGGTATTGGGTGATTGGGTATTGGGTGACTGGATATTGGGTGATTGAGCTTGTCGAAATAACCCAATATCCAGTCACCCAATCCTTTTCCCTTTGATAAATCCAATGCAAGTTATTCTCTACAGTAAACCCGAATGTCAACTATGTGAAGAGATCAAAGCCGATCTGCTGTCAATGCAGGGGGAGATTGGTTTTACGCTCTTTGAGCGGAACATTGAAGAAGATCCCGAACTGTTTGCGCGCTTTCGCTATCTGATCCCGGTGGTCGATATTGAACACCATCCTTTGCTCTACCCACCCCACAACTGGTATTCGGTACATCAAGCGCTCCAGGCAGCGCAGCAAGTAGAGCAACAGCATCAGATCGACGCCACAGCAACACCGATGGGTCACAACCAGGTGGGCAAAAGGGGAATCGTTTATGGTTGAACCGCCCGCAAGTTCACCCCGATCGCCCCAATCCCCTCAGCCGCCAAAGCCAGCGCGTATTGCTTCTGCCCCGTTGCCGCGTAGCCCGCTCGCCAATGCCGTGGATGGGCTGATTACCGCCATTGCCCGCCATTGGGTCGCCATTTTTAATACCGGTTGGGCCATCTATCTTTTGCTACCCATCGCCGCCCCGATCCTGCTGGGGATGGGGTGGTTTACACCGGCGCGTGTGATCTATGGTCTCTATTCCTTTACCTGTCATCAGTTGCCGGACCACAGCTATTTTCTGTTTGGCCCTGATCCCGTCCCGCTGATTCCCGAATTGGAAGCCGGCGGGATGCCGTCGGAGTTGGATGTCTTACGGCGCCGCCAATTTATTGGCAACCCCGAACTTGGCTATAAGGTTGCAATCTGTGAGCGCGATGTTGCAATCTATGGCGCCGTGCTCGTGGCTGGCTTGGCCTATGCTCTGTTGCGCCGGCGCGTCCGTCAATTGCCGTTGTGGCTCTATCTACTCCTGCTTATCCCCATTGCTGTCGATGGTCTCACCCAACTCATCGGTCTACGCGAAAGCACTTGGGAGTTGCGCACCTTGACAGGCGCACTCTTTGGCGCGGCGTCAGTGTGGTTTGCCTATCCCTATGTGGATGATGCCATGCAGGAAGTGCTGAATACTCCTTAGACGCTACCGTTCAGGGAGCACGCCCCGTGCGGCTTTACTGTAGAGCCGCACGGGGCGTGCTCCCTGAACGGTTCTGAAGTTTAATTACTCAGGAAAGATTGGATTGCCTGATCGATTTGTTGTACAATACATTCTCGCACCCCTAGTGGTTCGACCCATTAGTTTTTAGAATTTGTACACGGATTTTTAGGATAAACACGGATTATGCTCGTACTTTATCCGTTTATCCTAAAAATCCGTGTACATGAATTACATGGTCAGTCTACTAGTTTATGATTTTGCCGAACAATCATTTGCCATTGCACTAGCGTAATCGATTTGGAGTATAAAGTATGGCCAAAACCAATACCGCGCCCCTCAGTGGGATGCGCGATTTTCTGCCGTTGGACTTATTACGGCGTAACTATGTGATTGGGGTGATCGAGCGGATCTACCAGAGCTATGGCTTTGAACCCCTGGAAACGCCAACGATGGAGCGGTTGGAAACGCTGCTGGGCAAATATGGCGAAGAAGGCGATCAGTTGATCTTCCGCGTCCTCAAACGGGGTGACAAATTGCAACGCGCCCTGGAAGACGAGCGCACCGAAAATGGCGTAAGCGACGCGGGCATGCGCTATGATCTGACAGTGCCGCTGGCGCGCGTGGTGGCGCAATACCGCAGCAGCTTGCCCCGTTACTTCAAGCGCTATCAGATTCAGCCGGTTTATCGCGCCGACCGACCGGCCAAAGGGCGCTATCGCGAATTTTTTCAATGTGATCTCGACGTAGTCGGTTCAGCCAGCCAAACGGTTGAGGCGGAAGTGCTCGCCGCCGGCGCGCAGATTCTTCAAGAACTTGGTTTTGGCGGAGACGCCCACCCCTTTGCCCTGCGCCTCAATCATCGGGGTATCTTGCGTGGTCTGATGGAAGTTTCCAGCATACCCGCAACATTGGAAGGCGATGCACTGGTAGCCATTGATAAACTGGATAAAATTGGTCAGGATGGCGTGCGCAAAGAACTGGATCAGCGTGGGATTGCACCGGACGCGGCCGAGAAGTTATTGGACAATCTGTCAGCCGCGCCCACCAATAACATTGAGACAGTCGCTTGGCTCAGTGATTTGCTGGAGTCATCAGAAACGGGCAGCAAAGGCGTGAATGAGCTAAAAACTGTAATTGCCTATAGCCAACAGGGGCCGGCAGGACCCTATCTGCGCGTCGATCCTTATCTGGCGCGCGGTCTTAGCTACTACACTGGCTCCATCTATGAAATTGAATTTCCCGGCTTTAGCGGTTCCGGTGGCGGCGGTGGACGTTACGACGATCTAATAGGGATGTTTAGCGGCCAGCATATTCCCTCCTGTGGTTTCAGTTTGGGGCTGGAGCGCATTCTGCTCTTGATGGAGGAACAACAGATGTTCCCGGCCCAGTTGGTGGGTCAGCCACAGGTGCTTGTCACCCAGTTCGACGAAAGTACGGTTGGTGTGAGTTTCGCCCTGGCCCAACAGTTGCGCACCCTTGGGTTGCGCGTGGACCTCTATCCTGATCTGGATCGCTATGGGCGCCAATTCAAATATGCCGAGGAACGGCGCATTCGCTATGCGGTGCTCGTCAGCCCGCGCGAACTGGAGGCCGGTGTGGTAGCGGTGAAGGATCTGATCAGTGGTGACCAGGTTGATGTTCCCCAGAGCGAGGTCGCAAGCTGGCTACAAGAACATTTGCAGTAGTCCTGAGTCGAGACTATAGACTCAGGACTATGGATTATTACTCACGGAGAAATTTTATGGCATTCAGCATCTATTCAACGGTCGGCAAACTTATGTCAAATGACCAAGCTAAGGCTGTGATCGAAAAACATTTGCCCGGTGCATCAACCCATCCCCAGCTTTCGGACGCCTGGGGGATGACGCTTGGCGAGATTGCCTCGTTTCCCGAGGCTGGCATTAACACGACGAAATTGCAGGAGATCCTGGCCGATCTGGCACAAGTTTCCGAATAAGTAATTGTCCAAAAATAATTTCCCGGCTTGCTCGCCAGGGATCGGCCGATCCCTGGCGAGCGGTAGAAAAGAAAGTTATTGTTAGATGCGCACGAAGGCAAGGAACGTACAGATAGGACAATGATGCCCAATCAAACGGTAATGGTGAAGGTTGAAAAGCTGCGCAAGTCCTTTAAGCGTGCGGATGGCACAATGGTTGATGCCGTTAAAGGGATCGATCTAGAGATCTATCAGGGTGAGATTTTTAGCCTGCTGGGTCCTAATGGCGCGGGCAAGACGACCACCATCTCCATGATCAGCGGCTTGCTGTCGCCGACTGAAGGCGATGCCACCATCGGCGGCCACTCGATCACCAAAGCGCCGCTGGCCGCCAAGCGGCTGATGGGCTTTATTCCCCAGGAAATTGCCCTGTACCCTGAACTGAGCGCCCGCCAAAATTTACTTTTCTTTGGCAAGATGTACGGGATGGCCGGCCAAGCGTTGCAAAAACGCGTCGATGAGGTGCTCGCCTTTATCGATCTGACCGACCGGCAGAAGGATCGTATTGACACCTTCTCAGGCGGCATGAAACGACGGGTCAACATTGGGGTTGGTTTGCTGCACAAACCGCAACTGCTTTACATGGATGAACCAACGGTTGGCATCGACCCGCAGAGCCGCCGCCGCATTTTAGATACCGTTAAGCAATTGCGCAATGAGCAGGGCATGACGGTGCTCTATACCACCCATCTTATGGAAGAAGCTCAAGAACTGAGTGATCGCGTCGCGATTATTGATCACGGCGAGATCATCGCGTTGGGAACGCAGAACGAGTTGACACAGCAGGTGGGCGAAGATGATCGCCTGGAGTTTACGCTGGGCGAACAACCCATTCCCGAAGCCTTGTTAGTCCAGATTCAAGGAACGATCGAAGGCGTATCGAAGGTGCTGCTCACCCAGCCTGAGCAGATCACTGAAAACAGTGAACGAAGCACCGCGGGTCGCATCACCGTCTTTGCCAAACGCGGACGGAGGGCGCTGCCTGATGTCATCAGTTTTCTCAATCGCGCCGGCGTCTTTCTCGCCTTAACCGGACGAGCGTTGCGCGACTGAATTTTAGATTTTGGATTTTGGATTTGCGATTACCTACAATCCAAAATCCAAAATAACAGAAAGTGAATCATGGGCAAGATTTGGGCGATTGCGTGGAAAGAACTCTATAGGACGTTGACCGATCGCAATTTGCTGCTGATCATGTTTGCCACGCCGTTGGCGCTCTCTACCATTATTGGCCTGGCCTTTGGCGGCTTGGGTTCGGATACGCCAACGATTGCGGCCATCCCCGTCGCGGTTGTCAACCTGGATCAAGGACTGGATATTGGCTCATTGATTAGCGACACGCTCCCCATTTCATCAACCCAGGCAATGACTACGGCTCTATCGCCCAATAACTTTTCGTTCAATGTCGGCAGTGTGATCGAAAATATCTTGCTCTCCCAACCGATCACAGCGGGCGGCATAATTTCCAGCGCGGCCACAAATTTAGATCTCAGCGCCTTAAACTGTGATCTGCTCCCTGCCGATGACAATAGTACGGCCAATTTTCAAGGTTCGCTCGCTGACCTACTGACCACGACGGCATTGACCGATCCCGTCGCCGCGCGATTGGGCGTGGAACAGGGCGATTATGCCGTCGCTGTAATTATTCCTGCCGATTTTACCCAACGGTTTTTGCCGACATTTACGGATAACGGGAATCGTCCGCCAGATGATACAGCCAGCGCGATTGAAGTCTACGGCAACAGTGGGCGCGCCCTATCCGCCGGCATTGTGCGCAGCATTGTCGAGGGAATCGTCAACCAGTTTCTCCGGCTGACGGTGACGCTGGAAGCCTCCATCGACACACTCTTTGATATGGTAGATCTCACCAGGATTAATACCACCACTCTCCCCACTACGCTGGCAACGCTAACAACTGTGAACACCGACACCTTTGCTGTGTTGGGTTGTCTCTTTCAACCAGCCATCAACCCGATTCGTCTAGAACAGCAGCCGCTGGATCAACTACAAGCTGGCAACCGCTTTGCGCTAGTGTTGGTAACGGTAGGTTCAGCCCAGGCGGTCTTTTTCGCCCTCTTTACCGGCGTCTTTGGCATTCTCTCGCTCTATGAAGAGCGTAAACAGGGAACGTTACAGCGGATGCTGGTCTCACCGACCGCGGGCATCACCATATTGTTAGGCAAATTGGTGGGTAATCTGGTTGTGGTATTGGTGCAACTGCTGATCCTGTTGTTGGCCCTCACCACGGTAGCCAGCTTGATCCTGGGCACCTCCACCTTTATTTGGGGGTCAAACTTGCCAGCACTACTCGGCGTGCTCTTAGCGCTAGCGCTCTGTGTCTCTGGCATTGGCGTGTTGATTGTTGGTCTGGCGCGCACACCGGAACAGGTGCAGGTGTTCGGACCGATGGTGAATATGGCCCTAGGGGTGCTTGGCGGCTCCTTTGGCTTTAGCGTCCCTGCCGCGCTGGCGCGTCTATCGCTGATTTATTGGGGGGTGGATGCCTTTCAGAAGCTAGCAGCCAATGAAAGTGGCGTTGGCCTCAACTTGCTGGTATTGCTGGCGCAAGGACTCATTTTCTTTTTGGTGGGAGCTTGGCTCTTTCGTCGTCGGCTGAATCTGTAGGGGATAGAGAGATTCGGTGATTTCGACAAGCTCAATCACCGAATCTCTCTATCTCTCTATCTCTTTATCTCTTAATCACATTCTTATGCGCACCATTTTTACTATTGCTCTAAACGACTTGACGATCTTTTTCCGCGAGCGCGGTAATCTGATTGGCCTGATTATCTTGCCGATTGCGTTGACCTTGGTAGTAGGTTGGTCAAACAGTGGCAGCAGTAATAACGGGGATAATTCGACGCGCTTACTGGTTGATGTGCTCGATCAGGATCAGAGCGCCCGTTCTGCCGAATTGCTGGCCGAGATGCGTACACGTAAC
>Ga0163153_10007430_pt1 | contig 11802 bp, 12 predicted proteins | sample OliLakLV19MP6IB1_FD_148629 | JGI IMG/M metagenome (GOLD analysis project Ga0163153, IMG submission 148629) | Freshwater microbial mat bacterial communities from Lake Vanda, McMurdo Dry Valleys, Antarctica - Oligotrophic Lake LV.19.MP6.IB-1 | ecosystem: Environmental > Aquatic > Freshwater >... | reverse complement strand
GGATTCAATCAGACTGGCGAAGTCTGTATCGGTAGGGATCGGGGCCGGGTCTGTCAGATCGTTGAACCGCACATGCATCGTCCGCTCAGCGGGCACGACCAGCCTGTAGGGACCGACCGGCCCACGATCCGTATAAAACACGGTGATTTACCACACGGGCGTCACACGGTCCCACATTCAACACGCAGACCGTTTCGTGGCTCGTCATCTGCGGATGAGGACCTGTGTTTGTCGGAGGAATATAACCTTCCGCTATAGCCCAACGTTTCTTCCCAATTGGTTCCATCGGTCCTCCTTCATCGTTTTGAGCTTCGTATTGAAGTCATGCTCCACACTGGCCTTGAGGCGGGTCAGTATCGTTCCGCAAAAGGAAGGCGACACTGCCTAGTTTATACCTGGTGATGGTGCCAAAGGTGGGATTTGATTTGGAAGCCATTTAAGCCTCTTCAATACTGACGCGAGGTTCGCAGACTTGGTGATAGAGAGTCACAACTTGAGCCTTGGGAGGGAGCATGGACCGGGGGCGCCGGACAAACCGACGACAAACCGACGTTCCTTGATGACTTTGCCGGCGAGGAATGGGACCGGCTCATCGGGATGTTGGTCTCTGCTCGCGTGATCACGAAGGGCGATGGCGGAATTGTCCTTGTGGCCTCTGATGCCTATTCGCAATTGAGGCAGTGCCAGAAGTTTCTCAAAGAGAAAGGCTCACTATCCTACGATGCCAGCTCGATTAACGGCGGCACGAGCTACAAGCCATATCCAGAAGTCGGTCAGCGCAACATGGCGCGGCGGCAGTATCAATCTGCGCTGTCAGAGTTGGGTCTGAGTCCATCGAGCAGAAGCAAAGTCAAAACTTTGCCTGAACCACCGAAGGCGAAGGGCACAGGGAAGTTTTTCACGTCATAACGAAGTGGCGGTTGGGGCAGCGAGGTCTGTTTCAATCATCACGGACGATAAGTTTTCAGTATAACCCCTGCGTCCGAAAACGTGGATTATAAACTCTAGGGTGATGCATTGATAAGAACTCGAATTTATGTGGAGATACGTGTATTGTCCCAGAGATTCAAAGGCAATGTATTTGTATTTGGATAATAAATGATGATTTCTCGCCTCGCTTGCCTCTTAACTCTAGCATTTCTCTTAACCGGGTGCGGGTCATTTCTCCATATAGTTAACTGGGTATACGACGTTTGTCCTTCAAACACCGGCACGTCTCATCAGTCTTACGGATCACCGGATGCTGAGGATCTTGTGATTTTCATTCACGGTTTATGCGGAGATGCCAAAACGACCTGGACGAATCCAGCCACACACTTTGTATTCCCAGAAGAGATTGCTCAAGATTTTGCTAAAACGAAACCGACGCACGTCGTTGCCTTTGACTACGTTAGTCAGCTCGAAAATAGTCCGAGCATTCTGAGCATCGCGAAGTATTTGGAGTTTGAAATAGGCGAGCTGCTCAAAAAGCACCCATATCGCACACTTCGGATTGTTGCCCACAGTATGGGAGGTGTTGTTGCTCGCGAATACATCTTGCGACACCAACAGCATGTCCATCCACAGTTAAAAGTTACCAACCTCGTTATGTTGGCTACTCCATCCGATGGAAGCGATTTGGCCCGATTAGGACGGCTCATCCCGGAAAATCGACAGGTCGAAGAACTACGTCACATCGATAAGGGCAATCCGTATCTCGAGTCCCTCAATAATGATTGGAACCTGGAATTCAAAGGCGGGGGACATCCCCGTCATATACTCTCGTATGCCGGTTATGAAGGGTTAGACATGTCGTGGTGGATCGGGAAAATCGTCACGCAGTCATCTGCCGTTCGATTTGCCGATGAATGGCTTGAGTTTCAACAAGATCATGTCAGCATCGCCAAACCGAAAGAGCGGGATGAGCTGTATCGTTGGGTCAAAGCCCAGCTTGAAGAACCTATAAACAAAACCATGTTGAAGCTGGTCGATGGCATGATCCAACAAGGGGTGGTTACTGTAGACGAGCTGCGGGGATTGTCCCGCCCCATGCAAGTGGTTGAAGATTTGCATGTCACCCTCGCAGGCTCCGAGTTAGAGAGGGTCTTAAACAATGTGAAGGCCGGTAAGTTCCAAAATGCGCTGGCTTTACTCGCAGAGAGGGAACAAAAGGAAAGGCTATCGATCGAGACAATTGCTCAGCACCGACTTATACAGGGCGAGATTCATGAATTGCAGTTCCAGATGGCTGAAGCTACAAGCAAGTATGCTGAAGCCGTGCGCTTGTCTCCATCGAACCTAAAATACAGACTATGGTACGGCCTGACTCTACGTAATACGGGGGATTCTCGTGGAGCGATCATGCAATTTGATGAAGCCCTTGGACTGAGTCGGAAAAATAAGAACCAACTAAGTGAAGCGTCGGCTCTGGAGGGGTTGGGACTCGCCTCCATTGCCCTTAGCCAGTACCGAAAAGCGATTACATATCTTGAGCAGGCCCTCAAGATTAACCACGACAGTGGAAATCTCCTGACAGAAGGCGCTGTCATGGCACACCTGGGTGTGGCCTATAGCGGTCTCGATCAGTACTCGGATGCCATCGGGTATCTTAAGGAGGCCCTCGAAATCAACCGAAAAATCGAAGACCTGCGGGGCGAAGCTTCTGTGCTGAACAACCTCGGTGCAGTGTATCGGGCTATGGGGGAAGATCCAAAGGCCATGGAGTACCACAAGCAAGCTATCGCGATCTTCCGTCAGATTGGCCATCGGATGGGGGAAGGCGCTACTCTAATTAATATTGGTGCAGCATATGGTGCAATGAAGCAGTACTCGAAGGCCATCGAGTCTTTTTGTGAAGCTTTGACGATCCACGCAGAAATCGACGATCGTGAAAACCAAGGAAGTGCCATTTCCAATCTGGGAACAGCGTACATGGCTCTCGGGCAGTATCCGAAGGGCATCGAATATCTTGAGAGAGCGCTCAGGATCCACCGAAGAATCGGCAGTCGGAAATACGAGCGGGATGCCTTAAACAATCTAGGGGTAGCCCATATTCGTTCCCGTCAGTACCCGAAGGCTGTCAAATATTTGGAGCAGGCTCTGGAAATCGACCGTGAAATCGGCAGTCTGAAGGGCGAAGGTCAATCGCTGGCCAATCTGGGGACGGTCTATGGTAACAGCGGCGACTTTACGAAGGCGGTCGAGTATTTAGAGCAGTCCCGAGTAATTTATGAAGAACGCCTCAGCATTATTTTTCCTGGGAAAGCTCAATTGGACGCATTGAAAACTCGAAAGGTAAAGTAGCTGTCCTAGCTGATCTGGCCTGCCCACGCTGCGGCGGCTGTTCGACGCGGGTCGAACTGGTTACCGAGGAAGACACGCTTGAAGCGGAACGATGCTTGCCGTGGGGGTGGATCTTTGGTGAACCGGTGCTCGACCATCACCACGGATTGATCGATCCCTCCAGCACCACGACCCGATGTCCTAACGCCTGTATGGGATCCGGAAGACTGTCGACTGAAAACGATCCAGCGATTGCGGGCTCAGAGGAATGCGCGAGCATAGCAGGACGCTTCCGGCTAGGTTGACCGTTGTGCTCGGAGAGTACTCGTGAGAGCAGGGAAGGCGTCACGATGCAGGAACCAATCAAGTGTCCGATTTCAGTTTATCCAGCAGGTCGGCCGCGCTGAACTCAATCAGGGCTTGATCGTCAGCGGGGAGGGTCCGTTGCTCTAGGAGGGAGTGGATGTTTTCGCAGGCACGGATGAAGGCGGTAGCTTCTTTACCAATGGAGTCCATTGTAGTTCCCCCAATTTGGCCATAATGCTACCTACGGATCAGCCGTTTCGCCACCCATCTAATGAGTTACGCAGCTCTGGTTATTGGAGAAATGGAGTCAGTGGGTCATTTCGGAAGGGCGCGCGCATGCGGTCGAGGAGGCGGACGCTATTGCGTTGAGGAGCTCAGCGGTGCCGACGGACTTAAATAGGAAAGCATGTGCCCCCTCCGCCTTGGCGTGTCGCCCTACCTGCACGTTTACAATACCGGAATGGAGTATCACCCGACTGTCCGGCCAACGGTCACGGATTGTAGTCAAGAATTCCATCCCATCCATGTGAGGCATACAAACGTCGGCGAGGACCACGTTGAATTGTGTCTTCTCCATGTGACGTATCGCGTCTAGCCCATCATAGGCCGATTGGACGACGTAGCCAGCAGACGTTAGTAGCTTGCAGAATACTGCCCTGCTCCCCTCATCGTCATCCACTACCAGTACCCTGGAAAGTTGATCTGTCACAGAAAGATCCCCAATTACCTGAAAGGACAGCATGTGTTAGTGAGGAATTCGGACGGAATGAAACGCGCCGTGGACCGTAAGGGCAGTCACGAAAGGCTGTAAAAAAGAACAAAGGCGGGCACTTTTTCGGCGTGTTGTGCTCCCCACAGCTTTTGCATCGCGTGTGCTACAACGTGATTTCACTCTCCTACACCGTTAAAACGGCAGATAGGAGGGGAAGCCCTAGTCCAGTTCGAGACGATTCGATGCCTAACCACCCAGGCGTTGACACACGTGCGGGTGGACAACCCGTTTAGACCTGTAGCGGTGTCCGTACGGCGATCCACTGATCTTTGACAACGTTTCCGTTGTACCAGCCCTCGCCGACCCCTTCAGCACCTTTACACGAAACCCCTACTTACTGCCTCGTCCTCTGGCTCCACCAGATGAACTTGTGCTGTTCGAGCCTGATCCTCCGGTCGACCCTTTGATAGGGTCCATTCTCATATTGGGCATGTCTACCGGTGCACCTAGAGTTATCGTGCCCTCGGTTCGGCTTTCTGGCTCCTGGCTCATATTGTACGATGGTTGGGGATGTGGCTTGATGGAGCCGTCCGATCCAACGTCTCTGGGCGATCCAGTGAGACTTTTTGATTGAGTCCCCAGGGTGGTACTATCGAGTTGAGCTTCCCCTTGTGGTTTGTCCGCCAGAAAAGCACAGCCGGCGAATAGGAAAATCCCAGTCATCATCACCATATAGACGCACGCTTGTCGCATTATCATAGTGTTCTCCCTTTTTTTATTGGAAATAAGCCACGTCTGCCATGACTAAACCCAGCCATGCCTTAACCCATTTATTGTACTGTTCGTGCCCGGACAGAATTCACTTCCGTTTTGAAACAAACGCCCGGCCATTACTCGCCAAATGCCTAAATCCTGCAGCGCCGCTTCCGTGATGGTATTCGACCTACATACCCACCACTTCAATTGTGTCCATCGTGGGCCTGAACAATCCGGGAGCGACTCCTAGTGCATCGGTTATAGCCCGCACAACTGACTCAAACAGCAGTTGGGCTTTCAGTATGGCTTCTGAACGCAGGGTTATGTCCCGTGTATTCGCCAGCTCTTTCGTGGAGTACACAATGAGCGGATGCTCCGTGAAGGCATTCGGATTGAATCGGTTTTGCTCCTTCACCTTTGGCCAGAGGGAGATTTCAGTCCCACGGCCTGGCACCTCGCGCACTGCCGCCTTCACCTGGAGGTAGAAATCAAACGGAGGAAATCCATCCACGGATTCGTACTTTTTGTATTCAGTCGTGATGATGCGGATGTCGGAATCTTTCGTTTTAATATCGAAACCTTTGTCAAGGAACGCAAGCGCGATGACTTTGTATGCACGGTCGCTGTCTTCCGGGCTGATGGGGGCTCGCACATCGACCATCGCCGTTCTCTGAACGGGAACACACCCGCTGAAGACGAGCAATGCCATTATTGTCAAAAAAACTCCTTTAGCATTTCTCATAACACGATTTCCAGATACTAATTTCGGAATGCCAATGCACGTCTGCTAAGGTAGGATTCGTGCCCGTCACTTCCCCTTCGCCTTCTCTCGTTACTTCTTGAACAGATCGCGGAGGTAATAGTGCCTGGCGAAATAGAGCGAGGCTAGGACTCCGAGGAGAAGGATTCCACTAATTATGCTAGTTACAATTCTCCGCCATCGTTCATTCACAGTTCCTCCTGTTCATAGGAACTGCCCACATAGGTTACCTCCCCTTCGGCAGCAACCCCTTCTTCTCCATCTCCAGAAGGTGCGCCTCGACGAGATCCAATAAAAAGTGCTTCATCCTATTGCGCTCGATCGCGGCGGCAATCCTGGTGCGATGCACGGTCTCATGCGGAATATCCCTGATGGGCTGACCCTTTGTTGGTCACTTGAGCCTGTTCAGATCGACATCGATGCCGGCCGCTTTGATTTCTCTCGCGAGTTCGAATCTCCACGCACCCGACGCGTCCATCTTCTTATAGAGAACGCCTGCGTAATCGTTCGGGATCTCGACGTCACCTTTTAGGAGGGGGCACACGTTGGACCGTCCCAATATGCCGATGAAGTAACCCAGTTCAAGTACAACGTTTTGACGAGCTCGCGGTTTTACTTCAGATGGTGTGTCTTTCGGGTAGCCCATATCGTCGGGGGTCAACAGAACGACCGCGAAGTTAACATCAGAGTGGTGTTCAAATTTTTCGATAATGGTTCTGCCTTTGTCCGGTTGCTCATGAAGAATAATCGCATGAAGTTCAAGTTTCTCTATAACTCTCGCCACCTCCTGCTTCGCGGCCTCGTCATGGCCGTGAACGATGAAGATATTCTTGCTCTGTTGTTTAGACGGAGCTGGGGCGGCCTCGGTGTGCACCGGCTTCACTGATAAAGAGAAAAGGGGTAAACGCTCTAGGATCGAATCCAAACCATTAAGCCGTTGGTACATCCATTCCAAGAACTCTATGCTTGGGTCACCGCCATAGTTCCTGATATCCGACGATCCGAATTCTCTGTCAATCGAGAGGCCAGTAAGTAAAGTCTTCAATAAATCGATTGTGAATTTTGCCCACTTCGTCCCCTCCGTCTTTGCTACCTCAAGGGCCGCGTGTCGGCCAAAGCCCAGGCCGGTCTGAGATGGCGCAACGTCCTCTAAAATCCGATGTCCTCTAAAAATCTGGGCCTTGATCTCCTCCTCAGCTTGTTCTTGTGAAACTAGAAGTTTGGGGAGCTGGGACTCTGCCATAGGTAGTTGGTAGATTGTTTGGGTTGTGTGCGGTTATTCGTCTGCGGCGTTCAGTTATCTACACTGTTTCTACATGTGTCTTTTCGCATCCAGTCGTAGATTCATAACATATTGATATGTTGGTGCGCCCGGAGGGACTTGAACCCCCAACCCCCAGATCCGTAGTCTGGTGCTCTATCCATTGAGCTACGGGCGCTTCAGAAGGAGTAATAAATTCTGAGTTATGAGTTCTGAGTTATCAATTGCGGATCAGGGCTAATGAAAGAATCCGCGGGATCAATCGCCATCTATTCTTTCAACTCAGTACTTAAGACTCAGAACTCAGCACTTGCCCTGTTTGCAGCAGTGTGGGGTTATACAGGGCTCTAGGCTGGTGGGTCAAGGCATCGTGACACTTTAGAGGGTAGGGCCTTGCCGATGTCAGCGGAATAAGGAGTGTTCGTGGTCTCGCTTCGTTGAAGGCGCTGATGTAGGAGGAGGACATCTTGCCCGCATCGGTGAGGGCGACGTATGGAGGTTTGCCACGTTCAGCGAAGAAAGGAAAAACGATGTTCAGAATTTTCCCTCTCAGGTAGGATACCGGCTCAGGCTATGCGAAGGGAGGGTCTCACCGATGTCTGTTAGCGCCGTATCTCACCAACAAGAAATTCAACCAGCCGCTCTTGTGACGGATAGCCCGAAAGGCCGTTCGGAAGGAGTTCGGCTCATCACCCAATGGGTGGTTGGAACAGTGCTTGCTTTTCTCATTGGATCGTGGTTGGTATGGTGGGCAATTGATCTTCAACGGCAATTTTCGGCAGACGAGCTCAAGGGCGCCTGTCAGCGCGTCATGCCGGAGACCGTGCAGCGCTGTGTCGATACCGTCATCATTCAACGGGGTGTTGCGAGACGATGAGTCAAAGATGGAAACCTGCTTACATCGGTGTTCTGTGCGCGATGATTATCGTCGCGATAGTCTCGGTAAGTGCCGGGGAAGCGCGAGCCCAGGAATCTTGGCCAAGAGTCGAACTCAGTGCGGGGACGTGGATAAGCGTTGGCGACACTCGATGGGCTCATAACGCCTCCTCGAATCCGGGCCTCGGCAATCCAACATCGAAACTCACGTACAAAGATGTCGGGACCAACGTCATCGATCTGACGGGGAAATTCTGGTTCTCCCCAAAGGTATTTGGCCGGCTGAACGGGGGATTTGCAGGCATCGGTGGCGGGAGGTTGACGGACGATGATTTCGGCTCAGGACAACGGCTCTTTTCAAAAACGATCAGCAATGTTCCCGACAATAACATGTACTACATCAATGCCGATCTTGGGGGACGTGTTAGAGAATTCCCCAATCACCGAGGTTGGCTAGACCTATTCGGAGGATATCAATACTGGCATACAGAGCATCAGGCTGTCGGCATCGGACAGGTCGTGTGCGACCCTGGCGCCATCCCTGGATTTACCTGTGCTGCAGCCGGCACGAGCAGCAATGAAGGAGAGACGGTGATCACGAACAGAGCGAATTGGCATTCGCTTCGAATGGGTGCTTCTGCGGAATATCGGCTGACCACGCGCTTCAGTCTGCTTGGCACGCTTGCGGTCATTCCGATCAGCGTGTTCGACAACAAGGATGTGCATCACCTACGAGGTGATCTCCAACAGAACCCGAGTTTCTCCATGACGGGCTATGGGGTGGGGGCTGACGTGGACGTCGGAGCTCGTTTCATGATCACGAAAAATCTTGCGGCGAACCTGGGATACCGGCTCTATTATAACAGGATGCTCAGTGGTGATCTCACCGTCCATCCCGTTGCAGCGTCTTCGGAGTCTTTCCCTCTCACACAGTTCGAATCCTTGCGGCACGGTTTCACCGCTGGTCTCAGCCTTCTATTTTAACTATCGGTTTCCAGTGTTTACCGCCGTGAGCGCGACGGTAGCGTGTCGTCTTCGTATTGGACAAAGAGCCGTTTAGCTTCTGGATGGAGATAGCTAGGATGGCCATGAGGAATGCCGACCGTGCGGAAGAGCGGTGTGAGTTTGCCGTTCGGATGGAGGTAGCCGGCGCGAAGCGGCACGGTGCGTGTCGTGTGGCGGACCAAGTGGCAGGGAGTCGGTCTGATCGAGGTGATCCACTCGGCAATGTCATGCGGGTTGCCGATCGAGGCTGAGAGCAAGAGCATCCGTGCTTGGCTTGGACAGAAGATGATCGTTTCCTCCCAGACGACGCCCCGCTCCGGATCTGCGATATATTGCGACTCATCCAAAATAACCAACCCTAACGTATCCAACCGCACGTCGATCTCACCGCCCCCTGCGTCGTAGAGCAGATTCCGCAAGATTTCCGTCGTCATGATCAGCAGGGGTGCTTGCCCATTGTCGCGCCGATCGCCGGTCAGAATGCCGACCTGGTCAGCCCCGAAAATTTTTGAAAACTCCGTGTACTTGGTGTTCGAGAGGGCCTTAAGAGGTGACGTGTAGATGACGGTTCGATTCTCGGCGATCGCGCGGCGGGCCGCCTCGATCGCCACATAGGTTTTTCCGCTTCCTGTGGGGACGCTCACGACCACGTCGCCCTCTCTCAGTTTAGCAATGGCGTCTTCTTGCCAGGCATCCGGGACGAAGGTCTGCGGTGGCGGGATTCCCAGTCCCTCCAGCCAGCTGGAGAGGGTGATAGCAGGCTCATGGGATTCCGGCTCAACCGGCCTGTGTGTGGTGCGACGCTGTGGTGCCGAGGATTTCGATTTTCTTACGGCGGGGGCTTGAGGAGGCGGTGGCGCGGGACGGGCCTGTTGTTCCCCAATCAAGGTCATCAGGTCGGACTCAAAGCCCGGGCGGTTCTCAGCGGAGTGGCGCAGTAAGACCTCGATCAAGCGGCGTTTGCCTGCGCGGAAATGCCGCTGAACACGCCCGCGCGCCAGACGGTGTAAGAGCGCGATTGGTTGTTGAGCCAGCAGTTGTTCGAGTTCCTCGGTTGTCATGGTTTGTAAAATAGTCCTTCAAGTTTGAAAGTCATCAGGTCGAAAGTCTCTCTGAGACTTGATGACTTTTGACGTTCTGACTTTCGACACATCACGGCAATTCCTCCAATACCCCTCGGCGCAGGGTGGCGATGGCGCGTGAGGTGGTGTCTGCCAACCCCGGGTGTGTGGCCTTCAGGGTGCGGAGCTGCGAGAGGAATTCCAAGGTTCGCGCTAAGAGGCGATAAATATCCCCTTCAGCCATCGTCGTGCTTTTACAGAGACCGATCCAGGTCAGGCCGGGGTCGCCGATCCACCGTTCCGTCACCGCGGCGATGTCGGCACGTAAAAGTGGGGGATCTTCATGCGGCGAGAGCGACGCGGCCAGTTTACGAACCTGCCCCAGTAAGGAAGCCAGCCCAGAACTGACGCGAGGAAAGGCGCCGGGGCGATCGTCGTCATTGGAGATACTCGACATGACAGCCGCCAGCATGGCGGGATCGGCCCCGTTGAACGCATCGGCCCGGAGCAACTCCGTGATGAGCAGCGAGTGGTCGATGCGGATGAGCCGGGCCCATTCGCCGTCCTCGGTGAGATGGGCTGTCGGTGTGAGGTAGCCGAACTGCTGTAGGACATCGATCTTCTCCTGAAAACGGTGCCAGAGGCTTGTGCGCAGAGCCTGGATCGATTTCACGTGTCGATGTTGTTCCTGTCGAAGCTTAGAGGCGAGGGGATAGTCTCTCTGACAGGCGGAACGCGAAGGACAAGCTGGACAGGCAAAGTCGCCCAGGGTTTGCACGATAGCGTCAGGAATCGGTTCATCGTCCTTCGGAATCAAGATGGGAAGCTCTGGCAGCCGACCAGGCAATTCTTCCAGGTGATGGAGTAATTCCTCTACACTTTCCGGCGTGCACCAGGGATAAACCGGCGCGTCCACGCATTCGAGGACACGGTCGGATACTTCGGTCACGGTGGAGGCAGGAGATTCGGTAATGCCTCCGCCGAGACGCAGTGCCGTGATCATCGGGCTCTTCTGTCCCTTGCTGCGATATTGTCTGAGCACAACGCCGCGGGTGCGACCGAACCCAACCACGCGACCAGGGGTGAGAAAGTGAAAACGTGCGGCGACTTCCGGTGGTTCGTGTTTCCTGACGGGGGCACGGTGCGATTTCTGCCGGCGGACATGATCAAAGGTCTGCCATTCTGTGATCCAGTCGGTGCACACGCGCGGTCCGAATGGCTCCATCTGATCGCGTAGATCGTCCAGTTTGCGTTCCAGGACTTCGGCGCGCTGGTTGAGCTGAAATTGCGCAAAGCTTTTGGCCAAAATCCCCTGGATCTGATCCAGAGGATGCGCTTTCAAGAGGTTGAGGACCATGGGATAGCTGATGACAAATTGGCTGTTGATCGCTTCCGGATGGCCGGTGAACCCTTTGGTCAATACGTTCAGATCGATATAGGGCGAGGGGGTGACGATGGCGAAGCCCACGAGATCTTTTCCGCGGCGTCCTGCGCGGCCTGCAATCTGCTGCACCTCGCCGATCGTCAAGTCCATGAAGTCGCGCGACTTGCGGATGCTGGACTGCGTGATGATGACGGTTCGCGCTGGGAAGTCGACTCCGGCAGCTAGTGTGGTCGTGGCAAAGACGGCATCAAGGCAGCCATGACGCATCAATTCTTCCACCGCGATTTTCCATGAGGGCAGATGACCTGCGTGATGCGCGGCCACGCCGATGCGTTGGACGGTTGGAATGAGTGGGTGCTCCGCAATGCTGGGATATTGGGCGATGACCTTCTCCAGCACGTCGGCGATGGCTTGCTGACG
>Ga0163153_10007428_pt1 | contig 11804 bp, 12 predicted proteins | sample OliLakLV19MP6IB1_FD_148629 | JGI IMG/M metagenome (GOLD analysis project Ga0163153, IMG submission 148629) | Freshwater microbial mat bacterial communities from Lake Vanda, McMurdo Dry Valleys, Antarctica - Oligotrophic Lake LV.19.MP6.IB-1 | ecosystem: Environmental > Aquatic > Freshwater >... | reverse complement strand
CGACAGCGATGACCGCGTTCAGGAGAATTTTTATGATGTGTTGAGTCATGGCTTTTTCCTCAGTGCGCGTGACCATGCGCGGGGATGACGCTCGACACGCTGGCCAGGCGGACCGCCATCGCGCCCCGGGTGACGATGCGCTCGCCTTCTTTCACCCCGCGCAGGACTTGGACGAACCCGCCGTCGCGCAGGCCGAGCGTGAGTTCGCGCTTCTCAAACGTCTCGCCGCTCACCTGCACGAACGCGATGGGCTGGCCGCCTTCCTCCACGATGGCGGAGTCCGGGATGGCCGCGGCTTCCTCCACGCGGCTGCTCTCGATGAAGGCAGTCAGATGCTCGCCGATGCGGAAGCGCCCGCCGACGTTCGGGACTTCGTAGAACAGCGATACCGTGCGCGTGGCGGCGTCCACCTGCGGGCTGACGAAGACGAGCCGTCCGCCGCCTTCACCCGTCAGCGACAGGAACCCGCCCTTGCGTCCGGGAAGCTCGACGAGCGCGTTCGTCGCGCCGCCCAGTCGCGCTGCATCGGATTCTGGCACGCGCGCCTCAATGGAAACGACGGCCGCATCCAGCACGGTGAACACGGCGCGCTCCGCGCTGACGTGCTGGCCGAGGGCGACGCTCTCCGTCGAGATGATGACGCCTGCGATGGGCGATTTCAGTTCCACGAACGGAAGGCCGGCGGTGTTGCTCCCTCCAGTCCGGTAACTGGTCTGCGTGGCGAGCAGCGCGATGAGCTGCGCCTCGGCGCTGTTGAGCGCGAGCTGGGCGAGCTCCACGTTCCGCCGGGTTTCCACCTTCGACTCGAACAGGCCGAGGGCGCGTTCGTGGTCGCGCTTCGCCTGCGCCACCGCGAACCGCGCGCGGGCAATGTCACCTTCCGTCTCGCCCAGCTTGGCCGTGGCTTCAGAGAACGCGAGCTGCAGCAGCGCCAGCGTCTGCCCGGCGGCCACGCGATCTCCCGGCAGCGGAAACATGGCGCCAGGCGGCGGCTGGAGCGTGCCGGACAGCGGCGGCGAAACGTGCGCAAGCGAACCGGACCGCGCCGCCACTTTCGCGGACGCACGGACGCGACCGACAAGGCGGCGCCTGCTGATCGGCTCGGTGCGCGTGAGCATTTTCCACTGCTGTTCCTTGAGAAAGCTCACGCCTTCCAGCGCGTCAGGAATCTCCGCGTGTTCGGCGGCATGTTGATCCCCGTAAACCTTGATCGTGCCCAGCTCGACCGTGGCGTTCGTGCCATCGGCTGGAATGAGCAGCGTCACCTGCCAGTCGCCCGCCTTTGGAAAGATGAGGCCGGGCAGATAAATCCCGGCCCGCGCCGGCGCGGCCTGCGAATGCTCGGCCACGGTGTCGCCCTGGCGCAGGATGAACTTCACCATCCCCTCGCGGCGCGGCTCCAGCGTGCGCAGATCCGTGACGTGCGTGATGAAGGTCGTCGCCTTGTTCGCCAAGGGAGCGCGGTGCTCGGCAAAGACTTCATGGTGGCCGGTCCAGACGGTGATCTGCGCCGTCCGGGATTCATCGCCGTGGTCGTGGCCATGATCATCGGACGTGGGACGGCAACCCGCGCTGACCAAGGCCAGCGCGATGAGCGGCACGAGAGGGATGGTGACGTTTTTCATGGGGGCCTGAAGTCAATGAACGTGTTTCGAGCCTTTGGGAAACGAGAAGGAGATGTTCGTAAACGTCTTCCCGTTGAGCGTGATGGCCGGGATGCTGCCCTCAAACTCCTTGGCCGCCTTCAACCAGTCCGCCTGCGCCGCGAACAGCGCCGACTTCGCGGGCACGCTGCCCGACGGCGGCTCTGGCGCGCGCTGGAAGGTGAGCCGCTCGGTGCTGCCGCCCGCTTTGGCGATCAGCAGGAAGTTGGTTTCAGCGACCTGGACGTAGCCTTCGAGATGCCCGTCCAGAACATACGCCTGCAACTGTCCGGCGGTGGCTTCGCGGACGAGTTCGAGATGGATCTCGTCTTCCGCCACGACGACGGGCGTTCCACCGTGCGGCGGAGCATGGTCGTCGCCATGACTGTGACCCTTGCCATGCGAATGGCCGTGGCCGCCGGAATGGGAATCTCCACAACCGTTCAGGAAGGCCAGCGCCGCGACGACGCCGATGAACGGGACAATGAACTGGGACAAGGAAGTTCTCTTCATATCTATCTGATCAAAGTTACCTAAAATGTTTACCGCTCGAACTCTTGCCTGCATCTCAGGCCGCCGCCCGGAACGGAATCGGGCAGCGAATGGAAAGGGGAGAGAGACAAGGCGACGCGAAGTCACCCGGCCAACGAAGCCGTCGCGAAGGACGGTCAGGAAGCAATGGAAGGCGCGCGCACAGGAAGCGCGGCGCGGAAGGAAAACTGCCAGCAATGAGAAAGCTCCGGCGGCGCGGTGCCTGGCGGCGAAGGGCCGAAGCAAGCGGGCTGTGCGAAGAAGCATTGCGCCGCGTCCAGCAACGCCACGATCAGCCAGGCAGGCGCAATGACGACGACGGGTTTGGACAGCGGCGTCTTGACCAACGGCGCGAGACACTGCCCGTCCGCCGCCGGATGATTGTCCCTGTCATGTTCGTGCGAGCCGTGGGAGTCCTCCTCGTGGCCGGCGTGATCCGCGTGAACGTGGTGAATCAGCCCGAAGTGTTCAAGCAAAGCGTGCGAGGAGGCGGGCAGCCAGAAGGCCACCAGCAGCAAAGCCGCCATGCGTTGAAGCATCTTCACGCCGACGACCGTAGTGAGAACTCAGCGTGCTTCAATCTAAAAAAAGACTGAGCAGACACCCACGGCGACTGGAGCGAAGCGGCGAGCGAGCCTGGCAAAGGCACGACGTTCCCCTTCCGTCTGCCGTGCCCGTTGCAAGTGACTTGCAAGGATGCCGCTTGAGACTCACGCATCGAATTGCTTCACTATGACGGTCGTGATGTCACCAGTTCCCAAAGCTCCGCGAATGCAGCGAAAGGTTTTCGCCGTCGCGCTCATGCTTGGGCTTTACCTCACGCTGCAGCTCCTCGCCACATCCGACGCCCTGCACCATTGCGTCCACGAAGATTCTCATGCGGCGGATCATCAATGCGTCATCAAGCTCGTCGCCGACGGCCAGTTGCTGGCCGCACCCGTTCCGCAGCTTGAACTTCAGCCAAGACTGGTTTTCTACGCTCCTCCAGAACGGCCCTTCGTCATCGTCATCGGTGCCGAACGTCTGCTCCCGCCCGGCCGCGCGCCGCCCGTTTCTCCCGCCTGACCTCCACCTGAGCCCTTTCATTCAGAAGTGGTGCCCGCGCGTGATCAAAATGCGCCACGTCCTCGGTTGAAAGGGGATTCCACAACTGTTCCGTCGGCCTGCTGCCGCCGTGATTTCGCCTCCGCTCCAGCGTGAAGCGGGTCAAACCGCAGCCCTGATCAAAATGAAATTCTTTGCGTCGGCGCGTTTACGCCCGGCGTTCACCCTCATTGAGCTGCTGGTCGTCATCGCCATCATTGCGATCCTCGCGGCCCTGCTCCTGCCCGCGCTGGGCGCAGCCAAGGTGAAGGCCCGGCAGGCCGGCTGCCTCTCCAACCTCCGCCAGATCGGCGTGGCCATGCAGATGTACGCCGACGACAACGAAGGCTGGCTGCCCACCACCACGCATGGAGCCGGGACGAATGCCTCGTGGATCTATCAGCTCGCTCCTTACACCGCCGGCGTGGACGCCATCCGCATCTGCTACTCCGACCCCAAGGGCCAGACCCGTCTCGCCGCCAGTGGCACCAGCTACACCATGAATGAATTCACCTCCGTGGATGCCGTGGATCCGTTCGGCAACCTGCTGGAAACCTTTCGTCGTCTCGACACCCTGCACCGGCCGACGGATACCATGACCGTCTTCGAGTGCGCCGACGCCTTGAGCGCGAATGTCTTCAACGACCACACGCACTCGCGCAACTGGATCAATGGGTGGAACTCCGTCATCGCGGACATCCAGCCGGACCGCCATCGCGTGGGCGGTCCGCGCGGCGACCACAGTTCGGGGCTGGCGAACTACCTGTTCGCCGACACGCACGTCGAGTCCATCCAGGCCGCGCGCTTGAAGCAGCGGATCGCGGACGGAGACAACTTCGCCAAGCCGCCTCAATGAAATTTCCAGCCGACCCTAAACCCACAACGCACCGGCGCGCCACCAACGGTGCGCCTTCCTGATGACGTTCCCAACTCAAACCGTGTTGATGCCCGCGCTGCCCGGCACGGCACATCGCTTCTTCCAAGCCACCCTCGAATGAACTCACTCGCTTCCTTGTTTGCCCTGCTCGCCTTCCCGCTGGCCGCGTTCGCGCAGACGAACTTCGCCGTGCTCACCCATGAGCACACAGACTTCCGCATCGGTTATCATCCGGGCGACTCGAACTTCCTCACCCTCACCGCGCGCAACGAAGATCTCGGCGTCGATTACCCCAGCAACCAGGTCATCCTTGTCGTGGGTGAATCCTCCCGCCTCACGCTTCCCCCCGGCACGCCCTTCGGCGACGCCGGTGCGCCGCTGTGGATTCTCCCGCAGTCGCAGAACGTCAGCCTGCTCTACCTCGGCGTCTCGGCGGAAGCCATTCCCACGGGCGTCTTCGACGGCGCGTTGCGAGTGGAACTCAAACGCCTCGACGGCCCCGGCCACCTCATGGCGTGGCAGGCGACCGGCCCCGGCCAGTTCAACATCCGGCTCAACTCACGCGACGGTCTCACCAGTGCCGACGCCTTCACGCCCATCACCGGCAGCCATGAACATTTCAACTGGGGCTTCTCTTCGACCGGAGTATTCAGCGCGACCTTTCAAGTCACCGGCCGACGTCTCGGTGAAACCACGAATCTCAGCAGCGCCGAAACCACCTTCGTCTTTCATGTCCTTCCGCTTCCCGTGCCGACGAATTTCCTCACCTGGCAACGCAGCATTTGGCCGCCCGGTTTTAATTGGCTCACCACCGAACCCGCCGCCGATCCGGATGCGGACGGCAGCGCGAACCTCCTCGAATACGCCGCCGGCACCAGCCCCACCAACGCCCTCGAAGCCGTCGCCACGCCCGCGCTCTCATTCCTCCCTGAGCCCGGCGGTCCGTTCGCCGCCGTCACGTTTGATCGCTACATGCCCGCGCTTGATCTTCGCCTGAGCATCGAAGCCACCAGCGCCCTGTTCCGCGACTGGCAGCCTCTCGAGCACGTTCACTCGACCTATCCCATCAACGGCCAACTTGAGCGGCTCACCTTGCGCGATTCCGTGTCCGCCACGAATGGTATCCGTCGGTTCTATCGTCTCAAAGCCGCCTTGTTCTAACATGCACACCACTCCACACCCGGCAGCACCCGCCCATGCTCCGGAAGCCCGGCTGGCTTGGGCGATGAAAAACCTTCGCAGCGCACAGGTGCGCGTCACGCCGGTGCGCGAAGACGTCCTGAAGTTTATGGCGGACCAGACCCTGCCCGCCACCTTGGCGCAAATCGGTCCGAGTCCGCTGCTCGCCGGCCGGTTCGATGACGCGACCATCTATCGCACGCTCGTTCTCTTCGTGGAACTGGATGTGGTGCGGCAGATCCAGTTGCAGGGACGGCAGGCGCATTTTCTCCTGAACATGCCGGGAAGCTGCTCCACGTTTCTCGTCTGCCGCTGCTGCGGCGTGGTCACGCCCGTCGCGCATCCTCACACTCTCTGCGAACTCGAAAAGCACATCGCGGCTTCTCACGGCTACAGCGCCGTCACTCACAACCTGGAACTCTACGGCGTCTGCCCGGATTGCCACCGACACACGCAGCACTGCTGCAAACCGTCCAAGTTGATCCCAGGACTTCGTCTGCGCGGACGGTTTGCGAAGTAATGCCGGAAGCATCCCTGCCACGGGCTCACTTCTCTGGGCGAATGACGGACACCACGAGGGTCTCAGGCTTGAGATACTTTTTCGCCACTTCCTGGACTTGCTCCAGCGTGACGGCTTCGTACTTGGCGTCCTCGGAATCAATGTGGCGATAGCCCAGGCCGTAAAGCTCGTCGAGCGCACTGGACATCGCGTAGCCGCCCAAATCCTGGCGGGCGATTTTCTTCTGGCCGATGACCTTGGCCTTGGCGCGCTTGAGCTCCTCGGCGGTGAGGCCGTTCGCACGCAGATCGGCGGCTTCCTTGAGCAGCTCGCTTTCGACCAGCTCGACCTTGCCGGGATCCGTGCCGACGTAGAACGCGAAGTAACCGGGAACGAGCCCGACGAAATTCTGCGCGCCGACGTAGTAGGCGAGTCCGAGCTTTTCGCGAATGCGAACAAAGAGACGCGAGCCCAGATCGCTGCACGATTCCTGGATGAGTTCGAGCGCGAACCGATCTGAATTGTGGAGCGACGTGCCGGGGAATCCGATGACGAGCACGGCCTGTTTCTTGTCGCGCGTGTCCACCAGATGCTTCGGCTGCTTCAACGGCGCGGGAGCGGAGAGATTCGCGAGCGCAGGCGAACCTTTCTTCCAGGAACCAAACTTCTTCGCGACGGCGGCTTTGACTTCAGACGCCTTCACGTCGCCGAAGATGGCGATGACGCAGTTGTTCGGAACGGTGAGCGCGGCGTTGAACCGTTTCAGTTCCGGCACCTGAAGCTTCTGCACGCTTTCCTCGGTGCCGCTGCTGTGCAGGCCGTAGCAGGTGTCGCCGAAGAGTCCCTGGCGCGCGAGGCGGAAGGCGCTGGCGAGCAGTTCATCTTTTTGCGCGCGAAGATTGGCGAGCTGAATCTGGCGTTCGCGCTCCAGAGCGGCGGCGGGGAAGGAAGGGTTCAGCAAAACGTCGGCGAAGAGATCGAGGCCGGTCTTGAAGTCATCGGCCATCACCTCCGCATTCACGCCGAAGCTGTTGTTCCCGCCGTAAGCGTCGAGATGTCCGCCGATGGATTCGATCTGCGAGGCGATCTGTTCGGCGCTGCGGGTCTTCGTTCCCTGCATGAACATCTTCGCGAGCGTGGTCGTGATGCCGTTGTTGGCGGGCGTCTCAGCGAGAACGCCGCCTTTCAGCGCGGCGCGGAACTCAACGAACGGCAGACGATGATCTTCCTTCACCAGCAGGCGAAGCCCGTTGGGGAAGTCGAACTTTTGGACGGCGTTGTCGGCGTGCTTCTTTTCGGTGTGCGCGATCTCGACGGCGGCACCCTTGGGGAGAAGCGTGTAGAGCGTGCGGTTTTCCTCGGTGAGATACGTGCGGGCGACGCGCTGCAAATCGGCGGGCGTGATGCGCTTCACGGCGGCGAGGTAGCGCTCCGAGAAATTCAAGTCGCCCGCCGCCAGCCAGTTTCCGCCCAAATCTTGAGCCTGGCCCTGCATGGTCTTGCGGCTGGAAAGCGTGCCGGCGGTGAATTGCTTCACGGCCTTGGTCAGCTCGGCCTTGCTGACGGGCTTGGACTTCATGTTTTCGATTTCAGCCAGCATCGCGGTGCGGGCGGCTCCGTATTTGTCCGGCTCGACGACGGCGCTCATGCCGAACATTCCAGGATTGCCGGGGCTGTAGGTCCAGGCATCGACGGAGTTCACGAGACCCTTTTTCTGGCGAACCTGCTGATACAGCCGCGAGCTGCGTCCGCCGCCCAGCAATGTGCCGAGCACGTCCAGCACCGGCACGTCAGGATTGCGCAGCTCCGGGATGTGCCAGGTGAAGTGGAAGTGGCCCATCTCGATGGGCGCCTCTTCAGTGACTTCGCGCGCGGCGATTTGCTCCGGTTCCGCCGGGAGGATGGACGGAGGCATCGGCCGGGCCTTGCTGCTGGCGAAGGCCGCACGGATCTGTTCCTCGACCTCGACGGCATTGATGTCGCCCACGACGACGAAGAAGACGTTGTTCGGCGCGTACTTCTCTTTGTAGTAAGCGTAGAGATCTTCGCGACGGACTTCGTTGAAGATGTCCGGGTAACCGATGATGGTGAAACGATACGGGCTCTTCGTGTAAGCCGTCTCGAACAGGCGACGCGCAGAACGTTGATGCGGGTCGTCCTGGTTCATGTCCATCTCGCGCCGGATGACGTCCATCTCCTTGGCGAGATCAGCCTCGGGCAGCGCGGCGTTCTGCATGATGTCGCAGAGGATGTCGATCGCGATCTTCCCGCCGGTGTTCGGGACGTTGATCCAATAGACCGTGCGGTCGAACGACGTGTAGGCGTTCATGTAACCGCCCGCTTCCTGCACCTCCTGATCGATGCGGTTGGCCGGACGGGTCGTCGTGCCCTTGAAGAGCATGTGCTCCAGACAATGCGAAAGCCCGGCACCGAGCCATTTGCCTTCATCGATGCTGCCCGCCTTGCACCACGCCTGGGCGGAGACGACGGGCGCGCTGTGATCCTCGCGGATGATGAGCGTGAGTCCGTTCGGCAACGTGCTGAAGCGGACGCCGGGCGGCATCGCAGCCGGCGTGGACGGAGCTTTGGAACGGCCAGTGGCAGGAGATTTCGGAGGCATAGTCAGGAGCGGAGGAACATTAACATCCGTGTCAGGGCCAGCCTACGAATGAGTGGGCTTCGGCTCCACGGCAACTGCAGGCTTGCCGGTGGGCCGGAAGGGCTGGCTAAAAGCTTCCACGAAATCGTAGCCGCCCTTGAAGTCTTCTCGGCTGTCGTTCTTCGTCTTCGCGAGCAGATGGTTCTCGACCATGTTGAACACCAGTTCACCGAAATCTTCGCATTGGCGGACGCCCCATTCGTTGAGCACGGTCAGGGTCATGGGACCGAATTGGTCGAGCGCGTAGGCGCGGACGCCGCCGAGCAATTCCTGGCCGGTGACGTGCCGGACTTTTCCTTCCGCCGCATCCTCGCTGGCGGCGTGGCGCGAGTCGGACTTTTCGCCCTTCTCGGACTTGCTGACCTTGTTGACCATCCGCTGCGTGTGGTCGAGCGCTTCGCGGATGAAGATGTAGGCGTCCCGCTGAAAGCGCGGATCTTTCAGGACAATCTGTTCCAGGGCTTCGTCGAAATTGGCGGTATGCATAGGCTTACGTCAGCGGGCTGCGGTCATGGGCGGACGCTCGGTCGGATGCGCAATGCGCCAGGCCCGCACGGTCCATCCCACCAGCAACAGGAGAAGGACCGAGCAGAGAAACAGTTGTTGTTGCCGGGTCAGATTGAACATCGCGGTAAAGTAGTGCACCGGTTGCAAGCGGGCAATGTTGATGATATGAGCCCTCTGGACAATGAGATTCTTGGCGGAGGACCGCGACCGGGTGCATCCCGGATGGCGGCTGTGTCGAAGACCAGCCGCAGAAGCTTCGCCAGGTCAACCGGCTGAAATACTCTTGAGACCTTAGTGTTCTTCAACCCACTGCGGCTGCTGCGTTGCACAAAGCCGCGATCCGGGAGCTGGCCCACGCTTCCTGGGACTTGCGTCCACGCCATCGCTGCGGATACTGACCCGCCATGAAAAGCGTCGCCATCATCGGAGCTTCCGCAGATCGGGAGAAGTTTGGGAACAAGGCGGTCCGCGCCTTCCTCCAAAAGGGTTGCACCGTCTATCCCGTGAACCCCAAGGAATCGCAGATCGAAGGCATCACCTGCCATCCTTACATCGACGCTGTTCCCTCGCGGCCGGACAAGGTCAGCATCTACCTCCCGCCGGCTCTCGTGCTGAAACTCCTTCCCGCCATCGCGGCCAAAGGCTGCGACGAACTCTGGCTCAACCCCGGCACAGACTCCGACGAAGTCCTCGCCGCTGCTGCGAAGCTCGGGCTCAATGTTATTCAAGCGTGCAGCATCGTCGCCCTCGGCGTCTCTCCCTCGGTGCTTTGAGCAGGGTTCACTGAGCTTCCCCTCGCGCCAGCAGCGGGAAAAGATGGATTTCCCGCATCATAAGTTTTTCGCGAAGGTTACATGGAAGTTACTCTTGACCTTGTCCGTATTACTCCATAGCGTCCGTTCACATCCAGCGTGGCACTTAAATCATGGGGGAATTGGAGTTTTAGGAGTACTGGCAAGATGGTCACCAGAGCGCATTAAACACCGACCATTACGCTTCCCCAGCGCTGAATCATGGAAGGATTAGAGTTATGGCCAGCGGCAAGGTTAAATGGTTCGATAACAGACGGGGCTTCGGTTTTATCACCCAAGATCAGGGTGTGGACGTGTTCGTTCATCACACCTGCATTGTTGGAGGGGGATACAAGACCCTGCATGAAGGTGATCTCGTGAAATACGAACTCATCGACAGCGACAAAGGTCCGAAAGCCCAAAACGTAGAGCGTTCACGCGCTTCCTGACCGCATTTCAGCGGCAGCACCGACGACTGCATCGTCATCGTCATCGCTTTTTATCGACCGGTGTCCCCTTTTCTAATAAGGTGACGCCGTGTTGACGGAATCGATTCTCCCTGTCTCCAGCCTCTATCTGCATGTGCCGTTCTGCGCACGCAAGTGCGAGTACTGCGCGTTCTACTCCGAGGCGTCCGACGGCGAGGTGATCAGCCGCTACGTCCAGGCCCTCCTCAGCGAGCTCGAACTCGTCGCCCATGACCTCCGTCCGAAGACCGTATTCTTCGGAGGCGGCACGCCATCCCTGCTGACCTTGGACCAATGGAAATCCATTCTCAGCACGATGGAGCGGTTGAAACTCCTCGGCGCTGCGGAATGGACCATCGAGAGCAATCCCGCCACCGTCTCCCTGGACAAGGCACGGCTCTGGCGCGATCACGGCGTGAACCGCGTCTCGATGGGCGTTCAGTCGCTCGATGAAAATCTCCTCGACCGCCTCGGCCGCGTTCACAGCCGCGAGATGGTCTTCAAATCCTTCGACACCCTGCGCAAGGCCGGCTTCGACAACGTCAACATCGACCTGATGTTCGCCATCCCCGGCCAGACCCTCGAGGTCTGGCGCGCCACCCTGGATGAAGCCATCGCTCTCGGCAGCGAACACCTCTCCAGCTACGAAGTCATCTACGAGGAAGACACCCCGCTCTTCCATCAGCTTAAGGCCGGAGAATTCAGCGTGGACGAAGACCTCGCCTGCAACATGTTTGAGGAACTCATCGAACGCTCGGCCAGCCGTGGCTTCACCCAATACGAGATCGCGAACTTCGCCCAAGGCCCGCTCGTCACCGATCCTTCGGAAGAATCTGCCTCCAATGCCCCGCTGCCCAGGATTCCCGCGCGCGCCTGCCGCCACAACATCAACTACTGGCGCGGCGGCTCCTACTACGGACTCGGACCCAGCGCAGCCGGTTACGTGCGCGGCGTCCGCACGAAGAACTGGTCCAACACCACCGTCTATTGCGATCAAATCGAGAAAGGCCGGCGCGCCATCGACTGGACCGAAGAACTGTCGCCGCTCAAACGCGCCGGTGAAACCGCTGCGTTCGGACTGAGGATGAACGCCGGCTGGGCCTTCGATCCCTTCCAGCAAACCACCGGCTACGATCTCCGCCTCGAATGGAAAGCCGAGATGGACCAACTCGTCCGGCAAGGCAGCGCACACCTCGACGAACATCACTTCCGCCTAACGCCCTCCGGCCTCCGCTTCGCCGACACCGCCGCCGAACTGTTCCTGCGCTGATCGAGCACCCCTTCTTGCGGGTCTCCCCGCCTGATAATCCGCCGCGCCGATTGTCCATCAGCGGCTCCTTTCGCCAAAAACAAAGCGTCGATTCACCGCCGGAAGTTCCATTTGCCGAATCCGAAACGTCGGTTTGCTATCGGGAGATCATTTTGTCCAAGACGAAGTGTCGATTGGCCGTGCAATAATTTTTCTGTAATTTCGTCGAGCATCTAAACTGAGGGCTGGGTTTGGGGTTTCATGTTGAGGTAGATGGTTCCGGTTTCCCACTCGTCGCTGGTTTCGACCAGGAGCGCGG
>Ga0163153_10007425_pt1 | contig 11808 bp, 10 predicted proteins | sample OliLakLV19MP6IB1_FD_148629 | JGI IMG/M metagenome (GOLD analysis project Ga0163153, IMG submission 148629) | Freshwater microbial mat bacterial communities from Lake Vanda, McMurdo Dry Valleys, Antarctica - Oligotrophic Lake LV.19.MP6.IB-1 | ecosystem: Environmental > Aquatic > Freshwater >... | reverse complement strand
TAGCCATTGTATTATGTGTGTGGCCCAAGATATCAAAGGGACATGCTGACCTGGCGTCATCCTCTCCTTCCTCCCAGCCCTTTATTTACAAATTTTCATTTATATACAAAGGGCTGGGCGGTCTCGCCTGACACGTATAACAGACGACGAGGGTTGCGCTCGTTAGCCCACTTAAGGGTACAGTTCAAACCACGAGCTGACGACGGCCATGCATCACCTGTCCAACTGTCTTGCGACGGCACACGTTTCTGCGTGCCTTCAGTTGGATTTCTAATCTTGGTAAGGTTCTTCGTTTACCTACGAATTAAACCACATAATCCACCGCTTGTGCGAGTCCCCGTCTATTCCTTTGAGTTTTAGCCTTGCGGCCGTACTTCCCAGGCGCTTCACTTAACGCGTTAGCTTCGCCTCTCAGAGGGTCGATACTCCGAAAAGCTAGTGAAGATCGTTTAGGGCGTGGACTACTGGGGTATCTAATCCCATTCGCTACCCACGCTTTCGTGTTTCAGTGTCAGTAATATGCCAGTAAGCTGCCTTCGCTTTTGGTATTCCCCATGATATCAACGGATTTCACCCCTACACCATGAGTTCTGCTTACCTCTCATATACTCAAGCATGACCGTTTCGTTCGCGTATTCGAGGTTGAGCCCCGAGCTTTCACAAACGACTAATCACGCCACCTACACACCCTTTACGCCCAATAATTCCGGATAACGCTCGGGGCCTCTGTATTACCGCTCCTGCTGGCACAGAGTTAGGAGCCCCTTATTCATGAGGTACTGTCAATAAACTTCATCCCTCATAAAAGATCTTTACGTGGCGAACCACTTCATCAATCACGCGGCGTCGCTCCATCAGACTTTCGTCCATTGTGGAAGATTCTCGACTGCAGCCACCCGTAGGTGTATGGGCCGTGTCTCAGTCCCATCGGTGGGGGTCAGGCTCTCACCTCCCCTAGACGTCATAGCCTTGGTAGTCCATTACACTACCAACTAGCTGATATCCCGCAGGCTTTTCCCAAAGCAAAATTCTTTACCCCGGAGGGACTATCACGTATTAGCACACCTTTCGGTGAGTTATTCGTGACTTTGGGGGAAATACCTACGTGTTACTACCTCGTTTGCCACTAACCAGCGTCCTTCTTCAAAATATCGCTTCGCTTTGTATTGCTACTCTGCGTTACTTTATCGATCAAAAGGACAAGGTTCGTTCGACTTGCATGCCTTATCCACGCCGCCAGCGTTCATCCTGAGCTAGGATCAAACTCTTCTTAAAAGTCACATATAAATATGATGACTTAGACCGAGGCAAAAGGAAAATGAATTCTCTTTGCCTCATGTGGATTTTTGATATCCATAAACATTGAATAGATTCGTACTCGCATTCTTTCAAAATGCATATATATATGTTGTAAAAGAAATGCGCTGAAAACCAATAGATTTTGCAGAGCGACCCCCATTATATACGGTGGAAATAGGAAGTCAAGTAACCCATAAGTCAGCTTTTTAAGCATACCGTACAAGCCTATTTTGGCTGACTGGGGATAAAAAAACATCACGTATGTGATGCGGTATGCGTTTTGGACAAATCCTCTGGTTTCTTGGGGGGTCCAAAGAAAAAATAGAATATTCCCTGGAATACAAGAGTTATGATAAACCATACGCTTGAACAGAATTTTAAGATCTTTTTCATTTGTAGATGTTTGATTCCCCTTCATTAGAACAGATATGCGACCATTTTGCCAGGTAAAATAAAAAATCTATGGATAAACCAAAGGTGTTACGATTCTTCCAAAATGATTCGTTTTGTAAACCCACCCCGCTCTGCAAGCTTTCTGAGGCGAATTATTTCAATGTCTTATGTCGTAAAACCTTTGAGTTCTTTGATTGCCTCAATAACCTCAAGTAAGTCCGCAATCTCTTCCTTATTTTTATCTTTCACGATCTCAGCTGCTTCTTCGAGAAGTTTTGCAAATAGCTTTTCTTCGTATTCTTCACTTGTAGCAATATGTTCTGTATGAACAATACCTTTTGTATCGAGCATATCGGTTATATTGTCTCGTACGAGTTTGTTGTATATCATTTGGTTTATTTTGCAACTTTTACTGCTTCATCAAATTTGATCGAGAGGAGTTTGGAGGCACCGTCGGAGCCGAGGGTTACTCCATAGAGTACTGAGGCGCGAGACATGGTCTCACGATTGTGGGTCACAACGATGAGTTGAGAATACTCACTGAGGCGCTCAATCATATCTCCATACCGGCGAGAGTTGGCTTCATCAAGCGCTGCATCAGTCTCATCGAGAACGAGAAATGGTGGTGGATTAACCTGACTAATCGCAAAGAGAAGCGCGATTGAAACGAGTGAACGCTCACCACCTGAAAGCATCGTGAGTTCTTTAACTTTCTTTTCAGGAAGATTTACATGCACCTCAATACCACGCTCGAGAAACTTACCTTCATCTTCTTCGTTCATATGTTCATCAAACTCCTCATCTGATTTCTTTTTTTGCTTCTTTTCAATAGTGATTTCGAGAAATGCACTTCCCCCACCAAACATCGTCTTGAAAAACTCTCCAAATCGCTCGTTGATCACCATGACTCCTGTCGTAAACTTTTCATCCAAAATCTTTTTGAGATCAATGATGAGTACCTCAAGGTTTCGAATACTCGCCTCAATATCGGCAACTTCTCGTGCAAGAAATGCATCGCGTTCGACAGTGCTTTCGTATTCGTGTACCACTTCGTTGCCGATACCTGAGTGTTCATCCAGCTTGATCTTGAGACGATCAATGCTTCGCTTCAAGTCGTGGAGATTTGCTTCGGGTACGCCATCAGTCGCTTGTAGTGTATGAAGAAACTGTGGACCAAAGAGGAATGCTGCTTCTGTAAGTTCAGTATCAAAAAGTTTTTTGCGTTCTATAAACGCCTGTTTGTTTACCTGCAAAATACTGAGTTCTGCTTCTACTTTTACGAGCTCGTTTTGTGTCTCGTACCGCGCCTTAGTTGCTTCTTGTGCACTTTTGTTTGCGGCAGCTTCTGCGATCTCAAGACCATGGAGCGACTTTTGCGCGCGCTCTACCTCTATACCGACACCTCTAAGCTCCCGCTCAAGCATTTCTAATTCAAGCACTGCATCCGTGAGGTTGCTTGACTGTGTCGGCTGAGTACGTACTACAGCCTCAACTACACGCGGCTGTCTTTGTTTGAGACTTATAAGCACAGGCTCAAGTCGCGCAATACTTGCGTGCATTACTTCTAGCGTTGCCGCCTCTTTAATAGAGAGTATAAAGTATTCGATATCGCGTATAAGTTGTGTGTACTCAGTTGAGGCAAATGATATACTATTGTCTTCGACGACAAGTGTACTCCGCTCAGTAAGTAACCTGCGCTCAACTTCGATCATACCTTCGAGGCGACCCATACGGTTTTCTATACTGCGACGCTTCTCTTGAATCTCTGCGAGTGTGTGTTTTACGTGACCGATATCTTGTGAGTACGAATGATCGATTGCAACCGTAGTAAGCGAGCGAAGAGTTGTTTCTAAGTCGTGTTTGGTGTGCTCCATAAGCTCAGTTGCGTCATGCAGGCGCGATTCATCATGCGAAAGTTGTATGCGCTCTGCACCCAAGTACTGGAGAAGGCCATCTTCAAGCTCAGTGCGGATGGCCCGACCCTTTTCAATCTTTTCTACTTGCTTCTTCAAGAAATTGAGATGGGGCGCAAGTTCGCGTCGCAATGACTGTACCTCTTTGAGTGTTTCGCTACTTTTGGCAAGCTTGGACTCACTTTCCTTGATGCGGTAGTGGTACACCTTTAGTCCAAGCGCCTCTTCAAGCATTTCTCGACGATCTCGGGGGCGCGCACGAAGGACTGAGTCTGCCTCACCTTGAGAAATAATGTGATGACTAGAAGCGCCAATATTTACTGACGAGAGAAGCTCGATCATTTGCTTGAGTCGAATTTCTGTTCCATTCATCAAATATTTACTGGTCCCATCTGCAAATAATTCTCGGGTAAATGTAATCGTATCAAAGAGAAGTGAGGCCGAGGCACTCTCTACTTCAGGTCCGCCACCAGAGTGCGCGGAGAGAAATGCAAATACCTTGTCAGTATTATCAAACGTAATAGAGACCGCTGCACGAGAAAGCTTGGGTGCGCCATTTGATCCCCTAAAGATCAAATCGGCGCCAGACTTGCCGCGCATACTCTTCATAGATTGCTCGCCGAGCACGAATCGAAATGCTTCAACAACATTGGACTTGCCCGACCCGTTGGGACCCACTACAGACGTCACTGCTGTATCAAATACCAGTGAGCTCTTTTTGGCAAATGATTTGAAACCGACTATATCTATAGACTGGAGCCGCATGATGAATAATTATATCACTATTTTTCATATCTGAGCGAGAAAGCCGGGACGTTTTTACTGTCTTGCGCAGGGCGTCTGGCCCGAGCAGGAGTAATTTTTCAGCAGAAAAATATACGACAGTAAAAACTGTTCCGGCTTTTGAGTGATGATTTACAACCACCCCTTGGCTTCGAGTGCTGCAAGTGCTGCTTTTTGTTCCCCTTCTTGTTTGCTTCGTCCTTTACCTTCGGCAATTTTTTTATCACCAAAGAAAATACCGATCGTGAAGTGTTTGTCGTGATCAGGACCAACTTCTCCCATGACTTTGTATGCAGGCGTAAGTCCCACGCGCTCTTGTGCTTCTTCTTGGATCTGACTCTTGGCATCTTTCCAAGACTTATTTTTAATTATGTCTTCTAATCGAGCAAGGAGTGATGCCGCCACAAAGTGATCGCATGCCGCATACCCTTGATCAAGGTACAGCGCTCCGACAAATGACTCATAGGTATTGGCAAGGATAGTCTGTCGTGCACGACCAGTGTCTTTTTGTTCGCCTTTGGAAAGAAGGAGATACTCGTTCATGTTGAGATTGGTCGCAACTTCTCCCATAATAACAGCGTTTACGAGAGCGCTTCGGTATGCAGTTAAGTCCCCTTCATTTTGCGTCAGGTACGTACGATAGAGATAGTCAGTCACCACGAGTTCAATGACTGCGTCGCCGAGGAATTCAAGTCGTTCATTGTGTTCAAGTCCACTTTTTGGATTTTCGTTAATATATGAACGGTGAATAAAGGCCTGCATGAGGACTGTTTTGTTTACAAACGAGATACCCACTGATTGTTCAAACGGACTAAAATCTTTCATATAAGAGTATAACGTTACATTTCTTAAAGTTTGTAAAGTAAGAACACAAAGCGATTCACTTTATGAACTTTCTAACTTTACGAACTTTATAAACTACTTAGTAATGTGTTGGATCGCCTTAGCGATCAAAGGCAATATATCATCATATATCGTAAGGTCAACTAGGGCGCTCGGATCAAACCATTCTGCCTTGTCGAGTCCTCCATTTGAATGAAGCTCGAGCTCTTTATACGGTGCTTCCATCAAAAAGTACGTTACGAGCTTGCGAAGCTTCTTTTTCTCTGGGTGTGAGGCAATGTATTCAATCTCGCCAATCTTTACAGCAATAGTGCCTCCGGCAAGTCCGAGCTTTTCTGTAATACTGCGAAGTGCCGTCTCTTCTGCAGTCTCTGATCCCTCTACGCCACTTTTGACCATAGTCCAGTAGCCAAAGACGTCGTGCACCAACGCAACACAGAGACGTCCCTCATGTCGCGCATAAATGATACCTCCTGACTTTGCTTCCACAGGAAGAGTACTAGGATTGATCGGCTCTTCGGGTTCTCTTTCTTTGGAAGTCCGCGGCTTTGATATCTGATCCTTGCCTGGTTCTCCGATTTCTTTATAGACCGCACCAAGAACCCCATTGACGAACTTACTAGAGTTTTCTCCACCAAACGTCTTGGCAAGCTCGATCGCCTCATTAATCGCAACCTTTGGGGGAACCTGTTCGCGATCTCCAAAGAGAAGCTCTGCGAGCCCCATACGTAAGATATTACGATCGACATTTGAAATCTTTTCAAGTGGCCATTCAGGTGCAGCTTTGGTCAATATATCATCGATCACAGTGATCTTGCGCTGTACGAGCTCTGCAATCGAATAGATGAATTGAGCATCACTATGTCCGGGAGCAAATTCAGCCGTGTTGCGATCGATAATCTCCTTGAGTTGCTCAGGAAATCCCGTGAAGTCCCATTCAAAGAGAGATTGGAGAATGATTGATCGTGAGAGGTGGCGATTGGCCATAATGATATATAGTTAAGGTACAAATTGATTAGGCTACTATTTTTTTGCTTTCTTTTTTGCAGCTACCTTTTTTACTGGTTTCTTGCCTTGCTTTTTCATCACTTTCTTGACTGGGTCTCCTAGTACGGTGCGTCCCTTGTACATACCGTCAAGTCCTGCCCTGTGGCGGATGTGTATAGAACCAACCTTGTCCGTAGAAAAGGCAAGTCCTTTGAGGGCGTGGTGACTACGGCGATTTGCCGTGTGTGCCCGAGTGTGTCTCATTCGTACTACCATATATACACCATACTACACCATAGGCAGAAAAAAGTAAAACAAAAAGCCTGTACCCTAGGGGTTACAGGCTTTCAGAATTTTTTAAAAGTTCTTTAATCGAGGCATAATAACCTTGTCTTCAAAGTTAACAAACATCCATTGATGCTGTGGACATACATATCGCTTTGCCCGTTCATATTCAGTCCATAGCGGAGGATCAGTCCGTTTGTTTGGTGAAGGACCTGTTCGGATATTTGAGTCATCGTACATATCTGCATAAAACAGGTGCTTTATATGATCTACAGAATCAATAAGGGTACTATTATTTTTACCTTTCTGTTCTCCAATTTTTACAGCTTCAGTAATATACACCCCTGTTTGTTCAATGACTTTTAACTTTAGTGCTCCTTCTATTTCTTCACCAAATACTTCTTCGTCTTGTGGTTTCGTCAGTGACTTTTGTTTATTGTACGCGACGAGTAGTAATTCTAATTCACTGCCAATAAACCGATAGATTATGCAGTACGAAGAATGATCCCCTACACGACTTTTACCACCCGGAATCCGGAAAATAAAACCAAGACTTTCAAGTGCAGCAAGCGTTGCCTCTGTTCCTTCATTTTTCATTGTGCATATTTTTGTTTACTGAAATATAACAAAAAATTTATTTTTGTCAATCCCTCGAAATACGCCTTATAAAATGGTATTATTGCCGTCATGACACACGAACAACTCGCACACCAGCGCCACTCCCTCGCCCACCTCCTCGGTGCAGCAGTAACCGCACTCTATCCCGATACCAAACTCACACTTGGTCCTTCAATCGATGATGGCTTTTATTATGATGTGAAATTCACCGGTACCCTTGGAGCTGATGCGCTCTCCGCGATTGAGGCAAAGATGCGTGAACTCCTCCCGACATGGAAGACGGTTACTCATCAAGAAGTTACTCAAGAAGAGGCACTTCGACACTACAAAGAAAATGAGTTCAAAGAAGAACTTATCAATGAGATCAGCGACCGGGGCGAAAAAATCACTCTCTATACTATGGGTGACTTCGTCGACCTCTGTCGTGGTGGACATATAGAAGACTTGAGTGCGATCGACCCTGATTCATTTCGACTCGATCGTGTCGCTGGTGCGTATTGGCGTGGCAAGGAAACAAATCCAATGCTCACCCGCATCTATGGACTTGCGTTTGAGAGCAAAACAGAGCTTGAGGAATACCTACACATAAGAGAAGAGGCGCGAAATCGCGATCATAAAAAGATTGGTAAGGAACAAGGTTTGTTTATTTTTTCTGAACTCGTTGGTTCAGGACTTCCCCTTTGGACCCCACGAGGCACCATCATTCGAGAACTCTTAAATGACTACGTATGGGAACTACGAAAAGCTAAAGGTTACCAAAAAGTCACAATCCCTCATATCACCAAAAAAGATCTCTATGAAACTTCAGGGCACTGGGCAAAGTTTGCTGATGAACTTTTCAAGATTGAAACTCGTGAAAAGCATGTCTTTGCAATGAAACCAATGAACTGTCCACACCACACTCAAATATTTGGTGCTGAACCGAAAAGTTATCGAGATATGCCGCAGCGATATTGTGAGACGACAATGGTCTATCGTGATGAACAGTCCGGTGAACTTTCAGGACTTTCTCGAGTACGATCTATAACCCAAGATGATGCGCATGTCTTTTGTCGAGAAAATCAGATAGATCGAGAAGTGTTTGCGGTATGGGATATTATCGATACGTTCTATAAAACCTTTGGATTTGAACTACAGGTTCGATTTTCACGCCATGATCCAGATGAGTTTGAAAAATACATTGGTACGAAGGAAACTTGGGAAAAAGCAGAAGAAAAGATGAAGTCTATTATTGCATCACGCGGCATCACCACCTATATCGATGGCAAGGGTGAAGCGGCGATGTACGGACCAAAGATCGACTTCATTGCAAAAGATTCTATTGGGCGAACACTGCAAGTTGCAACAATTCAGCTAGATTTCAACATGCCCGAGCGATTTGGACTCTTTTGTACAAATGAAAAAGGTGAGAAAGAGCAAGTAGTCATGATTCACTGCGCAATCATGGGGTCTATCGAACGTTTTATGTCGACCCTTATCGAGCACTATGCTGGTGTATTTCCTGTATGGATCTCACCTACACAAATTGCAATTGTTCCAGTTAAGGAAACTCACCAAGACGCAGCGACTACACTTGCACAATCACTGAACACACACAATCTCCGTGTTGAAGTTATGAGTGACAACAACTCACTCGGCAAACGTATCCACGCAGCAAAATCTCTCAAGACTCCGTACATTATCGTGCTCGGAGACAAAGAAATCGAGTCAGGAATGTATACTGCAGAACTTCGAGATGGCACCAAAGTTGAACTTTCACAAGATGCACTTGTAGCTCGACTCCAGACTGAAATCAAAGATCGCTCATAAGTGCTATACTCCTACTATGGAAACAAACAATACATACAACCTTATGCACCAGCTGACCCAAGAATCCAAAAGTCTTTGGCGCATACAAAACAATTACCAAAACGAATCACTCACTGACGAAGAAAAAGTATTTTGGACCAAACTTGCACAAGAGAAAGAATCCCACATTACCGAATTGAAAGACTTAATCAAAAAAGCACTTATGTAATATAAAAACCTGCTCGCACTGAGCAGGTTTTTATATATCAAGTGTTGCCATCTTGGCGTTGGATTGGATGAATGATTTGCGTGGGGCAACTTCGGAACCCATCAAGATGTCAAAGACCTGGTTTGCTTCTTCGGCGTCATCGATCGCGACTTGTTTGAGCACGCGGTGCGCGGGATCCATAGTTGTCTCCCACAGCTCTGATGCATTCATTTCCCCAAGACCTTTATAACGCTGTATCGTAGTTTTTGGTGCACGCTTTGTTTTTGTATCTTCTTCCTCCTCATTCTCGTCTTCTGGTGCAGCTTCACCATCTTCTCCCAACACTTCTATCATGGACTCAGTTCCAATGATTGCATTTTTTTCCTCGTCATTGTACGCATAGTGCACTTCCTTTCCCTTCTTGATCTTGTACAGTGGTGGCTGCGCGATGTACACATGCCCTGCATCAAGGACGGCCCGGAAATATCGGTAGAAGAGCGTGAGAATCAACGTCGTGATGTGTGCTCCGTCGACGTCCGCATCAGTTGCAATGATAATCTTGTGATAGCGAATCTTTTCCAAATCAAACGTGTCTCCGATCGAAGTACCCATCGCGATCACAAGATTTTTGATCTGCTCACTTCCAAGCATACGGTCAAGACGTGCACGCTCGACATTTAAGATCTTGCCACGAAGTGGGAGAATTGCCTGTGTGCGTCGGTCGCGTCCCATCTTTGCCGTACCTCCCGCAGAGTCTCCCTCTACGATAAACAGTTCTCCCTCAGTCGCATCCTTGGTCTGACAGTCAGCAAGTTTGCCCGGCAATGTCATGCCTTCAAGTGCCCCCTTCCTGAGGATAGAATCCTTTGCGGCTTTTGCTGCCTTGCGAGCCCGAAGTGCGAGCACTCCTTTGGATATGATTGCCTTAGCTTCATCAGGATGCTCTTCGAAGAAACTTGAGAATGCATCTCCAAATACCGTTGCGGTTGCACCCATTGCCTCAGTTGAACCAAGTTTTGCCTTGGTCTGTCCTTCAAACTGAATCTCGGCAAGCTTCACTGACACCACAACGGTGAGACCTTCGAGTACGTCGTCTCCGGAGAGCGCTCCGTCTGCTTCCTTGATCAAATTATTTTTCTTGCCGTATGAATTGATGACGCGTGTAAGAGCCGTCTTGAATCCAGTGATGTGTGTACCTTGTTCTGTATTGTAAATATTGTTTGCAAATGGCACGATGCGAGCATTCATATCGTCGACATACTGAAGTGCAATTTCTACACCCACCTCTTCGTGGTCTTTCTCAACATAAAAAATAGTATCGTGAATCGGCTTTTGAAGACGGTTGTAGTGAGCGACGAGTGACTTCAGTCCCCCTTCGAAATAGTACGTGATAGTAGGAGCTTCAAGTCCGAGATCTCGCAACCAGTATGTAGCATTTGGATCAAAGGATTCTGAGATTTCTCGAGCATCGATCACCGTGACGCGAAGCTTTTTCACGAGGTATGCCTGCTGACGAAGGCGATCGATGATTGTTTTGAGATCAAACACTATCGTGTCTTTAAAAATTGTCGCATCTGGCTGAAAGGTAATGATGGTTCCGTTGTTTTTGGTGGTACCGATCTTTTTGACATTGGCTTTCTTGACCCCGATCTCATACTCCTGCACCCAGATTGCACCGTCTTTGTGGACTTCGGCACGCGTGTACGTCGAAAGCGCATTTACCACAGACGCACCGACTCCATGGAGTCCCCCCGATACTTTGTACCCACTTTCATCTCCTCCAAACTTGCCTCCTGCATGGAGTGTCGTCATGACTGTCTCAAGCGCTGAGACCTTTGTCTTGGGATGCATATCTACAGGAATACCACGGCCATTGTCGACGACGCGCACACGGTTGCCTGGAAGGATCGTGACTTCAATACGATCTGCGTAGCCACCCATCGCCTCGTCGCGAGAGTTATCAAAGATCTCCCATACAAGATGATGGAGTCCATCGACACCGGTGGTACCGATGTACATACCAGGACGCTTTCGTACTGGCTCAAGCCCTTCCAAGACCGAAATCTGCTCTGCGCCGTATGCTTTTTTGGAGGGGTCTTTTGCCATGTTTGTAGTAGTATTTTAGCACGAAAATGAAGCTATTCCTAGCTATAGATATGCCCAAAAACCGTTATATACCAATGACCTATTGTATGGAAGGAGCCTCTAGTGTAGGTTCAACAATCGGAGTAACGACAAGTGGTTCTGTAGTCTGTGCGTCAGGTTCAGTAGGTGCAGTACTTTCGTTATTTTCTTCAACAAGAGGTGTCTCAATTTCAGTAGGTGTTGTTGGTGTGTCCACAATCACTGTCGCGGGTTGGTGCAGAAGTTGCTTGAGTTGGCCAAGCTGTGCTTTGTTCAAACATTCACTCGTGCCATCAGGATCAGTAAGACACACTTCACCGGTGAATATCCGAGTGACTTTATTTCCTGCATTTGCAAGCCAACTGCGCAAATTATCTGCAAAGCTCGGTGTTTCGTCACTACCTTCAGCAAGAGTACCAATATCCGTAATCTTGATATTCATCTCTCGTATCACTTCCACCAGTATCGGTGTCATCTGTGCGTAGTAGACACTCTTGTAGCCATCACTGTCTGTAGCGACAAGTTGGGGGAAGTATTGTTCCAAATCTTGTGCAAGGAATCCTATCA
>Ga0163153_10007424_pt1 | contig 11808 bp, 10 predicted proteins | sample OliLakLV19MP6IB1_FD_148629 | JGI IMG/M metagenome (GOLD analysis project Ga0163153, IMG submission 148629) | Freshwater microbial mat bacterial communities from Lake Vanda, McMurdo Dry Valleys, Antarctica - Oligotrophic Lake LV.19.MP6.IB-1 | ecosystem: Environmental > Aquatic > Freshwater >... | reverse complement strand
CAGCATCTGCGAATCAAAGCCTTCTACGGCAACTCCGAAAACGCGGTGAAGACCCAAGTCTGGATCGCGGTCAGCGTGTACCTGCTGGTCGCGATCCTCAAGAAGGAACTGGGCAGCGAACTCAGCCTCGCCGAGATCCTCCAAATTCTGAGTGTCAACACCTTCGAGAAAACGCCCCTTTTACAGCTGTTTTCGACGTTCACACACCAACCTTCACCAGACACTAATCCTAACCAATTGCCACTGTTCGACTTCTGACCGGACAGTACTGGCAGCCCATTTACAAAGTGAAACGCAGCGTCACGTCGCGATCGAGAACGATCGGAAGATTGCAGAATTCCAGCCATTTACGCTACATCGCGAGGATCCATGGCCCGCGGTCGAGTCGGGTAACGTCATCGTCGGATCGGAAATCCACGGCGCGCGAACGTCATCCCGATCCGATCCATGTCTCCCAGAATTCGCATCTTATGTTTCAGCAACTTCGCCAAGGTGCAGCGGCCATGCGACCGCGACTTGGACTCAGCGAGGTCGCTTCGGCGTGACATGCCTCCAAGGGAAACAGTTCATGAGTACCGCTTTGAAAAAGCCCGCCGCGAGCCAACGGCAGGTCGACGCGACCGGAACGATTCAGGTCGTCAGCTTTCGTCTGGCCAACGAAGAGTACGGAATCGAAATCACGAAGGTCCAAGAGATCATCCTCGTCGGGGAGATCACGCGAGTCCCGCAAACCGCGACCTACATCAAAGGCCTGATCAACCTCCGCAGTACGGTCATTCCGATCGTCGACCTACGTCTTCGGTTCGGGATGTCGGAAGAGCAGTATACCGACGCGACGCGAATCATGGTGATGAACGTCGACGGCAAGACCATCGGAATCGTGGTCGACGCCGTCAGCGAAGTCCTTCGAATCTCGAAGGAACAAGTTGCTCCGCCACCGCCGACCGTCGGTGGTCTTGGTCGCGATTATCTCACCGGCTTAGCGAAGCTGGAAAAGCGGCTCTTGATCTTGCTCGACGTCGATCGGCTTCTCGCGAGCCCAAGCGTGATCGCCGAAAGCCCGTCGGAGCCGGCCGCAGTCTGATCGCTTCCACTGAATCAAATTTCAACGCTTTTTACGACATATTTCACAGGGGTCATAGCAAATGGGTTCCGCCACGTCCGCCAAGAAAGTTACGACTGCAGCCAATTCCTCCAAAGCAGTCACCGCTCAGCTCACGGCACGTATTGTCGAAGCCAACTCGAACACGCAAGCGCTCGTCAAGTTGATGGAAGCGCTCGGTAACGCTCGCTCCTCCGAAGAAGCGACCGCGACCGCGCTGGAGACGGTCAAGTCGGCCTTCGGTTGGGCTTACGGCTCGTTCTGGAAAGTCACCCCCAAAGACAACACGCTTCGCTTCGATTCCGAATCCGGCTCGGTCAACGCCGAGTTCCGCCGTGTTACGGTCGAAGCGAGCTTCCGCGAAGGAGAAGGACTCAGCGGTCGCGCCTGGCGCCAACGGGATCTCGTTTTCGTAGAAGACATCGGCCAAATGACCGACTGCTGCCGTGCACCGGTCGCGCAACGAGCCGGTGTGAAGTCGGGCGTTTGCTTTCCTATCATCATCGACGGCGTCGTTATCGGCACGATGGACTTCTTCGCCTTGGAAACGTTGAAGCCCTCGGCGGAACGCCTCGACGTGCTTCGCACCGTCAGTCGGCTCGTGTCGAAAACGATTCAAGACGCCCGTGCCGCCTCGGCAGCGCTGGAGAAGGCCGCGATCGTCGAGAACGTTCCGGTCAATGTGATGCTCTCGAACACCGACGGCATCATCACCTACATGAACCCGGCTTCGGAGAAAACTCTTCGCTCGATCGAAAGTCAACTTCCGGTCAAGGTCGACATGATCGTGGGCCGGAGTTACGACGTCTTTCATAAGACTCCGGCTCACCAGCGCCGACTCCTCGCCGATCCGAAGAATCTGCCGCATACGGCCAACATCATGGTCGGCAAGGATACGCTCCGTCTAGCCGCCTCGGCGGTTTACGATTCGGCCGGTAAGTACGCCGGGCCGATGGTCGTGTGGGAGGTGATTACGGAAAAGCTCGCCTCCGAAGCTCGGCAGAAGGAATTGCAGGATCGCGAACGTGAAAATCAAGAAGAGTTGAAGAAAAAGGTCGACCAGATTCTGACGATGGTCAACGCTGCGGCGGATGGCGACCTCACCGCGGAGTTGCAGGTCTCCGGCACCGACGCGGTCGGCGAACTCGCCACAGGTCTCCGCCGCATGATGGCCGATCTGCGCGACATCATCACGCAAGTGATCGACGGCGCTTCGCAGTTCACCGAAGGCGCTCGAGTCGTCTCGGAAAGCTCGCAAACCCTGGCTCAAGGTGCACAGACGCAGAGCGCTTCCGTCGAACAGATGAGCGCCACGATCGAAGAACTCACTCGCAGCATCGAAGCGGTCAAGGAGAACGCCGGCGGAGCGAGCGACGTCGCTCAGCAAACCAGCACGCTGGCCACCGACGGTGGCGCCGCAGTTCGCAAGTCCGTCGAAGCGATGGAGCGGATCAAGGCCTCGTCCACTCAGATCAGCGAAATCATTCAAGTGATTTCGGAGATCGCCAGCCAGACGAACCTTCTCGCCTTGAACGCTGCGATCGAAGCGGCACGTGCCGGAGAGCACGGCCTTGGGTTCGCCGTCGTGGCCGACGAGGTTCGCAAGCTCGCCGAACGTTCGAGCGAAGCGGCGAAGGAAATCTCGACGTTGATTAAAGAATCGACCCAAAGGGTCAGCGAAGGTGCGACACTCAGCGCTCAAACCGGCGAAGCTCTCAACCGGATCATCGGCAGTGCGCAAGCGACTGCGAAGAAGATCACCGAGATCGCCGCCGCCGCCATCGAGCAAGCGACGAGTGCCGTCGAAGTGTCGAAGGCGATCCAACAGATCTCGCATGTTACGGAACAAGCGGCCGCCGGAAGCGAAGAGATGGCTTCCAGCAGCGAAGAGCTCGGTGCTCAGGCGTCGTCGCTACGAGAGCTCGTCTCGCGGTTCAAGGTTTCCAAGTAACGATCCACGTTTAACGTCCCGGGCCGCCGCTGCAACACGGCGGCCCGGGGAGGAACATCATGCCAGCTCAAACCATCATCGGCGCCGACGTTACCCCGCGACAACTCGACCTCTTCGCTAAGTTGATCTACCAACGGATCGGCGTCTCGATATCGCCTCAGAAAATCACGCTGCTATCGAACCGCCTCCGTCGACGGCTCAAGCAGACCGGTCTTGATTGCTACGACAAGTACTACGAGTTCTTAGTGAAGTCTCCCGCCAGTCATCCTGAGTGGGAAAACTTCCTTCAAGAAGTGACGACGCACGAAACGTATTTGTTTCGCGACCAACAGCATTGGGATTGGCTTCGCGACACGTTCGTCCCCGAACTTGCAGCCGCTTGTCGAGCCGGTAGTCATCCGCCGAAGTTGCGCATCTGGTCGGCCGCGTGCAGTACGGGAGATGAAGCGACGACGATCGCCTCTTGTATCGCCGATCGGCTATCGCCTCTCAACGCTTGGAAGGTCGAAATCCTCGGCACCGACATCGGAGCCGGAGCGGTCGAGAAGGCGAAAAAGTTGACGTTCGGCGACCGAGCGATGCATCTCGTGCCGGAGACGTACCGAAAACGATTCTTCGCCCCCGTCGCGGAAACCAAAGAGTTCACGGCGAAGCCGATCCTGCGAGAAATGCTCCGTTTCCAAGTCCACAACCTCCTCGAAGTGCTGCGCGAGCCGCCGTTCGATCTGATCGTGTTAAAGAACGTGATGATCTACTTCGACAACGAATCCAAGAAGCAGGTCTTGAACAATATGCGCCGGCTCTTGCGACCCGACGGCACGATCATCACCGGTCCTGCCGACGGCGCCTCGGAGTTCTTAAAAGACTTCCGTTCGTCGCAGGGCTGGCTCCATCGCGCTCCCTCGAAGGTTTAACAGCATCGAACTCTTTGAGGCCTTGTCCAAGCGACCACTATGAACGATTCACCTGAACAACTGACCGATGGCTTAATGGGGGACTTTCTCGACGAGTCCGCCGAGTTGATGCGCCGCCTGAACGACGGACTGCTCCAACTCGATCTCGCCGTGAAATCCAACGCTTCACCGATCGCAACCGATCAAGAGTTACTGAACGACATCTTCCGCGCCGCCCATAGTCTTAAAGGCTTGTCCGGAATGATGGGGATGCAAGACATTAACTCGCTGACTCATAAGATCGAGAACGTCTTCGACGCCGTGCGCTGTGGGCGGTTAGGCGTCTCAAGTTCGGTCGTCGATGTTTCGTTCCAAGCCATCGATCGACTGGACGCCATGATCGAGCTACTCAAAGGCTCGGGCGGCGATGAAGTGGAATGTAGTGAGGTTTTCGAGCGGATCGAACAAGTCTTACAAAGCAAGTCGGTCGAAGCGCCGAGCGATACCACGCATGCGGAGGCCCCATTCACACCGATCGCCGTATCGACCTCGATCCCCAAGGCCGCAAATCCTCTCGGCGATCTTCAAGACGATCCTGATGTTCCGGCCAAGTATCTCGGCATCTTCATCGACGAAGCCGATCTCACGCTCGACACCATTTCCGACGTACTGCTCCAAGAGCCTGCCGCCGCCGGAGTTGAATCCTTGTTGGTGTGCTGCCACCGGATCAAAGGCTCGGCCGCCTCGATCGGTCTTCGCCGTGTGGCTCGCTTGGCGCATTTGATGGAAGACCAACTGCAGGATCTCCGGCGCCGTGAAGAATCGCCGTCGAACGAGCTGATCGATGCTCTGCTTTTCGCAGTCGATTCGATACGCGGCTACATCAACCATCTCCGCTTAGGTTCGCCGAATGCCGAGGGCCTCGGTCAGGCCTGCCGGAGAATGACGGCCTTAGTCCTCTCGGTCGATGTCGAGTTCAAGACTCCGCCCGCGGCCGATAACCCGGATGCTCGAGAAAGCACCCGGCGGCGCTTGCAATCGGCTGCGTCTCTTTCGCCACGTACCGGTCCCGGCTACGTGGGAGCTGTCCACTTCGAGTCAGGACTCGCGCTTGTCGAGCTAAAGGCCAGAGTGTTGTTGGAGAAGTTGCATCGTATCGGCGAGGTTTTCTACTGCTCACCGGCGGAAGATGAGTTCGATACAGTTGCCGACTTCACTGATCTCGTCTTCGGAATCGTCACCGCGACCGGCATCGACCGTCTGAACGCCGACATGCGAATCTCAGGAGTGTCCGATGTCGACCTGACGCCGCTCACGTCGAACGTCACGGTCGATACGGGCCCGGAAGATCCGATCGCTGCGCCGGAGACGTCGCGGCAGGCGATGGTCATCAAAGCAAGCATCGGCGAAGTCGCGGAGGCGATCGCCGAAGAAACGACCTCGGCATCGTCGCCGGCAGCGGTTATAGCAAGCGATTCCAAGACGAAGCCGACCGAGACGCTTCGAGTCGACATCGAGCGACTAGACCAATTAATGAGTCTCGCCGGACAACTCGTCATTACGAAGGCCCGATTCAGCCAGATCGGCCTGAAGCTGAAACGCATATTCTCCGATAAGTCGGCTTCCATCTCTCTCGCCGAGGCCGTGAAACAGGTCGACCGACTCGTGAATGAAGTCAGCGATTGCCGCGGCGAACGCTCGGCCAAGCTCGATTCGCTCGCAATCGGCGCAAATCAAATCCGCGAAGATCTCAGCGTCGTCCAGCGAGATATGGGACGAGTGGCCGAAGTTCGCAGTTTGCTGACCGATCTCGCCGAGGCGGTCCACCAACTCGATCGTGTCTCCGATGGGATTCAGAAGTCCGTGATGGACACACGGATGGTTCCGATCGGTCCTCTGTTCTCGCGATTCAAACGCGTCGTGCGCGATCTCAGTCGCGCCGGTGAAAAGGATATCCAGCTTGAGATCCGAGGCGAGCACACCGAGCTCGACAAGCGGATGATCGACGAGCTCGGCGATCCTCTGATCCATTTGATTCGCAACTCGGCGGATCACGGCATCGAAAGCCCTGAAGCGCGTGTCGCGGCCGGTAAATCGCGGCAAGGTTCGATTTCGCTCAGCGCGTTTCATCGTGGCAACCGCATCATCATTAAAGTCTCCGACGATGGACGCGGTCTCGACGCCGGTCGCATCCGCGCGAAAGCGGTTGCCAAAGGCTGGATGAACGAGGCCGAGGCGGAAAAGCTTCCCGATGCGCAGGTTTATCAACTCATCTGGCGGCCCGGCTTCAGTACTGCGGAGCGCGTGACCGAAGTTTCCGGTCGCGGCATGGGGATGGATATCGTCTGGTCGAAGATCGAACAGCTCAACGGCTCGGTCGAACTCTCGTCGGAGTCGGGCCAAGGAACGACCTTCGAGATCAAGCTCCCGCTCACCATGGCGATCTTGCCGAGCCTCCTGATGGTCATCGATCGTGACGTCTTTGCGGTGCCGGTGGAGTCGGTGATCGAGATCGTGCGGCTCTCCGCGGCCGATCTTCCCACGGTCTACGGTAGCCCGATGGCACGGGTACGAGGTCGCGTCATCTCGCTCGTCCGGTTGAACGATCTGTTTGGCGATCATGTCCCGCAAGCCGAGACGAACCGTGAATGTTCGAACGTGACGATCGTCATCTGCGGTAGCGAAGGACGCGAGCTCGGGATCGTCGTCGACGATCTGTTGGGCGAGCAAGACGTTGTGATTAAGTCCCTCACGGAGAACTTCCAAAACGTCAACGGAATCGCCGGCGCGAGCATCCTGGGCGATGGTCGCGTTTCGTTGATCCTCGACGTCGCCGCCCTATTGGAAATGGCTTGCGGCTCATCTCACAAGTCGTTGCCTCACATGCCGACTTCCACGACTTCGACGGTCGCTGCAGCCGTCGCATCCTAAAAACAACACGATCCTTATCGAGAGACATCCGCACATGGAATCCAATCAACAAGCCGCCGTTTGCATCGAATGGGAACAGGTATTCGGGCCCGCCATCGAAGCGGCCTCGCGTGCCATGTCGACCTGGACGCAGGGGCGTGTCACGTTGTCGCTCGACGAAATCCGAGAGTTACCGCTCGTCGAACTAGGCGAAGCGATCCAAGGTGGTCAAGAAATCGCGACCGTCGTTGCGCTCGACGTTCGTGGCGACGTCGGCGGCCAGTTCCTGTTGACCGTCGACGACGATGGAGCCGCCAAGCTAGCAGGCTTGCTGCTGAACCGTGCGCCACGGCCATTTGCCGAGTGGGATGAAATCGAACGCTCCGCGCTGATGGAAACCGGCAATATTCTCGGCTCCGCATATCTGAGCGCTCTGACGAACATCACCGGCTTGAGCCTGTTTCCGTCGCCGCCTCAGATGCTACGCGACTATGTCGTCGGCATCCTCGAGCAAGCCGTCATGGCGCAAGCGATCGAGTCCGACTACGTGTTGCTCGCTCGCACCTGTTTCCGCCATCTCGAAGAAGATGTCGATTGGAACATGATTTTCGTTCCCTCGCCCGAACTGATGGATCTACTTCGCAATTCCATCAATGTCCCGAACGTTTAACGACTCTCTGCCGTCGGTAGCGATACACCCAGTTCCGAAACATTCCATGCCCGCAGCTATAAATTCACTGAAGCCGGCCGCCGGCCGCTCGGCGTCGGCAATGCGCGAAGAAGCAGTCACAACCGCCTCCGTCGGTATGGGGCAGATAGCGATCCTCTCGCCCGAGGGAGTCGGCACCGCTGTTTTAGGGTCTTGCGTCGGGCTGACGTTGTACGACCCTAATCTCCGCTTTGCGGCGATGGCCCATATCGTGTTGCCATCCTCCGACAATCGCACCGGCGGCGTGGGCAAGTTCGCCGACACGGCCGTCGAAGCAATGGTAACGAAGCTTCGCTCATTCGGCATCGATCCGGCAAAGCTCACGGCCAAGCTGACCGGCGGAGCCAGTATGTTCGAAACGAAGGGCCCGTTTCAGATCGGTAAGCAAAACATCGACGCCGTGCTCGAGCGACTCGCCGCGTGTCGCATCCGGCTGTTAAGTGAACATGTCGGTGGCACGCAGGGCCGTCGCGTCACATTTCAATGTCGCACAGGCCAACTGCTCGTCGAAGTGATCGGCTCCACGCCGATCGTGATCTAAGCCAAGACATAGAAGTCAACATTACCTTTTCTCTCCTACAGCGCAGGCCGCCATGGAAAACACGTTACTTATCACCGACGATTCGATGATTATTCGCGAACTGATCAAAGACGTCGCAACCCAAGCGGGTTGGCGCGTCGTCGCCGAAGCAACGAACGGCCAAGAAGCGATCGACCGCTATCGCGCCCTGCGCCCGACGGCCGTAACGCTCGACCTTGTGATGCCGGAGTTCGACGGTCTACACGGCCTGAAAGGAATTCGCGCATTCGATCCGGAAGCACAGGTGCTGCTTGTCAGTGCCATCGACCAAATCAAGGTTCTCAAGGAAGCGATTTCTTGCGGCGCGGCGGATTTCATCGTCAAGCCGTTTGAAAAGAATCGCCTCAAAGCAGCCCTGGAAGCACTAGCGAATCAGGCGGCTGTGTGCTGATCACGGCGACGAAAGTCCGCCGACTTAAGTAGCGAACGTGAATTGAGGAGAAAGATATGAGCAGAAAACAAATTCGAGTCTTGGTCGTCGACGACTCTCGAGTGATCCGCGAGCTCATCTGCGATGGGCTCTCAGCTCACAGCGACTTGGTTGTCGTGGGAACCAGCGCGGACGGGATCGAGGCACTGAATTCCCTGGAAGCTCTGCAGCCCGACGTCGTAACGCTCGATCTTCAGATGCCGCGAATGGACGGACTCGAAACGCTCGACCGTCTTCTCGCCTGCCGACCGACTCCGGTGATCGTCGTCAGCGCCCTGACGCAGCGCGCGGCCGATGTGACGTTGCAGGCGCTTGATCGCGGGGCCATGGATTACGTCGCCAAGCCCGACGGCGTGGCGGAAATGAAGCGAGTGTTCGGCGAAGAACTGCCGCAGAAGATTCGCAACATGGCAGGGGCCGACGTGCGCCGCGTCTTACAACTTCGCAAAACGAAGCAGCTTCGGACGGCCGTGCGGAGTGTTGCGACGACCACGACAAACGAACGCCTCGATCGCTTCACAGGCTGTATAGCGATCGGCATCTCGACGGGTGGTCCGCCGGCGTTAGCCCAACTATTCGGCGCTCTCGTACCTCCGCTGCCGCCGATCGTCATCGTGCAGCACATGCCGCAAATGTTCACCGGTCCGTTCGCGAATCGCCTGAACAGCTTGTCCTCGATTCGCGTTAGGGAGGCGTCGCAAGGCGACATCTTGCGACCGAATGAAGCACTGGTTGCACCCGGCGGCAAGCATCTTTCACTTCGACGGGCCGGCGGCCGGGTCGAAGTGGTGATCACCGACGGCGATCCCGTGAGCGGTCACAAACCATCGGTCGATGTGATGATGCGCAGCGCTGCACAGACGTTCGGTAAAGCTTGTGTCGGCGTGATTATGACCGGAATGGGACGTGACGGCGCCGACGGTTGCGGGCTCATCCGAGCGGCCGGTGGCTACGTCCTAGGCCAAGACGAGGAAACTTCAGATGTCTACGGCATGAACAAGGTTGCGTTCGTCGAAGGGCACGTCGATGCCCAAACGTCGCTCCAAAACCTTCCCGAGGCGATCGCCAGACAGGTGCGTCGTCGCTGCGTCGGAACGAATGCCGCCGCGGTCACCACTCAAACGCTTCCGTTAAAAAAGGGTTCTTAGTTATGGGCATGAAAGTGTTAGTCGCCGACGATTCCGGCGTGATGCGGAAGATTATTATTCGCGGCTTGGCGGCACTCGGAGTCACCGAGATCGTCGAAGCCGGTGATGGCAACGAGGCTATCAAGCACTTTTCGGAGCAGTCGTTCGACCTTGTGCTGACCGATTGGAACATGCCCGGTAAGACAGGCATCGAGGTACTCAAGGAAATCCGCGCTTCGGGAGCGACGATCCCGGTCGTGTTGATCACGACGGAAACCGAAAAGCGACGTGTGATGGACGCCATTCAGGCCGGCGTGTCGGAATACGTGGTCAAGCCGTTCGATGCAGCGACGCTGCAGGCGAAGATCGGCAAGTTCATCGATGCCACTCTTGTGTAAGTGAAAACCACGTTATGCAGTACAACCCGATTAAGACCGAATACATCAACCCGTTCATTGAATCGGTCACAACCGTGTTTAAGACGATGCTGTCGTTAGATGTTCGGCGCGGTGCGCTCTACATCAAAGACGGCTTTCAACCTTCGCTTGAGATCACCGGCGTGATCGGGCTCTCCGGAATCGCCAAGGGGTCCGTATTGCTCGGCGTCAGCAAGAACGTCGCGATGACGGCCACGGAGATACTCCTCGGCGAGAAAATGACGACGATCGATCACAACGTCGTCGATGCGGTCGGAGAGCTCACGAACATGATCGTCGGCGGCGCGAAAGCGAAATTGGAGAGCCTCAATATGTGCATGGGACTTCCCACCGTCGTCGTCGGAAAGAACCACACGGTCGTATTTCCGACTGGAATTCGTCCGATCGGCATTCCGTTTGAATCAGATGCCGGTCCGTTTTGCTTGGAAGTCAGCTTGGTCGATTCCTAGGGAACGGGTGTGACTCACGCAGCGCGCCCTGTTTGGCGAGAATCTGCCGCGACGTGGGAAGATAGGCTGGCGCGAAACAGCCTCCGGGGGTAAGACATTCCAGCGTCACAGGAATGTTTTCTCCCACGGAAGCTCGAACGATGATTCTCTCGCCCGAAACGTTGCTTGGCAAAATCCGCGCTGATTTCGAGTCGCTCGTCGGCCGGGTGCGGCAGTCGGCCGTGGAGCACCGGCGGGTGGATTGCCTGGAGCGCGAAGTGTTGGCCGAGTTGTTGGCGCTGGGGTTCCAACTTCTGCAAGTATTCATCGCCACTCAAGGCACGGGCGATGTCGGTCCCACGGTGGACGAAGGGGGCCGCCGCTGGAAGCGATTGGAGGCACTTCACGCGGTTCGTTACGTTTCCATCTTCGGCGAACTGGAGATCGAGCGGACGGTTTACGGAACGCGCGAGACGCAAAAGATCGAAGTCGCGCCGCTGGACGCACACTTGGGACTACCGGCGGGCGACTTCTCTTATGTGCTGGAAGATTGGCTGCAACGGATGTGCATCCACGACGCGTATCGAGAGTCGGTGCGAGGACTGGCGGACTTGCTGGGTCTGTCCGTCAGTGTGCGTAGCGCCGAGGCCATGAACCGGACGTTGGCCGAGCACGCCGAAGCTTTCCGATCACAGCCGGTCCCGCCGGACCCGTCGGCCGAAGGCCAACTGCTGGTGGTGACGGCCGATGGCAAAGGCGTGGTCATGCGTCGCGAAGACCAACCGCAACAAGTCGCCTCGCCACCCGCGGGCAAGCAGGGTACCAAACGCATGGCCTACGTCGGCGCGGTATATAGCATCGACCGCTTCGTGCGCACGGCCGACGATGTGCTGGACGAATTGCAGCGTAAGCGGCGGGCTGTCGATCGCCCCGTGCCGCAACGGAAGCATGTCTGGGCGGAGATGACACACCTGATTGAAGGCGAGGCGTGCGATGGCCGCACGACACTGTTCGGCCGGATGTCGGAGGAAGCGGCAGCGCGTAATCCACACCAGCGCAAGCCGGTGGTCTGCGTGATGGACGGCGAACGAGCTTTGTGGGAGGTGAAAGAGTCATGGGTCCCCCACGCGGTGGGCGTGTTGGACTTGTTCCACGTCACGGAACGGCTGTGGACTGCGGCGCACGTCTTTCACCCCCGCGAGAGCCGCGAAGCGCGGCGGTTCGTGGACCACAGGCTGCGG
>Ga0163153_10007423_pt1 | contig 11808 bp, 10 predicted proteins | sample OliLakLV19MP6IB1_FD_148629 | JGI IMG/M metagenome (GOLD analysis project Ga0163153, IMG submission 148629) | Freshwater microbial mat bacterial communities from Lake Vanda, McMurdo Dry Valleys, Antarctica - Oligotrophic Lake LV.19.MP6.IB-1 | ecosystem: Environmental > Aquatic > Freshwater >... | reverse complement strand
GTGTCGCGCATGGTGCGGGGAAGGACGAGTTTTTGATCAGAACCGGTGACGCGGCCTAAGGTGAGGTCGTTGCCCTGCTCGATCCGCATTGTCGACTCCTCATGCCCCGACGTGTTGTCCCCAACCACCAATTGAGCAAATTCAAGACCGTGTTACACTAGCAAATGATCCGATCAACCCAACTTCGCCCGCCTTGCGGGCCGGGTGTGGGTGTGGGAACCCGTGGGTTCCAAAAGAAGGTGGACCGTGCGGTAGCACGGACCTTGTCGAAGGCCTCCCGTCGAACGGGGTGTGGGGAGGGACGACGGGAGGCCTGAGAGCCGGACGGTTTGGCAAGCGAGTGTGAACGAGCGAAGCCCGCTTTTCAAAGCGAAACCGGACGGCTGTCGGGGGTGCCTCGAAGGGTCACAAAGCGATGATTAGGCCTGCATTCGGGCCTGTTTTGTGTTGGGACGCATTCCCTACGGCGGGGAAGGGCGCGGGGAACCCCAAGATCACTCCTCAACATCCCATTGCCACGCCGGGTTCTCCTCGAAGAAGGAGCGGATCGCGTGATAGAATGGCTCCCAGGGATGGGGTTCTAATTTCATCGCGTCCACACCGTTTTTTTTCCCGCCCGCTTGTCCTCAAACAAAGCGGCACGATGAAAACGCTGCGCGCCAACGGAGTCGCGTGAGCCTCCCCGATCTTCGCAGGCAGGCGGGTCGCGGCGGGTCACTTCATTTCGCAAATCATTGCGATCGCCCTTGGTCGTGTCTTACTCTTTCCTCTGATCGCCCTTCTCCTTTGACCCCTTCTCCTCCGGCGCTTTGCCTCGGTCTTTGTTGCGGTCACGTTCATAGCGCGCGTCATTCTTGTCGTTCTGATCGCCACGGATGGACGAGCGCTGCCATTTCACTTTGCCCTTCTCGTCTCGAAGCTCCAGGGTCTTGCCGTCCCTGCCGCGAACGCGGTGGGCCTGCATCACTTCGTTGCCCTCGAAGACGCCGGGCACACCGTTGATGTTCACCTTATCACCGATGCGCAGCACAAACTCCTTCTGTTCGTTGAGATAGTCCTCGGGACCCAGGTGAACGGTGTATTGCTTTTCATCGTCGGACAGCACCACCAGCAACTTGCCGCGGGCGGCTCCGCGACCGGGGACAAAATCCTCCACCCGGACGATCTTGCCGGCGACCTCTTGCGGGTTCCCGGCGAACCGCTTGTTGTACGCGCTGCCGTCGCTCCAGTACGCGTCGTCGTCGCGGGCCACGCCGTAGACGCGCCAGTAGGGCTCCTGCGCGAACTGCTCGTGCAGCTTGCGGGCCCAGAACACTTCATGCATGTTCGGCCAGTTCTTCTCCTCAAAGCTGATCGTCGACAGCACCTGCGGCGTCACGGCGAGCCGATATTGCTTGCCTTCACCGGCCGCTTCCAGCGCGGTCCACGGCACCACCGCCAGCCGTTGCTCCTCGTCGGCGCCGTGCGACACGACGCCATAAACCGCCCGCCCGTCCATATCGATGACCACGTCGCTCAGCGAGCCGATGTTCTTCGCGTCGGCGGCCACCACCGGCTTCCCGGTCAACTGCGACACGCGGATCAACGGTCCGATCCGCCGCGGGGCGACCGCCTCGTCCTCGCCGGGCTTTTTCGATGACACCGGCGGCTTCGGCAACTTCGGGTCCACGGCCTTGGGAGCCGAACCGGTTTTCGCCGGCGCATCATCCTGCTTGCCGTCCGGCTGCTGCGCCGCGTCAGAGTTTGATCCTGGCTTCACCTCTCGAACATTCGTCCGATTCTTCGCGGGGGTCGCCGCCCAATAGGCCTCATAGCCGAACCGATCGTAAACTTCCTGCGCCCGCTTGGGGTCCGACATGTCCGGCCATCCCTGCGGGTCGAAGCCCGGCTCGCGATCAAGCTGTTTCCGGTCGATGCCGAGGATGAGGTTCTGCCTCGCCGTGTCCTCCTTGATAGCGGGGAACGGCACCAGGTGATATTTGCCTTTCTGTTCCGTGAGGTTCGACAATTCGACCACGGCGAACGCGGCTTGCCCGCTTCCCGCTTCGATCAGCAGGTCGCGCAGGGTTCCCACTTCTTGTCCGCCGTTACCTTTGACGATTCTCCCGAGCAGTTCGCTGGCCCGCCGCAGGGGTGAGAACTTCACGTGCTCCTCGGCCGCCGCTTCAACGCGCTGGGCGGGAGGATCGACTTGAGCCCCCGCCACTGAAGCGGCAATACTGGACGCGCAGAGAAAGAGAACTTGATATCGCATCGCATGACCTCCTTGAGATTGCCGTCTCGGCCATTGGTACAGGGTATTGCCGCCAGGCCCGGCCGATCTATCCTTGAAATACGCGTACCGGGATAAGGCGTACACGCGGCGCGTCAGTCGTGCATCGAAATTGGCACCAGGAACCGGGGCGAACGGGAGGTGCGCGGGGCCGCCGGCGCATGAGGATAAGTCGAGTTTTCCGCTGATTTTTTGTGCCGGCAAGTGGGGGATACTGTCACTCATTAGATCGCGCACCTCGGGCCGGTTCTTGCAACTCGACGGCCGGGCCGAGGGGTACGGTGCCAATCGCGACGCTCATTACGCACCGTTAGCAAAGATTTGAGCCTCCTAGATCAACGAGCCCCTGCCGTCGTTCGTGACGGCGGGGGCCGTTGATTCTTGCAACTCCGCATCGCTTTCCCTCATCGTTGTCTTTAGGACGCATCGGGGCGTCGTCGTATATGGCGGCGCGCCTAAACCTTATTCGCTGTGTGTTTGTGTAACTCTATTTTCCTATGGCAATATTGCCGCTGGAGGGATTCTGATGACATCTTCAAGCGAAGAACTGGACCGGCAGGGGCCGCCATCCGTCTTAGTGGTATCCGGCAACAAGCCGGGCACGACCGCCTGCTGGCCCGTGAACTGGAGCGGCGTCATTGTCGGCGCCCTGACGGCGGCGGGGATTGTCTCGATCTTCGGGCTCATTGCCATCGCCCTCGGCGCTCACGAAATCGGCAGCGACAGCCGCGTCGTCGACATCAAAAAGATCGGCATTGGCGCTCTGATCCTCAGCCTGTTCGGCGCGTTCCTGTCGTTCGTCGCGGGGGGCTGGGTGGCGGCGAAGATCGCCAACATCCGGAGCTCGGAGAACGCCATGCTGCACGGGGCGATCGTCTGGCTGGTCGCCGTGCCGATGCTGTTTGTATTCAGCACGCTCGGCGCCGGCAGCCTGGCGGGCGGCTGGTTCGCCGGCCTCGACGGCTCCCGCAATGCGGATGCGGCGCCGTTCGAGAGGCCAGAGCTGGTCATCAATGCCACCCCGCAGGAGCGCGACGCCTACCGCGCCGACCTCGCAGCGCACCACCAGAAGGTTGCGCAGTGGCGGCAGGACACGCCCAAGGTGGTGCGCAACACCGCGCTGGGCGCCATCACCGCCCTGCTGCTGGGACTGGTCGGCGGTGTCCTCGGCGGCTGGCTCGCTTCCGGTGAGCCGATGACATTCACCTATTACCGCACCCGGCCCGCCCTGACGTAATTGTCTCGTAGCCCATATTACACCCAAGTATCTTTCGAAAGGGAATCGTCATGATGTACATCCTCGGTTGGTTACTCGGGGTTCCGATCGGATTGCTCGTCCTGCTGTGGATCATCGGCGTCGGGCGCTGAGACAGCGACCGACGATATCGACGTTCACAGGTTTGAGCCGACCGCGCCGCGTGGTCGGCTCATCCATTTTTCGCAGGAGGCCCCCAGCCATGACAACCCAATCCTATTGGATGGATTCGGCGCCGCTCCCGGAATACTCCAAACTCTCCCGCAATCTGAAAGTTGATGTCGTGGTGGTCGGCGGTGGCATCACCGGCGTGACGGCAGCTTTCCTGCTGCGACGGGCCGGCCACACGGTGGCTTTGGTCGAGCGCGAGCGCTGCGCCCGGGTGGATACGGGGCATACGACCGCCCACCTGACGTATGTCACCGACATCCGCCTGCGGGAACTGGTGAAAAACTTTGGCAAGGATCACGCCCAGGCGGCCTGGGACGCCGGCCGGGCTGCAATGCAGCAGATCGCCAACATTGTCCGCGACGAGGCCATCGCCTGCCAGTGGCGCGAGGTCCCCGGTTACCTGCACGCTCCGATCCATGAGGATGCGGACATTGACCTCGATGCCCTGAAGGAAGACGCGGCGCTCGCGGATGAGCTGGGTTTCGTCGCGACGTATATGAACGAGGTACCGCTCCTGCGATGCCCGGGCGTGCGCTTCGCCAACCAGGCGAAGTTTCATCCGCGACAGTACCTGAGCGGCCTGCTCCGGCGCTTCTCGGCGGAGGGCGGGCATGTTTTCGAGAGCACCGAGGTCACCGGCGTGGAAGAGAAGCCCCGTCGCGTGGCGACGGACAGTGGCGAGATCGAGTGCGACTTTGTCGTCATCGCCACCCATGTGCCTTTGATGGGCAAGACGAATATTGTCTCTGCCACGTTATTTCAAAGTAAACTTTCGCCGGAGTCATCGTATGTTGTCGGCGCCCGATTGCCGGCCGACAGCGCCCCCGAGGCGCTCTTCTGGGATACTTCCGACCCCTACTATTACCTGCGGATCGACCGGCACGGCGACCACGACTATGCAATCTTTGGCGGCGAGGACCATAAGACGGGCCAGGCGTCGAACACCGAGGAGAGATTTACCCGGCTGGAGCGGATACTGACCTCCGTGCTGCCGGCGACCGTCAGTCACCGTTGGTCGGGGCAGGTTGTCGAGACCAACGATGGCCTCCCCTTCATCGGCGAGATCAGGGAAGGGCAGTTCGTGGCGACCGGGTTCGCCGGCAACGGCATGACGTTCGGGACGCTCGGGGCCATGATGGCGTGCGACGCGGTGACCGGCCGGAAGAACCCGTGGGCGGATCTGTTTGATGTCACCCGCAAGAAGATCAAGGGTGGGGCGTGGGACTACATCCGGCAGAACCTGGATTATCCCTATTACATGGTTCGCGACCGCTTGACCGGTGCGGAAGGCACAAGCTTCGACGCCCTTGGGCCGGGAGAAGGCAAAGTATTGAAGATCGACGGCAAACGGGTCGCCGCCTATCGCGATGAGTCGGGGCACATCGATTGCGTGTCGAGCATCTGCACGCACATGGGGTGCGTCGTGCATTGGAACTCGGCGGAGAAGACGTGGGACTGCCCGTGCCACGGCTCGCGGTTCAAGCCGGACGGCAAGGTGTGGGCGGGGCCGGCGGAAGAGCCGCTCAAAGCGATGGACGTGAAGATGCCACAATCCGCGCGCTCGTCAAGCGTTGAGTGATGGCGCCGTTGAATGATGGTGCCACGGGTCGGCTCTGCGACCCGTGCTTGAGGTGGCGCGCATCACGGGTCGCCGAGCCGACCCGCGGCACCGGCGCGATTCCCGGTCGCGCCCTGATTTGCGACCAACAAAAACCGCCGCCAACCCATAGATAGCCTGGGTCAGCGGCGGTTTTCGTAGCCATTTGAAAGGTCGTCAGCGCTGCGACGCCTGCACGTTGACCGAGCTCTCGGCGATGCGCGTCAGCAGTTTATCGGCGTTGCCTTCCTCGTTGAGCGTCTGCTGGAGCAAGGCGGCCACCGACTCGAGGCCCAGACGCTGGGCGAAGGCCCGCGCCGAGCCGTAGCCGGCGATCTCGTAATGCTCGACGCGCTGGGCGGCGGCAATCAGGGCGGCGTCGCGCACCGACATGTCGCCTTCGGCGTCGAGGACGTGCTCGCCTTCCTTGAGCAGGCCTTTCATCGCGTCGCAGGTCTGACGCTCGGGCTCTTCGCCGATCATGTGGAACACCTGCTCGATCCGTTGCACGTGGTGCTCGGTTTCCTGAAGGTGGGACTCGAACGCCGACTTCAGCTCGGTCGCCTGCGCGGCTTCCGCCATGCGCGGCAATGCCTCGGTAAGGCGGAGTTCGGCGTCGTAAAGGTCCTTCAATTGATCGAGCAGCAGGTCACGCAGGTCGTTAAAACGTACTGTTGTGAAAAGCCCCATGTTGGATCCTTTCGTGAATGCACATCGCAGTCCCGGAACAAAAAACGCTCCTTCCAGAGCGTTGATTTCTTATCAATGGGATAGGCCATGAACCGCTCGACGATCAAGTGGACTCGCCGTCATCTCGGCCGCGGAGCACAGGCCCTTCGATCGTCTCGCCGCCGAGCTTTGACGTCGCACTGTCGAACACCGGCTTCAGGTGCGGCGCGATGGAAGGCATCGTCTTGGTCACCCAGTCGCGCACCATCCCAAGTCCAGCGCCGATGGCGATGCTCTGGAGCTTGCACACCTCATCCTCAAACTGTCCGAGGATGCGGCTCTTGATACTGGGTTGGGACGCGGCGGCGGCCGACGCGGACTTCCACTGCTGGCCTTCGGAGAACTCGCCCGATGGCCGGTGGCGGTAGCTTTCCTCAAAGCCCCCATTGCCGTTGGATCGCTTCTCGCGGCGCGGGGAGCGGGGAGCCGTGGCGTGGGCCATGATGGCTCCGGTGAAGATCGCGCAGCCCATCGCGCACCAAGGGTGTTGTGTCACCTGATACTTGATGTCAAAAGTCTGTTTCACGGTTTGAATCGTCTCCTGGACGGAGTCCTTGGCGGCCTGCACGGTGTCCTCGACCGTATGCTTTGTCGATTCCACGGTGGAGCGCACCTTGTCTTCGAGCGCCTCGAGCTTGTCCGCGAGCGATGAACGCGTGCAGTCCATCTGGGTGCGGATCTCATCGATCTCATCGTTCGACTTTTCAGCTACTTCTTCAGCCATTGGATGTCCTCCCTGATTTCCTTCCTGGTCTCTTCGACCCCGATGGTGGAAATCGATTTCTTGCCGGCTTGGATGAGGGCGAAGGCGATGGCGGCAAACACGAGCCCCAAAATGCCTGCCCAGCCCCACCAAGGCACGGCGGGCACGGCCCACGCGAGCAGCCCGACGAGCGCGGTCAGTACGAATGCGGCGGCCACCAGCGCCAGAAGGAGGGCGCCGGCAAACGCTACGGCACCGCGTTTTGCCTTACGGACGTCCTCGCGGACCTCTTCGCGAAGCAACTCGATGTGCTGCTTCAACAGGCGCTGCACGTCACCCACGATTCCCGACAGCAGTGAAGCCATGCTGGGCTCGTCACCCGGGGACCCCGCGGTCCCCGGGAGCGCCGAGGGCGCCTTCGGCTCCGACGTATACATCGACATCGTTTAGCTCCTTGAGGTAGCGCGGCCCAGGAGATAGCCGATCGCAGCGCCCGCGATGAGCGACTGAATCGGGTAGCGGCGGATGACGCTGGTCAGCTCGGCGTTCACGTGCGAGATCGCCTCGCCGGCGGCGTCCTTGGCTTGCACGGCGTATTCGCCGGCGTGCTGGGCCACATCCTTGATCGCGGTGCCGGCGGTCGACGCCCACTCGCCGACCTTGTCCTTGGCCTGGCCGGCGAACTCGCCGACGTTCGACGCGACGTTCGATGCGAGCGTCTTCGCCTTGTCGGTCACGTTTTCAATCATGCCGGTGACGCCGCCGCTCTCGCCGGCCTGGGCCTTGTCCTTGTCTTTATTCTGACCCTGGCCCTGCTGGCCTTGGCCTACTTGGCCGGCCTGACCGCCTTGGGCCTGCGCCTTGCGACGGCGTTCATCGTCGGACATCGAGGAGTAATCGCGTGTGGTTGCTTGTGACATAACCGTGCCTCCATAAAAGGTGATACTGAAACGTTTCACGGGCTCTGTCCGGCATTGCAACCCTGGCAACCGCGGACCACCGTGCGTTGGATGCGAGACTCTATGTTCCAATTCTTTGGACAGACCTCAGCAAAACGCCCATTTCCGCATCAGCGCGGCGGGCGACCTCGATTCTGTGCAATCCGATATGAAGCATGCCCTGCAACAGCGCTCATCCGTCGCCTAGCATCGACTTGCCATACGCTGGTCCTTGGCGGGAACGCTTCCGTGAATGACATGAAGGATTCGCATCCTGACGCCCGCAAGCCGGAGGCAGAGGCGGACTTCGCAAAACCCCGCGCCGACTCGGCGGGCATGACGGCGACGCCCATCACGCTGGCGTCGCTGGTCATCGTCGTTGCCGCGCTGTACTTCGCCAGCGATGTGCTGATCCCGTTTGCGCTGGCCTTGCTGTTTAGTTTTCTGCTCGCGCCGCTGATGATCCGACTGCGCCGCTGGAAGTTCAGCCGGGTGGCGGCGGCGATCACGACAGTGTCGCTTGCATTTTCGGTAATCGTGCTGGTTGCCGCGTTCGTGGCCTTTCAAGCCGTCGAGATCGTCAACAGCCTGCCGCAGTATCAGGAGAACATCGAGAAGAAGCTGGAGACGTTTCGAGTCGCGCCAGGAGGGGCGGTCGACCGGATGATGCGGATGGTGACGCGCTTCAACCGCGAGAGCGCCGCAGCGAAGTCGGGCGTGCCGGTGTCGCCGACGACGGGAGACCCCCAGGCGGAGACGCCGCCCATCGTGCCGCCGCAGCCGGAGCCGGAAGAGCCCAAGCCGGTGCCCGTGGAGATTGTCACCGCGCCGCTGACGCCGATGAACATCCTGCGCAGCGTGCTCGACACCACGATGGGTCCGCTGGTCACCGGCGGCATCGTCATCGTCTTCGTCATCTTCATCCTGCTGGAGCGCGAGGACCTGCGCGACCGTGTCATCCGTCTGCTGGGCGTCTCGCACAACCAGATCAGCACCACTACACAGGCCCTGGACGACGCCGCCAGCCGGGTCTCGCGCTACCTGCTCATGCAGCTCATCGTCAACGTGCTGTACGGGCTGCCCATCGGCATCGGGCTATGGTTGATCGGCGTGCCCAGTCCAATCCTGTGGGGCGTGCTGGGCACCATCCTGCGCTTTATCCCCTACGTCGGCCCGTGGATCGCGGCCATCTTCCCGCTCGCTCTCGCCTTCGCCGTCGGCGACGGATGGGGCATGCTCATCCAGACCATCATTCTTTACGTGGTCGTCGAGATCATCTCCAACAACTTCATCGAGACCTGGCTGTACGGCACGTCGACCGGCATCTCGTCCGTGGGCATCCTGCTCTCGGCCGTGTTCTGGGCCTGGCTGTGGGGCCCGATCGGCCTGCTGATGTCGACGCCGCTCACCGTCTGCATCGTCGTGCTCGGCCAGTACCTGCCCGCGCTCAACTTTTTCTCCGTGCTCCTGGGCGATCGTCCGGTGCTCCCGCTGCACGCCGCTGCACGCCCGCATCTACCAGCGGCTGCTCGCCCTCGACCCCGATGAACCCGATGAGATCGCCCAGAAGTACCTCACGAAACACACGCTTGACGAGTTCTACGGCGAGGTCATGCTGCCGGCGCTGCGGCTGCTGAAGGCGGAGCGGGCGGACAAGAATCTCGACGAGTCGCACTACGCGCTCATCGTCGAGAACTCGCGGCAGCTCATCGATGAGGTGTCCGACCAGGCCGACCCTGCGGCGACGGAAAAAGCGGCGACGCCCTCCGCGCCGAGCGCGAAATCGGCGGCGGTGGCCGCCAAGGCGGCGACCGCGGCCACGAAAGCCGGCAACGACGCCCCGCCATCGACCAACCAGTCAGCGCCCCATCCCGCGGTGCCGTCGACGGGCGAACTCGCGTCCGAGACTGCCCCGGTGATCGTCTGCCTGCCTTCCCATGACGCCGCCGACGAGCTCGCCGCCCAGATGCTCGCCATCCTCCTTCGTCGTAGGAAGGTGGCCGCCACCTTCATCCCCGCCCGGCTCCTGGTCTCCGAGCGCATGGAGAAGATCGAGGAGCTCGCCCCGCGAATCATTTGCATCTCCGCCCTGCCGCCCTACGCCACCGTTCACGCCCGCCAGGCCGCCAAGCGCGTCTGCGCCCGCTTCAAGGACCTGAAAATCGTCGTTGGCTTCTGGGACGAGTCGACCTCGCCGAAGGACCTGAAGCACCGCGTGCTCTATTCGGACAGCGGCGTCGTGGTGAACACGCTGCGGCACGCGGTCGATGAGCTCGTCGCCTTCTCACTGGTCAGTCCGAAGGCACTCACGGGCGACTCGTGCAGTTCGGCGAAGGAGATCGTTGACCTCAACGCCACAAGAGCCGCGAATGCGGCGCAAGCGAATGCCAAGCAGGCGGAACCGATGATTGAAGTGTGAAGCGAAGTGATTCGACCGCCGACTCAGGCGTCGTCGCGCTCGACCACGCGGTACGTCTCGCGCTCACCGCGGCCGCGCAGCGGGTAATCCTTCCGCAGCGGGTGGGCCGGGTACGCCTCCCAGAGCAGGATGCGGCGAAGGTCCGGGTTGCCGTCGAAGCGGATGCCGAACATGTCGAAGACTTCGCGCTCGCGCCACTCGGCCCCGGGCCAGAGGTCGCAGACGCTGGCGATGTGCAGGGCGGGGTCGGACTCAATCCCGGCGGTGTCGAGCGTGGGGCTTAAGAACGACTTGACGAGGATGCGCTGGGCCGTGGCGGTGTTGACGAGGTTCCACACCACGGCGAAGCGACCGCCCTGCGCCGGGCCGCCGGATTTTGCGGGGTAGTTGAGGTAATCGACCGCGGTCACATCGACGAGCAGGTCGTAGGCGCAGCCCGCATCGTTCTTCAGAAACGCCAGCACCTCGTGAACGCTCTCGCGCGGCACCACGAGCGTCGTCTGCCCGCGGAACTCCGACGCCAGCAACTTCACACCGGGGAACGCCGCTTTGACGAGCGGCAACGTGGGATGGTCGAGGTTGGCAATGGGCATAGGGAAGTTGGAAGTAGGCAGGAGGCAGGAGGCAGGACGCAGGAGGCAGCATCCAAAGCCCACGGATTCCGGTCCGTGGGTTCACGCGAAGGGTTATTGTAAAGAAAAAAAACAGGCGGGTCATCCCGCAGGTTGCATCACGCAGGGCAATCGCATGTACCCTTGGGTGGCACTGACAAGGACTGCTCGGAGTCCTTGTCAGTGGGCTTGATCGTTGCGTCACCGACACTGACAAGCTGCGCGGACTCCGCTTGTCAGTGCCACCCAAAGGGACGTGCGATTACCCTGTTGCATCAGGACGGCCCGACCCTTTCCATCAGCTTCTCAATCGCCTTCTGCCACCGCATATTGATCGCCGGCCACTCGTATTGAAGCGTGTCCGCCACCGCCACGGTGTCGCGGGCCTTGAGCAGCTCGCGCAGGTGGGTCAGGCTGCTGATCAGCTCGGCCGGCCGTCAGCTCGCTGAAGGTCATGTCATCAACGCGCAGCGAATCGAGCGAGATCTCCATGATCATCGCCGACTCGCTGACCGCCCGCTCCGTCTGCTGCCAGATGGTCATGGCCTCGCCGATGCGCTCCAGGGCCGTCGCCTCGTCGTCGCGCTGCAAGGCATCGGCCGCCTCGGCCTGCTGCTCGCCGGCGGCCTCGAGCATGCGGTGCGTTTCGCCAAGCGTGTCGATCACCAGCTCGCGCGGGTTCGCGGTGAGCAGGTTCAGCGTCGCATCGTCGATCGCTTCGTTCTGCCGATCGACAAGCTCATCGCCGACGATCGTCCGCCCGTCGAGCAGCACCTCGACAATGATCCGCCCCTGCGGCTCCATCCGCTTCTGCGCTGCGAGCAGCACCTCGCCGAGCGGACCGGAATCAAGATCGACGGGCATGTCATCGATGTGAACAGGCATGAGGGGATGATAGCGGATGGGAGTCGGCAGTAGGCAGTAGGCAGTAGGCAGTAGGCAGCAGCAAGGCCGACGATGTGGTTTTCGGCCCCTGTCCCCTGCGCCCTACCAGGGCAATCGCATGTACCGGTGCCACGGGTCGGCTCGGCGACCCGTGTTGACGCCTGCCGGCAAACACGGGTCGCAAAGCCGACCCGTGGCACCGTCGAGCGGCTACATGCAATCGCCCTG
>Ga0163153_10007422_pt1 | contig 11808 bp, 9 predicted proteins | sample OliLakLV19MP6IB1_FD_148629 | JGI IMG/M metagenome (GOLD analysis project Ga0163153, IMG submission 148629) | Freshwater microbial mat bacterial communities from Lake Vanda, McMurdo Dry Valleys, Antarctica - Oligotrophic Lake LV.19.MP6.IB-1 | ecosystem: Environmental > Aquatic > Freshwater > Lake... | reverse complement strand
TCGGGGGTAAGGGGGTAAAGGGTCAGGGGTGAGGCGCGACTAGCGGGAAAGGCGCGTGAAGTGGCATTGGAATGTTGAATTGTCGGAATTTAGTCTGTCTGGTTTTTTGGTTGAACGAAACTAACTAGATGAACCAAATCAACTAGATAAACAAAACAAACCAGATGAACCATCGGGAGGGAAGCCATGATTAAACTCGGAGTGATCGGTTACGGGTACTGGGGCCCGAACATTGTCCGGAACTTCTTAGGGCACCAAGACTGCCAAGTTGTGGCCGTATGCGATAAGAACCCCGCGGCTTTGGCTCGGGTGTTGGCCCGTCATCCCGGTGTTCAAGTGACGACCGAAGTAGATGATATCGTCACCTCTTCTGAAATTGACGCAGTGGCCATCGTGACGCCGGTCTCGTACCACTATGAGCTGGCCAAGAAAGCGCTTGAGAATGGCAAGCACGTGTTTGTCGAAAAGCCCTTTACGGCGACCTCCGCACAAGCGGAAGAGCTCATCGAACTGGCTGAACGCAAGAATCTGCAGATCATGGTGGACCATACATTCCTCTTTACCGGCGCGGTCCAAAAGATTAAGCAACTCATCGATGACGGTGCTTTGGGGCCTCTCTATTATTACGATTCGATGCGCGTCAACTTGGGGCTCTTCCAGCATGATGTCAATGTGTTATGGGACCTCGCTCCGCATGATCTGTCCATCATGGATTATCTGGTCGGGCTGGAGCCTGATTTGGTGGTGGCGACGGGCAGCGCCCATGTGAACTGCCTGGAAGATGTTGCGCATCTGACGGTGTATTTCCCCAATAACGTCCTTGCGCACATCAACGTCAATTGGCTCTCGCCGGTCAAGGTGCGGACGACGTTGGTAGGTGGTCAGAAGAAGATGCTGGTATGGAATGATCTGGACCCGGCTGAAAAAGTGCGCGTGTACGATAAGGGCGCTGATGTAAAGACGGAGCAGGGCGTGCACCAAGCACTGGTTAGTTATCGTACCGGCGATATGTGGGCACCCAAAGTAGAAGAACTGGAAGCGCTTCAGCTCGAAACCCGATATTTCCTGGATTGTGTCAAGGACGGCAGGAAACCCTTTAACGATGGGCAGGCTGGTCTGCGCGTCGTGCGCATTCTGGAAGCGGCGGAACAGTCGCTCAAGCAACATAAAGAAATTGCATACGCTTCGATTCGCTGACGGAAATCTGGTTTGCCTGGTTCATCTAGTCGCTTTCGTTCATCTGGGTAGATGCATTCAACTAAATAAACAAGACAAACCAAACAAACCATATGGACCAGCTAAAAGGACGTCTGATGTCTTCCAGCTTGGAAATTGAAACAGTCGGGACTCGTCACCCAATTTTCGACGAAGAGCAGTTTAGGAATATCCTCACGAGAGAGCGAAAACGCACGGACCGATCCGGACTGGCCCTGGTGATGTTGTCGATCAGCATCAAGGATAGGAGCCGCAAAAGCACGTCAGCACTGTGTGTCGGGATTACCAACGCGTTGTCGGCGATCCAGTCGGACATCGATATTCTGGGATGGTATGAACGAGAGTCCATCATAGGCCTGATCGTTCCTGAGATCGATACGGCGAACTTGGCAAGCACCTGCGATCAGCTCGAAGCCGAACTTCAAAAAGAGATCACGGATCGGTTTGTAGGGGATCTCGCCAAACGATTGTCGATCAGGCTGTGCGTCTATCCTGAGCCACAGCAATCCGGAGAGGGAGAACTCCAGACGGTGGATCCGTTCCTGTTCCCAGAATTGTATATACATCAAGATAGAGTAGCTAAGTTTCAGGTATTGAAGCGAGGTATGGATATTCTCGGTAGTCTTGCGCTCCTCATCATTCTCTCGCCGCTGCTCTTGGCCATTGCGGGGCTTGTCAAAGTATCATCTCGTGGGCCGGTGTTGTTTCGCCAGGTTCGAGTCGGGCAGATGTTGAAACCGTTCATGATTTGTAAGTTTAGGACCATGTCTGCCAATGCAGATCATGGGACTCATCAGAATTATGTGAGCTGGTTTATTACTTCGAGCGGCAAGGGGCAAGAGCAGGATAAGAATGCAATTTTCAAGATGACCAATGATCCGAGGATTACGCCAATCGGATCTTTTCTTCGTAAAGCGAGCCTCGATGAGCTGCCTCAACTATGGAATGTGCTGGTTGGCGAAATGTCGCTGGTCGGTCCGCGGCCTCCACTGTGGTATGAGGTGCAACAGTATCAGCCATGGCATCGTCACCGAGTATTGGAAGCCAGGCCGGGCATTACGGGGCTGTGGCAGGTGACTGGCCGGAGTCGGACGACGTTCGACGAGATGGTCCGGCTGGACCTTCGCTATGCCAGGGGGCGATCGCTCTGGGCCGACATCAAGATTCTGCTTGCAACTCCTGCGGCAGTCATTAAGGGCAAAGGGGCATGCTGATCTTTGGTTTGTCTGGTTGATTTGGTTCATCTGGTTAGTTTCGTTCAACCAAAAAACAAGATAGACCAGACCAACCAGATAGACCAGACCAACCAAATCAACCAGACGCCATGCCTTTAATCGACCATCTGAACATGACCGCGCCGCTCGAAGACAAGAAACATGCTGGCGATAGGGCCAACGGTCTGGAGGGAGGACCCATTCAGGCATTGAGCCAGCCCCTGCCGTTCAGCATGAAGATTCGGAATTGGCTGTCTCTTTTCTTGTTGCTTGCTTCCGTCGGATGGTTTTGGCAGCCGCTGGTGTCGCTATTTTCTCTCACCCAACAGCAGGAACATTATTCGCACATTGTGCTCATCCCGTGGCTGAGTTTATATGTTCTCTATCTTGACCGGAAGGCGATCTTCGACTCAAGAGAATGGAGCCCATGGCTTGGCTCCCTGTTGATAGGGCTGGGGGCTTTGGGGTACTGGCGGGCAGATCCAGCAATCTTCGGTGCCGATCAGTTGTCGATGACGATTTTGGCGTGGGTCGTGATCAGTTGGGGTATTTTCGTGTCCTGCTTTGGAATCACGCGCTGCCGAAAGGTGTTGTTTGGGCTGCTCTTTCTCCTCTTTATGGTGCCGATTCCCTCTTTTCTTTTGGAAGCCATCATCGGATTCCTGCAACGCAGTTCGGCTGAAGCCACCGACATACTGTTCTCGCTCCTCGGCGTTCCGGTCTTTCGGCAGGGGTTCGTGTTTAGTCTGTCGAATTTCACGATCCATGTTGCGGAGGAATGCAGCGGCATCCGATCGGCCCTCTCCCTCTTTATTACCAGTCTCGTGGCCGGGCATTTCTTCCTTCGGTCAGGCTGGATGAAGGGGGGGCTGGTGGCGGTCGTCGTTCCGCTCGCCATCATCAAAAATGCCTTCCGCATCGTCGGGCTTACCCTCTTAGCCAATTATGTGGATCCAACTTTCATTACAGATAGCGCGTTGCATCGCAGCGGCGGGGTCCCGCTTTTTCTCGTCTCTCTCGTTGTGCTGTTTTCTCTTGCCTGGCTGTTACGCAGATTTGAGAAAAAGCTTGGATACTTTTCACCTGAATAATCGCCATGCTATCGTGATGGGGGGGAACTGTAGGCACGGGCTATGACAGTTTGACGGGGCAGTTTGGGGAATGATGTCTTCACCGCACGCAGGTGTCTACGCGATTGATCCACTGCGAGACAGTCGGTGGCCTGAACTCATAGCCCGACACGCAAATGCCTCACTGTTCCATGCGAGAGGCTGGCTAGAGGCATTGCAGGCAACCTATGGGTACGAACCGGTTGCCTTCACCACGTCGGCTCCAACTGAAAACCTGACCAACGCCTTGCTATTCTGTGTCGTGCGCAGCTGGTTGACCGGCAGTCGACTCGTCTCGTTGCCTTTTTCCGATCATTGCGAGCCACTCGTTGAGTGTGCCGAACAGTTCAGGACAATTTGTGCCCACGCCGAGGCGCTGAGAGTAAGGGAAGGGTGGAAACATGTGGAAATACGTTCGGCGAACCCTTGTCTCGAATTTTCCGAGGAGTTCGGCCGCGCCAATACCTATACGCTCCATCGGCTCGATCTTCGCCCGAGTCTCGATGCCTTGCACAAAGGATTTCATAAGGATTGCATTCAACGTAAGATCAGTCGCGCGGAGCGGGAATCCCTTACCTATGAAGAGGGCCGTAGCCCGCTGCTGCTCGAGCAATTGTACGGGTTGCTTCAGCTGACCAGGTCGCGTCACCACCTGCCCTCCCAACCGTTCGAATGGTTTCAGAATCTCGTGGCAGGTATGGGGAAGGATGTCTCTATCAGAATCGCCTCCAAAGGCAGCCATCCCATCGCAGGTATCATGACGTTGGATCATGGAAAGAAAATGGTCTACAAATATGGCGGTTCTGATGTGAAGTTCAACAATCTTGGTGGGACGCCCCTACTGTTTTGGCAAGCGATCAAGGAAGCCAAAGAAGCCGGGGCAGAAGAACTCGACTTAGGGCGATCGGACCTCGATAACCCCGGCCTGATCGCATTCAAGGGCCGTTGGTCCGCAGAGTGCTCCACCCTCACCACTTGGCGTGCACCGATGGTGGCCTCGTCTCCACGCCTAGAAAGCTTGAAGGTTCGATGTGCGAAGGAGGTCTTCGCGCGATTGCCTGACAGCGTGTTGACGATGGCCGGTCGAATCCTGTACCGGCATATTGGATAAGTCAGGGGACTGGCTCCGCCGTCTGCGGCGGTGCCTGTCCCGCTGCTCCTCAGACGGGGACATGCGCCAAAAAGAAGGGCGCCAGCCTCCAAATTGCGCAGGTCTAGCATGATTCTCCCGACATGGTTTTCAGTAGCGGCGTTTCTGGTTGCGGCGATTGCCGGTGGAATGGCTTGCGCACTGTTTGTAAGAAAACAGGCCAGTGCCTCACACAGGAGTCTCGCGGCGCTGTTGGGCGCGACGGCTGTCGCCAGCCTAGCAAACGGTGTGGGGTTGCTCGACGAAACCCACGCACTGTTTTGGCGAGGGACGGCCATGGTGGCAGAGCTCGTCCAACCGGCCGCCTTGCTGTATGTCGGGCTTGCGTTCTTGAGTTCAGCTGAACGGGGGAGTGATGCGTCCGCGCTGTGGCGTGCCCGCATTGTCGGGGTAGTGGGCCTGCTACTGGCCGTCTTCGCGGTGACCGGCCAGGTCTTTCAGTGGAAGACGTTTGAGGACGGCCAGTCAGCGATTGCCTTGGCCTCATGGGGGCGTGTCCCCTATGCCTTTGTCGTGATCGGGATGGCTCTTGGGTTGGCACAACTGGAGTTGGTCTTGCGGGCCAGTCGCGAACCAGTCCGCCACAAGCTGAAATTTGTGGTGATCGGGTTAGGAGGGCTGGCCGGTTACCAGATCTATCAAGCCAGCCAGATGCTCCTGCTTCCAGTCTGGCTGGCGGAATATGTGTTGGTTGGAAGCGTTGTGAAGGGGATGGGGCTGTGTCTGACCGCCTACGGGTTGGGACGAACCCGCCTGCGGGATGTTTTCGTCAACACCTATGTGTCCCCGCAGGCCCTCTTCGGCTCGGTCACGTTCATTGTCATTGGGCTCTACCTGCTGGTGGTGGGGGCTGTCGGTGAATGGCTTCGTCGGACGGATCAGCCATTGGGGGTGGGGCTCAGTGTCGTCGTGGTATTCGGAGCCCTAGTCGGACTGGCGGTCGCGGTATTCTCAAAAACGGTACGCGCCGATGTCCAACGCTTTCTCATCCGGAACTTTTATCGATCCAAGTACGACTACCGCGCGCAGTGGCTTCAGGTCACCGAGGCCTTTGAGCAGGCGGCGAGCAAAGAGGCGATCATGGATCGTCTGCTTGATCTTCTCATCAAGACGTTCCCTACCACCGCGATTTCGGTCTGGTCGTTTCGTGAAGCAGATCGTCGGTTTTGCCAAATCCGCTCGATGATTCCTGAGAAGGAACCGGCTTCGTTGGAGCTTTCCCATCCTGTGATCGTGCAGCTCTTGGAAAAGGATGAACCGGTGTTGATCGAGGAAAGCCTGGCAAGGAGGAGCGACGGAGCCAGTTTTGCGAGAGATCCCTTGGTAGCTTCAGGAGTGGCGCTCTGTTTCCCGATTCGCGCCCATGGGCAGCTCACGGCCTTCGTGGCATTGGGCAAGCAACTTCATGGCGAGGCCTATGGAACGGATGACTGCGATTTGCTCCATGGCATTGCACATCACGTCGGGGCTTTGCTCTCCCACGCGAGTTTGGCAGAGGAGCGTCAGGCCGCGGCAGAACTGGAAGCGCTGCACCGGTTCTCCGTGTTCTGTCTCCATGACTTAAAAAACTTAGCATCGAGATTATCGCTGGTTGGTCAAAACGCCGAAAATCACGGCAAAGATCCTGCGTTCCAGGAATCGGCCATGAGGACGGTGACTGACACGGCTAACAAGATGACGACGCTCATAAGCAAGCTCTCCATGAATTCATTCAAGCCCATGCCTGTGGCGACGCCGGAAGCAATAGATATGTCGAATCTCATCGATGAAACGGTGGCGTCGATCAGGAGGGAGGGAAACATAGGGCTAAACGTCAGCGGTGAACCTGTCCCGCTGGTTATGGCCGTTCGGGAGCAACTGCACCAAGTGCTGCTCAATGTAGTTCTGAATGCCAAGCAAGCCATCGGCGAGAAGGGGAACATCTCAGTCGCGGTCGAACAAATGAACGGTTCCGTTGTCGTCACGGTTGACGATACGGGGAGTGGGATTCCCTCGAACATGCTGGAGGCGTTGTTTCGACCGTCGCAATCCAGCAGGCCTGGCGGACTGGGTATCGGGCTCTACCAGTGCAAGCAGATCGTGGAGGCGCATCAGGGAACGATTCAGGTGCGAAGCGAGGAAGGAAAGGGGACACAAGTGCGGATTGAGCTTCCCATTTATCGCCCACCTGCTACTATGTAGGCACGGATTCGATTTCACGTTCTGATCAAAACCCTAATTCGCGAGCCCAGTATGTCTGAGAAACTTATACACACTCGACCTGTCCTGCTGCTGGTCGATGATGATCCCGAGATTCGGGACCAAATGAAATGGGCACTTGCCTCGGATTACCAGATACTGGAGGCGTTGGATCGTTCCACAGCATTGGCGCACGTCAGGGAAGCCATGCCTCGGTTGATCCTGCTTGATTTAGGATTACCCCCTGACATCGACGGGGCTTCTGAGGGTTTGGCAATCTTGCGGGAAGCCCTCGACCTCAATCCAAGGGCGAAGATAATCGTGGTCACGGGTAATAGCGATCGCGCGAAAGCCGTCGCCGCGATTGAAAGCGGCGCCTACGACTTTATTGAGAAGCCTGTTCAGCTTGAGGTGCTCAAGATCGTGCTCCAGCGTGCCGTGTATCTCTCTAACTTGGAGCAGGAAAGCAGCTCACTGCTTGAGCGGGCTGGTCAACACGAATGTGAAGGCATCGTGGGGAACAGTGCAAGTATTCAGAAAGTTTTCGATATGATTCGACGTGTCAGACCGTCCGATGTGCCGGTGCTGATCACCGGGGAAAGCGGTACGGGGAAGGAGTTGGTAGCACGAGCCATCCACCGTCAGAGCGCCCGAAAGGGCGAGCCTTTCGTCGCCATCAACTGTGGAGCGATTCCAGAGACGCTGCTCGAGAGCGAACTCTTTGGGTACGAGAAAGGGGCCTTTACCGGAGCGGCACAGCAACGAAATGGGCGCATCGAAAGCGCACAGCGCGGTACACTCTTTCTGGACGAAATCGGAGATATCCCGCTGACTTTGCAAGTCAAGCTGCTGCGGTTCTTGCAAGATCACACGATACAACGCTTGGGCGCAAAGGAGACGATTGCCGTCGACGCGCGGATTCTCGCAGCGACCAATGTTGATCTGAAGAAGGCGATCAGTGAGGGAAGGTTCAGGGAAGACCTGTATTACCGGCTGTGCGTCGTTACGGTTGCGGTGCCTGCTCTGAGTGAACGGGGCTCTGATGTCACGTTGCTGGCGCGGACATTCTTGACGAAGTTTGCTGAAGAGGAAAAAAGACCGTTAAAGGGATTCACGCCTCAAGCGGTAGAAGCACTGATAGCCCACAGTTGGCCGGGGAATGTGCGTGAATTGGAAAACAGGGTCAAGCGAGCAGTCGTGATGGCGGAAGGAAAATATGTAACCCCTGAAAACTTGGAATTGAAAGACCCGTCTTCAGTCGAAGAGCATGCGTCCTCACTTAGAGCTTCACGAGACAGCCGTGAGAAGGATCTAGTGCGGCTCGCGATGGAGAAGGCCGAAGGGAATGTGTCCAAGGCGGCTGCCGAACTAGGGATCAGCCGTCCCACGCTCTACCAGTTGCTGGCCCGTTATGGTTTGAAGAAAACAAAGCCAGACGATCAGAAGGAAAAGGCATAGATCACTTCCTTCCTCATAGCAATCGATCTCTGGGCGTTACAAAGCCGAAGCATTTTCCCCTTTCCTGGGCACTTCCCATAATTCCATTTCGGTGACATCTTAGAGGACCTTGGAGTTCGATATCGTTCATTGCGCCTTTAGAACGGAAGGGACGATCTGCACCACTTCTCTTCGTATTCTCTTCGTAAAGAGGTCTTTATTGATCCGGCGTCTACCATAAATTAAAAATGTATAAGCTATTGATTGTAATGTATTTATCTCGTCATATTTATGTGATACCAGCTCAAAGTTGTGTAAAGAAAATTCACAAACATCATGAAGTATAAGTTATTGAAAAAAATGATAGTTTCTCCGCTTTTCTGTGAGTCTGCTCAGCGCTGTAAAAATTATTTACGGATTCGCTAAATTCTTATGAAGAATGAGGATTCCGCGCCATGTATTATCAATGCCTTATGTTACTTTTTCAACTTGGCAGGAAATGTGCTTAGTTACGAGGGCAGTTGATAGGCACCTCGATAACAACAACTTATTAATTGTTCAGAGAAAGAAACACGATGAAAATCAAGAGAGCTCTAATAGCGTTGGCAATTGCGGCAATGAGTGTCGCCTCGGCGTCAACCTCGTGGGCCAATTCGCTGACTTTTCAAAATGTCACCTTTGACCTGAGCATAGTGAGTAGCAACCTAGTATTGGGCATAAGCAGCACGGGTACAGGTCCCAGCGGCGACTGGGCGGGTGTAAACGGCTTAGCGGGTTTCGAAGTCAAGAATGTTGGTGCCGTGACTTTTTCGAACTCCTCACCCGTTGCGCTGAGTGGCTGGACGTACATTAACGATTCGCTCAGCGCTAATGGTTGCACGGGCGGGAACTCGAACGGTGGCTGTCTCATCCGGACTGCTGGCCCTTTGGGGTTCACTGCCAATTCCCCTTTCAGCTTCTCCTTTACCATGCAGCCTGCTTCGGGTACGTTTGATTTGACCAATAACAGTCTGAAGGTGTTGTTCACGACCAATGGTACGACGACGTTCTACACAGATCAAAAGGGTGAACTCCACGCCTCTGTAACCGGAAAGACTGGTAGTCTTTTGTCGAGGAATATTCCTGCCGTTCCTGAGCCTACATCGTTGTTGCTGCTCGGCGCTGGTTTGGCTGGGATCGGGATTTGGAACTGGAGACGGAGGTCCACGAAGATCTAATTCTTCACTTGCGTTCTAACTCCAAGTGACAGTGGTGCTTATGCACCCTACGAAGGAAGGGTAGTTATCTTCTACGGATGGCTGTTACAAAAGGTCCATGCTCTCTGAAAAATTAGAAGTGTTGGGATCTGAAAGCAAAGAGAAAAGAATGAGTGTAGGAAATTTAGGAATGACGATTAAACGAAGGAATAAATTGGCTAAATCAATGTGGTTTTCGCGTGCTGCGATTGTTTCCCTATTGTTGTTAGGGACAAGCGGATTTGCTGAAGCTACAACCATCACGTGGAATCTCACAACAGGTGCCCCTTCTGCACAAGGAGGAGGACCTGCAGGCGAAGGAGCTCCTCCCGGGACACCGCGGATATTTACTAATGGTGGGATTACGGTCACAGCTACTGCCTGGGGATATGGCTCTTCTTTTGCCACGGCAAGACTGGGACGGTGGAGTACAGGGCTTGGAGTCTGTAGTGCGTTAGAGACCTGTAGCAGCCCTGTTCATCAAGTTGATAACCAGTACCAGAACGACTATGTGCTCTTTCAGTTCAGTTCGCCGGTCGATCCTTTAACAGTTCGCATCGACCCCTATGGTACGTATGATAGGGATGTGTCTTACTGGACCGGCAATGTGATTACACCGATCAACCTAACTGGAGTGACGTATTCAGGGTTGACCGCACTTGGATTTTCTCTCAGAACTGACGATGATGGAAGTGTGAGTTCTTCTTATCGTGATGTTTCGATCACAAACAACCCATCCTTGGTGAATACGCTTCTGTTTGGGGCGAAGCTCAATGGAGGGGGTGATGACTTTTTTAAGATCACCAGTATGACCACCGCGTCGGTTCCTGAACCAACCTCTTTGTTGCTGCTCGGCGCTGGTTTGGCTGGGATCTGGAACTGGCGACGGAAGTCCGTTTAGATCTAAAACTCTAAGAGAGTCGGAACAGCAACGGGCCAGGCCTCACTCAAGGGGACTGGCCCGTTGCTATTTTGGCCGGGGAGTTTCAAGAGCCAGTGACAATGGGGAGCTCATGCCCAGCTCAATCCGAAGCCGTCAGTGTACGCTAGATCTAACCTGCCCTCGTTTTCCGGTGAGACGACATGTTTCCACCTTAGAAGAAAAATGGCATTTCTAAATTGGGTAAACAAAAAGCAGTATTCTACTTGTCACCTCCGGGCAAAACCCGTATCCTGCTTCAGGCTTCATTGAAGTTCATTTTGGTCAATTGCGCGAGCACAGATCTCTCCTGAATTGTCGCAGGAAAGAAAATGTTTCTTCGCCATACTTGAGTAAGCCTGTAACAGCGAGTCTGTATAATCGCACCAACATTCTAGGAGCATTCATGGCTACGAACCGCTATTGGGCAATTTCAGCCGCTGTGCTTCTGGTGGTGTTGATCGCCGCGGTCGGCTGCACCAAGGAAACTGCAGAGACAAAGGCAACTCACCACCGAGAGCGAGCCATCGCCTATTTCGACAAGGACGAATATCGCGAGGCACTTATCGAGTTCAAGAACGTCGTTCAAATCGCCCCGACTGATGCCGAGGCCCACTATCGCCTAGCGCTCACCTATCTGAAGCTCGGAACACTCTCGGATCTCCAGCAAGCATTCAAGGAATTGTCTACCACCGTCGAGCTGAACGCCGCAAATCAGGATGCGCAACTGAAGCTCGGACAGCTGCTTCTCCTCGCAAAGGAACCGGCAAAAGCGCGCGCGCATGCCGACATCGTACTCACCTCGGCACCGGATAACAAAGAGGGAGTCATCCTTCGCGGGTCAAGTCTTCTTACCGAAGGGAAATTCCAGGAAGGCATCTCAGAGCTGAAGCGGGCGATCGTGCTGGATCCCCAGAACATCAGAGTCTACATCGATCTTGCCCGGGCCTACGTGCACATCAAAGATTATGATTCTGCCGAATCCGTATTGCACCAAGCACTGCAGACCACCCCCCTCTCTCTTGAGGCTCGGGTTGCCCTTGGAGATCTCCACCTCCTCAGAGGGAAAGCCGATCTAGCCGAAGCCGAGTACAAGCGTGCGCTCTCCGATGCGCCGGATCGACCGGAACCTCGCATTGAAGTGGCCTCGGTTGTTTGGACAGAAGTTCCGTCTTCATAAGTATAGCCCTGCGGTTGTTTGCCTACGCTGTTTGAGACAGTGCAGGCAGGTTGTCGAAGTAGACCTCATCTGGTGTTTTGTCGGCAAGTGCCGTGTGCGGTCTTCTCTGGTTGTAGAACGCAAAGTATTTGTCTAATCCTTTCCTGGCATCGCTGACGCACTCGTAGGCGT
>Ga0163153_10007421_pt1 | contig 11811 bp, 9 predicted proteins | sample OliLakLV19MP6IB1_FD_148629 | JGI IMG/M metagenome (GOLD analysis project Ga0163153, IMG submission 148629) | Freshwater microbial mat bacterial communities from Lake Vanda, McMurdo Dry Valleys, Antarctica - Oligotrophic Lake LV.19.MP6.IB-1 | ecosystem: Environmental > Aquatic > Freshwater > Lake... | reverse complement strand
TTTTTGCCATTGCACGATATGCCTCGGAACGAGGTCTCCGGCTGACCTTATCCACCAATGGCACTCTGCTGCGCCGGGCCACGGCTTACAGTCTCCGGGCGATTGGTTTTTCCTACGTGGGTATTTCCTTGGACGGCATTGGCGAGACCCATGACACCTTCCGTGGTCGTCAAGGCGCGTTTGAGGGAGCCATGACGGCCTTCAGGAATTGTCAGAGGGTTGGTCAAAAAGCGGGGTTTCGCCTCACTCTCACAAGCCACACCATTGATCACCTGAACGAAATTCTCGACTTTATTGAAGCGGAGGACATTCCCAGGGTTTGCTTTGACCATCTTGTTTTTAGCGGTCGCGGTGCGGGCCTGCAACTTGTGGATCCCCTCCGGGTGCGAGCCGCCATGGACCTGATCCTGAACCGCATCACAAGTTGGCAAAGTCAGGGTGTTACGCGGGAAGTCCTCACCGTAGACCAGCCTGCCGATGCGGTTTACATCTACCTCCGGCTGTGCCAGGAAAATCCCCAGCGCGCCGAGGAAGTGCTTCAGTTCATGAAGGGGAATGGTGGCAGCGCCAATGGTTCGGGGATCGGGTTAGGAAACATCGATAGTGGTGGCAGCGTGCACCCCGACCAATTCTGGCAGGCGCATGATTTGGGCAACGTGCGGGAAAAACCGTTCAGCCGTATTTGGACGGAATCACAAGATGACCTTCTCTTAGGGCTGCGCCATCACCTCTCACGGCTTCGGGGCCGATGTGCGGAATGCCAATATCTTTCTGCGTGCGGCGGCGGCTTGCGTGTCCGGGCCGCACAGTTTCACAATGACCCTTGGGCACCAGACCCGGGATGTTACCTTACCTCCGAAGAGGCGCTGGGGCACAATTGAGAAACCGCCTATTCCAAAGCCACAGGATTCGTTAGCGCCCCGATCTGGTCGATTTCGATTGTGACGGAATCCCCCGGTTTCAACCAGCGGGGAGGCTTGGCGGCCATGCCAACCCCATGGGGCGTGCCCGTGAGAATGACCGTTCCCGGGAGGAGCGTGGTGCTTCCGGTCAGGAACTCAATGAGTGTCGGAACGTCAAAAACCATGTCATTCGTATTCCAATCCTGGACAATCTCCCCATTCAAAATAGTTCGGATTCCCAAGGCATTGGGGTTGGGGATTTCGTCGGGTGTGACCAACACCGGGCCAAGCGGAGCAAAAGTGTCAAAAAACTTGCCCCGGCACCACTGACTGCCACCTTTCTTGATCTGCCAGTCGCGCGCACTCACATCATTCGCAGCCGTGTAGCCCAACACATAGTCGATGGCATCTTCACGCTTCACGTTTTTTGCGGTTTTTCCGATGACGACAGCCAGTTCGCATTCATAATCCACCTGTTCGCTGGGCATATAAGTGGGAATAAGAATCGGGTCGCCAGGGTTTTGCACGGTGTTCGGACCTTTGACAAATAAGATAGGGATCTCCGGGATTTTGGCGCCGGTTTCGGCGGCATGTTGTCTGTAGTTAAGACCGATGCAGAGGATAATAGGTGGAACGATGGGCGCCAAAATTTTGGCGACATCGGCCTTTTCTCCGGTGGGAGCCGGACTGGAAAAAATGTCGCCGTGCAAACGCTCGACGCTGAGATCCGGGTTTTGCCGCCCGAGATGGATCTGGCCAGCGCTGTCTTGATATCGGAGGATTTTCATGGACAAAGTTTGTTGGGCAGAGCGACAAGAAAGTCAATGGAAGAGTGCAGAGCGGGAGAGACCTGATTTCTCTTCTTCAACCACGGAATCGGAGAAGAATTTTAACCACGGATTGTAGCCTCCCCACTCTGCTGGGGCGTTCTTCAGGCTGAGGATTGCAAAGTTGTAGCCGCCCCACTCTGCTGGGGCGTTCTTTGGGCTACAAGATGCTTCTCTTCTCTGGAACTTCCTGGATTTTTTGCAGAAGGCAACGAAGACGGAGAATCAGCAAATCACGCGGAATGGAGTGGCAAGCTGGTCCGAAGGATCATGGCGCTTTCTGACTTGGGGCTCACGCTGAGATCGGCGGCATTGGCCGGAAGAATAAAAAAGGATCCTGGAACGAAGGTTTGGTCTCCGCATTCGACGTCTCCTTCAAGAACGGTGAACAGTGAGAACCGTCCCGGGATTGCGGATTTCACGGGCTCAGTGATCACGAGTTTTTCCACCGCAAAGAAGTCGCAGTTTGCGATGTCTCCTGACGCCACACGGTCAGCGCTTGGTTCGAGATCCTGAAAGTCGATGCAGGCCAGCGATTCCTCGATGTGAAGTTCGCGCGGTTTCCCATCCAAGACCGGACGGTTCCAATCGAAGACCCGGTAGGTGGTGTCGCTATTTTGTTGGATTTCGACGATCACATTTCCTTCGCCGATGGCATGGAGGCGACCGCTGGGAATAAAGATGCTGTCTCCGGATTGCACCGTGATGGTATGGAGAACTTCCTCGACGGTGCCGTCCCTGAGTCGAGTCTCAAACGTGGCGCGATCCACGCCGCGTGGAACCCCTGCATAAATCAACGCGCCCGGCGAGCACCGCACAAAATACCACACTTCAGTTTTCGGCTCACCTCCTAAGACCGGGGCCAAATTTGCTGGAGGATGCACCTGAAGAGAAAGACGCTGACAGGCATCCAGAAGTTTAACAAGGAGGGGAAAGCGCGGAGCGGGATGCGAGAGGTATTCCCGGCCAAAAACGGCTTCGCGGTGTTTTTGCCAGAGTTCGTGGAGCGTCGTGCCTCTCAGGGGACCCTGATGAACCACGCTTTGCGCTTCCTCGCGGTCCACCAGTTCCCAAATTTCTCCAATAGGCACGCCATGCGGCAGAGATTTTCCGTAGAGGACCTCCAGACGTCTCCCCCCCCAAACCCGTTCCATGGTCAGCGGTTCAAAATAAATGGGAGATGAGGACATCTCAGAATCCTGCCCGAGGGAGATTCGCGTCGCAACTGAATTCAATCGACAGGTTTGTGATGCTTCAGCAAAAGACAAAATAAACTCACTTCCGAGTTTTTAAAGAAAGTTGTTCCCTTTTGGTTTTGATAGTGTATAAATGACACTATGGACAAGGTCTTTAAAAAGTATTCGGTTCTGTTAACCGACTTATATCAGCTTACGATGGCCTATGGATACTGGAAGAACCAGGTGCATGAGCGGGAAGCCGTTTTTCACCTATTTTTCCGCAAGAACCCGTTCCAGAGCGGATACAGCGTGGCCTGCGGGCTGGCGGACGTGATCGATTATCTACGCCACTTCCGGTTCGATGCTGAGGAGTTGGGCTATCTCGCGACGCTCACTGGCAACAATGGCGCCCCGCTATTTGAGCAAGGATTTCTCGACTACTTGGCTGACCTCCAATTTACCTGCGACGTCGATGCGATTCCTGAAGGGACGCTGGCTTTTCCTCACGAACCCCTCGTGCGCGTCTGCGGCCCGATCCTGCAAGGCCAGCTCCTGGAAACTGCCCTGCTCAATATCATCAATTTTCAGACCTTGATCGCGACCAAAGCCGCCCGGGTGTGTCAGGCCACAGAGGGAGATCCCGTTCTGGAATTCGGCCTGCGGCGGGCGCAGGGAATCGACGGGGGCATGGCCGCCAGCCGTGCAGCATACATCGGCGGCTGCACAGCCACCTCGAATGTGCTGGCCGGGCAGCGTTACGGAATTCCCGTCAAGGGCACCCATGCGCACAGCTGGGTGATGTCGTTCGATACAGAACTGGAGGCTTTTGCCGCCTATGCCGAAGCCATGCCGAACAACTGTGTTTTCCTCGTAGACACTTACAACACTCTTGAAGGCGTTAGGCACGCGGTCGAAATCGGAGAACGGCTACGCGAGCGTGGACACGAACTGGTTGGCATTCGGCTCGACTCTGGCGACCTCGCCTACCTGAGCATTGAGGCCCGCCGCCTTCTCGATGAGGGCGGTTTTCCAAAAGCTGCCATTGTGGCCAGCAACGACCTCGATGAACACATCATCACAAGTCTAAAGCAACAGGGAGCGCGTATCGGCATCTGGGGGGTGGGAACCAAACTTGTCACGGCTTACGACCAGCCAGCTATGGGAGGGGTTTACAAACTGGCGGCCGTTCGGAACGAGGCCGGAGAATGGCAATATCGCCTCAAGCTTTCCGAGCAGGCCATCAAAGTGTCGAATCCGGGAATCCAGCAGGTGCGGCGCTTTCTTTACAAGCGTGAATTCATTGGCGACATGATCTATAACGAGGGCATTCCTATGAAGAATGACCGTGTGCTTGTGGATCCCGCGGACACGACCAGAAGCAAGAAGATCCCGGTGGGGGCGACCTTCGAAGATTTGCTTGTGCCAATTTTCCGTAAAGGAGTTCCCATCTATGAAGCTCCTGCCATCAGCGAGATTCGTGAGCAAACTGGTCACCAATTGAAGCGCTTTCACGCCGGAGTGAAGCGCTTTCTGAATCCTCACCAATACCCGGTGGGCCTTGAGACAGGACTTCACGCCTTGAAGACAGAGTTGATCCTCAAAGCCCGCGGCATTGAGGCCTGAAAATGAAACTTCTCCATGTTGCCTCGGCCGTTCTTAACCAGACCCCGCTGGATTGGGAAGGCAATGAACAGCGTATTCGGACTGCACTTTTGACGGCCCGTGCGGAAAAGGCCAGCATCCTCTGCCTGCCCGAGTTGTGCCTGACCGGCTACGGATGTGAAGACGGATTCCATGCGAGGGGAACGCAACAGCAGGCTTTGGAAATGCTGGAACGGTTACTTCCCGAAACGGACGACCTGGTAACCTGCTTCGGGCTGCCCCTGATGTTTCAGAATGCCCTGTTCAATACGGTGTGCCTTGTTGTGAATCGTCAAATTCTCGGTTTCGTCGCCAAACAGTTTCTGGCTGGTGACGGCATCCACTACGAACCTCGGTGGTTCAAACCCTGGCCGGTTCAAGTTCGGAAATCGCTTTCTGTTCTCGGAGCAGAGTACCCCATCGGAGATTTGCACTTTTGTTGCGGGGGCATTCGACTCGGCTTTGAAATCTGCGAAGACGCCTGGGTGGCCCAGCGCCCGGGAGCCTTGTTGGCCCTGCAGGGAGTGGACGTTATCTTAAATCCCAGCGCGAGCCACTTCGCCTTTGGCAAGATCCGCACGCGGGAGCGATTCATCCAGGAAGGGTCGCGGGCCTTTCATGCCACCTATATCTACAGCAACCTGCTCGGCAATGAGGCAGGGCGAGCGATTTATGATGGCGGGGCGCTCATTGCCAGCGGGGACCGCCTGATCGCGCAGGGGCCGCGTTTTTCCTATCAGGATGTGCTGGTCACGACCGCGCTGGTTGATATCGATGCCACACGGATGAATCAAGCTCGCTCGGCCAGCTATCATCCGAGCATTTCCAAGGAAAATGCCGGGCTGGTGAGTGGCGACTTTACCTGGCCGGAAATCACCGAGTTTCGTCCCACGGCAACACCTGCCCCTGCGTGGGAAGCGAGTCCAACGCTAAAGGAAGAGGAGTTCACACGGGCCGTCGCTCTGGCCCTTTTTGACTATCTACGCAAAAGTCACTCGTTGGGTTTTGTTGTTTCGCTAAGCGGCGGGGCCGATTCGGCGGCGGTGAGTTGCCTTGTGGCTTTGGCGGTGCGCTTTGCCGTCGGCGAACTCGGGCTGGAAGCGGCCAGTCGCAAACTCGGCCGAAGCGAGGGCCTCGCCACCCAAGACGAACTGATCCAAGCTCTCCTGACCTGCATTTACCAGGCGAGCGAGAACAGTTCAGAAACAACCCGCCTCGCCGCCCGAGCCGTTGCCGAAGCTCTTCCCGCCACCTATTTTGAATTCGACATCAGCCCGCTGGTGGCCGGGTACACCGCCATGGTGGAAGCTGGACTCGGCCGCACACTGTGTTGGGCTACCGACGATCTGGCTCTACAAAACATTCAGGCTCGTGTGCGGTCTCCCGGAATATGGATGGTGGCGAATTTGAACAACGCCTTGCTCCTCTCGACCAGCAATCGATCGGAAGCCGCTGTGGGATACGCCACTATGGATGGAGACACGAGCGGAGGCCTATGCCCGATTGCCGGAATCGACAAGGCCTTTCTCCGGCGCTGGCTCGTCTGGCTGGAAAGGGCGGGGCCGATTGGTCTTAGCGGTATTCCCGCGCTTAAATCCATCAATGACCAGACTCCCAAGGCCGAGTTGCGTCCAAAGGAAACAAACCAAACGGACGAAGCCGACCTCATGCCTTATCCCTTGCTGGACGCCATCGAGAAGGCGGCGATTCGCGACAAACTGACTCCGCTTGAGCTCTATCGGCGTCTGCTGCCGGAATTTTCTCAATATGGAAAGGAAAAATTCGTGATGTGGATCGAGCGGTTTTTCAAGCTCTGGTGCCGCAATCAATGGAAGCGCGAACGGTATGCCCCTTCGTTTCATCTCGACGACGAGAATCTTGATCCGAAAACGTGGTGCCGTTTTCCGATCCTCTCGGGGGGGTTTGAGAAGGAACTGGCCGAGTTGCAAGCTGTGATCGCCCATGGCATTCATTGAAGCGATCGCTGTTGTTTTTGGCTTGGCGTGCGTCATCCTGACGATCCGCCAACACATAGCGTGCTGGCCGACGGGTCTCGTGATGGTCATCCTCTATATTTGGATCTTTCGTGAGGCCCGCCTCTACTCCGACATGTCCCTGCAGATCGTCTACGTTTTTCTGCAGATTTACGGGTGGATCCAGTGGACGCGTGGCGGCACCCTCGAGAATCCGTATTGCGTCCGCATGCTTTCCAATGCGACCCGCTTGGCTTGCGCAGGTTTGATCCTTGTTGGAACGGCGGTTCTTGGTTACGGCATGAATCGTTGGGCCGGAGCCTCTCTGCCGTATTGGGATGCCGCCACTACGGTGATGAGTTTGGTCGCCCAGTGGTTTCTTGCTCGCAAGGTGCTGGAAAGTTGGGTTCTTTGGATCGTCGTGGATGCGCTTTCAATAGGTATCTATGCTGTGAAGGGCCTGTATCTCACGATGGGGCTCTACGCCGTTTTCCTCGGCCTAGCCATCAGCGGTCTTTGGGTATGGCAGAAGGGGCTTGTGAGCCGGTGAGAAAGCGAGGTGTCATCATTGGAAAGTTCATGCCACCTCATCGTGGCCATCAATACCTGATCGATTTCGGGCGCTGCTATGCAGATGACCTGGTTGTGATGGTTTGTTCTCTTTCCAGGGAGCCGATACCCGGTGAGCTCAGATTTCAATGGGTTCGCGACTCCTTTCCCGGTGTCCAGGTCATCCACCATGACGCTGAGATTCCTCAAGAGCCTTCGGAGCACCCCGATTTCTGGTCTCTTTGGCAGCAGGCCATCTGGAACCATGCCGGCAAATCGATCGACTATGTTTTTGCCTCTGAAGATTACGGATGCAAACTCGCCGAGATGTTGGGAGCAGAATACATTCCGGTAGATCACTCCCGATCCCTTGTGCCCATTTCCGCAACCAAGATCCGAACAGATCCCTTCCGACACTGGGACTTCATTCTACCTGCCGCCCGATCCTTTTTCCTTAAGCGAGTGGCCATTATTGGCCCCGAATCAGCCGGAAAATCGACCATGGCCCGGCAACTTGCCTCGCACTACATGACTGTCTGCGTTGAGGAATATGCCAGAGGGCTGCTCGATTTCACCCACGGTTGGTGCGAACCCCGGCACATACCTCTCATTGCCCGCGGGCATCTCGCATCGGATTTCGCGCTGTCCCAACAAGCCAGCCGCTTAATTTTCTGTGATACAGATCTTTTGACCACCACGGTCTGGAGTAACCTTCTCTTTCAGAACTGCCCGGATTGGGTTCGGCAAAAGGCCGAAGCCCAATCCTTTGATCTGACCCTCCTGCTGGAAACAGATCTCGACTGGAAAAACGATGGTCAGCGCTATATGCCTGACCAAGCGGAGCGCCAGGAAATGTTTCGGCAACTCCAGAGCGGGTTGGAGCGCCTGAATCGTCCATACGTTTCCATCACTGGCCGCGGCTCGGCTCGCCTTCAAGCCGCCATTGACATCATCGAGAAAACCTTTTTCCTAACTTAAGAAAAGGCTTCGCTATACATCATGCCACTTAAGAAAATTTTGGTCGTCCTAAATCCCGGTAAGGACCATGCGGAGGCGATAGCAGCCCGCGTGAAGGATGTTCTCGACCGGGAAAACGTTACCCAAGAGTGGGTCGAAACGCTTCCGGCATCCATAAACGCTTCTCACCGCCGCCAGGATCTGTCCGACCGAAAAGCTGATCTTGCGTTGGTTTGCGGCGGTGACGGCACCATGCTGCAGTCGGCACGCCGTCTCAAAGGGACCGGCATTCCCCTGCTTGGCATCAACATCGGCTACCTAGGATTCATCACTTCGTTCGATAAAAGCCGACTGAAAACCTCGATTCGACGGGTCCTCGCGGGGGAATTTCGGGTGACCGAACGGCTGGCACTTGATGTTCAGATGGGCCGTGGCCAGTCGATCAAGCGAGGATGGGCACTCAATGACGTTTTGATTACCCGCGGATCTAACCCTCACCTCATCAGCGTGACCGGAACGGTCGATGGTGCTCCGCTCACCACCTACCGTTGCGATGGATTGCTTGTCGCCACTCCCACCGGTAGCACGGCCTACACCTTGGCTGCAGGGGGCCCGATTCTCAGCCCGGAATGCGACGTTTTTGTCATCACCCCCATTTGTCCGCAAGCACTCACCAGCCGGTCCGTCGTTGTCGGGCACAATCGCCTGATCGAAATGCATCTCTCGGAAAATTCTGGGGACGGCGAAGTCCAAGCCGATGGGATCTCATTGGGAGTTCTGCGACCGGGACAACACGTGATCATTCGATCCTCGCCGATAAAAGTTCCTCTCGCATTCCTGCCCGAAGTGGATTTTTTCGACACGCTAACCACCAAACTGCACTGGCACGGCCAAGGCATACCAACTCCACGCTATCACCGACGATGACCACCCTTCTTTTCCCTGGCCGCCATCTGGTCAACACCTGTTTTCAACAACGCCACCTAGAAGGCCTCTTAGCCTGTGATCCCTCGGATATGCCCGGTTTGCTCTCGGGAAAAACGCTTCCTCCTGACCGGATCGGACAGATCGTTTTTGTTATCACTTCGTCCAATCAGTCTAACTCCCGCTACAACCCCATTCCGTTTTACTTAAGGGCCGTCGCCGTTGATCGCTTCGCCCACGGTCTCCAAGCGCAGGCACCCCATCGCATCTTCGGAATTCCTCACTATGGCCATGTTCCGTCCTTTGCGAATTTTACGGTGAAGGAGATTCGCGACCAAAGCGAAGGGATGATCAGCCTGGAACCTGGGAACTGCCTTGTCCTTTGCTCGACTCCCGAAGTGATTCGGCTCTATCAGGAGCTCGGATTTTCCATTCTCACGGCGGAGCAGACTTCACCAGGGACGCCTCTTCCCATCGACCTGATCCGCTCCTTGGCGGAGGCAGGAGAGGAGTGGCCACGAACCCCATTTTTGCAAACCCACCTTGCTCCAGGCAGCCGCTCTCTGTTTCTAGGGTTCCCGGAGATTCCCCGCCGCATCATTCGGCTTTACCGCGACCCCCTGACCAATCAGGAGGGCAGCCTCACCGAAAATCGCGACTACAATAGCTACGCCCGGGGTATGAACGAGATCATGCAGCTTAAGTATCTTGACATTGCACCGGCGATTCTTCCGGGGCGCATCGTGGACGAGGGTTGCGCTGACGGAGGTCTGCTGGCCGAAATCGCCCGCGGTTTTCCGGACTCCGACCTTTACGGAATCGACCTTTCCGCAGAATTTGCCCATCGATTTGAGGAAAGAAAACGCGCTGGAGACTTTGGAGGGAACTACGCTCACTTTTTCCTGCGCAACCTGCTCGATCCCCTCTTTGATGCGGAATCCATCGACACCACAATCTGTAACAGCACGCTTCACGAACTTTGGAGCTATGCCGAGGGAGAACAAACCGTTCGGGCCTACTTGACAGAAAAGTTTCGACAGCTCGGGCCCGGTGGACGGCTTATCATTCGAGATGTGGTTGGTCCGGAACATGCGGATCGCGAAGTTCTCCTCTGGTGCAACTCAGCGGATGGCCAGAATCCATCGAGCCAGGATGCTGCTCTTGCAGATCGCTGCCAGCGAGTTCTTGAATCCTGGTCCACACGTGCCCGGTTTCATCTTTTTCTTACGGACTTCCTCAAAGGCCGCCCACGTCGTGATGCACTGGTTCCAGCCTCCTGTGATCCGACAAGCAATGACACCTTCCGAATACCACTCAGGTTGGCAGCGGAATTTTTGTCCAAAAAGGATTACGCAGACAATTGGGTCTCGGAGATGAACGAAGAGTTTTGCTTCTGGAGCTTCTCAGAGTGGCTCCAAGCTCTCGGTGACGCAGGTTTCACTACCCTGACTCAAGAAACTTCCCGCGGATGTCTTTCCCGCTCCTACACAAATCCATGGATTGAGCGGCATCGATTTGAAGGCCGGGTTCGGTTGAGTTCCCTCGACGGTCAATCGCTGCCTTTTCCGCCGACCAATATGGTCATTGTCGCGGAGAAGCCGGCATCCGACTAAACCGATTTGATCGATCACGCAGAAAAATTTTCTATTGACATAGTGTATTTATTACACTAACAATGATTGAAGTTTCACAAAACACTCATGGCACACACCTACAAATATCCCCGAGCCGCGCTCACTGTTGACTGCGTGGTTTTTGGTTTTGACGAGGGAGATCTCAAACTCCTCTTGATCCAGCGTGATCTGGAACCTTTCGCTGGCAGGTGGGCTCTTCCGGGCGGCTTCGTCCGTGTTGAGGAGTCGCTCGAAGAGGCCGCGCTGCGTGAGTTGCAGGAAGAAACGGGCGTTGGCCGGGTCTATCTGGAACAGCTCTACACCTTTGGTCAACCGGACAGAGATCCTCGGGAACGCGTGGTTACGGTGGCCTACTGTGCCCTTGTCAAATTGAGTTATCACCGTGTCAAGGCCGCTACGGACGCACGGAATGCGGCATGGTTTGAAGTCAGCGATCTTCCAAAGGTTGCCTTTGACCATGAAACGATCATAGAGACCGCGCTTCAGAGGTTGAAGGGAAAGGTCTGCTACGAACCGATTGGGTTTGAACTGCTGCCTTCAAAATTCACCCTTACCCAACTGCAGCATCTCTATGAGACAATTCTGGAGACGACTTTGGATAAGCGCAATTTCCGAAAAAAAATTCTTACCATGAATATTCTCATCGAGACCGATGAAATTGAACAAGACGTCGCCCATCGCGCGGCCCGCCTCTACCGCTTTGATGAGGCCAGATACAAACAACTCAAAAAGAAAGGATTCCACTTCGAGCTATGAAGGCTTTGATCATCGTTGACCTGCAAAATGATTTCGTCGAGGGAGGCGCGTTGGCCGTTCCGGGCGGGAAAGACCTTGTTCCCGTGATCAATGACCTCCAGGTCCAATTCGAGCTCGTTCTCGCTACCCAGGACTGGCACCCGGACGATCATGGAAGTCACGTCAATAACCATCCCGGTGCCAAACCTGGAGATGTGGTGGAGTTGGCTGGCAGACCCCAAATTCTGTGGCCAGCCCACTGCGTCCAGGAGACCCCGGGGGCTGATTTTGTTCCCGGGCTCAGACGGGACTGCTGGGCTGCCGTTTTCCAGAAAGGCGCGGTGCGGCACATCGACAGCTATAGCGGATTTTTCGACAACGGGCAGGAACTGGCCACTGGGCTCGGTGATTATCTCATGGCACAAGGTGTGACCGATGTTTATGTGGTTGGCCTTGCCACGGACTATTGCGTCAAATTCACGTCGCTTGAT
>Ga0163153_10007417_pt1 | contig 11815 bp, 11 predicted proteins | sample OliLakLV19MP6IB1_FD_148629 | JGI IMG/M metagenome (GOLD analysis project Ga0163153, IMG submission 148629) | Freshwater microbial mat bacterial communities from Lake Vanda, McMurdo Dry Valleys, Antarctica - Oligotrophic Lake LV.19.MP6.IB-1 | ecosystem: Environmental > Aquatic > Freshwater >... | reverse complement strand
ATATTTTACTATCTTTAAAAACATTTCTTCATCGATTATTTTTACACCCAATTTTTCTGCTTCATCGAGTTTGGATCCTGCACTGTCGCCTGCGAGCACGTAGCTCGTGTGTTTGGAAACTGATCCAGATACCTTGCCGCCATGTGTAAGTATTATTTTTTTTGCTTCATCACGAGAGAGTGTCGGAAGTGTGCCCGTGAGCACGAATGTCTTGCCTTCAAATACTCCTCCTTGGACTTTTTTTACTTGCTGGGGCTTCATTCCCCCATCAAGGAGTTTACCGATAAATGTTTGTGACGATACTTTATTTTTATACAGAACTATGGATTCAGTTACTGCCGGACCAATGTTTGCAATTGCGTCAAAGTCTTCTGGTTTCGCCTTCCAAAACTTCTCCCAAGTACCAAATGTTGTCGCGAGATCACGCGCCGTTTCTTCGCCGACATGCTGGATGCCTAAGCTCGCGATAAATCGATCCAGTGATGGATGCTTCTTTGCATTGATCGCATCGATGATGTTTCGAGCGCTCTTTTCTCCAAACCGCTCGATCCCTGCAAGGTCGGCTTCGGTCAGATACAACAAATCTGCAGCATCAGAGATCAATCCTTCTTCTTGTAATTTCTCCACGATTTTGGGACCAACTTCATAGATATCGAGCATGTGGACAAAATGAACGATATTTCGCGTATTTTTTGCAGGACAGTCATCATTCATACAATAATACGCAACCGTTGTTCCTCCGGCACGAAGCAAAGTCTTCTGAGAAAGTGTCTGGTTGAGCGCCCCTGCCGGCGCGACCCGAGGACCTTTTGAAGAAGAGCTTTGCTTCGCGCCGAGGGTACCTCGTTCAACTATAGAACCACACACTGGGCAATGTTTCGGCATAGTAAATTTCTTTGTAGACTTTGGTCTGAGGTTTTTCAACACTTCTACTACTTCAGGGATCACGTCCCCTGCTTTCTGAATGATGACGGTGTCACCCACACGTATGTCGAGTCTCTGTATTTGCTCGATGTTGTGGAGTGTTGCCTTGCTTACCGTAGAACCTGCGACATGGGTCGGTACAAAATGCGCAAGAGGCGTAAGCACCCCTGTGCGTCCCACTTGGACTGTAATAGCCGTCACCATAGTCGTTGCTTGTTCGGCCGGATATTTATATGCAACCGCATAGCGTGGGGCTTTGCCGACTACCCCAAGTATCTCGTGAAGTGCGAGCTCATCTACTTGAATAACAACTCCGTCAGTACTATACGGGTACTTTTCACGTTCTTTTCCAAATGATTCAATCATCGCAAACACTCCGTCAAAGTTTTTGGAAAGTTGCTCATGATCGGCAACCCGAAACCCCAATGTTCGAAGGAGTGTGTGCTTTTGCGAGTGTGTCGTACAGGTCTTACCTGTACCTTCGATGATGTCCCATGCAAAGAAATCAAGACTGCGCTCGCGGCTAATCCGCGGGTTAAGCTGACGAAGACTTCCTGCTGCAGCATTTCGTGTATTTGCCAGCAACTGTTTTCCTTCTCGTTCATACTTTTTGTTCAGCCGTGCGAGTGTGTGTTTGCCCATCACTGCCTCCCCTCGGACCTCTATACGTCCCGACACTGCCCCGGACAAGACAAGGGGGATAGATGCAATAGTTTTGAGGTTTTGTGTAATGTCTTCTCCGATAGTTCCATCCCCTCGTGTTGCGCCACGTACAAAAACGCCATCTTCATAGATTAGTGATACTGCGAGTCCATCGAGTTTGAGTTCTGCAAAGTATTGAAAGTCTTCTCCAGGAATGAGCTTGCGAATACGTGTATCCCAAGCATGTACTTCATCCTGTGAAAACGCATCGTTGAGTGAGAGCATACGCGACGTATGCGGCACTTTTGTAAAGACATCAAGCGGTGTCCCTCCGACGCGGTAGATGATGAAATTTAGATCTGCCCACTTTGGGTACTCTACGTCGAGGCTTTTGAGCTCCTGGACCAGTGCGTCGTATACTGCGTCACTTACCGTAGGCGCATCGCGCTCATAATATGCACGGGCATGATCCGCAATCACAGTTTGAAGCTGCATCATTTTCTCCTGTATCTCTTTCTCCTTCATGGTGTTAGTACTTTACCTCAAGCGAACGTTCCACTTGTCGAGAACTTGCCCTACAGATATTTCTGCCGGAGCCGAGTACACGTGAGTATCCGTTTGGTTGCTCAAGTGCCTTTGTCTTATCAAAGACGATACTATAGCACGGCTTACTGCCATCTGGATCTTGCTGATTGAAGACGAAATAGTCTCGATCACTCGCACTAGTAACCGGATTTCCTGTATCAATAACCATTGTTGTCTTTCCGCACATAAACGAAGATGGGACTTCTGAAGGGTTCTTGCCGTACGGGTACTTGCCATTAATTTCTTGATACATGGCACACTCGACAGCTGCATCGGCCTGATAAAAGGCGATACCAGAATCCTTGGCCAGATTTGAAAGCACGGCTTGCTTAAGGGTGAGGTTTGAAATACTTACCGCAATCGAAAGAATCAAACTGACAAGAAGTACAGTGAAGAGCATAGCAAATCCTGACTGCGAAGCGCGAGTTGTGGTTATTGGAGATTCCATGAGGTGATGATCATTGATTGAGTAAGTTTTTTGAGGTTCTTGCCATTGTTCCAGGTCATAGTAGCAGTCACGAGGGCGTATGGGGTAGAAGTATCAAACACCTCTACGGTTACTCTACGAACAAAGGTAGTCCGAATGATACCTGTGGGGAGTTTCGACACATTTACAATTGAGCCGTCGGTTCCATACTGATACAGGCGCTTATTCGTATCATAGTTGATCGCATAGCATGTGCCCGATGGACATGTCGCCATAAAGGTTCCGTCCGGTGCATACGGTGTCACCATGCAACCAAGCGTATCACATAGATTATTCTGGTACGGCTCAGCCCAATCGGAGAAGGTCGCCTTTCCCTTTTGTGCCATAGTGTCGCGATCGTTTCGTATCAACTCTAAGGATTCTTGCAGCAAATATGTCGCCGTGATGTCGTTTTTGGCATAGCGAATCGTAAAGAATCCTCCAGCCGTGAGTGTCAGAAGCGCGCCGATGGTAAGGGCGAGAATAAATATTGCAACCAGGGTTTCTACAAGAGTAAATCCTGCCTGCGCAGGCAGACCGCGACTCGTGTTGCGAGTGAAGTGATGGGAGGTATACATTGAAGGTTGGTGATTTTTCATACTCATTCTGGTGTTCGTTGAGAAAGATACGTTTGTATGGCAAAAGGAATTGTAACTCCCCCGGGCACGCTCGCCGTACCATCAAGTTGAATTATAACATTAGGTTGCTTGAAATCGCCCGGTGGCAGCGCGGCTCCGTCTACATAAAACCGCGCTCGATCGATGTCGATTTCAGGAGACGTGATGTTCTGCCATGTAATCACATCGGTTTTTATATATGTTCCAGGACTGTTTGGGTTCGTGACAAGGCCGGTACTTTGTTTCTGTATACTGCCACGTCCATTAACAATATTGTGTCGGTACTCGACAAGACGATGCTCTCCAAGCGTACTTTCCATCCGAATCATCCCACTACCATCTGTACTTGATTTCAGACTACAATTTGTAACAGATTCACTACACTTGATATTTTCACTCGTACGCACCGTACGCCCCATAGACTCCATGGCAAAATTGAGATTGTCCATAACAGTACGCATAGCTTGCACCTTGCGTGATGCATCGTTTACAGTATAAAGCGATCCGATAAGTGCGAGGACGACAATGATAAAGAGTGAGAGAGAGACCAGCAGCTCGACTAAGGTAAATCCGCGACTCGCGCCCCCAGGCAAAAAACCAAAGGTGAAAAATGAATGTTTTGAGTTGTGTTTTTGGTTTTTCATATTATTGGACACTCACCTGACCTGTATTCCACACAAGGATTCCACGTTGCAATCCTTTCGCAGATTGAACGACTATCTGTACATAATCAGCGCGAGTATTGTTATACATGATGGTCGCATCTGGACTCGGACGTTTAAACGTTATGTTTACTGTCCCCGACCCTTTACAATCTTTGGGCAAAGGTACACTTACAGTCGAATAAGATCCGTCCGTGCCAGTACAGATAGCAACTATTCGATCTGAACTTGTAATACCAAATGTTTCGATGCATTCATTTGATGCGTTGGAGGGAGCGCCACACGTCTGATCATAATCGGGACCGTACCGTGCATCTACCTTATCTCCTATCGGAATATCGGCAAAGAGTACGAACTGCTTATTGGACGCAAGGATCTTGTTTGAGGTTGAAGTATCTGTGCTAAAGGAAATACCGTAGCCGGGAAATGTCGAGCTACTTTGTAGTTGTGTCCCATCAATTGGACGCACACTGGTTGCATAGGTTTGTGCTTTGCGCACTGACAGAGCGATTTCTTGCGAGAGATTGCGTACCGATACGTTTGTACTGAAATCAGAATAATTGAAGAGAAGCACTGCCGAGACCACACCGATGATTGCAACGACGACAATCATTTCGATCAGCGTTACACCTGCCTGCCATCGATGTGCGGGTTGAAGCTCCAGACTACGTTGTGATGGTATTAGCGCCATACGGGAATGAATGAATACATTGTAACACCAAGTACTTGTACTAAGAAGAAGGCAATGATAAGAAACGGTCCAAACGCTACCTCACTTTTCATATGATACTTCTTCGTAAGCGCGATCAAAAACAGTCCCGCTACTCCTCCGATCCAAAACGAAACGACAAGAACCGATACGCCAAGAGCAAGTCCTGTAAGCCATCCAATGCCGAGCATGAGCTTCACGTCGCCGAATCCCATCGCCTTGCCCTTCGAAAAGTACCACAGCAAGAAAAACGGTACTGCAGTGAGGGCACCTCCAAGGAATCCCTGTACTACAGAAAATTCTGGTGACACGACACCACGGAAGAGTACTGAGAGAAATGCAAGCAGTATAAATGGGTACACGACACTGTCTGGAATAATCTTGTGACGCACATCATAGACGGTGATCACTATCAACAACGACGCAATCACAAGTGCAAATCCAAACGTAAGCCATGCAAGCGGCACAAACCATACACCCACCAACATCTTGGAGTACAGGATCGTGAACACGATGGCGGTCACGAGTTCGACGACGGGGTACTGAAACGAAATGCCCTGACTACAAGTGCGGCACTTACCCTTAAGTGCGAGAAACGATACGACTGGCACAAGCTCGTACCATGCAAGTGTACGACTACAGCGCGCACATGCAGATCTACCGTGCACCACTGAGCGACCGGTGTGAATCCGCAAGATAACGACATTGAGAAAACTTCCAACAATGAGTCCTATGATAAATATACTAATCGGAAGCACAATCATGTCTATAGTGTAGCACGCAAACGAACACAACACCCATATAGGTGCTGTGAATTACGAACGATATACAAAGCATTAGAGACAAGACAGTGAAGTAGCGACTACTGGATTCACCCACGTACGAAGTACATATGTATCAAATAGGAGATCTACCACCCGTAAATAAAAAACACCCCAATCGGGGTGTTTTTTATAAATTACTTCAATTAGGATTATCCTAATGTATTAACACGTAACATCATTAGCACCACCAAGACCAGCTGTAGCATTGATTTTTGATGCGCCACTATTGTCAACACAGTAAAATCCAGCACCACTTACTTTAAGAGGAATCTCTGCTGCCCAACCATCTGGTTGACCAGAAGCAGGAGCATCATTACATGTACCAGTTGTCCCTGATGCGACATCAGCAGCAAGAGTTGTTCCGGCAGTAACTGAAGCAGCGAGAATAAGTGGTAAGATACCATTTGCTGCACCAGAGGTACATACACCGGCATAAGTGTTCGGTGATTGTCCATCGTAGTACAGTTCAGCTTGTGCGCGAGCGTTGGCAAGGTTTGCCTTGATATTTGCATCAGCACCTTTTGCACGAGCAGTATTGAGCGACGCAAGCACCACTGATGCGAGGATTCCGATAATTGCAATCACCACCAAAAGTTCGATGAGGGTGAAGCCGCGTGAGAGATTCTTTTTCATAAAATGAATAATTTCTTATAAGATTTAATAATCGATTATTACAAATTTCTTTGTAATGCAATAAGTATAGCATGGAACATGAGTGTTTATGCAAATAGCACTCTATAAAGTAGACAAAAAACCCCAGTGGGGTTTTTTGTCTATACACTATATCGATTTAGTTTACGTTACAATTCCGTTAAAACTTAAGAACAGGAGTATGGTGTAGCTGCAATAATCACATTAGTTGCTGTATATGCAGTAGTCCCATTTGCTTGTGTTTTACGAGAGGTACCATTTGAGTCGACACACCAATACCCACCTGCTTTTAATGGAGACGCGACCGCCCATTTCGTGGCTATACTTGAAGGCGCACCACCATTGGTAGCGCATAAGTTACCTGTTGCAGGTAACCCTTTAAACATATTAGCAAGACTTTGAACACCAGTGGTAGTATCTGTGAACAAATTAGCTCCAATCGTCGGACATGTTGTTCCTGCCCCAGTACCTACAGCTGCACCATTTGCAGTATATAGCAATGCCTGTGGGCGCATGTTGGCAAGCTGTTGTGTAATCTTGGAATCGTCCCCCTTTTGACGAGCAGTATTGAGCGACGCAAGCACCACTGATGCGAGGATTCCGATAATTGCAATCACCACCAAAAGTTCGATGAGGGTGAAGCCGCGTGAGAGATTCTTTTTCATAAAATGAATAATTTCTTATAAGATTTAATAATCGATTATTACAAATTTCTTTGTAATGTATTTCAGTATAGCACTTATATTGGTTGTGTAATACCGCGAATTTTCCCACAGCAAGCACAGTGTAGTGTACGGACTATGAAATGCCGCCTGCAATGTTGTAGATTGGTACCAAAATAGATACGAGCAGAAGTCCCACACCGATACCGAGGGAGATGATCATAAACGGTTCAATCAGTCCAACCAAAGTATCGATCGCCTCGTCGACTTCGCGATGATAAAACTTCGCAAGCATCTTCAGTATGGACCCCATCGCACCGGTCTCTTCTCCCACGAGTACAATCTGCGTCATGATGCGAGGGATTTCGACTGGGTGCTGCCCGAGCGCTACTGAGAACGACTTACCTGCCTTCACCGACTCCATAGTCGCAAGCATGACGGCTTGATAGCGCTTGTTGCCGACTACCTTTGCAGTGATCTCGATCGCGCGAATGATCGGAATGCCACTTGAGAGCATGGTATCCATGTTATCCGCAATACGAGCAAGGTAGAGCTTCTTGTAGAGGTTGCCAACGACCGGAATCGAGAGTGAGATATGATCGAGGTATTCCTTGCCAGTCTTGGTGCGCGAGAGATGCACGACGTATGCAATAAAGATAACAAATCCAATCAAGAGGAAGATACCGTACTGCACGAGGAAACTCGAAGTAGCCATGACGACCTTTGTATAAAACGGTACGTCTTGGCCGGACTCTTCGATGATGGCGGAAAGCTTCGGTACGACGACAGTAAACATGAGTACCATCACCGCAATAAAGATACCGATGACGAATATTGGGTAGACGAGTGCGTGCTTGGTCTTGCTCGTGAGTGCATACTGTCGGTCAAGATAGTCTGCCATGTAGGTGAAGACTTGCGTGAGCTTACCACTTTCTTCTCCGGCCTTCACCATGTTTACATAAAACTCCGAAAAGACGTCTGGGTGCTTGGCAAGGGCCGTATTGATAGCCGAACCCGCCTGCAAGTCCGCTACTACCTGCTTGAGCTTAGTGGCAAGGAGGTTGTTTTCAGTATTGTCCGCGAGGAGCGAAAATGCCTTGAGTGCCGAAACCTGTGCTTCAAAGAGGGTGGAGATTTGACGCGAAAGGATCACGACCTGTTTCATCGGGATCTTCTCGTATATGGTAAATTCAAACCATTTCTTTGCTTCACGTTCGTCTTGTATCAAGGTGACGATAAGTCCTCGACGTTGGAGCCCAGAGACGGCAAGTTCTCGGTTGACTGCCTCGATCATCCCTTCTCGCTTTTCGCCTTTTTCAGTTAGTGCTTGGTATTTAAAATTCATAGATTATAGAAGTCGTTCAAGGTTTTTGGGATTAATAGAGTACGCGTAGGCGTTTTCGATCGTGATCTCTCCGCGACGCACCAAATCCACGAGGCAGCGGTTCATATCCATCATACCTTGCTCAGCCCCGGTTTCAATGACCATATCGATTTCGTGGGTGCGCTTCTCGCGAATCAGGTTAGATACGGCGTTGTTGTTGATAAGGAGCTCATAAGCAGGGATGCGTCCTCCAGAAATACGTGGAATGAGGCGCTGAGAAAATATGCCGATCAATGAAGAAGCGAGCTGAATACGGATCTGATCTTGCTGTTCTGCGGGAAATGAATCGATGATACGATCTACTGTCTGAGAGGCATTGTTGGTGTGGAGTGTGGAGAGGACGAGGTGGCCCGTTTCTGCAGCGGTCACCGCTGTGGCAATCGTTTCTGGATTTCGCATTTCCCCGATCAAGATCACGTTAACGTCTTGACGAAAGACACTGTGCAGTGCTGTTTGAAAGTCGGCCGAATCGATCCCAATTTCACGTTGGTCGATAATCGATTTTTTTTGTACGTAGGTATATTCGACAGGGTCTTCAATCGTGAGGATGTGTGCGGCGCGCTCTTCATTGATAAGCCCCACCATAGAGGACATGGTCGCACTCTTTCCCTGCCCTACCGGTCCCACTACTAAGAAAAACCCCTGCTTCTTGCGTGCAAACTCAGCCAAGACAGGAGGGAGATTGAGCTCTTCGAGCGTTTGAACATGGGGGATTAATCGCAAGACCATACCATATCTACCTTGCTGTACATAGATATTTCCACGAAGACGAATTGAACCTTGGTATTCGTACGAAAAGTCGAGCTCTTGTCGTTCTTGAAAATGTGTGAAATGCTCTGCACTCAAAATCGCCTGCATAATACCTCCGAGAAGCTCTTGCGTCATAACCGGATAGTTGCTGAGAAAGATAAGTTCACCGTTGACTCGGATTGCCGGAAAGCGCCCGGCCGAAAGATGTAGGTCGCTTCCCTGCTGGGTAATCAATGTCTCAAGAAATGTTTCAAATGTTTGTTTAGGATTCATGGCGTTGTATCACTTCGTTTACATGTGCAAGTACTTCGCTTGGAGTACTATTTGCTTTGACAATATAACTTGCCGCACCAAGCGCAGTTCCTTTCTCGATATCTTGCGCTTGCCCGAGATTGGAAAGATAGATTTTGATGGTCGAAAGAGCGAGGTGTTCTTGGTTGATAGTCTCCAGAAGTTCAAAGCCGTCTATCGTCGGCATCACGACGTCAAGCAACAGTACGTCGGGAATAAATCCCGTGCGAAGCTTCTCTAGTGCATCCTTTGCACTCGTCGCAGTAGTAACTACAAACTGTGCCTGTGAGAACCGCATTGCATACATGTCGAGAAGGAAGCTATCATCGTCGACAATCATAATGTTTTTTTTGGGCTCCATATCCTAGTAGTATACTTCCTTGACTTCCACTCTACAAGCCGTATACCTCTTGCATCAGTACTTCTCCATTCATCGCCTTCAGGAGTGCATCTTCGCGAAGTGTTATCATCCCCTTTGAACGACATACCTTATAGAGTTCGAGATCTACGGGATTTTTGAGAATCACTTGTTGGATATCTTTGTCGATCGCAAACATTTCAAATACGGCAATACGACCTCTCGTCATCGAAGGAGCTTCAGAAGACGGTTTGAAATCAAACATCTTGGTAGGAATATTGAGTGTCTGTCTGTATGCAGGATCTAGATCTTGAAATTCTTTGTCAATGAATTCTTTGGTCGCTTCATCGATCGCGATTTCGTGTCGCGCGCTTGGGTGTACTCGACGGACGAGACGCTGTGCCATAGCAAGAATGAGTGTAGGCGCGATCAGGTACGGATCGATACCCATGTCGATCAAACGTGGAATGATACCGATCGCCGTGTTGGTGTGTATAGTCGAGAGCACAAGGTGGCCGGTGAGCGCGGCCTGAATGGCGAGTTCGGCTGTCTCCTTGTCGCGGATTTCTCCCACCATGATGATGTTGGGGTCCTGACGGAGGATGGAGCGCAGTCCGGTTGCAAACGTATACCCGATCTCAGGCATTACCTGGGACTGACTGACTCCCGGTATCTGGTACTCAACAGGGTCTTCAAGCGAGACCACGTTTTTCTCTTCGCGATCGAGTCCGTTTAGCATGGAATACAGAGTGGTGGACTTACCAGACCCCGTCGGTCCAGAGATGAGCACGAGACCATAGGGGCGCTTCAGTGTCTCAACCAGGAGTTCCTTGTGGTGCGCCGTCATATCAAGCTCGTCGACGGTACGGACACCATGTTCGGAGTCCAAGATACGCATCACTACTTTTTCACCGAAATATGCAGGAAACGTCGAAATACGAAACTCAATCTTACGATTGTCGATCATCGTGAAGAAGGATCCGTCCTGCGGTTTACGCTTTTCATCAAGACGAAGTTTTGAAAGGATCTTTATGCGCGCAATGATCCCGTCAAAGGTATTAACCGGGAGCACGAGTGTGGTGTGAAGTGTGCCATCAACTCGATATCGCACACGGACATTTTCCCCATTGTTTTCGATGTGGATGTCGGACGCACCTCCTTCGACTGCATGATTGATGATTACTGCCACTATTTTGATGATTGGCGCGTCTTCAATGATCTTGGTAGAATCTTTTTGTTTTTTGTCTCCCTGACTGAGTGCAGTACCTATACTTTGTACTTCTTTGTTAGCAAGCTCAAGTTCGTCATTGAGATCATCCACTGCCTTGTCTACCTCCGAAGAACTTCCTCGATATCCTTCTATAACTGCAAGATAATCGCTCTGTGAGATTAAGAAAATTTTGTAGGGTACTTCGAGCTTGGTAGAAATAAACTGCAGTGCATTCATCGCCTCGATGTTTTCGGGTTCTGTAACTCCGATTGAAAGCACTCCGTCTGCAAAGGCAATAGGAACAAATTTGTAATGCATCGCTGCAGCTTCTTCAACAAATCGGAGAAGCTCTCCAGTGATACGTTGTGCATCTACTTTTTGATACGGGATTTTATAAAATGTCGCCTTTGCAGTCGTTACTGCATCTTCTGAGATGCCTGAGGCAAGCAATGCCTTGGTTAGATTGCCTTCATACTCAGTATCAACCGTCGTCATGACGCGATTGTACTGTAGTTCGGTGATTACATTTTGCGAAAGTAAAAAATCGAGAAACATTATCGTGCTGACGTCGTAAACGTCATGGTATTACCTGTCTTGGATATCGACCCTTGCGCAAGTGTGGCACGCACGAAGTACGTAGTCCCGTTGCTAAGCCCCATGATACGTTGGACTGCAGTACCGCTCTTGTTCAGTGCAACCGGTGCGGTAGCACTACCGAGTAAGTCATTGGTTCCATATTCAAACACGACATAGGCTTCATCTGTAGTACTCAAGATGCCCTGTGCACCAAGTTCGGCAGTAGTTGCAGTGATCTTTGCTGGTTGCAACGTCTCAAATTGAATTTCAGTTGTAGACGCTGCCCCACTAATCGAACCTATATCGTATCCAACGGGTGCGAAGGGGTTGGGGCGTCCGCGTCTATCGCTTCCGAGAGTGATTGGATAGTCGCGAAGGGCCTTGTACGCAGGATCTTCAAATAGAGAGGTGTCCAGACTAATAGAGGTGATAGAGGCAAGTATGGTAGAAAACTCACTTGGAGGCGCACCTATGTCGTCCTCTGCGACCCCTGCTGCCTTTGAC
>Ga0163153_10007416_pt1 | contig 11816 bp, 5 predicted proteins | sample OliLakLV19MP6IB1_FD_148629 | JGI IMG/M metagenome (GOLD analysis project Ga0163153, IMG submission 148629) | Freshwater microbial mat bacterial communities from Lake Vanda, McMurdo Dry Valleys, Antarctica - Oligotrophic Lake LV.19.MP6.IB-1 | ecosystem: Environmental > Aquatic > Freshwater > Lake... | reverse complement strand
CGGAGTTGGAACTCGGAGCGCCGTTGCCGCATCGCGACGTGCAATTGGTGCGCGACGCCATGCGCAGCCGCCTGTCCGAGGCGTTTCGCACCATGCAACCTGCCGACGCAGCATCGATCCAAGTGACGCCGCGCAGAATTCCCGGAGCGGCAGGAAGTGCGCCGATCCGGCCGGGCGAGTTGGACTGGGTGAATCAGCGCCTCGTCAGCGCCGAGCACGTGGTGTTCGGCAAGGAAGCCAAAGGAGGCTGCCGATTTTGCCATACCTTGGAGGAGCGTGATTCCGGGTTGAGCGTCACACCGACGGCGATTCCGGATCGGTGGCAAACACACGCTCGGTTCAATCACGCGAGTCATCGCCTATTGGATTGTGGGGCGTGTCACGATCGCGCCACAGGTAGCACGGCGACGGCAGAAATTCTGTTGCCGGGCATCGCGATCTGCCGTGAATGCCACGGCGCGTCCGCCTCGAAATCAGGTCAGGCCGGCGATCGCTGCGTGGAGTGTCATGATTATCACGATCATGGCCAGGACACACTGGCCGGCAGGCTGGGATTGAACCTCGAACCCGTCGGCGTACGGCAGCGCACCAGCGCGACCGCTGACGAGGCGGTGCAACCATGAGCGTGGCGCGTCAATTCGTGAAAGCGTCGCTAGTCGCCGCGTGGGCCACGGTAGGAATTGCCTGGCTCGCCACAGCGCCGCGCGCCGACGGGCCGGAGGAATTGACGTTGCCAGCGGCGAATGCGGCACAGCCAAGTCAAGCCAAGTGGGTCGGTGTCGGCGGGTGCGCCGCGGCGGCCTGCCATGGCGGCGAAGTGGAGAAACCGCGCGGCGAGTACACAACGTGGATCTCGCGCGATTCCCACTCCCGAGCCTACTCGGTCCTGTTCAACGAAACGTCGCTCCAGATGGCGCGGCAGTTGGCCGGCGGCGACGCTTCGAGGGCCCTGCCGCCGCATGAGGATCGACGTTGCCTGGCATGCCATGCGCCGACGGGGCCTGATTCGGAGCGATCACCGCAACTCGTCGGCGACGGCGTCGGCTGCGAAGCCTGCCACGGCGCGGCGGACAAATGGGCCTCCGCACACTCCACGATCGACTGGAAGAGTCTGGCACCGGCAGAGAAAGCGACAAAACGCAAGCAGTTGGGCATGACCGACACGCGCGACGTATTGGTCCGCACCCAGCAATGCGTCCGCTGCCACGTTGGCGAAGGTGAGGCCGACGTCACGCACGACCTGATCGCGGCCGGTCACCCGCGACTCAGTTTCGAGATGGGCACGTTTCACGATCAAATGCCCAAGCACTGGTCGCACGAGGCGGAACGAAGTGCCGACCGGGCCTTCGAAGCCAAACTCTGGGTAGTGGGACAGTTGACCGCGGCGGCGGCGCATTTCGAACTAATCGCCGCTCGTGCGGAACGGGGCAATAGGATTGAATTCGCCAATTACGACTGCTATGCGTGCCATCATGAGTTGCGCGCGCGCGGCACGCGACCACAGAACACGCCTGGCGAGACGCATGGCGCGTTGCGATTGCTGACTTGGTATGTTCCAGACAAGGGTCTCTGGGATGTGCTTCGCGATGAGGATACGAAAGCGATCGTGGCGCTCGAATCCGACCGGGCCGCATTGCTCGCGCGATTTTTGGCCGACCATTTACGCGGCTGGGCACTGGAGCAGCAGTTACTTCGCCAATGGGGTCGCGACGACATCGAGGAAATTCTGAAGAAGCTGGCCGCCACGCCGCCAGAGCACGCTACTTGGGACCAGTGCACGCAATGGTATTTGGCCATCGTGGCCACCGAACGCGCGCGGTTGGATCATTACGACGCGCCGCCCTTGGGCGCAGCGGCGGAGCGTGATCAGCACGTGCAATTGCAGTTGCAGGCAATCAAAGAGTTGCTCAATTTCTCGGCCGGCGACGCGAATCACGTGTTGAATAGCCCGCGAGACTTTGATCCCCAGGCATTTACCGATGCCGCACAACGCTTGAGCAAGTTGCTTCAAGAACGCAAAGCGTCGGGAGGTAATCCATGACGCGAACGCGAGCCGGACTGCTTAGCGCTTCGGCAATGCTTGCGCTGGTTGTGCTTGCTTGGCCGTCGGTGAACGCCGCCGACCTTGCTGGGAAAGCCGAGCTGGCCGTGGCTGATGCGAACAGTGAGCCGTTGTATTCCGGCGTCTTCGCGTGCTTGGGCTGCCACAGCGCCGGTGAGCAGTCGCCCTATGTCGAAAGCCTGGCGCTCGTGCGGATGGACGAAGTACGAGTGTGGCACGAGCAGGACAAGCACAGTCTGGCGTATTGCGTGCTATCAGGCGAACTCGGACGACAGATGTCTGAGAGGCTGGGCGTCAATGTAACGACGGCCAAGGAATGCTTGGCCTGCCACGCGCCGCGTCATGAGCAACGGAGCGCCGATTCCAATGCACCGCCCAACTACAAGCTTTCCGAAGGCGTATCCTGCGAAGACTGCCACGGCGGCTCGCGCGGTTGGCACCGGCTACATGTCTTGAAAGACCAATGGCGCGAACTGTCGCCGGAACAAAAACAATCGCACGGGATGAACGACCTCCGCGATCCGCTGACGCGGGCGAACGTGTGCCTCGATTGCCATGTCGGCAACGCGAAAGAAGGCCAGATCGTCACGCACGCGATGTACGCCGCCGGACATCCGCCGCTCGCGAGCATCGATATCGTCGCCTACGCCAACGACATGCCGCGACATTGGCGAACGCCGGGTGAACAGGCCGAGCGCGGCGCGGCGCGGGTCGAGACGGATCCAATTGCGGACGCGCGCATGGCAATGGCGGGCCATCTAGCTGCGGGAGAACGTTCGCTGCGGTTGGCTACTCGCGCTTACGAGGGCCTGCCTGACTTCGCGAACTTCGATTGCGACGCTTGTCATCATGAATTGTCGTCGCCGAGTTGGCGGCAGGCGCGGCTCACGCGCGGTATGCCTGGGCGACCGATGTTCCGAGAGTGGCCGTTGCAGATGGCGGCGCTGACATCGGAACTTGTGGCCGCGGATGGATCGAATGACACCGTACGTGGCTCGCTCAACGAAATCAGCGGAGCGCTCCAGTCGCGTCCCTTCGGCGGCGATGGGAAAGCAAGCGCGGCAGCTGCGCTCGCCCTGGCCGACATGTGGGCACGGCAAGCGGAAAAACTCGCCGCCGCTGGCCAGCAGCCATCGGATAGCAAGCGCTGGACCGACGCGATTTTGGAGCGAGCCCTCGATTCCCAGCAGCCGCCGGACTACGATACAGCGCGGACCTTGGCCTGGTTGCTGAAGTACGCAGTGAGTACGCCAAGCGACGAAGCAAACACCGAGGCCGAAGTCGCGTGGAATGAACTCGACAGCCAGCTCGGACTATCCATCCCGCACGGCAGCGCGTCTTCTGTAGCCGAGGTCTGTGACCTCGGCGGAGAGGACGTCGACAACGGACCGGCGCTGCAAGGCACAAACCGTCGCACGCAACCGGCAGCTACGAGACCGGCCACCGTATCTCAAACGCTCCCGCAAACATTACGCGCCAGAGCGAACTACGATCCAGTGAAATTCCAGCAAGCCATTCAGCGATTCGCCGATAGCGCCCGAACTCGATAGTTCGTTGGCGTGGGCGATTGCATCGTCACCTCTCAAACCCCGGCGTGCGCCCATGGCCCGAATCACCTTTCATGGCGCGGCCGAGACCGTGACCGGCTCCAAATACTTGTTGGAGGCCGGCGACACGAGCGTGCTGATCGATTGCGGGTTGTTTCAGGGGTTGAAGGAGTTACGCCTACGCAACTGGGCCGCGTTGCCATTCAAGGCCTCGACCGTCGACGCCTGCGTGCTGACGCACGTGCATATCGATCACGTCGGCTACCTGCCGAAGTTCGTGCAACAGGGCTTTCACGGCCCAGTGTATGGCACGCCAGTGACGGTGGAATTGTGCGATCTGATGCTATACGACTCTGCCAAGAACCAGGAATCGGACGCCGAGCATGCGAACCGGCACGGATATACCAAGCATCACCCCGCCCAGGCGCTCTACGACGAGCATGACGTGACTCGGACGCTCAAGTTGTTGCGACGCCAATCGCTCGGCGCTTGGTTCCAGGCCGCCGGTCCGATCTGGTGTCGGTATCACGACGCCGGGCATCTGCTGGGCAGCGCGATGATCGAAGTCGAGATTCGCGATCAATCGCCGCCGTTACGCATTCTATTTTCGGGCGACGTCGGGCGTTACAACGCGCCGCTGTATCATGATCCGTCGCCGCCGACTGCGTGCGACTATTTGATTTGCGAGAGCACCTACGGCAACCGCGATCATCCGGAAGAGGCGATTCTCGACCAACTCTGCGAAGTGGTGCTGGCGGGCAACGCGCGCGGCGGGGTGTTGCTCACCGCGTCGTTTGCCGTGGGGCGCGCACAGCAATTCGTTTACCTCATGGAGATCCTGATCGCGCAGGGCCGCATCCCGGAGATGCCGATCTATATCGACAGCCCTATGGCGGTCGACGCCACGCACATCTTTCAGACCTACCGTGCGGACCACGATCTCGCCGAAGGCAAGCTGCGCGGCAAGGGGAGTGAGCTTTTCGGTCCGAACGTGCAGTTAGCCCGCAGCGCCGAGGAATCGAAGCGGATCAACATCGAAAAAGGCCCAGCGATGATTATCGCCTCTTCCGGGATGATGACGGGCGGGCGGATTCTCCATCATCTCAAGCAGCGATTGCCGGACCCGAAGAACACGATCGTGCTTGGCGGCTTTCAAGCCATCGGCACGCGCGGGCGGCAACTGCAGGAAGGCGCGAGATCGATTCGCATTCATGGCCGCGATATCCCAGTGCGAGCAAACATCGCATCTGCATCGAGCCTCAGCGGCCATGCGGGGCGGAGCGAGTTGCTACGCTGGCTCGCCGATCTCCCCGCGCCGCGGCAAGTGTTCTTGACGCATGGCGAAAAGGCGAGTTCGGAGTCGTTCGCGGCGGCATTGCGCACGACGCGGCAATGGGATGTCGTAGTTCCACGGATGGGGCAGGCTTTTGAGTTGTAGCGGTCTCGTTCGCAGCTACCACGATTAAGCCCAGGGAAGGCCACCCGAGACGTGCGCCTTGGCATTCGTCTCTTAGGGCCTTCCCTGGGCTTTTTACTTGTTACATACTCCGTTGCAGGAGCTACGCCGACTTACTACTGAATCTCCACATCGTCGCCGGGGCCGCCGTCGAGGACGTCGACACCCGGTCCGCCGAGCAGCACGTCGTCACCTTCGCCGCCGAGGAGCACGTCGTTGCCGTCGCCGCCAACGAGGATGTCATCATCTGCGCCGCCATCGGCGGTGAGTTGAATCCCGGACGCCGCGAGTCCCGAGGCCTCGACGACATCGTCGCCCGCCAAGGCGTTCACCGTCAGACGATCATTCGCCGACTCGGCGCCAGTGATGTTGATCTGCGCGGCCAGACCGAGTACGGAGACGCCGGACGCATCGCCGACGACCAAGGCGATATCATCGCCGTTGGTGCCTTGGACGATCACATTATCCGCTTGACCGTCGCCAGCGTTGCCGCCAATGGTCGAGGCGAGGCGAAGATTCACTTCCGTTACGTCGGTGCCGGAGAGGTCATTGACGACAATGCGGTCCGCGCCTCCTAAGGCGTTGAAGTTGACCGCTTCGACGTCGTTCAAATCCATGACGACGTTGGCGACGTTTCGCAAGAACAACACCCGGCCGCCGTTGGCCAGGATATCGATATTCTCCGCGATGTTCGCGCCGTTGAACTCCATCTTGTCGAAGCCGTCTTGGCCTTCGAGCGTGTCATTGTCGTCGCCCGGATTCCAGACGAAAGTGTCGTCGCCGGCGCCCATCAAAGCGGTGTCATTGCCGTCGCCGCCGTTGAAGAGGTCGTTTCCTTCGCTGCCCAGGAAAATGTCGTTCCCCAGTCCGCCATTCATGGTGAGTTGAATGCCGTCGGCTTCGAGCGAAATGGCGTCGATCACATCGTCGCCGCCCAGTCCGTTGAGTGTGAGCCGGTCATTCGCCACTTCCTGGAAGAAGATATCGACGGCCGCTTGCAGTCCGAAGACGTTGACTCCACCGGCGTCTCCAGCGACGCCGAAGTTGTCCGCGCCGTTGGTGCCATTGACCGTGACGGTGTCCGCGGCGCCATCGCCGTTGCCATTGGGTCCGCGGAGGTCGAGGCCGACTTTCGTGACGTCGGTGCCCGACAGATCGCCGACGACGATATTGTCCGCGCCGCCCAAGGCGCGGAAATCGATTGCTTCCACGTCGTTGAGGTCCATCGTCACGTTGGCCACGTCGCGGAGAAACAGGGCACGCCCGCCATTGGCGATGATGTTGATGTTTTCGCTCGCGCCAGAGCCGAAGAATAACATCCGGTCGGCGCCGTCCTGGCCTTCGATAGTGTCGTTGCCATCGCCCGGATCCCATTGGAAAATATCGTTGTCGGCGCCCATAAAAGCGACGTCGTTGCCGTTGTCGCCAAAAATAAAGTCATTGCCATCGCCGCCGAAGAACGTGTCGGCGCCTTGCGAGCCGAGCAACGTGTCGTTGTTGGCGCCACCGTCGATGGTCAGCTTGATCACGCCGGCCGGCAGCGTCGTCGCCGTTACGCCATCGTTGCCGCCAAGCGTGTTGATGACGAGCGCGTCGTTCGCGCCTTCCGAGTTGGTGATGTTCACCAACGCCGGGAGTCCGACGACGGCAACCGACGTGCCTGCGCCGAAGACGTCGACAATGTCGTTGCCATTCGTGCCGTTCATAATCACGACGTCCGCCTGCCCGTCGCCGGCCGTCCCGCCGATCGTCCCGGCCAGGTCGATGTTAATCTCGGTCAGATCCGTCCCGGTCAAATCGTGGACCGTGGTGGTATCCGTATTGCCGAGCGTATTCAGATCGATGCTCTCGACATCGTTCAAATCCATCACGATGCTGCCGAGATTGCGCGTAAACAGCACGCGACCGCCGTTGGCCGAGATGTCGAACACCTCAGCTCCGGCCGAACCGTTAAACAGCATCGCGTCGGATCCGTCCTGCCCCTCAACGACGTCGCTACCGTCGCCCGGATCCCACTGGAACGTGTCGTCGCCGGCGCCCATCAGCGCCGTGTCGTTGCCCTGTTGTCCGTCGATGAAGTCGTTGCCATCGCCGCCGATCAACAAGTCGACGCCGTTGCTCCCCAGCAACGTGTCATTGCCCGTACCGCCGTCTACCGTGATCTGAATCAACGCCGCCAGATTGCCCGTCGCGGAGAACGAGTCGTCGCCGCCATTGGCGTTGACGGTTAGCTTCTCGCTGGTGCCGATATCGATTGCGAACGGCGCCGGGTCGATTCGATCGAACCGCACGCGCGTGCCGTTGGCCGTGGTCGTGAAGACTTCCGCGCCGTTGCCGCCGTTGACTTCGACGGTATCAACACCGGCGCCGCCTTCGTTCAGGTCGGTATCATCGCCGGAGTTCCAGATCATCCGATCATCGCCCCCTTGGCCGAACGCCAGGTCGTCCGCGTCGCCGCCAGTGAGAATGTCGTTGTCGTTGCCGCCGAAGAGTTGATCGAAGCCTCCCTTGCCGAGCAGCGTGTCGTTGCCATTCTGGCCGAAGAGCTGATCGTTCCCACTGCCGCCGGTGAGCGTGTCGTTACCGACGCCGCCGTAGATGAACGCCTGCGGCAGCGCGCCATTGGCCTCATTGAGCGTCAGGGTGTCGTTGCCGGCGTTCCCGAAGAGTTGGATCCGCGTCGTGTTCGCCACAGTGGGCGTGCCACCGATGATATTCACCGCACCGCCATTGACCAGCAATTGTCCGGCCGCGTTCCGGCTGACTTCGATATTGTTATCCAGATTGTCACCGACGATCGCCAGAGAGCCTACGTTCGGGATAAACAGGGCGTTCACGGCCGGAGTGATGCGGGCCGACAGGGTCTCGAACGTCGCGGCGCGGCGCTTCGCCGCCGGCATGTTGCGCCGTACACGACCGGACAACCATTGAATCCAAGTGCTTCGCGACATGGGGCGGCCTCTTCGTTAATGGGGACAATTGGACAGGAGTTATCGCGTGCGGCGCGACGCTTCGTGGCAGACGCCGCCGAATTGTCAGGTCGGGCGGCGAACTGCGAAGGCGAGCGGACAGGGCCTGACGGCCTTGTCCTTCCACAGCCTTCTTCGCGGGAATCACGGCTCTGTGACAGACTCGGCAAAAAAAATTTCGGACGTGTTCTCAAGTGAATCGAAATCGTCGCCTGGGACCGGTTTAATACCACAGCCAAAAGCGGTGCGCAGTCGGTGGAGTGCGCTTGCCAGCGGAGGCGTGGCCGCCTCACACTGGCGACAACGCGTGGGTACAATGGGGGGAATCCCCAAGGCGGCTGGCGGCGGCCAGAGTCGGATCAAAAAAAGCAGTACGCAAAAATTGCACGCCGTGGAACAGGGCAGGAGAGCCCGGCGACGGAAGGAATGAGCTATGCCACCAGAAGACTCGGGCGCGGAACCAGAATTGTTCGCCGCGCCGGAGGAACGCGTGGCGTTCGATCGCTTCACGCGCCGTTTGATTGGTTTGGCACGAGCGCATTTGGACGTGCGGTTGCAACACAAAATCGAGCCGGAAGACGTCGTACAATCGGTCTATCGAAGCTTCTTCGTACGATACGGCCAGGGCCTGCCGGCGGACCAGGAAATTGAAGGCTTATGGCCATTGTTGACGCTGATCACGGTCCGCAAATGCGCCGACCGTGTGCGGTATTTTCAGGCCGAACGCCGAAACATGGCGCGCGAGACTGCGACCGGCGGCGGCGACGATCGCCCCGCCCCATGGCAAGAGGCCGTCGGCCGGGAACCGACGCCAGAGCACGTCGCCGTACTGGCGGAAACGTTGGAAAACCTGCTGGGCGGCCTCGACGCCGACGACCGCTCGATTATCGAGCTGAGTTTGCAGGGCTACTCGACACAAGAAGTGAGCGAGAAACTTAAGCGGGCAGAGCGATCGGTGCGCCGACTGCGGGAACGAGTTCGCAAGCAGTTGGAACGGAATTGATGCGCGAACTAATCTGGTCCCCACTGCGTCGCATTGGCGGGCGTACGGAAATCTGACGCCGTAACATTGGGCGCCGTTTCACGCCGTAATGAGAACCCGAATGCGGCGGGGCCACGTGGCGGCGCCGCGAATGGATCGATCTGGGGGCAGGCAACCTGGCGGAAATCGCTCACAAAAAGTGCGGATTCTCCACAGGGATAGCAGGAATTAACTCGGAAGACGATCGAGTATATTGAAAGTATTGCCGGCCGACGAAGTGGATCGCATGAAGCCTTACCGATCGAGTCATGACCAATTCTCGCAGATGGTGGCCAACCCAAGCTGGTCCCAGTGCGAAGGATTGATCAAATCATTTGAGTTCGCCTGGCGCAATGGACAAGTGCCGTCGATCCAAGACCACCTGCTCTCCGGCAGCGACGTGCGCGAGGCGCTGTTGCTGGAGTTGGTCCATATCGATCTCGAATTCCGGCTGAAGAACGGCGATGCCGCGCGGGTCGAAGACTATGTTTCGATGTTCCCCACGCTGGCCGCCGACGCCAACCATCTGGTCGAACTGCTGGCAACGGAGTATCAGTTCCGGCGTCGCAGTGATCGCGGACTAACGCTCGAAGAATACCGCCAGCGATTTCCGGACTTGGCGGGCTCGCTCGCCGAGCGGTTGGCGACCGTTCACGCCAAGACGATGATCGCCGCGTCTGGAGCGCCACTCTTAGCGCCCGGCGCTTGGCCCGAAGTGCCGGGTTACGAAATGATCGAACAGATCGGGCGCGGCGGCATGGGCATCGTCTACCGCGCCCGGGAGCCGAAGCTCGATCGCCAGGTGGCGGTGAAGTTTCTGCCGGAAGAGTTTGTTCGCCATTCGGAGCGGCTGGAGCGCTTTCTGCGCGAGGCCCGCACCGCCTCGGCGTTGAATCATCCGCACATCTGCACGGTGCATGCCCTCGATGAACACGACGGGCGGCCGTTCATCGTAATGGAGTTGGTTGAAGGCGAAACGCTGCGGCCGTTGGCCGCGCGCGGTCCCTCGGTGGAGGATTCCGTCGCCTGGGTAGAACAAGCCGCGCGCGCGCTGGCATCGGCGCATGCGGCCGGTGTCGTGCATCGCGACGTGAAGCCGGAAAACATCATGGTCCGCCCGGACGGGTATGTAAAAGTGCTCGATTTCGGTCTCGCGCGTCGTTTGCCGAGCCTGACCGACGCAGACGCGGGCGCAAGCGCCGACACCAGCGCCGGCGCGTTGCTGGGCACGGTAGGCTACATGTCGCCGGAGCAAACCCGTGGCGCGGCCGCGACGCCGGCTTCGGACGTGTTTTCGCTAGGCATCGTATTGTACGAGTTGCTCGCATCGCGGCATCCATTCTCGGGCGATACTCCGATCTCCACGCTCCATGCGATCGCCGCGAGCCCGGCGCTTCCGCTCGGTCAATTGAATCCGCGAGTGCCTGCGGCGCTCTCAGGACTGGTCGACGCGATGCTGGAGAAAGAGGCCCGCTTGCGCCCCACCGCCGCGGCCGTGCAGGAGATGCTGGCGACGATGGAGCTCGCCGCGCCGGAGCGTGGTGCGCCGGTCATGCGGCCGGTCGTGCATCGCAAAGCCGAGCTCTCGGAGCTCCGCACGGCGTTCGCGCAAGCCGACGGCGGTCGCGGAAGCATGGTCTGCCTGCGCGGTGAGCCAGGGATTGGCAAGACGACAGTCGCCGAAGACTTTCTCAGCGAGTTGACGGAAGGCGATACGACTTGCTTGATCGCGCGGGGGCATTGCTCGGAGCGGCTGGCCGAAGCGGAGGCGTACTTACCCGTCGTAGACGCGCTCGAAAGCCTGTTGCGCAGCGATGAATCCGGGATCGGTCAGCGCACACTGGGCCTGCTGGCGCCGACCTGGTGCGCGCAACTTTCGCCCTGTTTGACGCACATTACTGGAAATACATCGCGAACAGCGATCGCCGGCTCGCAGCAAGCGATGTTGCGCGAGTTCTGCGGTTTCCTGCAACAAGCTTCGCGCTTGTCCACGATCGTGCTGTTTTTCGATGACGTGCATTGGGCCGACCTTTCGACGGTGGATTTGCTGGCGCATGTTGGCCGGCAATGCCAGGACCTGCGCGTGTTGATCCTGGTCACGTATCGCCCGACGGAAATGTTGCTCGGCCGGCATCCGTTCCGTGGCGTGCAACAGGAGTTACAGGGACGCGGCGCCTGTACCGAATTGGAGCTGGGCTTCCTCGCGCGGCGTGACGTTGACGATTATTTGCAGTTGATGTTTCCCGGCCATGCGCTGCCGACGGACTTCGCCGACTTGATTTACGCCCGCACCGAGGGCAGCCCGCTCTTCATGGCGGACCTCGTGCGGTATTTGCGCGAGCAAGGCGTGCTGGCCGAGGTTGATGGACGCTGGACCGTGGCGCACGATCTGCCGGACTTGTCGCGCGAATTGCCGGAGTCGGTCCGCGGGATGATCGAGCGCAAGCTGGATCGCCTCGAAGAGGACGATCGGCGCTTGCTGACCGCGGCGGCCGTGCTGGGGCACGAGTTCGAATCGTTGCTGATCTCGGACGCGTTGGAACAAGATCCGGCCTGGGTCGAAGAGCGCTTGCAAGTGCTCGACAACGTGCATGGCTTGGTTCGCACCGCGCGTTCGCACGAATTGCCCGACGGCGGGTTGTCAGTGCGCTGTTCGTTCGTGCATATCCTGTATCAACAGGCGCTTTATCATCAATTGCTGCCGACGCGACGCGCGCAGTGGAGCCTGGCGTTGGCCAAGGCAATGGAGACGCGTTGGCGC
>Ga0163153_10007414_pt1 | contig 11817 bp, 14 predicted proteins | sample OliLakLV19MP6IB1_FD_148629 | JGI IMG/M metagenome (GOLD analysis project Ga0163153, IMG submission 148629) | Freshwater microbial mat bacterial communities from Lake Vanda, McMurdo Dry Valleys, Antarctica - Oligotrophic Lake LV.19.MP6.IB-1 | ecosystem: Environmental > Aquatic > Freshwater >... | reverse complement strand
GGCCAGGACTCCCTCATCCGCGAGAACTTCACCAGCGTCACCAACTTCGTCCGCGCGTGCGTGCCCAAGATGGCGAACGGCGGGTCGATCGTGAACATCACGTCGATCGAGGCGCACCGGGCCGCGCCCGGCTTCGCGGTGTACTCGGCGATGAAGGCCGGTGTCGCGAACCTCACCCAGACCCTGGCGCTCGAACTCGGCGACCGCAACATTCGCATCAACTGCATCGCGCCCGATGTCATCCCCACCCCCGGAATCGGCGACGTCCCGATCAAGACGCCGCTCCCGCGCCAGGGGCACGTCGACGACGTCGCCGGCGCGGCCCTGTACCTGGTGTCGGACCTGTCGCAGTTCGTCACCGGCACCACGGTGCATGTCGACGGCGGCAACCTCGCGGCCGGGGGCTGGGGCCGCAGCAACCAGGGCGGCTACGTCACCACCGGCGACCCCGTCGGGGAATAGGGGAATACCGGACGAACCCGCGGGGTTCACCGGCCTATGACTCACGTACAGGAGCTGTCTGACGCGACCTTTGACGAGACCGTGTTCGGCGCCGACCGCGCCGTCCTGGTCGAGTTCACCGCCGAGTGGTGCGGCCCGTGCAAGCAGCTCGCACCGGTCCTCGACGAACTCGCGGTCGAGCACGCCGACCGATTGCACATCGCGAAGATCGACGTCGACGACAACCCGGCGACCACGATTCGCTACGACGTGATGTCGATGCCGACCCTCATCCTCTTCCGTGAGGGCGAACCCGTGCTCCGACTGATCGGCGCCCGCGGCAAGCGCCACCTCATGGAGGACCTCGCCGAAGTGCTCGGCTAACGCCGAGGCATCTCGTCGGCCAACATCGCCTCAGGTCGCGCCGCGAAGTCGCGGATCGATCCGACGTGACGCAGCGCAACCTCGACCACGCCCGGTTGCATGGTGTGGCAGATGCCGATCATCTGCCCGGGCAACTTCGACGCGACGGGCACGCCGTCGAGGTCCATGCCCCGACCCATACCGATGTCGCACGCGCGCCGCAGGACGATCGCGCGTTCGGCATCGTCTGCGGGCAGGGTCGCGTCGGCCCAGCGCATGAAACCGCCGCGCCACGGCGCCGCGTCGAACGGTGCCGCCGCGTCGACGATGCCGTCCCATCGCAACGTCCACGACAACGACAGTGCGCCGTCGACCCAGAGGCGCACGCCGGTCGCGCCCGTCGCCGGATCGCGCAAGGGGATCTCGACGTCGTACTGCCGCGTCTCGCGGCCCGCGGCCGCGTGGGTGATCGCATGGCACGCCGTGTCGTACTGATGCGTGCAGTTCTGCTTCGGGTCGGTCCACTTCGCCGCGGCGGTGAACCGTTCCGACAGCGGCATGCCCGCCAGCGCGCGGAGCGGCCCGGCCGCGTCGGGACACGTCGACCACGGCCAGCGCAACGACTCGGCCTCGCACGAAATCACGTGCGCTCCATCGTGGCGCACGGTGACGACGAAGTGGTGGAAGTCGTCCTCGAGCGCGGAGACCACGACGCCCGGCTCGACCGCTGTGACCCGGATGCGCCGCCGGTAGGCGTCGATCTCACGGTTCGGGCCGAGGTCGAACGCAGATGACATCGCCGGCAGGTTAGGCGAACGTGGAGCCGTGAAAGCTCCGACCGTGAGCGTGCGGACGCAGCGCAGCATCCACCAGCCGCAGGCCCCGACATGGTGCGCGAGGGAGCCATTGTTGCTGTGGGAACGCCGCCTCGACGTCGACCTCGCCGCGCTCACGGCCAACATGCTCGCCTGGGACCGTTGGTGCGCGAGCGTCGTCACCGACGGCCACGGTCGCGTGCATCCGGTCGCGCATCTCACGTTGCGCGGTGAGGCGTGGATCACCGACGAGATCGCGCCGGCGCTGGTCGACGGCCGTCCGCTCTCGCATCCTCAACACGACCCGATCCCACCGGTCGAGCCCGCCGACGCGCCCGGACTGTGCCACGACAACGTCGCGTTCCTGCTGCGACGCGACTGACCGTCCGGCTTACTCGCGTATCAGTTCCGGCGGCAGGGACCCTTCGAACCACAGGAGCGTTTCGACGCGGCGTGTGATGCGCCAACCGTCGGCCGTGCGTACGAACTCGTCGTCGTACCGGCCGCCGACGTAGAACACGTGCGGCGGTCCCGCCTTGGTGCGCGCGCCCATCGGGTTCGCCATCATCGTGCGCACCGTCGCGCGGTCGCCGTCGAGTTGCACCTCGGCGTTCATCATGAGGTGCTGGAGCATCACGAACGCGGCGAGTTGGTGTTCCAACCAGCCGCGAATCTCGGAGTACGGGCCTTCTTTGCCGCCCGGGTTCGACGAATAGTCGAGGTACGCGTCGGCGGCGAAGCACGTGTCGAGCAGCGCCCAGTCCTTGGTGTCGAGCGCCCACGCGTACCGGTTGACCACGTCACGGATCTCGGCCAGGTCGGAAAGCTGCCCGGGTGTGTACGGCACGGCCGGACACTACCGAGAGCGCATCTGGGTCGAATTACCACGCAACCGGACACCGGCCGCCGGCGTCATATGAACAACAAGGGGGACCCGGGCGGGGTCCGAGCGCGAGGGGCGGCACGTGCGTAAGAGCTGGATGTGGGGTTTGGCGGGCGTCATCGCGCTCGGCAGCATCCCCTTCAACCTGTCAGTGGCCGCAGCCGATCACGGCGGGGCCGACAACGACGACCGGGCGAGGGCCTGGAGCGACGCACCACCGGCCGACCTCGAGGTCGACCTGGGTGCCGTGACGCTCGACGGTGGTCCGACGGCCTGCGGTGTCCAGGTCGACGGCGACCTGTGGTGGAAGCTCCCCGGAAAGCAATACCTCTCGGGCGAGATGACGATCACGGTCTTCGGGACCACCCCTGATGCCGACCCGGTCGTCGAGATCCTCGGCGCGGGCGACGTGGTCGAGACCTGCAACGACGACTTCGACCCGAGCACGACGAATGCTCGCGTCACCTTCGATGCCGACGACCAGTTCATCCGCATCGCGGCCGCCGCGGGCTCGGGGGGCCACGGCCGCATCGTGTTCTCGTGGGCGCCGACCAGCGCCGTCGAAGGCGTCGTCACCGACGACGTTTCCGGCGATGCACTTGCCGACGTCTGCGTGACCGCGACGGGTGCTGACTTCTCCTACTTCCAGGGGCGCACGTCGGTGACGGGCGCGTACCGGCTGGGTCCGATGGCGCCGAGTTCCTACCAACTCAACTTCTTCGACTGCGCGACCTACGGGAGCCGCGACCGCTACGTCGGCGAGTGGTGGGACAACGCACGCGAGTACGAGGACATCGACTTGATCGACCTCGGCTCCGATGCGACATTCGTAGCCGACGCCGGATTGGCGCGCCCGGCGTCGCTCACTGGTGTCGTCACCGACTTCCAGACCGGTGGGCCCCTCAACGAGATCTGCGTGCTCGCCTCGGGCACGAACGAGTTCAACTTCGGCTCCGGATTCACCAACATGTCCGGCGCCTACCGCATCGACGGCCTCGCTGCGGGCGACTACAAGGTGCGGTTCGTGGACTGCGCGTTCAACCGCGCGGCGGAATACGCGGATGAGTGGTACCACGACGCCGCCACCGAGGCCGCGGCACAAGCTGTGCATGTCACCGGCGGCGGCACCGCCAACGTCGACGAGAGTCTGCGCGTGGGCGGGGTCCTCTTGGGAACCGTGACCATGCTCGGATCGCCGGCGGACCTCACGTTCGTCGACGCCGTACACGGCCGCCGGCCAGTTCGTCGGTTCGACCGGTGTGAGCCCGACCGGTGCGTACCGGCTTGGCGGGCTGCCGGGCGGCACGTACAAGGTGCTGTTCACGGCGTTCCGCTTCGGAACTTCGACGTCGATCAGCGAGTGGTGGAACGACAAGCCGACGCTCGAAGCGGCGAACACGATTGATCTCCCAATCGGTACGACCCGCAGTCACGTCGACGCCGTGCTCGGCGGTGGAACGATCGTCGGCGCTGTCACCGACACCGACGGAAACTCGGTCGGCGGCGACGTGTGCGTCCGGCGTGCCGGACCTCTGTCGTTCCCCCAACCGACGTCGTCGACCGGTGGGTATCGCATCGGTGACGTTCCTTCGGGGACGTACACACTGTTCGTCGACGACTGCATCGCGCCGGACAAGTACGTGAACACGAACATTCCCAACGTGACCGTGGCCGACGGCGAGACGAAGGTGGTGAACATCGTCCTCGAGCCCAAGACGTGTCTGGGTCGTACGCCGACGGTGCTCGGCACCTCCGGCAACGACCGGCTGCGGGGCACGAAGGGTCCCGACGTCATCATGGGTCTGGCCGGCGACGACTTCATCGACGGTCTCGACGGCGAAGACATCATCTGCGGCGGGTCGGGCAACGACATCATTCGCGGGCGCGGTGATCTCGACCAACTCTTCGGCGGCTCCGGTGACGACGCAATCTGGGGTGGTGACGGCGCCGACCACATCGAGGGTGGGCTCGGCAACGACATCCTCGAAGGCGAGCGCAACAACGACTCGATCTACGGCGGTGCCGGAGACGACACGATCTACGCCGGTGAGGGCATCGACCTCATGTACGGAGCCGAAGGCACCGACAAGTGCAAGGGCGACAAGAAGGACACGTCGCTGTTGTGCGAGAGCTGAAACTAGGAGAGCGGTTTCGGCGCGGCGGCGTCGGGTTTGCACACGATCGTGAGCGTGAACTTCGCGGTCACGATCGGGTCACCCGACGCCTCGTGCTTCCACGTCGTCTCGGTGACGTAGAACTCGAGCTTGCCGCCGTCGGAACGTTCCTTCTCGTACACGTCGGCGATCACGCCGTCGCCGACGAGGACGTCGCCGACATGCGGCCAGCGGCCGCCGTGGAACTCGAACTCCTGCTCACCGTGCAGGATCGCCCGCCCGTTGCCCCGCAGGTTCTCGATCGGCAGGCCGGCCGCGCCGCCCTCGCCGAGTGAACCCCAGTAGGGCATGACGAACGGGTACGTCGGTGGCACGGGTGCGGCGTCGGACCGGTAGACCTCGTCGTCGTCCATGAGCGCCTGCGCGAACACGCGCACCGGACCCCGTTCGATGACGACCTTCTGGGTGCCGAGCGGGCGCCCCTTCAATTCGGTGAGTGCCATGGAGCGCCGAGGCTAGCGCCCGCGCGAAACGCCTGGCCAAGACGATGTCTTGATTTCGGGGAACTCGAACGGGTGGGCTGTACGTCCCAACCGACGAACGATCACACAGTGGTCGACATGGCAAGGGGGCTCTCCAATGACCGCAAGAACTGTTCTTCGTCGCGCCCGGATGCTGTTCGTCGGAGCGCTCGCGCTCGCGGCGGTTGCCACGGTCGCGACGCCGGCCCACGCCTCCGGCGGGTACCGGACGCCGGTCGGGATCATCAACGTCCAAGCAACGTGCAATCCGAACGATCACACGTTGAACCTGAGCATCGATCGCGGTCTGACTCCCGTGTCGTACTTTCGCATCAACAGCTACTCGTGGCTGACCCGCACGTGGGCCGGATGGTCGGCGTTCAACACCACGAACTTCTACCGGCCGTACGTCTGGCGCTACAACACGCCGCAGTTGACACTGTTGACCGTGTACGTCGAGCTGACGTGGGTGGCGAACGGTCAGTGGCGGTCGACGACGATTGCGCTCAACAACTTCGACCAACAGCAGCTGGGAGGCTGGCTCGTGACGCCGGGTTCCGTTGCCTGCGTCGTGTAATCGACCGCTACTGCGCTACTCGCTTCCGGAGCTTGTGTTTCATGACCTTCCCCGTGGCGTTGCGGGGGAGGTCGGCGACGAACCACATGTGACGGGGCCGTTTGTAGTCGGCGAGACGTTCGGCGCAGAATGCGTCGAGCGTCTCCGCGTCGCATGTCGCGCCCGGCTTGAGGACCACGAAGGCGCCGATGTCCTCGCCGAGCACCTGGTGGGGCACGCCGACGACGGCGGCTTCCTGCACGTCGTCGTGCTCGAGGATCACGGCCTCGACGTCGGTGGCGTACACGTTGTTGCCGCCGCGGATGATCATGTCCTTGATGCGGCCCGAGATGTACACGAAGCCTTCGTCGTCGAGGTACGCGAGGTCGCCGGTGCGCAGCCAGCCGTCTTCGGTCCATGCCGACGCGGTCGCGCCGTCGTCCTTGTAGTACTCGCGGCGCTTGCCCGGTAGGCGCACGAGCAGTTCGCCGACGGCGTTCGCGGCGCGCGGTTCGTCGTCGTCGGGGTCGACGACCTTGATTTCCATCGGCGGCATCGGCTTGCCGACCGATCCCGGTTTGCGGTCGAGGTCTGCCTTCGGCATCACGATGTACGCGGGCCCGGCCTCGGTGAGGCCGTACGAGTTCGCGACCGAAGCCTGGGGCATGCGGTCCTGCAATCGCTTCAACGTCGCGGGCGCGAGCGGCGCGGAACCGATCGACACCGCGAACGGCGACGACAGGTCGGCACCTTCGAAGCGTTCGCTCGCGGTCACGAGTTCGGCCATCGCCGGGACCATGAAGATCATCGCCGGCTTGTCTCGCTCCACCACGTCGAACCAGTGGTCGACGTCGAACTTCGGCATGTAGAGCCCGGCCAAGCCCATCTTCATCGGGTTGTAGATGAAGCTCATGCCCGCGAACGTGAAGAGCGGCGCGCCGTGGAGCCACCCGCGGCCCATCCATTCCGGCACGGAGTTGGGCATCATCGCGACGTTGCGGTGCCGCACGAGCACGCCCTTCGGCAGGCCCGTCGTGCCCGACGTGTACATGATGTCGGCCATGTCGTCGGCGTCGAGCGGCACCTGAATCTCGTCGTTCTCGTAGGCGTCGATCTCCGACCACCGGTCCATGGTCATCGTGGCCGCGACCGGTATCGGGACCGTGAGATTCGTGACGACCGCCGCCGGTTCGGCGTGCGAAAGGATCGTCGCGACTTCGTCGGCGACGAGGCGCGTGTTCACCGGCACCATGACCGCGCCCGCCTTGTGGATTCCCGCGTACGTCGTGATCCACCGCAGGCACTCGGTGCTCTCGAGGTAGATCGCGACGCGGTCCTGCCTCTCGACCCCGTGGTCGAGCAGCCAGCGCGCCACCTGGTTCGACCGCTCGTCCCACTCGCGAAACGTGATCGCCGTGCCCGTGTCGAGGTCGCGGTACGCGACATCGTCGGGCCGCGAACTGGCCATGAACCGCAGTTGGTCGACGAGCATCGGGCCTTCGGGTTGGACGGTCACATCCCGAACCCCATGGGCGGCACCTTGCTGCGGCGGCCGCCGAACAACTCGTCCTTGCGGTCGATGAGCTCCTGCGGCGTCCACCGGCCCTCGCCCCGGTCGAGCATTCCGACCATTGGGAACGTCTCCATCAGGTGCACGCGCGTGCCCCACACCACGAACACCTGGCCGGACACGTCGGCCGCGGCGTCGCTCGCGAGGAACACCACCATCGGCGCGATCTGCTCGGGGTCCCATTCCGGGCCGCTCATGAAGTCGGCAGCCCCGGCGACACTCTCGGTCATCCGCGTGCGGGCCCGCGGGCAGATCACGTTCGCGGTGACGTTGTACTTCCTCATCTCGCGTGCGAGGACGATCGTCATCGAGACGATGCCGGCCTTCGCGGTCGAGTAGTTGACTTGACCGGTCTGGCCGTACAGGCCCGACTCGCTCGCGGTGTTGATGATGCGCCCCGAGACGGGTTCGCCCGACTTTCCGAGCTCGCGCCAGTGGCGCGCCGCGTGGTGGCACATGGCCATGTGCCCCTTGAGGTGCACCGTGATGACGGCGTCCCACTCGGCCTCGGTGATGTTGAAGCTCATCGCGTCGCGCAGCACCCCGGCGTTGTTCACGAGCACGTCGAGGCCGCCGAAGGTGTCGAGCGCGGTCTGCACGACGACGCCCGCACCGTCCCAGTCTGCGACGTTGCCGGCGTCGGGGTGCGCCCGGCCACCCGCCGCGGTGATCTCGTCGACCACCTCCTGCGCGACCGCGCCGTCGCTGTCGTTCACGACGACGGCCGCGCCCTCGGCCGCGAGGAGCAGCGCGTGCCCGCGGCCGATGCCGCGACCCGCGCCGGTTACGAGCGCCACTTTTCCGTCGAGGAGTCCCAAGGGGCCGGAGTATCACCTGACGCGCGCGTCATGGTCAACCACCCGAAGGGGGGAGCACCACCGCTTCGCCCGGAAAGATCAGGCTCGGGTTGCCCGACCGCAGCGTCGTTCGATTCGCGTCGATGACGGCGTGCCAGTAGCGCGTGACAGCTTGTGTATCGGCCGTGGCGCCGAGTTCGGCGCGCGCGATCTGCCACAGGTTTTCGCCGGACTGCACGACGTGCGTGCGCGCGGCCGGGACCGGGACCGGGGGAGCAGTGGGCGCGGGGGTTGGTTCGGCGTGCGGCGCGCGCACGACCGGTTCGTCGGCGACGACCACCGCGACGGGCGGGCGGTCGGCGGCGTGCGCAACCTGCGGTGCCAGCACGACCGATGCGCTGCACGCGACGCCCGCCAACCGGCGGACCACCGCGGGCGACCAGCGGGCGAGGTGGCCCGCAACCCGGAGCTGCGGCCTGACCCGCGTCGCGGCGCAGGCGAGCGCGCCGAGCGCGAACCACGCGCCGAGGGCGAGGGCGACGATCGCGGCGGCCTGTTCGAGGAGCCTGGTTGCTTCGTCGAGTGTCTGCGTATCCACCATTGGGCTACGACCTCCGTCGCTCGAACGTCCGTGCAACGTTGGTCATGAACCGCTCCTCCGGTCTGCGCCTGGATGCCGTCACCATGTCAGATCATCTGAGATTGTGTCAAACGGCGAGTACATGTATCGTCGGGCCGTGCTTCCGAGCGATGCCACCGCGGCTCTCGATTCGCTACTCGACCGATCGTTGGGGGCCGACGTGCCCGCCGTGCCGTTCCCGCCCCGTCCTTCCGAGCTACCCCCTCGGCGCCCCCGGCGCCGGCTCGGACGGATGGCGGCGGGCGCGGTCGTCGGCTCCCTCGTCCTCGCCGTGTTGGTGACCGGCCGGTTCGGCGGCGAGCCCGAGTCGGAACCGGCGAGCCCGCCGCGTGCGGTGTCCACGACTGCCGTGCCGCCCACGCCCGAACCTGTCGCCCGTTCGACGGTCGACGGGGTCGACGTCGAGGTCCGCGAACCCGCCGAACTCGACGCGGCCTACCGCGCCGTCGCGCCCGACGACGGCGTCGCGGCCGTCGGTCCGGCTCGGTGTGCGCTGGGCGCGGCCGAGGAACGCGCCTGGTCTCGCCCGGACCAGCCCGATCAGGCTGCAGGCCGGTACCGCTGCGTGATCGTGAACGGGGAGGCGTCGATGTGGTGGACCGTCGACGACCGCGGCCTGCTCGCACGCGCGGTGGCGGCCGACGACGACCTCGCCACGTTGTTCGCCTGGTGGCTCGCGCACGGCGAGGCGCCGGAGTTGCCTGACCGGTAACTGTTTCCCCTGCTAGGTTCCGGCCGTTCGTGTGACTGCTGTCTCTGGGGGATAACGCCGATGTGGTTGTTCAATGACTACGGCTTCTCGAACGCCTTTCGCATCGCGCACGTGTTCGCCGCGATCATGTGGATAGGCCTGCTGTGGTTCTTCAACTTCGTGCAGGTTCCGGCGTTCGCCGAAATGGACCCGGCCGCGCGCAACAACGCGCTCGACAAGTTGACATGGCGCGCGCTGTGGTGGTTCCGCTGGGCCGCGGCCGCGACCCTTTTGCTGGGCATCATGATCATCGGGGCGCTGCCCGACGGCTACTTCCCCGACGGTGACGCATGGGGCTACTGGAGTACTCCGTCCGGTGCGGGGCTGCTCATCGCGATCATCCTCGCGACCATCATGGCCGCCAACGTGTGGATGGTGATCTGGCCGAACCAGCAGATCGTCATCGCCAACGCCCGTAACGTGCAGGGCGGCGGTGACGCGAACCCCGACGCACCCGCCGCGGGGCGCGCCGGCGCGATGGCGTCTCGCCAGAACACGATCTTCTCGTTCCCGGTGCTGTTCTTCATGCTCGCGAGCGGTCACGTGTTTCCGGTCGGCGGCGATTTCGACTTCGACCCGTCGGGCACCAATGTCATGATCTACCTGCTCCTCGGCCTCGCCGTCGCAGTGGTCATGGAGCTGAATGCGCTGGGCAAGATCAGCGGGCGCGGCAACGGCGGCATGAACATGCTCTACGAGACGCACAAGAACGCGATGTACACCGGCCTCGGGCTGATCCTGTTCTTCTACGTCGCCGCCGAAGTCCTGCTCGCGAGTTGACGAGGCGCTAGACGCCGAGCGCGTCGGCGATACGGGCGCGATGCCAGCCCGTTGAACCGAACATCGTCTCGCCCGACTTCATGCGCTTCACGTACAGGTGCATGTCGTGCTCCCACGTGTAGCCGATGCCGCCGAGGATCTGGATGCCTTCCTTGCCGAGCAGGCGCTGGCAGTCACCCGCCGCAGCTTTCGCGACTGAGGTCGCGCTCGCGCGGCGGGGGTCGTCCTCGGCGATGGTGAGCGCGGCGAAGTAGCCGGTGGCGCGGGCCCGTTCGAGGGCGATGAGCATGTCGGCGAACTTGTGCTTGATCGCCTGGAACGACCCGATGGGCACGCCGAACTGTTCGCGGTGCTTGGCGTAGTCGAGCGTCACGTCGAAGATCGTCTGCGCGGTACCGACCATCTCGAGCGCGAGCCCGACGGTGGCGTGTTCCAGCGCGCGGCGCACGCCGTCGGCGGAGGCGCGACCGAGGACGCGGTCGTCGGCGACGCGTACGCCGTCGAGGTGCAGGTGCACGAGTCGGCGGCTGCCGTCGATCGTGCGCACCGGTGTGGCGGCGACGTCGGCCGCGGGAACGACGACCACGCCGACGTCGGAACCGGTCCGTACGACGATCGCGATCTCGTCGACCGTGTCGCCTTCGATCACCCCGCGCACCTCGCCCGCGAGGACGCCGCCGGTGAATGACGCGGGGGCCTCCGAGGGGTCGTACGCGCCGATGGCGAGCGTCCCCGCGATCTCGCCCGCCGCGACCGCGCCGAGGAAGCGCGCCTGCTGCTCGTCGGTGCCGCACTCGGCGAGCACGGGCACGAACTGGGTGACGGTCGCAAGGAGAGGTCCGGGCGCGATGACGCGCCCGAGCTCTTCGGCGAGGATCGCGGCTTCGAGCATGCCGAGCCCGATGCCGCCGTGCACCTCGGGCACCGTCAGAGCGGGCCAGCCGAGCCCCACCTCCGTGGCCCACAGGTCGCGCGCGCCGGTACCGCCGCCGACGACCGCCCGCGCCAGCGTCACCGGACTCTCGTTCGTGAGCACGGCCCGAATGGCGTCGCGCAGCGCGTCCTGGTCGGAAGTGAATTCGAGTTCCACTACGCGCGGACCTCGGCCGCGAGGGCGCGCCGGTCGACCTTCTCGCCGACCGTCAGCGGGAGCGCGTCGACGACATGCACGGCTTCGGGCAACTTGTAGCCCGCGAGCTGGTCCGACGCGTACGCGCGCAGCGCGTCGAGCGCGGGCGGGCGTGCCGGGTCGCGGGCGACGACGACAGCCACCCCGATCTCACCCATGACCGCATCGGGGCGGGGGACGACCGCGACGGCGGCGATGTCGGGATGGGTCGAGAGGACGGCTTCGACTTCCACGGGGTACACGTTGTAGCCGCCGCGCACGTACATCTCCTTACTGCGCCCGACGAGGCGCAACCGGCCCCGGTCGTCGAGCCGGCCGAGATCGCCGGTGCGGACGAACCCGTCGGGCGTGAACGCCGCCGCGGTCGCCTCCGGGTCGCGCCAGAACCCGGCCATCACCGCGGGGGAGCGCAGGCAGACCTCGCCGACCTCGCCCGCACGCGAGCGTCGAGCTGGCC
>Ga0163153_10007413_pt1 | contig 11818 bp, 7 predicted proteins | sample OliLakLV19MP6IB1_FD_148629 | JGI IMG/M metagenome (GOLD analysis project Ga0163153, IMG submission 148629) | Freshwater microbial mat bacterial communities from Lake Vanda, McMurdo Dry Valleys, Antarctica - Oligotrophic Lake LV.19.MP6.IB-1 | ecosystem: Environmental > Aquatic > Freshwater > Lake... | reverse complement strand
TATCCTGCCCCATCCCGCTGAGGATCGCACGGTGCAGTCGCCCAAGGAGGCTGGCTTTTTCGAAGTCTGGGCCAGCTATTTTCGCCAAGAAAAAATCGGATGGGTTCTCGCCTTTATCCTGCTCTTTCGGTTAGGCGAGGCTATGCTCATAAAAATGCTTGTGCCATTTCTGAAGGACATTCCCAGCAGTGGAGGACTGGGTTTAAGCACCGAACAAGTCGGCCTTGTCTATGGCACTCTTGGCGTCCTTGGCCTCGTGGTCGGAGGCATCGTGGGGGGGATCCTCATCGCACGCTTTGGCTTGCGCCGGTGCATTTTTCCGATGGCACTCTGCGTCCATATCCCGAACCTCGGCTACCTTTACCTCGCCCATTTCCAGCCGACTGGATGGTCCGTGCCCGCCGTTGTCGCGTTGGAACAACTTGGCTACGGATTCGGCTTTACCGCCTTTATGGTTTTCCTGATGCAGACTGTCGGAGACCGCTTCAAGACGGCTCACTTTGCGATTTCAACCGGCTTCATGGCTCTTGGAATGATGCTCCCCGGCATGGTAAGCGGGTACATCCAAGAGGCCACAGGATACTTCACTTTTTTTGTGATTGTTTGTCTTTTGACGTTGCCCGGCCTCGCGACGATCCCGTTTCTGCCCATTCGAAATATGATCCCCGATGGCACAAATAAGCATCCTGCCTAGGGCCGCATTGTGCGCACATCATGCTGTGAAGCCCTAGAAATAAGCTTCACCGCGGTCAAGAAAATACATCGCACGAAGGTGAAGTTTTTCAAGTGGTCACGGACGAATTTATCTTGTGTGAGAGCGCCGAAATTTCCTAGGATTACACCCCTTAAATACTGCCGCGTGGCGCCTCTAAAATAAGGGACAGGCTAATAGTATTGGAAAGGAGAGGGGAATGTATTAGATGAAGAGCTGTAAGTGCCTTTTTAATAATAACATATATATCTATTTCTTGTAAGGATATACACCTTTGGGATACGGGGAATGTCCACTTTCATCTCCGTTTTCGCGCAAATTGCCCCGAAGGCGTTTGGGGTCGGAATGGTTCTGACCGCAGTGAATGCTCGGCCCGGATAATCGGAAGATTGTCCCTCCAGTTGCGAGGAGCAAATTGCACCACGAAGGGGGGGAAGCAATGCTGTGGTGAACCCCTTTTTCTGTAGAGCGAGGCGGCCCTGCTTGCCGAATGCCGGATGTAACCAGAGAAACTCTGGCCCGTGGCAAGCAGGGCCGCTCGCCCTACACGCGGAAATTCAAAAAACTTTGCGTGAAACTTATTTTTCCAGAATGTTACTGGGAAGCATCCTCGGTCCCCGCGTCTTGCGCCGCCATTATCGCGCAAATTGTCCCGAAGGCGTTTGGTGCCTGAAAATGTTCCATTAAGGCGGGGGTGCCATCGGATGCACTCGGGGACGTGCTCGCTCGCCCGATCCGTGGTAACCCGATCCGGGTCGAGAGAGAATCTCGACCCTCCATACTCCATCTTCGTGATTATCGTGGTGAAAATATCCTTAACTCCTCCTGTCGAAACGGTCAGGGGATGACACGATCCCAGTGTGCAAATTGTTTACCAGCAATTTGCTTTCATCCACTCACACTCATCATCAGCTTATAAAAACCAATGATGATGGTTGTGGTCTTTTACTTCGAAGGCATGCCACGCATTGAATCCCCAAAAAGCGAAGGGGAAAAACAAACTAATCCCCAGTGTCGCCAAAACCATGATCCCGGAAACAAAAAATACGAGCGGAATCCCGATTAAAAACAGGGAAAGCCCCATTATCCTGTATCCTTTGTAAAAGTGCCCGAGACCCGGCACCACACTGAGTAATCCCGCCACGTCATTGCGGACATTTCTCTCATTTGACCCACGAAGTCCTAAGTGCCTGACTGGTGTCATATTGTTTCCCTCAGACGACTGCGCCCCACCCGCCAGCCAAAGAATCTATGTCCGTGTGCGCCTAAAATATTTCCTTCGCATCAAATATTCTGGAACAAAAAAAAGCGCCGCAAATTGCGGCGCTTTGATTTTTCCGGAGAAAAATGAACTGATCCTGATTATTTCAGGCTCTGGCAGAATTCATCGAGTTTTTCGAGGCCATCAGAAATGATCTGCATGCTTGTGGCATAAGACAAGCGGATGTATTTATCATCACCAAAAGCAATTCCAGGGACAGCAGCAACCTTCTTTTCCTCGAGGAGTCTTTCGGTGAACTCGGCGGATTTCAGGCCGGACTGAGAAATATTCACCAGCATGTAAAAAGCACCCATGGGTTTAATAACGGAGAGACCATCAATGGCGCTGATCCGTTCAAACATGTAATGGCGGCGTTTCTTAAACTCAACAAGCATCGTATTAATAAACTCCTCAGAGGCGGCGGAATCTTTCAGCGCAGCCAAGGCGCCCTTTTGGGCGAAGGAAGTGGGATTTGATGTGCTATGGCTCTGGATGGAGTCGATGGATTTGGCGATCGCCTCGGGAGCGGCGAGATAACCCAAGCGCCATCCGGTCATCGCATAAGATTTGCTGAAGCCATTGATCGTGATTGTGCTTTCATAAGCTTCCTTGCTGAATGAGGCCACGCTGAAATGTTGAGCATCATCATACACAAGTTTCTCATAGATTTCATCGCTCAAGATCAAGAGATCATCTTCCAAAGCAGCTTCCACGATGTCTTCGAGTTCCTGACGGGTGTAAACCGCGCCGGTGGGGTTACCCGGGGTATTCAGGATCACCATTTTGGAGGCGGGCGAAATGGATTCGCGTAATTCATCAGCGGTGAGTTTAAATCCGTTTTCTTCCTTCGTCTGGACCATGTAGGGTTCACCACCAGCGAGCTTGACCATTTCAGGGTAGCTGAGCCAGTAAGGGGCAGGAATGATGACTTCGTCGCCGGGATTAATCGTGGCCATGATCGCGTTAAAGCAAGAGTGTTTAGCCCCGCAATTTACGATGACTTGGTTCGCCTTATAGTCGATACCGTTATCTTTTTTGAGTTTATCAGCAATCGCTTGGCGTAGTTCAGGAATCCCACTGGAGGGGGTGTAACGAGTGAATCCGGAATTTAACGCCTCGACAGCGGCATTACGGATATAGTCAGGAGTGTCAAAGTCAGGTTCCCCAGCTCCGAAATTAAATACTTCAATTCCTTCGGCTTTCATGCCCTTTGCTTTGCTATCAATGGCCAATGTCTTCGAAGGTGTCAAAATCTTCGCCCTGTTGGCTAATTCAACCGTACTCATATTACTGCTCCTTTTTCTCAAATTAATGTAATTACGCGATTTACACCGACAAAAAAACCTCGCCCTCTTAGGGAAAGCAAGGGGTCATAGTGCCGACCTTTCTCGGAGTAAAGGTTTGGACAGTACCGATTGCAGGGCTCCCCGTCAAGCTGTTGGGCAAAGGAAAATTTTGAAGGCTTTCAGATAAACACGTGTGAGGAATGATACGCTAAATAACCATAAATAAGCATTGCGACTTTAGATAAATTCATTATCTATTTTTCGCCATGGAAAAATCCCTTATTTTGCTTAAACCCGATTGTGTACAGAAAAAACTCATCGGAGATGTCATTAAACGCTTTGAAAACAATGGTTTCACGGTTCGCGGAATCAAAATGATCTCCCTTGATGACACGATCCTCGCTGAACACTATGCCCACTTGGCCTCTAAACCTTTTTTCCCTGATATAGCCGCTTTTATGAAATCCTTCCCCGTCGTCGCCCTCGCCCTCGAAGGTGAAAACGCCGTGGAAAAAATCCGGGATCTTGTCGGCCCGACAGACTCCACAAAAGCTGACAAAGGCACCATCCGCGGTGATTTCGGTGTCGATGTCATGAAAAATATCATCCACGCCTCCGATTCCTCTGAAAACGCCCAGATCGAATTAAAACGTTTCTTCAAGGACGGCGAAGTTTTTAGTTATTAATCCCCCCCCAAGCTAGACCAAGAACAAGAATTCAATCTCGGGTTGACGTTGGCGGTTACGCCAGAGTGAGGCGAGGCGTTTACCGCCTTCGGGTTTCCAACGCAAGATGACCGTATTAAAAACCAAGTCCAGATCGATATCCGCGACGGTACCGCTGCCGGCCTGCCCGAGATGCACTGCCTCATAAGGGCGGCCATTGACATAAAGCTCGACTGTGCCGTCGCCTTCCAGCCCTAATAACGTCTGCTGGCTGGGATCGGGCCATCCGCCTTCGACCGGGACAGCCTTGCGCATACGTCCGGCATGGAGCTGGTAAGTCATCACCACTTCACGCGCAGGAGTATCCAGCAGGATCTCGCCCTGCTCGTTATCCATACGCACCCAGGGGAATCCATTACTGATGGCCGCATTTGCCATGCGGATCTCGGTGCAAATCCCGACCTTCAGGATTTCCTGAAAGGTCGTCTCATCCGGATCACAAAGGGTTTGCAGTGCTGTGGCAAAGCCGTCACTGCGTTTACTCCCCGCCTCTACCGATTCACCCACGAGCAAAGGACTCCCAAATGAGGCTCCCGCCCGGGCTAAGAGGTGGGACCAGAAACAATCCGCCTTCGCATACTCATCCGTAGCGAGGGGGATCTGGCAGAGGATGAGCCGGCCTTTCCCGTAGGGAAACTCCAAAAGCCCCGCGGCACTGCGGCGCGGCCCATTCCATAAAAGCGAGGTCACCACCGGCATCCGCAGCCATTCACTCATCGCATCCTGCGTGAAAAATTCGCGCCAGCAACTCTCGCGCTCACTGACCAAGAGCGCCTGCCCCTGAGCTGACTCCAAAAGCACATCCGTCATTAACCGGTTCTCCACCCCATAAGTATATTGCACTTTATCCAGCCAGAATGTCTCATGCTGGCTGACCCCTTCCAAAAGCTCGTGGTCACAGGCGCGGACAAGGTTATATTGATTACCGAGATCCACCGCTTTGATCTCCAGGTCAAAAGCTTTAGCGAGCACCGCGACACTCCCGCGGTCGAGTGCACTGACAAAAATCGTCGCCCCTTTGCGGGCACGGGCCGCTAGGTCGAGGGCTATCTTTTTCGGGACAGCCTTCCCGTCCACAAGCACTAATGATGAAACATCCGCCGTCGAGACGCCGATCCTCGCCAGAGTCTCGGCAGGCACAGCCCCGACTGCCTCGACCGGGCAAATCGCCCGGGCCTTGTATTTCGCTGCGTAGTCGAGGAATCTCCCGATTAAGGCGTGGGCCACGGGATGGGTGGCCGCTTTATCAGTAATCCGTAATTGTGAGGCGATCACGGTTCCTTTCCCGCTCCGGTACTCGAATAAAGGGGAAAACCTCATTCCTTCCCCACCAAAATCACCGTAGGATGAATGCAGCAAAATACGGATATTGCCTTTGGAAGGTTTCCGGTAAGGGAGACGAACCACCGCCGAGTCGGAACCCATCACGGCATAAGGGTCTTCACCCCAGAATTCAAAATCGCCCGCGCCTAATCCCGCGAGAATATCATTTTGCCCTCCACGGATATGGCATCTCTCGACAGGTTTCTGGTCTATATCTAATACCGGGAAGATGCAGGAGGACTGCTCGAGGATCACAGCCCGCCCGCCTTTGGCGAGGAAAGTCTCAAGTTCTTGGTTTTGTTTACTTGCTGCTTCCACGCCATTGCATTCGATCAGCAAGAGGGGTGTTTTTTTGATATCGACTTTATCAATAGATTTTACCCGGAGGGTTTTCACCTTGTGGTCGGAGAGGATTTGTTTCACCGGACCATCCCCGAGGATCGCCACGACCGGGAGTTTCCATTCACGCTTGCGCTCGGTCGCCGGGGTCACGCGCAAATTGCGCTCATGCCGGTCATACACCTGTGCGGTATCGGACAGGTCGGTGACGATGATCAGGTCAGTGGCTTCACCCAGTTTGACCAAAGGCAGTGCAAATTGCTTTTTATACAACCGCCCATTTTTGATTTCCACCGGGCCGGTTTCTTCATGGAGGACTTTCTCCCCCCGGAAAAGGCGCACGCGCAAATCGCCCCGGACAATATCACCCGTGTCATTCACCACGCTCACCGTATGTTTCACAGTGGCATCATCAAAAAATCGGGAGAGCCTCTCGCGGACAATAACCGCTAAGGGGCGGAACGCTTTTTTCATCAGCTCAAAACCCACCCCCGGCGCATACCCCTTGCCGTTGGGTTCCCACCAGGAGAATTCACTCGTGAATGCGGCCGTGCGCAGGATTTTGAATCCAGGAGACTCGGGCTCCTTGATTTCAAAACGGTGCTCTTCGGGCCAAGGGCGGTAATTATCCAGCCCGGAGAGATTCCACGGGAAAAGGCAACACACCTCATTGCTACGGGCGAGCTCGATCACATCATAAGCTTCCCGTGCGATGGCACGGTGGCACTCAGCAAAGGAAGCATACATGGAGTCATCCCCGTAGATGCCATTGTCGTGGGGCTGGCCATAATGCCATTTACCGACCTCCCCGACATGCAAAGGCTGCTTTTTATCCCACCAGCCTTCACCGGCGGATTCGAGCCCGTAATGCCGGCTGAGCAAGTGCTGTTCGCGTTCATCCCAGAGGGTACTGTCCCCGTCATGGTAGGGAATGCGGGTGGGGTCGAGTTCCTCACAGAGTTTGCGTAGGCCCGGACCGTTTTTGATCACAGCGGATTGATTGCCGGACCAACGTGTTTCATTACCGACACTCCAGAGGATGACCGAAGGATGATTCTTGTCACGCGAAACCATCTCGCGGATATGGACACGCGTATTTTTCCAGAATTCCTCCGCATCCAAAGCCATCTGCCCACCAAATGCAAAGGCGGACTCCACACAGACGAGGATCCCCATTTCATCGGCTATATCGAGGAGCACCGGTGGATGCGGGAACATGTGGGTCCGTAGGTAATTCATATTACAATCCTTGAGCATGCGGAACCACTGCCGGATGTAGGCGGGCTGGAAGACGTCAAATGTGCTCTTGTGACACCAATCCCCGAACATGTGGCACGGGTCACCATTGAGCAAGACGTGTGGCCCCTCGATCCAAATCTCGCGGAAACCGAACCGGTCACTCTGCAAATCAATGACATTGCGCCCCTCGGCGAGTTGTGTCTCTAAGTGGTAAAGGTGCGGTGTCTGCGTATTCCAAGGGATGTATGATTTCCATGAACGGGTTATTTCGATTTTTTTGCGTTCACCGGGTTCGAGCGAAAGGCGGCCACCCTCGATTGAGAGTTCCACCATACCGTTATTTTTTACGGCAAAAGAAGGGGATACATCACGGCCCTGGGTGGATTGATTTGTGATCGTCGCCAGGATCGTCAGCTCTTGTTCACGCACACTCGTGCGGATCGTGATATCCTCGAGGTGACAATCCGCATGGGAACGCAGGTAAACATCCTGCCAGATGCCGTTATGCACTAATAACTGGTCATAACCATTCGGCACAAAAGTCTTTCCCTGCCCGTCACGGCGGTAGTCCGTGCAATAAACCGCCACCTCGTTTTTACCGGCCCGGATCGTATCGGTCACATCCAGCTCGACGGGTAACACTCCGTTAAGGCTCCGCCCGATCTCCCGGCCATTCAGATATATCCAGCTCTCGCGTAAGATCGCCCCAAAATGGATTTTGTAACGGCGCCCAGCTGTTTTTTTATCCAGTTTAAATGTCCGTTTGAGCCAGCCCGTATACGTCTGCTCCCATTCCGGCGGGTTATTGTAACTGTCGAACATCCGCCATTTGATCCATGGTTTCGCCTCTTCCTGCTCGGAGGTTCCTGCCACCAGCCCCGGCACATATCCACCACAGGTCCAAGAACCCGGCACGATCAATTTGCCATTATGCCATCCGTCCACCGGCATCGGCCCGGGGGGTAAATGTTTCTTACCTTCTTCCGACAGGACCGGGTGAAAGTCCCACCAACCATTCAAACAACGTTCAGCGCGTAAAGTATCAGGCATAAGACTCCCATTTATTAAGGGACCCATCTCCCAAGGCAATAGCTGATTTTACCTTTTTATCCCCGTCCCGGAGTTCCAAAGGGGGCAATTTTCACCACGAAGAACACGAAAGCCACGAAGGAAAGGAGGATGTGCGAAGTGCTATGTGCTCGGTGCTCAGTTGGCAGAGCTAATCGGGCGAGCAAATTGCTCCTCTCAACTGGAGGGATGAGTTCCCCCTCGTCAGTGACCACGGGGCATTTGATCAAAAAGGGCGATGCGGGTGAGGCGACTGAGTTTGATCCCCAGTCACGTTCTGGAAAAATAAGTTTCACGCAAAGGCCCTAGATTTTTCGTGTGTAGGGAGAGCGGCCCCCACTTGCCCTAGGATCAGGGAGCGCATGCGTCCCCGCGTGCACCAGAGGGCGTCCCTGCCCGATGGAACCATTTTCCTGGGGTCCCGAACGCCGAAGCGGTTATCAATCCCGCTTGATCTTACCTTCTTCTGCCACTTTTACCGGCGAAACGACGAAATACAGCCCCGCTGCCGCCACGATGATCACGGCTGCAAGCATAGGCGGCAGATACGCTTCGGAGGTGATTTCTTTCCCGAGAAATGGGTCGATCGCACGGCGAACCAACATCGCGCCGCACACCAGTAGACCGAGGATCGGTACCAACAGCGGCACTTCAAATCGACCTTTCGGCTCATCCTTTTTTAGCTTTAGGCGAATCAGACTCGCATTCATGATGATAAAGACGCAAAGCAGTAGCAGCACGGTGGATTCGGCCAATGCTTTGACATTTCCGACGGCGATCAGAGCGGTAACGATCAGGAACAGCACACATATCGCCACCACGGGCGTTTGCGTTCGGGCATTAACGATGCCGAGAAATCCGGGCAGCAATCCCTGGCGGCTCATCCCGTACAACAGTCGCGAACCCATCAGATAATTCAGCAGCGCGGTGTTCCCGATGGCGAAAATACTGATGCCGACATACACCACATCGATCCTGCCAAACCACGGCGCGGCCACCTGCGCCACGCGAACCAGTGGTGTCGAGCCCGAATCAGCAAACTCCTGATACGGAATCACACTGACGGCGGTAATCGCGACCCCCATATAAATCAGCGTGGCCAGGATCATCGCCCCGACCAGCCCGAACGGGACATCTCGCGACGGATTTTTCACCTCTTCGGATACGTTCAAAATGTCTTCAAATCCGATAAATGAAAAGAACGTCAGCACCGCGCCGCTCAGCACCAGCATCAGCACGGTGGAAAAATGTCCCGTGTCGGTGCCGACGGGCATTTCCATGTAATCGACTGATCCCCAGAACCGCATGCCGACCGCGATGATAAACAGCAGGCCTGCCGCCTCGACGAACGTGCAGGTCAGGTTCGCCCACATGCTTTCGCGTATCCCTTTGAGCAGCACCAGCCCGATCATCAGTACGATCACAACGGAGACTGGTTTGATCCAGATCGAACCCGCCTGGTAGGGATGATCCGCCAGCAGTGAAAAGCCCTTAAGAAGGTTATCCGCCATCGCCTGCGTGCCGGCCGCCATGCTGGTGAGGCCCGACATAGTGACGGCGATACCGACGATATAGCTTAGAATCGTGATGCCGAAGGCGTGCTGCGTGACATACGCCGCCCCGCCGGCGCGCGGATGGCGCGAGCCGAGGCTGGCATAGGATAGCCCGGTGAGAATCGCTCCCACCATTGCCGCCGCGAACGCCATCCAGACGGCGTTTCCCATCATCAGGGCGGCTTTCCCGACCAGTGCGTAAATGCCCGCACCTAACATGCTTCCTAGGCCGTAAAAAAGCAACTGCCACTTACCAAGAGTGCGCTTGAGTTGAACCGTGTCAGTCTGAGGGTTTGAGTAGTCGATTTGTGCCATTGCGCTCCAGAGTTATGGCTGACTGAGCTCCGAGTCAATTAAAATCTGTCCACCTCTTCACCTTTACCGTTGTCTACATTCCTTTAAAAGTTCGGGCTGCTTCTGTCGAAGTGGGTCTATCGAAGGGGTATCCCTCCATCATTCCCGATGAATCTCAGTACTCGAATCGAAAATAATTAGAATCAGCGGTATAACTCTGAATATCCTCAAGGCGATACGGTGAGGCTTTTGCATTGAGCCCGGCTAAGGCCTCATCACATTTCGCCTGTAAAGTTATCTCAATTCTCAGCCTGACCCCGATTTTTCCACGACATCGAGAGGCGATTTGATTTCCTCGGGTGTGCCATCGAGATCAAATACAATGAGTTTTTTCATGGTGTTAGATTTCTTCCGCAATCAGTCATCATCAAAGTTCTTTTCGGATGGTTTGTTCGTTGTTTCGTGGTGTTCCGCGAAAAGGGTTCCGGTTGTGGCAGCGAGTGCGATGATCGGTGTAAGTAATGCAACTGATTTCATGGCTTTGTGATTTGGTTTTCGGGATCTGGTAAATGGAATGTCATTTGAGGCGGTTCACATGCCGAGGTGTCTCGAATTTTTCATGAGGGGGTTTCTACTCGACTCAAGAATAGCCCCTGATGGTAAAAATCACCATGGGGTGAAGCCCTACCTCGCGAGATCCGTCACAGAAACGTAACCTGCACGCTACTCTCGATGATGTAACTTTAGTAATGCTTGCGAAATATGGTGCCATTACACCCAGCGCAAGGCGGCACATGCCCGGGCTCGTCGAAGTGCATTTCTTTTTTACAGCTAGTGCATGTCAAGGTGCCTGGACCTGTCATTTCTCCAGTCTTATACGTTAGAGCTTCGCTGACCTTCTTCCCAAGACTATCTAACACGCCCGACGTGCCCTCTAATAACGAAGAGACAAGATCCAGAAAGCCTGTGCCCACCCGCGTTGGTTCAAGCTGTTTACGAACCTGTTCGGACCAGCGGCGAAAATCGACTTCAGTTGCTTGGCTGAGTCCGACGGATCGGTATGCGATTGCGTGGTTTTTGTCATGTGTTGTTTCCTTTCTAAGTGTTTTAATTGTTAGATTTTGTGGTCAGACTTCTGATTTTATATCGGTTATAGAGAGAACATTCGATCCGCTCCCGCAATGAGGTGAAACCCTACTAAGGTCTAACACTTAACTAGCAAACCAAAACACAACAACCAAAGCGGCTTGAAATCTCTACTTTTGAAATGTCCCATTGACGGGGGCTCTTACAACCGGAGGGGAAGGGGAGTGTTACTGATTATAGTCTTCATGCTTCGGCGGGTGGTTCGTAAATTGGTAAAACCAGCTCTGCCTTGAGTGCTTCACGCACTTGCGCCAAACGACTCTCAAACCGGGTCTGCTCGTGCGGAAACTCGAGGGTGCGCTCCGCCAGTTCGGCAATCTGATCGGCTTGTTCACCTAGCACCCGCCGGTGGGGAGGATTGGCAGTCAACCCGGCCAAGGTTTGCAGGCCTTCGAGCATCCGCAACATGACGGTAAGATTGCCTTTGGAACTGCTTTGGATTTCGTCGAAGGATTCCGCCAGCAAGCTTTCGAAGCTCAGCCCCAGGGCGATCACGCGCAACTCCCCTTCCTCATGGCGGTAATTTGAAGGGATCCGCCGGACCGCCAGCCGCGCCAGAATCGCGGTCAGATATTCCACACAGGTGGTGGCCGTGGTGGTGTCGTTGATCCCGGGAGAAAGCGCCTTCAAGGCGACATCCACAATCTGCCGGATTCCGAAGCCCACGTCCTGATGGACCGTGCGGTAGCGGCTGAGGGCGAAGGCGCAGCGCAGGTCGTCAATGACCTTTTCATCCGGCGGCCCATCTGCCGCCAGTGAGACCAGCGTAGTGTCCTCGACCACAAACTCTCCGACCGCGTGCTCCATCCGCACCAGGGTTTTGTTTTCCCGGGCGATTCGCAGGAGGATCTCGTTATCCACGCTCTGAATAT